>Ga0209974_10000080_pt1 | contig 26335 bp, 26 predicted proteins | sample InoplaM3SPM_FD_187592 | JGI IMG/M metagenome (GOLD analysis project Ga0209974, IMG submission 187592) | Arabidopsis thaliana rhizosphere microbial communities from the Joint Genome Institute, USA, that affect carbon cycling - Inoculated... | ecosystem: Host-associated > Plants > Roots >...
GAGGTCGCCCGCGTCTCCGGTCGCCGCCACCGCCTCGGCCTGTTCTTTTCGGGCGCCTGGGAGCCGGTTTCCCGGCTGCGGCTGACTGTTGGAGCGCGGTGGGACTCGATCGCGGACCGATTCGGAAGCGCCGGAGACGCGTCGCGGCGCGCGTGGTCGCCGCGGGCGGGCCTGACCGTGCGGATCGGTCGCCTCGACGCGAATCCGGTGTCCGTCTTCGTGCAGGCGTCCCGGGCGTTCAAGGCGCCGACGGTCGACCAGCTCTTCGATCCGCGGCCGTTCCCCGACTTCTCGGGGGGCACGTTCGAGATCTCGAACCCGAGGTTGCGCCCGCAGCGGGCAAAGACCGTCGAGGCCGGTGTGTCGCGCCGGACCGGCAGCTCATCGCTGGAGGTCGTGGTCTACCGCACGGAGGTCGACGACGAGATCGACTTCGATACGGCGACGTTCCGTTACGCCAACATCGGGCGGACGCGGCACGAGGGGGTCGAGGCCTCCGCCCGCCTCCTCGCGAGCGGGCCGGTCTCCCCTTTCGTCTCGTGGTCGTGGAACCGGACCGAGCCGCTCGAGGGCGAGAACCGCGGACGGCAGCTGAAGAACGTCCCCGAGCACCTCGTCCGGCCCGGGATCACGGTCGCGCTCCCCGGGGTGACGCGCTTCGAAGCGGCCGCGACCATCTTGACCGGCCGGTATCTCGACGACGCTCACCGGTTCCCGCTCGATGATGCGGCCACCGTCGACGTGCGCGTTCAGAAGCAATTCGGCCGGTTCTCGGCGCGGGCGGATTTTCTGAACGTGACGAACGCCCGGTGGGAAGAGGTCGGCCTCGCCCTGCCCGACTTCGAAGGGGAGCTCGCGCCCTACTATTTTCCAGCCGCCGGATTCGCCGCGCGGCTCGGCATGGAATGGAGGTTCTGAATGGCCGGCAAGCTGCGCCGCGCGTGGGAGCGATTCGCCTACCGGGCGACCCGGTGGACGGGTCGGCCTTCGGCGTTCGGCCTCGCGGTCGCGATCGTTCTCGTCTGGCTCGCGACGGGTCCGATCTTCCGCTTCTCGGACACCTGGCAGCTCGTCATCAACACGGGGACGACCGTCGTCACCTTTCTCATGGTCTTCCTGATCCAGCACGCGCAGAACAAGGACACCCGCGCGATGGAGCTGAAGTTAAACGAGCTCGTGGCTGCCGTCGAGGGAGCGTCGAACCGGCTGATCGACGTCGAGGAGCTGTCGGAAGAGGAGCTCGACGTGCTCCAGGACCACTATCGCAAACTCGTGGCGATGGCGAAAAGGGAGGCGTCTCTGGGGGCGTCGCACTCGATCGAGGAGGCGGAAATCCGGCACGCGACGAAACGCAACTTCCGGAGGAAGTCGAGGCGCCCGGACGCCCTGGAGTAAGCTCCCCGGCAAATACGGAGGAAAAATGCCATCGCGAGTTCTCCACGGACTTCACCGGCGGCTCCCCGTCCTCGGCGTCGTCTCGGCTCTTCTCGCCGCTCCCGCGTTCGCCGCGACCCCGACTCCGACTCCGACTCCGGTCCCGTCCCTGAAGACGAAGGTCCAGGTCGTCGAAGTCATCAAGGACGGCTCGACCATCCGGGTCGATCCGGACCGGGTCAAGTTGAAGAGGAAGGCCGACGTCGTCGTCTGGGTCACCAACGGCCTCGACCTGCGGGTCGAATTCAAGAAGACCAACCCCGCGCCCGGGAACCCGTTCACCGACCTGACCTGCCGGGGAAGGTTCTGCGGCGTCCTGAACCCGCCGGACGTGGCGCCCAACGTCTTCGCTTACAGCGTCACGGTGGATGGTCAGACGCTGGACCCGACGGTCGAGGTCGTGCCCTAGACCTTCTCCGGCCACCCGACGCGCACGTCGAGCGCGCGCGAGAAGTGGAGAAGCGGGCTGTCGGCCGGCAGCTCGATGCCCGACGCGCTCGGCATCGTGTTCCGGACGATCTCCGCCCGCGCTCTCTGAAGCGCCCAGGGCTCGTGGGTGATCTCCGCGCGGTAAAGAGTCCCGCCGCTCTGCGCGTAGAGGCGATAGCGGCCGGTGAGCCACTCCTCGAGCGAGCCGGGGGCGGCCGGGAAGGGCTCGCCGACCGGGCCGTAGTCCGCCAGGAACTCGGGGCCGCTCCCCGCCTGGCCGCGGCTGCACCGGTACGAGATCGCGCCGCCCCTCTCGACGACCGCGATCCGCGCCGAGAAGTACGGCAGGTGGTAGAGCCGACGCGCGAAGAACACGGCGAGCCGGCTGCCCGCGTCCAGGCTGAAGAACCAGACGCCCGGTTTCGCGCCGGCCGTGACGTACGTTCGCACGTTCAGCTCCGGGAACCGCGACGCTCCGGGAATCGGCGGCAGTCCCCGCAGTCGGAGCCGCGTGATGACGAACGGCGTCACCGCGACCCACGCCGCCCCTTCGCGCAGGTCGAGGGTGAGACCCCGCGGAATCTTCGAAGCGATGGCCGCCGGCTCGACGCGCCAGTGCGCGAAGAGGAGATTCTCCCACCGCTGAAACATGGCCTCCGTCAACGCCGACCCTCAGGCGGTCGGGCCGGGAGCGGGCAGCCGGTCGATCCGCCACAGTCCGTGCTCCCGCCTCAATCCGAATCGCCGCCGCGCCTCCCTTTCGCCACTCCTCCAGACCGCGGTCGCCTCCGCCCGGTCCCCCCTCGACCAGTCGGTCTCGGCGCGGACGTCGCTCACGTCGCCGACTTCCCTCTCCACGGATTGCTCGATCCGTCGAAGCTCCTCCTCCGAGACACTCCCCGAGATCGACTTGGCCAGGTAGGGAATCGCCCGCGACTCGCGGCCGGAGACGAGCTGTCGCACGAAGGATTCGACGACCGCGTCGGGCGGCGGCACCAGCGTCTCGCGATCGTTCCCGACGAAGACGACCACGGCGGCAATCGCGAGAGCGAGGACCGTGGCACCGAGCACCCGGGCGATGATCATCACGTCTCGACGGCCCGCACGGAGTCCGCCTCCTTCCGGCGAACCGGCTCCGCGTCGCGGCGGCGGATGACGGACAGGTGATGGTCGTGCTCCAGCACTCCGAGCCCGACGTCGCCCCAGCCGTCCCGCCCGATTCCATCCTGGCGCAGGAGGTGCTCGAGGTCCGCGACGCTCAACTGATCCCGGCGGAGAGCGCGGCGATCCGCAGAACCGTTCCGGAGAACGATGCTCGGAATCCCGTTGACGAGCAGGAAGAAGCGCCGGCTGCGGGCGCTCCCGACCTCGACGATCGCGGCAGCGAAAAAAATCGACCCCATCGCCACGAAGAACTGGCTGGCCGCGACCTCCGCCCACAGAAGGTCGTCGAAGAGGTCGCCGAGGATGATGGCGATCGTGAAGTCGAACGGAGAGGCCTGGCCGACGGTCCTCTTGCCCGAGATGCGGACGAGGAGCAGCGCGAACGCATACGCGACGAGGGCGCGGATCGCGATCCGCCCGGGGTCCATTTCTACCTCGCCAGGCCGAGCGCCTTCGGGGTGTCGGTCCGCTTGTCGTCCGGCGCTTCCGGCTCCTCCCGGCCGCCCGAGAGGTCGCTCCGGCGGACGGGCTCCGCCCAGTCGTGTTTGAGAACGCTCACCTCTCCGTCGGCCTCCATCACCGCGAGCTTGACCTCCCGCATGTCGCGGATTCCGTGGAGCCGGAGCGCGGCGATCGCCTCGAGCTCGTTCATTCGCTCGTGGCGCAGCCCATCGGCGACGAGATCGCCGTCGCGCAGGATCTCGGTCGGAGTCCCCTCGAGAATCCGGTTGAGACGGGGGACCGAGTACGAGAGCCACGCCGTCGCGTACTTGGCGCCGGCAACGGCCAGGATCGCGACGGTGCCCTGCAGGAAGTCGACGTCGCCATAGATCATCTCGTCGACGACCTCCCCGAGCATGAGAGCGACGAGCAGATCGAAGGCGGTGAAGTTGCCGACCGTGCGCTTCCCGAGAACTCGAATCACGGCGAGAACGAGGACGTAGACCCCCAGCCCGCGAAGGGCCGTCATCAGAAGCTCGTGTGCGTCCATTTCCCCTGCCTTTCGGGAGGGCTCGGGCCGGTCCGGTGCCGCGGCCGCCCTCAGCGATCGCGCGAGAGCGGAGCCCGCGAGGCGCGCGGTCGGTCCCGCCATCCCTCGCGCACTCGAACCGAGGCAGCGACCTCGGCGGCGTCCGCGGCGTCGGCGTCTTCTCCCCAGAACTCGTCGAGCCGCGCGATCCGCCAGCGGCCGTCCTCGCGTTCGAGCGCGAAGCGCAGGCGACGCTCCCGCTGCCCTGCGACGAGGACGCCAGTCGCTTCCGCCTCTTCGCCCGAGATCCAGTCGGTCTCGCCGCGCACGCTTCCCACCTTGCCGAGACCCGCGGCGACCTTCTCTCTCCAATCCTTCAGACGCTCCGGAGTCTCCGTGCCGCCGGTCAGCAGTCCCGCAGCCCTGTCGTAGCGATCGCGGACGATCCGATCGAGAAAGTCCTCGACGACCTGGCCCGGCGTGGAAGAGACCGCGTCGCGCCGCAGGACACCGGCGAGTGCCCCGATCGCGAGCGCGGCCAGGGGAATCGCCAGGAGAGGCCAGTACCTCCGCATGGCTACGGATCGAGCAAGACGTGTGCCTCCGGCGACGGTCTCAGGCAGCCTTCTGCTTCAACAGCCGCAGCACGTCTCTCTCGGCGGCGTGGAGGCCGCGCCGGCGCGCGAGCAGCTGCTCGAGGGTCTCGAAGTTGTGACCGATCGTGCGTCCGCGGTCGAAGCTCGAGAGGACCGAAGAATAGATGTACGACTTCCGGCAGACTGCCGGGGTGTTGCCGAGGAGCGTGGCCGTATTCCGGACGGCGGCCACGACCTTCCGCTTCCGGGCCGACCGGCTCTCCGCGGGATCGGCGCCCGCTTTGGCGAGGGCGCACGCGCAGAAGAGGGTTCCGGCCCAGGTGCGGAAGTCCTTCGCCGTGAACCGCTCCCCCATCACTTCCTTGATGTACTCGTTGATGTGGCGGCGCTTCACGTCGATCACGTTGCCGTCCGCGTCTCGGTACTTGAAGAGCTCTTTCCCCGGCATCGTCTTCAGCTGCCGGATGATTCGTGCGACACGCCGGTCGCGGAACTCCAGGACCTGGCGCTTTCCCGATTTTCCCGGGAAGTCGTAAGTGACGAGGTCGCCTCGAACCGTGACGTGCCGGTTGCGGAGCGTGGCGATCCCGTAGCTGCCGTTCTCCGCCGCGTAGACGCGGCTTCCCGGGCGCAGGAAGCACGTCGAGAGGATCCGGAGGATACAGGCCATCACCTTCTCGCGGTCGAGATCGGGTCGCGAGATGTCGCGCTGGATCGCAGCCCGCATCCGCGGCAGCGCTTGCGCGAACGCGACGAGACGCTCGCGTTTCCTTCGTTCGCGGCGGCGATCGTGTTCCTCGCTGTACCGATACTGCCACCGGCCCGCGGCGTCCCGTCCGATCGCCTGGAGCGCGGCGGATGGGGACGCGCTCACCGCGACGTCTTTCCACGCCGGCGGGAGCACGAGGCGCTCGATCCGCTCGCGGTCCGCGGCGGAGGGCGCCTTCCCGTCGGCTGTGCGATACCGGAAGCCGCGCCGCGGCGTGCCGAGCCGCCGGATCCCGGTCGCCTGGAGCTTCTCGATCCGCGTCACGCCGGAGCGCGGAGATCAAGAAAGGTGCCACTCCGCGGCGGAGCGAAAAAACGAAGCTCCGGCGGAACGAATCCCGTCGGAGCCTCGACGCACGGCGCGTTCCGCGCAGTCACGATTTCGGATTACTTCTTCTTCGAAGGACCTCCCTGCGAAGACCCGCCGCGTTCGCTCTCGAAGCGGCCCTGTTCATCTCTATCCCGGTCCGTCGAAGAGTCGCGTCCGCCTTCGCGACCGGAGCTCTGGCGGCTCTCTCTGTCGTCGCTCCTGTTGTCCGTGTTGCTTCTGTTACTTCTGTTGTCGTCCGGCATCAAGACCTCCTGGAGGGTGACTCGGGACCCCATCGTCCCTCCCGGATTTCGTGCAATCTCCGTTCCGGCGCGATCCGAGGACGGCTCTGCCATGGCTCGTCTTTTGCTGCGATCCGGGGTGCGACCAACTTGACGACACATCGTGGTCCAGATCAACCGAGGTGGAATCGAGGGAAGCGAAAGGAGGCGATCGTTGCCAGGTAAAGGAGAAGGTCGCGGGTTCGCGGGCATGGATGAAGAGAGACGCCGCGAGGTCGCACGAATGGGAGGGCGCGCGGCTCATCAGAAAGGGACGGCGCACGAGTTTTCGTCGGAAGAAGCGCGCGAGGCGGGGCGCAAAGGCGGCCGCGCCGTGAGCCAGAACCGGGAACACATGTCGGCGATCGGACGCGAAGGCGGCGAGTCCCGGGCCGCCAGCCAGACGAGGCGCCGTTCGGGAGCGAACGAGGAGGAGATCGGGACGTCGCCGAAGGCGGCGCATCCGGGATCCCGGTCCCGGTCGGACGGCGAAGAAGAGCTGGACGACACCGGAGAGATGTAGTCGAGCTTCGACGGATCCGCGGGTCGCGCCGGTCTCGCCGGCCGGCCCGCGGACCGGTCGCCATCTCGCTCGTGGCAGAGTGATTGCTCCGCCCCGCGGCATGGCGCGAACGGGCCGGCGGACGAAGCCGGAAGGCGTGCGCCAGGAGCGCATCACCGGCTGGGCCGATCTTCAGGAGCGGCTCTTCGAGAGCTCCTGGCAGGATCACCTCCAGCGGCACCGCTCGCGGTTCGCGTTCCGCGGAATGGCCGACGCGAGCGAATCCCTGGAGACCCGGCTCGCGCGCGTTTCCCCGTCCGCCGAGCGGCACCTGCTCCGCAACTTCCGCAAGTTCGCTCGCTGGAGCGCCGTGCCGGGGGATTCCGTCTGGAACTGGCTGACCCTCGCACAGCACCATGGACTGCCGACGCGCCTGCTCGACTGGACCTTCTCTCCCTACGTCGCCCTTCACTTCGCGACCGACCACACCGGGGACTTCGACCGGGACGGCGTGGTCTGGTGCATCGACTACGTCGCGGCGCATCGGCATCTGCCGCACGTGCTGCGGACCGCACTCGACGAAGAGTCTGCGGACGTTTTCACCACCGAGATGCTCGCGAGCGTCGCGCCGACGCTGGAGCGTTTCGACCGCCTGGCGAAGGAGCCCTTCCTCGTCTTCCTCGATCCGCCCTCCCTCGATGAACGGATCGTGAATCAGTTCGCGCTCTTCTCGCTGCTCTCCGGACCGGATCTCTCACTCGACGACTGGCTCGCCGGACGGCCCGAGCTCGCCCGGCGGGTGGTGCTGCCGGCGGACCTCAAGTGGGAGGTCCGCGACAAGCTCGATCAGGCGAACGTCACCGAGAGGGTGCTCTTCCCCGGCCTCGACGGACTCTCGCGGTGGCTCGAGCGTTATTACACGCCCCGGGGCCGCAGTTAGCCGCCCGGCCTTCTTGCCCGAAATCGCGAAAAGAAACCGGCGGAAACCGAAGAAACCGGGAGAGATCGGGCTCGCGTCTCCTCTCTGGCAAGTCCGTTGCTATTCCCCATCCCGGGAGTGACGACATGAAGTCCATCTGGAGCGGGCACATCACTTTCGGACTGATTTCGATCCCCGTGGGCCTCTACTCCGCGATCGAGTCTTCGGAGCGGGTTTCCTTCCGACTTCTTCATCGGAAGGACATGGCCCCGATTCGCTACAAGAAGTTCTGCAGCGTCGAAGACGTCGAGGTTGGCAACGACGAGATCGTGAAGGGCTACGAGGTCTCCAAGAAGAAGTACGCCGTCGTCGAGGAGGAGGAGCTCGACGAGGTGCAGGAGGAGGTCGGCGAAGGGGACCGGGCGATCGACGTCATCCAGTTCGTCGAGTTCTCCGAGTTGAATCCGCTGCTCTTCGAGAAGCCGTACTACCTCGCCCCGCAGAAGGGGGGAGAGAAGGCGTACGGCGTGCTCCGCGACGCGTTGAACGACGCGAACCGGGTCGGAATCACCCGGTTCTACCTGCGGACCCGACCGCTGCTCGCGGCACTCATTCCGGGCAAACGGGTCCTCGCGCTCGAGGTGATGCGGTCGTTCGAGGAGTTGCGCGATCCGTCCGATCTCCCCATTCCGACTTCCGAGAAGAAGTCGGCCGAGGTCAAAATGGCGCGCCTCCTGGTGGATCAGATGACCACCGAAGGCTGGGACCCGACGCAGCACCCGAACGAATACCGGCGCGCTCTGGAGAAGCTGCTCTCCTCCAAGCGCAAGTTCGCCCTCAAGGACACGAAACAGCCGGAGAACGTGGTCGACCTGATGGAAGCGCTCCGGAAAAGCGTCGGCCGGGCCGGCGGCAGTGCGGCCGGTCGGGCCCGCCCGAAAAAGGCGGCGAAGGGGACGCGACGGGCCGGGGCGGCATAGCGGGGAGGAGGATCGACATGCATCGCGACGTGGCGCTGGCGGGAGGGGCCGCACTCGCAGCGGGGCTGCTCCTCGGATACATCGCGGAGAAGCTCACCCGAAACGCCGCCGGGCTCGAAATCCGGCCGGTGGCGCCTCTCCGGGCGCCCGGGAGGCCGGCGATCCCCCGGGAAGCGGCCGCCGTCACGGACGTCCTCGAGCGCTACCGGGTGGCCGCCGCGTTCTGAGCGCACAATAGAGGGCGATGACGAAGCGAGCCCGCCGCCGCCGCCGGGTGCGGCGAGTCCTGCTCGGAGCGCTGCGCCGGAGCTTCCGAATCGCGCGGTTCACACCGTCCCTTTCCTCCCGGCTGGCCGAAGAGCTCTTCCGGACCCCGCCCAAGCACGCGCGGTTGCGCCGCGAGGAGCGGGAGCTCGCGGCAGCCCGATTTTCCCGGACCGCGGACGGCGGAGTTCTGCTCCCGACCTGGAAGTGGGGGAAGGGACCTCCGGTCCTCCTCGTGCACGGGTGGGGAGGGCACTCCGGACGCTTGACCCCCTTCGTCCGCCCGCTCGTCGAGGCCGGTTTCTCGGTGATCTCCTTCGACGCCCCCGGCCACGGCGACGCCCCCGGCCGCTATTCGTCGCTGCCCGACTTCGTGAACGCGATCCGGGCGATCGCCCGCAAGCACGGGCCCATCGAAGCGGCGATCGGCCACTCCCTGGGAGGAGCGGCATGCGCGCTCGCCGTTCGCGACGGCGTCGAGATGTCGCGGATCGTGCTGCTGGCGCCTCCGGCCGAAGCCGAGAAGTACACAGGGCGGTTCGCCCGCTTTTTCGGAATCCCCCCGAAGACGCACGAGGCGATGAAGCGCCGGCTCGAGAGGCGCTACCGGATCCGCTGGTCGGATCTCAAGGTCGCCGGAGGCGATTGTCCCGTTCGCATGCTCGTCTTCCACGACGGCCGCGACGGAAAGATCCCGTTCAAGGACGGCGAGGAGATCGTGCGAGCGTGGCCCAACGCCGAGCTCGTCCAGACTCGCGGTCTCGGTCACCACCGGATCGTCCGCGACCGTCGGGTCGTCGTCCACGCCGTGGCGTTCGTCGGGGGTGCTCCCCCGCCGCCCGTCGCCACGAGGAGACGCCGGCCGGAGCTCGCCACGGTCTTCGCCTCGTGAAGATTTCGTAAACCGGGGTCCCGCGCGGCGCGGGGATTGCTTGCTCCCCGGGGAGGGGCCGGTTACGACAAGGAGGTCGAGCATGAGGAGCCGCGCCGCCCTCGGAACGCATCCCCTTCATCCCGCCATGGTGCCCCTTCCCATCGGTGCCTTCTTCCTCGCGCTCGTCGCGGACGTCACGCACGCGGTGACGAAGAACCCGTTCTTCTACGACGTCGCCGCGTTCGCGATCGGCGTCGGGATCGTGACCGCGCTCCTCGCGGCCGTCCTCGGGCTCGTGGACTATTTCGGCGTGAAGATGAGCGCGGCGGGACGCCGGCTCGCGACGATCCACCTCTCGATCAACGTCGTCGCGGTGGTTCTCTACGTGATTTCGTGGCTGATGCGGCGCGACCACGGCGCGCTCGACACGTCACGCTGGACGCTCGCGTTCGGCCTCGCCGTCGTCCCGTTCCTGATGCTCGGGATCTCCGGGTGGATCGGCGGGAAGATGAGCTACGAGCACAAGATCGGCGTCGTCGAGTGGCTGGATCCGGAGGCGACGGAGATCGGACGGCGGGAGGCGCAGAAATGAGGGAGATTGCAGGCTTCGAGCCCCGGGGAGCGATCCTCCTCGTCTCCGCGGCGCTCTCCCTCGCGATCGGGTGCAAGGGCGGAACGCTCGACACGAAGGCCGCAGACCAGGCGTCACCGTACAAGACCGAATACCGGCCGGTCTCGTCGATCGAAGTTCCATCCGGATTCCGAGCGGTCCTGATCGCGGAAGGATTCAACTATCCGAGCTCCATGACCTGGGACGGGTCGGGCCGGCTGTACGTCCTCGAGTCGCACATGGTCGCGATCCCGACCCTCGACGTCAAAGTGATGCGCGTCGGACAGCGCGGCGAGCTCGAGAAGGTCGACCTCCGCGGCGCGGGCGCTCCGACCGGTCACGCCGCGATCGGGATGGTGTTCCACGACGGCTGGATCTATCTCTCGCACGAGGAAGAGGACGGGAAGTGGGGCGTGAGCCGGTTTCGCCCCGACACCGGCGAGACGGAGGCCGTCGTCCGCGGCCTGCGGGGCGACGGCGATCACAACGTCAACTACCTGGTGTTCGACCGTGACGGGGCGCTCTACTTCGGGGTGGGGAGCGCGACCAACTCGGGAGTGATCGCGTCCAACGATCCCGTGAACCAGAAGTGGCTCGAAAAGCGGCCGCAGATGCGCGACATCCCCTGCCGGGATGTCGCGCTGACCGGTCAGACCTTCGTCGACGAGAAGGGGACGACCGGCGCCTTTCAGCCGTACGGGCAGGCCGGAGCGAAGAAGATCCCGGGCGAGCCGATGTGCACGAGCGCGATCTACAAGCTCGCCGCGGGATCGAAGACTCCGGAGCTCGTCGCGTGGGGGTTCCGGAATCCCGTCGCGCTCGCGATCGACGCGAAGGGAACGCTCCTCGTCGGCATGCACGGCGCCGACATCCGCAGCACGCGGCCCGTGCTCGACGACCCGGACGCGATCTATCGAGTGAAACCCGGAACCTGGTACGGCTGGCCCGACTACTCCGCGGAGCTGCTTCCGATCACGGACTCGAAATACCGGCCGCCCGAGAAGTTTCTCGCGAAGGGCCACACCGGGCTCGGCTTCGTGATCGATCACCGCGCGAGCGGCCTCACCGCTCCGGATCGGTCGCTGCTCGTGACGCCCACTGTCCCGCACGCCGCCCTCGGGGGAATGACGGTCGTCCCCGCGCGTGGCCCGTTCGCGCGCTGGGCGGGCCGGCTGCTCATCTCAGAGATGGGCGACTTCAAGCCGACGACCGACCCGGTGAAGCCGGACGAGCGCGCGGGCTTTCAGGTCGAATCGGTCGATCTCGCGAGCGGCCGGCGCGAGATCTTCGCCCGCAACAAGGGAGCCGGACCGGCGCAGCCGGCGTCGCGGATCGATCTCGAAGAGGGTTTCGAGCGGCCGGTGGACGTCCAGGTCGGACCGGACGGGCTCGTGTACGTGCTCGACTTCGGAGTCTTCAACCCGTCGGAGAAGACGATGAAAGTCTTTCCGAAGACGGGTCGCGTCTACCGGATCGAGCCGGTGACGGCGCGCTGAGCCTTCGAAAGCGGAAGCCGTGACTCCGCGGCGACGGGCCTCCCGGGTCGATCCCGCCGATTACGACCTCCTCGTGATCGGCGCCGGTCAGGCCGGTCCACCGCTCGCCATCGCGCTCGCCCGTAAAGGCTGGCGGGTGGCGATCGCCGAGCGGAAGGACCTCGGCGGCTCCTGCGTGAATTTCGGCTGCACTCCGACGAAGGCCGTCATCGCTTCGGCCCGCGTCGCGCACCTCGCCCGCCGCGCCGGGTCCTTCGGGATCCGCATCGGGACGGTCGAGCCCGATTTCGGGGCCGTGCTCGCGAGGGCGCGCGGGATCGTTCACCAGAGCCGCATCGGGTTGCGCGAGTCGCTCGCAGGCCCACCGACCCTGCAGCTGCGGACGGGGCACGCGCGCTTCCTCGGCCGCGACCGAACCCGCTTCCGAGTGCAGGTCGGCGACGCGGTTCTCACCGCCGCGAAGGTCGTGATCGACACCGGTACGCGCAGCCGCATCCCCCCGGTGCCCGGCCTCGCGGGAATCGACTTCCATACCGCGGAAAACTGGCTCGACCGTCCGCGACTCCCGCAGAGGCTCGTGGTGCTCGGCGGCGGCTACACGGGACTCGAAATGGCGCAGTTCTACCGCCGCATGGGATCCGCGGTCACCGTCGTCGAAGAAGGGCCGGAGATCGCGGCGCGCGAGGACCCCGAGGTGGCGCTCGCGCTTCGGACCATTCTCGAATCGGAGGACGTCGCGTTCCGGCTGGGTCACCGGTTGACGGGCGTGTCTTCGGGCCGCGACGGGATCGGCCTCTCGCTCCGGAGCCGCGGCGGCACCGAGACGCTTTCGGCTTCCGACGTCTTCGTTGCAACCGGCCGCCGACCCAACTCCGACGACCTCGGCCTGGAGACGATCGGTCTCGCGCCGGAGAAGGACGGCACGATCGCCGTGAACCGGCGGCTGGCCACCCGCGTCCGCGGGGTGTTCGCCGCCGGCGACGTGCGCGGCGGACCGATGTTCACCCACACCGCCTGGGACGACTCCCGGGTTCTCCTCTCCCAGCTCGCCGGCGACCGCTCCCGAACGACCGACCGGATCGTGCCCTACGCGATCTACACGGACCCGCAACTGGGACGCGTCGGCGAGACCGAGGCGCAGGCGAGGAAGAGCGGGCGCAAGGTCCGAGTCGGCCGATTCGAGCTCCGGGAAAACGGCAAGGCCCGCGAGATCGGCGAAACGGAGGGGTTCGTCAAAGTCGTGACCGACGCGAGGTCCGGGCGGATCCTCGGGGCGTCGGTCCTCTCGTGGGAGGGCGCCGAGCTCGTCCACCTCCTGGTGGACGTCATGAACGCCGGCGGACGCGCCGCGGACATCCGCGACGCGATCCACGTCCATCCGACGCTCGCGGAGGCGGTCCAGAGCGCGGTCGCCGCGCTCGAGTGACGAACACCCCGACCCCCGCCGATCTCCTGGATCTCCAGAGGAAGACCTTCGGCTACTTCGTCCACGAGGCGAACCCCGCCAACGGGCTCGTCCGGGACAACACGCGTTACGGCTCCCCTTCGTCCATCGCCGCCGTCGGCCTCGGGCTCACCTGCTGGCCGATCGCGGTCGAGCGCGGGTACGTGACGCGCGACGAGGCGATCGAGCGGACGCTCGCGACTCTCGAGTTCTTCGAAGGCTGCCCGCAGGGCTCCGCCGCGGACGCGAGCGGCCACCGCGGCTTCTTCTACCATTTCCTGGATCTCTCGACCGGCCGGCGGGCTCATGGTTGCGAGCTCTCCACGATGGACACGGCCATCCTTTTCGCGGGAGCGCTCACCGCCGCGGCCTACTTCGATCGGGACGACCCGCGGGAGGCGCGCATCCGCGCCTCCGCCGACTTCCTCTACCGGGTGGCGGACTGGGAGTGGGCGCTCGACGGCGAAAGGACGATTCGCCACGGCTGGACGCCGGAGGGCGGTTTCCTGCCGTTTCGCTGGGAGGGATACAGCGAGGCGCTGCTGCTTTACGTCCTGGCCCTCGGCTCCGAAACTCGCCCGATCGGGCCGGAGTCCTACCGGGCCTGGGCGGCCACGTACCGGTGGAGGCGCGAGTACGGCATCGAGTACCTCTACGGCGGACCGCTCTTCATGCACCAGTTCTCGCACCTCTGGATCGACTTCCGCGGCATTCAGGACGCTTTCGTTTCGGAACGGGGGATCGACTACTTCGAGAACAGCCGGCGCGCGACGCAAGTCCAGCAGCGGTACGGGGAGAAGAACCCGCGTCGTTTTCGCGGCTACTCGAAAGACGTCTGGGGAATCACGGCGAGCGACGGCCCCGGGCCCGCGGTGCGCCGCGTCGGCGGGCGCCGGCGGCGTTTTTTCGACTACTGCGCCCGGGGCGTTCCCGACGGTCCCGACGACGGGACGCTGTCGCCCTGGGCCGTCGTGGCTTCGCTCCCCTTCGCCCCGGAGATCGTCCTGCCGGGCCTGGGCGCGATCCTCCGGAAGTACCCCGCGATGCGCAGCCGTTACGGTCTTCTCTGCAGCTTCAACCCCACGTTCGGCGCGGCGCGCGGCGGCTGGATCGCGAAGGGGTATTACGGGCTCGATCAGGGTCCGGTCGTCATCATGATCGAGAATTTCGAGACGGAAATGATCTGGAACCTGATCCGGCGCTCTGCATCGGTGGTCCGGGGTCTCTCCCGCGCCGGCTTCTCCGGCGGGTGGCTCGACCGCTGACGCACGACCGGGCTGGCAGCGCACTTGCTCGAGAAAAAGGGGAAAGGAGTTATTCATGGCCTGTGAACATCGCGGATGCGAGTGCGAGGAGACCACCGTCGAGCGGGGCGGAAAGAGGTTCTGCAGCGAGATGTGCGCGGAGATGGAGACGACCGGCCGGCACGGCACGAACTGCCCCTGCGGTCACGCCGACTGCGCGGCCGCCTAGGCGACTCCTGCCTTCGTCAGCCGCGTCGCTTTCTCCGCCAGCGGAGGGACGGCGGGCGGCGAAACTCGCGAACGATCAGTGAGAAAGCGCCGAGGCTCTTCTCCCAGGAATCGCCGCCCAGAGGATCGGGTCGCGTGCGGCGCCGGGTGGCCGCGATTTCCTTGACCGCGAGGTGAAGCTCCTCGACTGCGTCCGCCCCTCCCTTCCGCAGAATTACGAAGAGCTCCGGGCCTCCGAGCACGATCTCGCGGCGCGAACGGCGCAGCGGCTCCATTCCGGTGAGCTCCGTCCAGCGGCGCGCGAGCGCCGTCGGGTCCGCCGAGCGCAGGACGACGCCATGGATGCCGAGAAGCTTCGGCGGCGGGCGCCGCCGGGTGCGACGGCCCTTCACGGCGCGAAGAGATCCCGTCCGGCCGACCAGGATTCGGCCAGGTCGTCGAAGACCGCTTCGGCGGCAGCGAGCGTCCGCTCCGGAAAGCCGCCGGAGCGGAGCGCGAGACAGGGCACGCCGATCTGGTGGGCGGCCGCGACGTCGTAGGGCGTATCTCCGATCGCGACCGGACGGCGAGAGGAGAGGCCGAAGCGTGCGATCGCGAGGCCGAACACGTCGTGGAACGGCTTGGCCTTGGTCACGTCGTCCGCGGACGTGAAGCCGCGGAGCACGCCGCGGAGACGCAGCCGGGAGATCGAACGCTCCACGACGTCGCGATCCGCAGAGCTCGCGAGGACCACCGGAAGGCCCGCCCGCACCATCGCGCGAACGGTCGCGGCCGCTCCGGGGATGGGTCGCACGCGCGGAAAATTCCGAAGGTAGAGCTCGGTCTGAACGCTTCCCATTGCGTCCGCCAGGAAGTGATGCTCGGCCGCCGAGACCAGGTCCCGGAGGATCTCGGAGCCCCCCTTGCCGATCTCGGACCGCAGCCGCGACGCGGAGACCTCGTGTCCGAACCGCCGCAGAGCCTCGCTCCAGGCGCGCGCGTGCGCACCGTTCGAGTCGAGGAGACATCCGTCCATGTCGAGGAGGACGGCCCCGTAGCGGTTCCCACGGGAAATTCGAGGCGCCGCCTCGACGGCGGACGCCGCACGGTCGGAACGGGAAGTCGGGCTACGGGCCGCGGCGGACGAGCCCCATGATGAGGACGATGACGGCGACGACGAGGATCAGGTGGATCAGCCCGCTGGTCACCTTGAACGCGAAGAACCCGAGCAGCCAGAGCACCAGAAGAATCACGAAGATCGTCCAGACCATGGCTCCCCCTTTCTCGGATGGCGTGCGGATTCTATGTTGCCGTTTCCCCGACCGTCAGAAAACGGGGCCCGCTCCCGCGGGCCCCGTTGAACCTGGACTCCGAACCCCGAAGCGTCAGTGCCCGCGAACCCGGTACCACGCGTCGCGCGTGGCGTCCTTGACGTCGTTCCAGCCCTCGCGCGTCTTGCCCTTCGCCTTCTCCCAGCCGCGCTCGAGATCCGATTCCACGTCCTCGAAGCGGCGGTCGCGATACTCGGGGCTGGTCGCGCTCTCCCAGCCGTAGCGATACGCCGGCTGGTACTCCTCGTACGTGCGCCCGGCACGGTAATACGGCCGCGTGCTGTAAGTCTTGCGCCAGTACGCATCCTCGACGGTGGGATCCAGCCCCTCGGCGACTGCGTGCCCGGCAGCTCCGCCGGCAACCGCGCCGGCGATTCCACCGATGGCCGCGCCGACCGGACCGCCGACCGCTCCGCCGATCGCGGCGCCCGTCGCCGCTCCGCCGGCCGCGCCCACTCCCGTTCCGATCGGATGGGAACCCGGCTCGCCCGTCAAAGGATCACGATTCGCATCGGGATTCGGATCCAGACCTCTCCTCTGTTCGTCCATTCGGGACCTCCTTTACAGCCACGGGAAAGAGCAAGAACCGGACCACGCTTGTGCCGCAGTTCCTTTCAGCCTCTGCGTTCACGCGCGCGATGCCATGCGTCCTTCACGACCGAGCGTGCCTCTTCCCAGTCCTGCGCGTTTTCGCCGTGCAGCGCGTCCCACGATCGCTCGAGCTCGCTCTCGACGTCCTCGAAGTCGCGACCCTCGTACGTTTCATCGAGCGCCCGCTGCCATCCATAGCGATAACCCGCTTCGTAATGCTCGTAGGGAGTTCCGGGTTGATAGTACGGTCGGCGCCGGAAGTTCTGCCGCCAGTAGTCCCCCTCCGCGACCTCGTCCAGATCTTCGCCGGCTGCGAGCCCGCCCGTGCCGACGAACTCTCCCCGATCGATGCCCCAACCGGTCGCGGTGCCCGCCGCGATCTCCTGAAACGCGCTCTCGCTGTCGCCGGTCGACGCCATCGTTTCCGCTTCGTCGGCCGCCGTGGCGTCCGAGCTCATCCCGCGCCGGCTCGTGTCTTCGGTGTCGTGGGAACGACCTCGCGAGTCGCGGTGGACCGTCTCCTCCGCCCGCGTCTTCTTGTCCATAGCGCCTCCACCGTTTGGGTAGAGCAAGCGGCGTACCGGCTCGGACCTGGGCGCGATAGCCTGCGGCCGCACGTTGGAAGCCGAAGCGGTCGTCGCCGTCACCGACTACCTCCTCGCGGCGGCCGCGTTCGCCGGCGCGTGGGCGCTCCTCCGCGCGGCGCCCCGACGACCCGGCCGCGGTCTCCGCCTCTGGGCCGCGGGGTTCGTCTCGCTCGGAGCCGCCGCTCTCCTCGGCGGGACGTGGCACGGGTTCCATGCGCGCATCGGCGATCCGACGGGCGACGTTCTGTGGAAGGCGACCCTCGCCAGCGCCGGCCTCGCCGGCTTTCTTCTCGTCGCGGGCGCCGCGTTCTCCTTCGTCCCGCGGCGCGCGGCAGGATGGACCACCGCGGCGGCCGCGATCAAGTTCGCCGTCTTTCTCCCCGCAGCGCTCTCGAGCGACGGGTTCGGTCCGGTGATCCTCGACAGCGCCGCCACCCTCGCGGCGCTCCTCCTGCTCGCCCTCCTGGCGCTTCGGAGGCGGCGCGCTCCCGAGGCCGCGCGCTGGATCCTCGCGGGGATCGCCCTCTCCGCGGCCGCTGCCGCGATCGAGGTGGTTCGACCGGGTCTCCCCTGGCCGCTCACGCCGGATGCGGCCTATCACCTGGTCCAGCTGCTCGCCCTCGTTTTCTTCTACCGAGGCGGGCGCCTCTTCCCGGACTGACCGGAGCCTCGAAGTGGTCCGGTTCTTGCAAATTCCCGCCCGATTATCCCGATGCCCGAATCCCCCGACCGTTGCCCCGAGCGTCACGGTGCGCGGACCCGACCGGACGGCGCGGCGGCGGAAGACTCTCTGCGAGAAATCGGAAAGGAGACTCGATGAGAACCGAGACCCTCCCGCCCGGGGGCCGCGGAAACGGAGGCGCTCTGCGAAGAGCGCCGGCAGCTCACCCGCCGCGCGCGAACGGCTCGAAGCGGTCGAAGCGTTCCGGCGTCGACGGCGACGCGCTCGACCGGAGGCAGCTCCTCGCCGCGCTCCTCGACTTGAAGAGCGGGGCGTTCGACGTCCGGCTGCCCGAGGACTGGACCGGCATCGAAGGAAAGGTCGCGGACGCCTTCAACGACGTGGTCGCCCTGAACCAGCGGATGAGCCTGGAGCTCGAGAGGCTGCGCCGAGTCGTCGGTCAGGAAGGACGCATCCACGAGCGCGCGCACGTGGGGGACGTCGGCGGTTCGTGGGCGGAGTCGATGCGGTCGGTGAACGCGTTGATCGGCGACCTGTTGCTCCCGACGAGCGAAACCGCGCGGGTCATCGGCGCCGTCGCGAAGGGCGATCTGTCGCAGACGATGGCGCTCGACGTCGACGGGCGGCCCCTCCAGGGTGAGTTCCTGCGCACGGCGAAGACCGTCAACACGATGGTGAACCAGCTCTCGTCGTTCGCGTCGGAGGTCACGCGCGTCGCCCGCGAGGTCGGCACGGACGGAAAGCTCGGCGGGCAGGCCAAGGTGAAGGGCGTCGCCGGAACCTGGAGAGACCTGACCGAGAACGTGAACCAGATGGCCGGCAACCTCACGGGTCAGGTCCGCAACATCGCCGCGGTGACGACGGCCGTCGCCAACGGCGACCTCGCCAAGAAGATCACGGTGGACGTCAAGGGCGAGTTCCTGGAGCTGAAGGACACGATCAACACGATGGTCGATCAGCTGCGCTCCTTCGCCTCCGAGGTCACGCGCGTCGCGCGCGAGGTCGGCACCGAAGGGAAACTCGGCGGCCAGGCGAAGGTCGAGGGCGTCTCGGGGACCTGGAAGGACCTGACCGACAGCGTCAACTTCATGGCGGGCAACCTCACGTCGCAGGTGCGCAACATCGCCGACGTCACCAAGGCCGTCGCCAACGGGGACCTGTCCCGGAAGATCACGGTCGACGTCAAGGGCGAGATCCTCGAGCTCAAGAACATCGTCAACACGATGGTCGACCAGCTCTCCTCGTTCGCGGCCGAAGTCACGCGCGTCGCCCGGGAGGTCGGGACCGAAGGAAAGCTCGGCGGCCAGGCGAGCGTCGAAGGGGTTTCGGGCACGTGGAAGGACCTGACCGACAACGTCAACTTCATGGCCGGAAACCTCACGTCGCAGGTGCGCAACATCGCCGCGGTCACCACGGCGGTCGCGACCGGGGACCTCTCGAAGAAGATCACCGTCGACGTCAAGGGGGAGATCCTCGAGCTCAAGGACACCATCAACACGATGGTGGACCAGCTCCGGTCCTTCGCATCGGAGGTCACGCGCGTGGCCCGGGAGGTCGGCACCGAAGGAAAACTCGGCGGCCAGGCGCAGGTGCGCGGCGTCGCCGGCACCTGGAAGGACCTGACCGACAGCGTGAACTCGATGGCCGGCAACCTCACGGCGCAGGTCCGCAACATCGCGGAGGTCACGAAGGCGGTCGCCACGGGCGACCTCTCGAAAAAGATCACCGTCGACGTCAAGGGAGAGATCCTCGAGCTCAAGGACACGATCAACACGATGGTCGACCAGCTCTCCTCATTCGCCTCCGAGGTCACGCGCGTCGCCCGCGAGGTCGGCACCGAAGGAAAGCTCGGCGGCCAGGCGTCGGTGCCCGGAGTCTCCGGCACGTGGAAAGACCTCACCGACAACGTCAACCTCATGGCCGGCAACCTCACCGGCCAGGTCCGCAACATCGCCGAGGTGACGACGGCCGTCGCCACCGGCGACCTCTCGAAAAAGATCACCGTCGACGTCAAGGGGGAGATCCTCGAGCTCAAGGACACCATCAACACGATGGTGGATCAGCTCTCCTCGTTCGCGGCCGAGGTCACGCGCGTCGCGCGCGAGGTCGGCACCGAAGGAAAGCTCGGCGGCCAGGCGCAGGTGCGCGGCGTCGCCGGCACCTGGAAGGACCTGACCGACAGCGTCAACTCGATGGCCGGCAACCTGACCGACCAGGTCCGCAACATCGCGGAGGTCACGACCGCCGTCGCGACGGGCGACCTCTCCAAGAAGATCACCGTCGACGTTCGCGGCGAGATCCGGGAGCTCAAGGACACCATCAACACGATGGTGGATCAGCTCCGGTCCTTCGCGTCGGAGGTCACGCGCGTGGCGCGCGAGGTCGGAACCGAAGGAAAGCTCGGCGGCCAGGCGGACGTGCGCGGCGTCGCCGGCACCTGGAAGGACCTGACCGACAGCGTCAATTCGATGGCCGGCAACCTGACCGGCCAGGTGCGCAACATCGCCGAGGTCACGAAGGCGGTCGCGACCGGGGACCTGTCGAAGAAGATCACGGTCGACGTCAAGGGCGAGATCCTCGACCTCAAGGACACCATCAACACGATGGTCGACCAGCTTTCCTCGTTCGCCTCGGAGGTCACTCGCGTCGCCCGAGAGGTCGGCACGGAGGGAAAACTCGGCGGTCAGGCGAGCGTGCCGGGCGTCGCCGGCACCTGGAAGGACCTCACCGACAACGTCAACTCGATGGCCGGCAACCTGACGTCGCAGGTCCGAAACATCGCGGCGGTCACGACCGCGGTCGCGACGGGCGATCTCTCCAAGAAGATCACGGTCGACGTTCGCGGAGAAATCCTCGAGTTGAAGGACACGATCAACACGATGGTGGATCAGCTCCGTTCCTTCGCCTCGGAAGTCACTCGCGTCGCCCGCGAGGTCGGCACCGAAGGAAAGCTCGGCGGCCAGGCGCGCGTCGAAGGCGTCTCCGGCACGTGGAAGGACCTCACGGACAACGTGAACTTCATGGCGGGTAACCTCACGTCGCAGGTCCGCAACATCGCGGAGGTCACGAAAGCCGTCGCGAACGGAGACCTCTCCAAGAAGATCACGGTCGACGTCGAGGGCGAGATCCTGGAGCTCAAGAACACGGTCAACACGATGGTCGACCAGCTCTCTTCGTTCGCCGCCGAGGTCACGCGCGTGGCGCGCGAGGTCGGCACCGAAGGAAAGCTCGGCGGTCAGGCGAGCGTGCCCGGAGTGGCGGGAACCTGGAAGGACCTCACGGACAACGTCAACTCGATGGCCCGCAACCTCACGAGCCAGGTCCGCGGCATCGCGATGGTCGTCACCGCGGTTGCGAACGGCGACCTCAAGAGGAAGCTCTCGGTCGATGCGAAAGGCGAGATCGCGGCCCTGGCCGACACGATCAACGGCATGATCGACACCCTCGCGACCTTCGCCGACCAGGTGACCAGCGTGGCGCGCGAGGTCGGCGTCGAAGGGAAGCTCGGCGGTCAGGCGAGCGTGCCGGGAGCGGCCGGCACCTGGAAGGATCTCACCGACAACGTCAACCAGCTCGCGGCGAACCTCACGACACAGGTGCGGGCGATCGCGGAAGTCGCCACCGCCGTCACGAAGGGCGACCTCACCCGTTCCATCAAGGTCAAGGCCTCGGGCGAGGTCGCATCTCTCAAGGACAACATCAACGAGATGATCCGCAACCTCAAGGACACGACGTCGAAGAACAGCGAACAGGACTGGCTGAAGACGAATCTCGCCAAGTTCAGCCGGATGCTCCAGGGGCAGCGGGACCTCGAGACCGTGGGACAGCTCGTGCTCTCGGAGCTCGCCCCGGTCGTCGCGGCGAGACTCGGACTCCTCTACACGCTCGACGCATCGGGGGAGGAGCCGCAGCTCAAGCTGCTGGCGAGTTACGCCTGCAAGGCTTCGGGCGTGGCCCGCACGCTCGCCCTCGGCGAAGGGCTCATCGGGGAGTGCGCGCGGCAGAAGGAGAAGATCCTCCTCGCCAATCCGCCGAAGGACTATCTCTCGATCGCGTCGGGCCTGGGCGAGGCGGCGCCCGCGCACATCATCGTCCTCCCGGTGCTTTTCGAGGGGCGCGTGAAAGGCGTCCTCGAGCTCGCGTCGTTCGAGCGCTTCTCGAAGGCCCACCAGGCGCTCCTCGAGCAGCTCGCCGAGACGATCGGCATCGTCATCAACACCATCGAAGCGAACACGCGGACGGAGGACCTCCTCAAGCAGTCGCAGTCCCTCGCCGGCGAGCTGCAGAGCCAGCAGGAAGAGCTGCGCCAGACGAACCAGCAGCTCGAAGAGAAGGCGGCGCTGCTCGCCGAGAGAAACGTCGAGGTAGAGCGGAAGAACCAGGAGGTCGAGCAGGCGCGCGTCGCCCTCGAGGAGAAGGCCCGCCAGCTCGCCCTGACGTCGAAATACAAGTCGGAATTCCTGGCCAACATGTCGCACGAGCTCCGGACGCCGCTCAACAGCCTCCTGATCCTCTCGGACCAGCTCTCCCGAAACTCCGACGGGAATCTGACGGGCAAGCAAACGGAGTTCGCCAAGACGATCCACGCTTCCGGTAAGGACCTCCTGAACCTCATCAACGACATCCTCGACCTTTCGAAGATCGAGTCGGGGACGGTCGTCGTGGACGTGGGCGAGCTGCGGTTCAACGACCTCGCGGACTACGTCCAGCGCACGTTCCGGCACGTGGCCGAGGTCAAGGGCCTCGACTTTCAGATCGAGATGGGCCCGGGGATCGGGCGCTCGATCTTCACCGACTCGAAGCGCCTCCAGCAGGTCATCAAGAACCTGCTGTCCAACGCCTTCAAGTTCACGGAGCGCGGCCGGGTCTCGTTCCGGGTCGATGCGGCTTCGAGCGGATGGAACCCGAGGTCGGAGACCTTGAACCGCGCCCGCTCGGTGCTCGCGTTCTCGGTCACCGACACCGGGATCGGGATCGCCGCGGACAAGCAGCACATCATCTTCGAGGCGTTCCAGCAGGCGGACGGCTCGACGAGCCGGAAGTACGGCGGCACCGGTCTCGGCCTCGCGATCAGCCGCGAGATCGCGCAGCTTCTCGGCGGCGAGCTCCGCCTGACGAGCGCGCCCGGCCAGGGCAGCACGTTCACCCTCTACGTGCCCCAGACCTACGTCATCCCGACCAACGCACCGCGGCCGCACGGGGAGGCCGAGGAAATCGTGTCGGTCATGTCGGACGTGGACGCGGCGCGGCCGATCGCCGAACCGGTCCTGGAGTCGGCGGTTCCCGACGACCGGACGCAGATCGGCCCGGAGGACCGCGTCGTGCTCGTGATCGAGAACGACGAGAGCTTCGCGCGCTTCCTTCTCGACGTCGCGCACGAGCACGGCTTCAAGGGGCTGATCGCGACGACCGGCGTCGAAGGCATCGCGCTCGCCCACCAGTTCAAGGTGGAGGCCGTCACGCTCGACATCCAGCTCCCGGTCATCGACGGCTGGCGGGTCCTCGATCGCCTGAAGAGCGATCTCGCGACGCGGCACATCCCCGTCGCGATCGTGACGACCGAGGAGGACGGGCCGTCGCGGGGGTTCCCGCTCGGCGCGGTCGACGTGCTGAACAAGCCGATCACCTCCCGGGCTCCGCTCGACGACCTCTTCTCCTCGTTCGGCCGTTTCCTGGCGAGTCCGGTGAAGGAGCTCCTCGCGGTGCTGCCGAGCGGGTCGCCGGCCGCGGACGCTCTCGGCTTCGACGGCGCGGGGCCGGTCCGCACGGTCGCGCTGACGAGCGGGCTCGAAGCCCTCGGTGCGCTCGACGAGCGCCGTTTCGACTGCGTGCTGATCGAGCCGGTTCCCGGCGACTTCGAGAGCCTCGAGACGACGGCGGAGATCCTGAGGCAGTGCGGGCCGCGCCGGATCCCCGCGGTGCTCTACGCGCCGCGGCCGCTGCCGGAAGAGAAGCAGGAAGAGATCTCACGGATCTCACAGGGGATGACCGTGCGGACCGTCCGCTCGCTCGAGCGGTTGCTTGACCAGGTCGCCCTGTATCTCCACGTGCCCATCGCCGAACTGCCGCCGCGCAAGAGAGAGGTCCTCGAGACGCTCTATTCGTCCGATGCCGTGCTGGCGGGAAAGCGGGTTCTGCTCGTCGACGACGACATCCGCAACATCTTCGCGATGACGAGCGTGCTCGAGCGGCAGAACATGCAGGTGTTCTCGGCGGAGACCGGCAAGGAGGCGATCGAGAAGCTCGACCGGACCGACGTGGACATCGTGCTGATGGACATCATGATGCCGGACATGGACGGGTACGACACGATGCGGGAAATTCGGAAGAAGGAGCGCTTTCGCGGGTTGCCGATCATCGCGGTCACCGCAAAGGCCATGAAGGGGGATCGCGAAAAGACGCTCCAGGCCGGTGCGTGGGACTACCTCGCCAAGCCCGTGGACACCGACCACATGCTCTCGGTGCTGCGCTCATGGCTGCACCGGTGAGCCGGAAACCGGGGACAGACCACGGTTTTCGGTTCTGCCGAAGCGCGACTGCCGCAGCCGTGAAAACCGTGGTCTGTCCCCACTGAAGATGGACGAAAAGGTCAACATCCTCGCGGTCGACGACAGCGCGCAGAAGCTGCTCGCCCTCTCCGCGCTGCTCGCGGAGCTCGACGAGAACGTCGTGACCGCGAGGTCGGGGCGCGAAGCCCTGCGGCACCTCCTCCGGCAGGAGTTCGCCGTCGTCCTGCTCGACGTGAACATGCCGGGAATGGACGGGTTCGAGACGGCCGCCCTGATCCGGCAGAGGAAGAGCTCGGAACACACCCCCATCATCTTCATCACCGCGTACGGAGACGAGACGCACGCGAGCCGCGGCTACTCGCTCGGAGCCGTGGACTACATACTCGCGCCGGTGGAGCCGGACGTGCTCCGCACGAAAGTCGGGGTCTTCGTGGAGCTGTTCCGGAAGACCGCGCAGATCAAGCAGCAGGCGAAGTCACTCGGAGAGCGGGCGCGCCAGCTCCAGCGCCTGACGGAGGCTTCGCTCGCGATCAACTCCGCGCACTCCCCCGACCGGATGCTCCAGGTCGTCGCGGACCTCGCGCGCGACATCCTGGGCGCCCAACAGGCCGTTGCGCTCGCCGCCGCCGATCAGAAGTGGTCGGAGAGCAAGACCGCGGTTTCGCTGTCGACCCGCTACGAGGCAGAAGGGGAACGACAGGTCCTCCGCGACCGCGAGGCGGTCGTGTCGCTTCTTTCGTGGCTCCGCCGACCGGTGCGGCTCGCGCGCGGTCAGACCGGACGCCGCTCCGATTGGCTGCAGTTCTTCCGGAACAGCCGTCCCGTCGAGGTGGGCTGGCTCGCGGCGCCCCTGACCGGACGCGACGGGCGGAACATGGGGCTGCTTCACCTGCTCGACAAGATCGACGGTGACTTCACGCCGGAGGACGAGACCGTCCTGATCCAGCTCGCCCAGATGAGCTCGATCGCCATCGAGAACACGCTGAACGCGGAGGCGCGGGAGGCGAACCGGATCAAGGACGAGTTCCTGACCACTCTCTCGCACGAGCTGCGAACCCCGCTGACGGCGATCCTCGGGTGGACGCGCGCCCTTCAGACGGGCCGCCGCGACGAGGGCCAGACGGCCCGGGCACTCGAGGTCATCGAACGCAACGTCCTCGCCCAGACGAAATTGATCGACGATCTTCTCGACGTGTCCCGGATCATCACCGGCAAGCTGCGGCTCTCGGTGCGGTCGGCCCGGCTCTCCACCATCATCGAGGCGGCGCTGGAGTCCATGCGGCCGGCGGCGGAGGCGCGCGAGATCGAGATCCGTTTCTCGCGTGATGTGGCCGAGGCTGAGGACGAGGTCATCGGGGATCCGGACCGTCTCCAGCAGGTCGTCTGGAACCTCATCTCGAACGCGATCAAGTTCACGCCGCCCAGGGGCCGCGTCGAGGTCCGACTCTCCAGAGTGGACTCCCAATTCGAGATCCGCGTGACCGACACTGGCCGCGGCATCCTGCCCGAGTTCCTTCCCTCGGTCTTCGAACGATTCCGCCAGGCCGACAGCTCGACGACGCGGGCCCACGGTGGACTGGGAATCGGTCTCGCGATCGTCCGCCACCTGGTGGAGCTGCACGGCGGCTCGGTCTCCGCGACGAGCGAAGGCGAGGGCCTCGGGGCGACGTTCTCCGTCCGCCTCCCGGCGGTCGCTCTCGGGGTGACGGCGCTCGAGCGGGAGAGAGCGTCATCCGCAATGGCGGCGCCGGCCCGCGACGGAGGCAGTTTCGACCTCGAAGGCTGCCGCGTCGTGCTCGTGGACGACGAACCGGATGCCCGCGAACTCCTTTCCGACTCCCTTCGCCACGCGGGAGCCGAGGTGGTCGCCGTGGCCTCTGCCGCCGAGGCATTCGACGCGGTCCGCCGGAGGCCGCCCGACATCCTCGTCAGCGACATCGCGATGCCCGACGAAGACGGCTACTCCCTGATCCGCCGCCTGCGCTTCCTTCCGCCCGAGCGCGGGGGGCGCGTTTCGGCGGTGGCCGTCTCGGCCTACGCGCGCGAGGAGGATCGCCTGCGCGCGCTCGCCGCGGGTTTCCAGTCCCACGTCGCGAAACCGCTCGACCCCGCGGACCTGATCGCGACCGTCGGCCGGCTCACT
>Ga0209974_10000081_pt1 | contig 26216 bp, 24 predicted proteins | sample InoplaM3SPM_FD_187592 | JGI IMG/M metagenome (GOLD analysis project Ga0209974, IMG submission 187592) | Arabidopsis thaliana rhizosphere microbial communities from the Joint Genome Institute, USA, that affect carbon cycling - Inoculated... | ecosystem: Host-associated > Plants > Roots >...
ATCTACTCTCGCTCTCAGCCCACAAGTTCCACGGCCCGAAAGGGATCGGTGCGCTGTACATCCGCGACGGCGTCCAGCTTGCGTCGACGCAGATCGGCGGCGGCCAGGAACGAGGCCGTCGTGCCGGTACCGAAGCCGTCCATCAGATCGCCGGCCTCGGAGCCGCCGCGGTCGCGCCTCTCCTCGCGTTCGTGCGTTCCGCTGCCCGCTGGGCGACGGAACTCGCCCGGGTCGCGCCCTCGGGGCTCGACGCTCTCGCCGAAGCGCTCTCCGCCGAGCGCTCGGTCGGCCTCGTTTCGCTCCTCGTCCTGGTGCCGTCCCTCCTCGGATTGACGCGAATCTTCGCGCGGGCGCGGAGCCGCCGGTGAATCGCCCGGCCCCGGCCGGGATTCTTTTCCTTCTCGCCGCCTCGTCCGCCTTCGCCGCGCCGGCCGGGATCTCGTCCGTCGGCCGCGATGTGATCGTCAGCCAGAGAGTCCCGGGGCGCGTGATCGCGGTCGCGGCCGACGTCCGGATCGACGAGGTGGTCGCGGGGGACGTGATCGTGTGGGGCGGAGACGTCTCGTTCGGGCCGGCCGGCTCGGTCGGCGGGAACCTCACGGTGTTCGGCGGAACCGTCCTCGGCGCGACCGCAAGCTCGCTGCCGGTCGCCGGAACGGTGTCGACGCCGGGCACACTGCTCACCCTCTACCTCGCCGAGATGAAGAGGGCGCCCTGGGATCCGGGCGCTCTGTCGCCCGTCGTCTGGGGGCTTCGCCTCCTCGCGCTCTCGGCGTGGCTCGCGGTCGGAGTGGCTCTGCTCTACTTCTTCGGCTCGCCGCTCGCGCGGGCCGCGGAACGCGCGGAGTCGAACTGGACGTGGGCCCTCGCGGCGGGTGTGCTCGGCGTGCTCACCATCTTTCTCGGCGCGGCTGCGGTACTCGCCCTCCTTCCCGCGTCGGTCTCCGTCCCGATCGCGCTCGCTCTCGGCGCAGCGGCAGTCGCGGCGAAGATCTTCGGCATGGGGGCGCTCTTCCTCCTCCTCGGCCAGAAGCTCACCGCGCGGTTCTCTCCGGCGAGCCGGCCGGCGGCGCTCGCCCTCGGTTTCGCCGTCCTCGGCGGTCTGTCTCTCCTTCCGATCGCGGGCGCGATCCTGTGGAGCGCGGCGTCGGTCGCGGCGGTCGGTATCGCGCTTTTCTCCCGGTTCGGCGCTCCGCGAATGAGGGTGGCGCTCCCCGCGATTTGATTCCGGCGACTCCGGGGCAATAGAGTCGCCCGGATGTCGCCCCCCCGGGATTCCCTTCGCGCCGTGTCGGCGCGCGACTGATGTTCTGCCAGGTCTGCGGCTCCCGAAACCCCGACGACGAGGAGCTCTGCGTCCACTGCCAGTCGAAGCTGCTCGTCCTCTCGGGTGTCGGGGTCGTCGAGGAGCGAGGCGAGATCCACGAGGAGATTCCGTTCGACGAGCACCTGCTCGAGCGGATCTCGACGTTGGAGGAGATTGTCAAGCGGACCGGCGATGCACTGAAGTCGCTCTTCGAGTCGCTCGGCAACCTCGAGAAGAACCTCTTCGTCGCTCACACCGGCGTCCTCGCGCTGCAGGAGACGCTCGAGAAACGCGCCGTCATCCGCCCGGAAGAGGTTCGCGACCTCTGGGAGACGAAGCTCGACGAGCGCATGCAGGCCGTCGAGAAGAAGGACCGCTTTCTCGAGCGGCGCGACCGGATCATCGGGCGTTTCTCGGGGGCGAATCGCGACCTGTTCACCAAGAGGGTCCGCGAGGCGGAGTTCGCGCTGCTCGCCCTCGACGCCGATCGCGGAATCCGCGGTCTCGAGGAGCTGTATAAGGTGGACCGCTCGAACACCGAGCTCGGCTTCTACCTGGCCGAGACCTTCTTCTCGGCGGGCGACATGGAGCGGGCCTCCGGCTACCTGAAGAAGATCCTTGCGGTGCAGCCGAACCACTTCGAGTCGCTTGTCTATTCGGGGATCGTGGCGTCGGAGGCGGGCGACGCGGAAGGGGCCGAGAACTTTCACCGCCGCGCGATCGACCGACGCTCCGACGCCTTCCTCCCGCACTTCGCGCTCGGCTCTCTCTACGCCCACGCGTCGCGCTGGGGCGAGGCCGAGAGGGAACTCTCGGCCGCCGTCGAAATCTCGCCGCAGCCGGCGGCGCACATCCTCCTCGGCACGGTCCTTCGCGAGAAGGGGGACGTGAATCGGGCCATCCGCCATTTCGACGAGGCGTTGAAGCTGCAGCCCGACTCGGAAGAGGCCGTTTTCCAGCTCGGCCTCTGTCACCTCGAGAAGAACCGGCTGAAGCGCGCCCTGGAGTGCTTCCAGGAGGCGCTCGAGAAAAACCCGAAGAAACTCGAGTACCAGGAGGCCGTGCGGATCCTGGAGCGCCGCCGGCTGTACCCGTTGCCGGACGTCGAAGGGCCGGGCGCGGAGACCTATCGGCGCGCCGAGGACAGCGTGGCGCGCGGCTCGCTGCGCCGGGCGCACGAGCTCTACCGGCAGGCGCTCGCGTCGGAGCCGGACAACTCCACGATCCGGATCTCCTACGCTCTCCTCTCGGCATCGCTCGGACTCTGGAACGAGGCGATCGCTTCGTGCCGCGAGGTCCTGTCGGGTGATCCCGAGGAGGTCGTGGCCGCGGCGGCGTGCTCGATCCTCTCGGAGGCGCTGCGCGCCGACGGCCGCCCGGCCGAAGCCGCGCAGGTCGTTCGCGACTTCCTGAAAGGCCACGAGTCCTCGACGGCCCGCGCCGTCGGGTACTACGAGCTCGCGACGAACCTCGCCGAATCGGGCGAAGACCTCGACTCCGCCCTCGATTACGCGGGACGCGCGCTCGCTGCCGCTCCCGAGGAGCTGAAGCCGTATCCGCTCGCGGCGCTCGGCTGGGTCCACTACAAGCGGGAAGAATTCGACCGCGCGATCGACTGCCTGCGCCGATCGAGCGAGCGTGCGGCGGCGCCGACGACCTTTCATCAGCTCGGCCTCGCCTATCTCGCCGCCGGCCGCCGCGAGGAGGCGAAGGCCGCGTTCCAGAAGGCGAAGACAGCGGGGCGTGGCGGGAAGCTCGAAGACCGCGTGATGCAACAGGTTCGGTCGAACCTGCGGCTGGTCGAGAAGGCGGGTCCGAAGAAAAGTCCCAAGCCCAAGGCCCCGACCGCGAAGTGACGGCGTAGCCGTCATCCCGAGCGAAGCGAGGGATCTCTCCCAGCCCTCGACGCGCTGATAATCTCCGTCGCCAAAGATGCGCTGGTCTCGATACTTTCTCCAGACCGTCCGCGAAGTACCCGGCGACGCCGAGGCGATCTCCCACGTCCTTCTGACGCGGGCGGGGATGATGCGCCGCATCGCGGCCGGCATCTACGCGCTGACGCCGCTCGGCCTGCGCTCCCACCGGAAGACGGAGGTCATCGTGCGGGAGGAGATGGACCGGGCCGGCTGCATCGAGCTCGAGGTCCCGATCCTGCAGCCCCGCGAGCTGTGGGAGGAGACCGGCCGGTGGCAGCGCTACACGGCGGAGGAGATCCTCTTTCACCTCCAGGACCGGAAGGGGGGCGCGTACTGCCTCGAGCCGACCGCCGAGGAGGCCGTGACTTCCCTCGTGCGCGCGGGCGTGACCTCCTACCGGCAGCTTCCGCTCACGCTGTACCAGATCCGGACGAAGTTCCGGGACGAGATCCGGCCGCGCTTCGGTCTGATGCGCGGACGGGAGTTCCTCATGTACGACGGCTATTCCTTCGACGTGGACGCGGAGGGGCTCGACCGCTCCTACCGGGCCCAGGACGGGGCGTACCGGCGGATCTTCGAGCGGTGCGGCCTGGACTTCACGGTCGTCGCCGCCGACTCCGGCGCGATCGGCGGGACCGCGTCGGAAGAGTTCATGGTGCTCGCCGAAACCGGTGAGGACGCCGTCGCGCGCTGTGAAGCGTGCGGCTATGGCGCCAACGTCGAGAAGGCGGAAACCGGCCGCCGGCCGAACCCCTGGGACGCAGAGAAGCCGGGACCGCTCGAAGACGTCGAGACGCCGGGCCGCGGCGGCATCGACGAGGTGGTCGAGTTCCTCGGGATCACGGGGTCGCGGATGATCAAGTGCCTCGTGTACGACACCGAGAAGGGTTTCGTCGTGGCGCTCCTGCGCGGAGACCTGGACGTCAACGAGGTCGCGCTCAAGAACGCGCTCGGCGTCGACAACCTGGCCCTCGCATCCGAGGAGAAGGTCGAACGCGCGACCGGCTCGCCCGTCGGGTTCGTCGGGCCGCACCACCTGTCGGGGCGCGACCTCCGGCTCGTCGCCGACGAGTCGGTCCGGGGCGCGGTCAACGCCGTCACGGGAGCCGGCCGCCGCGACTGGCACGTCCGGGGTCTGTCGCTGGACCGGGACGCCCCCGTCTCGGAGTGGGCGACCTTCGCGAAGGCCCAGGCGGGCGATCCGTGTCCGCAGTGCGGGCGCCCGCTCGCGATCGCGCGGGGCATCGAGGTCGGACACATCTTCAAGCTCGGCACGAAATACTCCGTAGCCATGCACGCAGAATTCACCGACGAGAAGGGTGAGACACGGCCGGCGGTCATGGGAACGTACGGGATCGGAGTCGGCCGCACGATGGCGGCGGCCGTCGAGCAGCACCACGACGCCGACGGAATCGTCTGGCCGCTCGCGCTCGCGCCCTTCGAGATCGAGATCGTGTCGTTGAATCCCTCCGACGAATCCGCCCGCCGCGAGGCTGACTCGCTCTACGAGCGGCTCGCCGAGGAGGGGATGGACGTCTTCTACGACGACCGCGACGAGCGGCCCGGCGTGAAGTTCAAGGACGCCGACCTGCTCGGCTTTCCCATCCGCGTCAACGTCGGCGGGCGCGCCCTGAAGGAAGGCAAGGTCGAGATCGTGACCCGGCGCGACAAGAACGTGCGTGCCGTCCCGGTCTCGGAAGCCGCGGGCACGGTGCATTCGGTGCGGCGGGAGCTCGCGGGCGAATGAGGAAGATCACCCGCGAAGACGCGCTCGAGTACCACTCCCGCGGCCGGAAGGGAAAAGTCGAGGTCGTCCCGTCGAAGCCGTGCCGCACGCAGGAGGACCTCTCGCTCGCGTACACCCCCGGCGTGGCCGAGCCCTGCCTGGAGATCGCGCGCGACCCGGAGACGGTGTACGAGTTCACCGCGAAGGGCAATCTCGTGGCCGTGATCTCGAACGGCACGGCGGTCCTGGGCTTGGGCGACATCGGGCCGCTGGCGGGCAAGCCCGTGATGGAGGGGAAGGGCGTCCTCTTCAAGCGGTTCGCGGACATCGACGTCTTCGACATCGAGGTGGACACGAAGGATCCCGCCGCATTCATCGACACGGTCGCGCTCATCTCCCCGACGTTCGGCGGCATCAACCTCGAGGACGTGAAGGCTCCGGAGTGCTTCGTGATCGAGGAGGAGTTGAAGAAGCGGCTGAAGATCCCGGTCTTCCACGACGACCAGCACGGCACCGCGATCATCTCGGCGGCTGCCCTGCTGAACGCTCTCGAGATCGCCGGGAAGGAGATCTCGAAAGCGAAGGTCGTCTTCCTCGGAGCCGGCGCCTCGGCGATCGCGTGCGCGAAGCTCTACCTGTCCTACGGCGTGAAGAAGGAGAACCTCCGCATGGTGGACAAGTCCGGCGTGATCCACGCCGGGCGAACGGAGGACATGAACCCCTACAAGGCGCAGTTCGCCCTCGACACGAAGGAGCGGACTCTCGTGGACGCGTTGGACGGCGCCGACGTTCTCGTCGGGCTGTCGGCCAAGGGGCTGGTCAAAGGCGAGATGCTGAAGAAGATGGCGCGCGATCCGATCGTCTTCGCGCTCGCCAACCCGGAGCCCGAGATCACCCCGGAGGAGGCGAAGGCGGCGCGGCCGGACGTCATCATGGCGACGGGCCGCAGCGACTATCCCAACCAGGTCAACAACGTCCTCGGCTTCCCGTTCATCTTCCGGGGCGCGCTCGACGTCCGCGCGACCGAGATCAACGAGGCGATGAAGAAGGCCGCGTCGCAGGCGCTCGCCGCGCTCGCGAAGATGGACGTGCCCGACTCGGTCTCGAAGGCCTACGGAGGCCAGGAGTTCCGGTTCGGCCGCGACTACCTGATCCCGAAGCCGTTCGACTTCCGGGTGCTCCTCTGGGTGGCGCCGGCGGTCGCCGAGGCGGCGATCGCGTCGGGCGTCGCGCGAAAGCCGATCACGGACATGGCCGCGTATCTTCGCCGGCTCGAGGCGATGCTCTCGCGGGCCCGCGAGGTCATGGGCGTCGTCATCCGCAAGGCCCGCCAGGACCCGAAGAGGATCGTGTTCCCGGAAGGGGAGCACCCCAAGGTGCTGCGCGCCGCGAAGATCCTGGTGGAGGAGGGGATCGCCCGTCCGATCCTGCTCGCGCGCATGGAAGAGGTCGAGCCGCTCGCGCGCGAGCTGCAGCTCCCGATGGACGAGATCGAGTTCATCCACGCCCGATCGTCGCCGCGCCTGCCGGCGTACGCGAAGCTCCTCGAAGAGCGGCGCCGCCGTCGCGGGATCACGGAGGTCGACGCGCGGAAGCAGGCGGGCAGCCGGAACACGTTCGGTCCGCTGATGGTCGAGGCGGGCGACGCCGACGGCGTCATCTCGGGGCTCACCCAGCATTATCCCGACACCATCCGCCCGGCCCTCCAGATCGTCGGAACCGCGCCGGGCGTGAAACGCGTCTCGGGGCTTTACGTGCTCATCTTCAAGGACCGGACGTTCTTCTTCGCGGACACGACCGTCAACATCGACCCGACCGCGGAGGAGCTGGCCGAGATCGCGCTCCTGACGGCCGACGCCGTCCGACGGTTCGACATCGAGCCGCGGATCGCCATGATCTCCTTCTCCAACTTCGGCTCGAACACCCACGCGAACGCGCTGAAGGTGGCGCGCGCCGTCGAAATCGTGAAGGCGGCGCGGCCAGACCTGCCGATCGACGGCGAAATGCAGGCGGACTACGCGATCGTCCCGGAACTCCTCGAAGCCGGGTACCCGTGGGCGACCGTGCGGCGGCCGAACGTGCTCATCTTCCCGGATCTCCAGTCGGCGAACGCCGCGTACAAGCTCGTGTGGCGCCTGGCCGGCGCCGAGGCGATCGGGCCGATCCTGATGGGGATGCGAAAGCCCGTGCACGTCCTCCAGCGGGAGGTCGAGGTTGCCGACATCGTGAACATGGCCGCGATCGCCGTCGTCGACGCGCAGGAGAAGGCGCGCGCGACGGCCGCCCGGTAACCCGCCTCAGCGCTGGAACGGCGACTTCTTCTTCTTGTAGCCGGCCGGCACCTCGAACGCCGAGGCGGGAACCGCGCCCTTCTTCACTTCGGTCGCCTCGGACGTCGAGCGGATCTTCATCATCCCCATGTCGGCGTCCATGTCCGAAGCGAGCGGATAGCCCTTGATCTTCTTCATCTCGTCGAACATCTTCGAGAACCGCTTGCCGGCGGGGCCCATCGCCGCGTACGAGAGCTTCCGGCCCTCGTAGTACTGCGGGGGCGGCTGCAGGGCCGGCGCGGCGCAGATGTCGAACACAAAGTTGTCGCCCATCTTCAGCGTGTAGTCGTCGCAGGCATAGCCCGCGATCTTTCGGGAGCCCTTCCCCTTCTCCACCGTCACCGGCTCGTCTCCACCGAACATGCCGGCCAGCATCGGGTTGTCCTTCACGTCCCGGTACAGCCGATCCATGTAGGACGCCATCTCCTCGAGCGTCGTCTGCCAGTAACTCTTGCTGCCATGTTCGATGAACGTCATCTGGCCGGTCGGAAAATCGATGATCGTGTCGTTCTCCGCGTCGCTCGACTTCGACTTCGTCGACGTCATGTACTGCGTCGACGTGCCGGACTTGTTACCCACCGTGACCTTCGAGACGACCGTCAGGTCTTGGGCTTCGGCGAGCGGCGAGAGGACGGAGGTGAGCACGAGGGCAAGGGCCGGGCGTGCGAGTCGGATCATTGCCAAACCTCCATTTTCTGAAGAGAGACGAGGGTATCACCGAGCCGCGGGCAGGGTCTCCTCGTCCACCGGCTCGCAGAGCGCGAGCTTTCCGGCCTCCACGTCCCGGAGGAGCGACGTCTTTCCCGACGGCCACCGGATCGTCACCCGGTCCGCGCGGTCGGCGTCGCCCAAACCGAAGAAGAGGCTCTTCGAGCCGGACGACAGGAACGAATAGCCCGCCGAGACGACCTGTGTCCGGGAGAGGCCGCTCGCCTCGACGGTGACGACCGCGCCGAGGGCGTCGCGTGTCGTGCGGTATCGGGTTTTCGCGGCGGGCAATCCCTGCAGCGTCACCAAGAGCGTCCGGGCGCGCGACGGGTTCCGGTTCATCCAGAGGGTCGGCTTCGAGAGGAAGCCGGTCGCGAAGAGGTCCGGGCTCCCCTCGCCGTCGGCGTCGAGGACGACGAGGCCGCGCTGGTTGCCGTCCGACTCGAGGCCCGTCACCGCGGCGACCTCGGCGAAGCGCCGCCCGTCGAGGTTCTTGTAGAAGCGCTTCGGGGGACGGCCCCACAGGGAGTCGTCGCCGAAGTCGGCGGTCGCGACCCCCTTTTCGAATTTCCTGTACTCGGAGCTCATGAGGTTCCAGAAGTCGATCTCGCGCTCGCGCGGGTTCTTCCCCGTCACCATCCCGTTGACGACGAAGAGATCCGCCCGACCGTCGAGGTCGCCGTCCACGAAGACGGATCCCCAGGACCAGGACGTGTCCCACACGTCCGCGTCGTCCGACGTCCGCTCGAATCGGCCGGACGGCGTCCCGCGGAAGAGCGAGGAGCCGCGGGACAGCGCCTTCAGGCGCCTCCACACGAGCGGCCGGAAGATGGAGTACGGGAACCCGGGCATGGGGTAGCGCCGGTCGCGCAGAAACCAGTTCAGGGGAAACGAGTAGTTCGAGACGAAGAAGTCGAGTCGCCCGTCCGCGTCGTAGTCGTCGACCGTGACGCCCATCCCGAATCCGGCATCCTTCACGCCCGCGCGGCCCGCGTCGTTCGTGAACGTGCCGTCCCGGCCGTTGCGGTAATACGTGTTCACCCCGAAGTCGTTGGCGACGTAGATGTCGGGCCACAGGTCGCCGTCGAAGTCCGCCGCCTGCAGCGCGAGGCCCCACCTCTCGTCGTCGGTTCCCGACTCCTTCGAGACGTCGGTGAACTTCCCGTTCCCCTCGTTGCGAAAGAGGTGGTTGGGCGGCGCGTTGTTCGCCTGGATGTTCGGCCCCCGATCCGGCGGCCCGTAGACCAGGACGTACAGGTCGGCGTCCCCGTCGCGGTCGTAGTCGAGCGCGGCGGCGGAGGTCGAGTAGTCGTTCAGCGCGACGCCGGCATCGGCGCCGACCTCGTCGAACGATCCGTCGCCGCGATTGCGGTAGAGCAGATTGGGCTGGAAGAGGTAGGTCACGTAGAGGTCCGTGTCGCCGTCGTTGTCGTAGTCGAAGGCGAGCGCGCCGATCCCCTCGCCCTTTTGTCCTCCGACGCCGGCTTTGGCCGTGACGTCTTCGAACGTCCCGCCGCCACGGTTTCTCCAGAGCCGGTTCCCGTCGCCCCCCGGCACGAAGAGGTCCTCGCGCCCGTCGCCGTCGGCGTCGAGCACGGCGACTCCCGGAGGCATGTGCTCCCCCGGGATCGGGATGTTCCGTGCGGCATTAGGAAGGAACGCCCGGTGCGCGGGAAAAGGCCCGGCTCGTGCGGTGACGTCCTCGTACAGCGGCGTCGGGGCGGTGGCGGAGATCCATTCGAGAAGAGCGGCGGACTCGAGGCGCCAGTTCCCCCGACCGTCCGGGGCCAGGACCGCGCGGACCTTTCCCCCCTCCTGGCGGAGCCGGCCGTCCGCGTCGCGGCCGGTCAGGAGGAGCGAGAGGAGCACGTCGCGCTTTTCGCCGCGGCGGCGGAAATCGAAGAGGATGTTCTCCGCGCGGCCCAGCGTCGCGAAGCGGGACCGGATCTCCCGAAGGCGCAGCCGCACCTCCTCGGAGGTCCTCCCTCTCTCTCCGGGAGAGGGTCGGGGTGTGGCGGCTGACGGCGCCCGATACACCCGGATCTCGAGCGGCGCCCGCGACGGCGCTGCCGCCAGCGCGTCGCCGGGAAGGGGTCCGCTCCACCGCAAGCTCGCCGCGTAGAGAGAGGGATCTTTCGCTCCCGACTTCCAGTCCTCGAGAAAGCGCTCCGCCCAGATCGAGACTCGATCCGAGTAGTCCTCCAGGGTCGGCAGAGGGAGCTTCCGCGAGGCGCACCCGGCGAAGAGGAGGGGGGCGAGGACCGCGAGTGCGCTTCCGACACGCGAGAGGGTCCTCACGCCGAAAATATAATGCGAGCCCCGTGCCTCACGACCTCGCCGAGCGCTTGCGCCAGCGCATCCGGCGCGAGGGTCCAATCTCGTTCGCCGACTTCATGGAGGCCGCGCTCTACGACTCAGAGGACGGCTACTACTCGAAGGGCGCGCCGATCCGTGAGGGGGGCGACTTCGTGACGTCACCGTCGGTCTCGCCCGCGTTCGCCGCCGTCCTGGCGCGGCTCTTCGCGCGGGACGCGGAGACGCTGGAGGGGAATCTCACGTTTCTCGAGGTGGGCGCGGGGGAGGGGAAGCTCCTCGAGGACTTCGCCCGGGCCCTCCAGCGGGAGTCGCCGGCGGCCGTCGCGCGGACGCGACTCGCCGCGGTCGAGCGGGCTCCGGCCCCGAAGAGCGAGCTCGCCTCCCGGGGCTTCGACGTACTTCCGGCGCTTCCGGATCCTCCGATCCGGGGGTGGATCTTCGGCAACGAGCTCTTCGACGCCCTGCCGGTCGCGCGGGTCCGGGGGACGGAATCCGGCCTGGAGGAGCTTCGCGTCGACGCCGACGGGAGCCGCTTCGTCTGGACGCCGGCGCCGGCCCCTCCCGAGTGGAGTCGATTACTCGCGCGATTCGGGGTCACGCTGGAGGCCGGACAACTGGGCGAGATCCGCCCGCGAGCCGCGGACCTCCACCGCCGTCTCGCACGATCACTCGAACGGGGAAGGATCGTGCTCTTCGACTACGGCCACCGAGCGCGCGTTCTCTACCATCCGCTCGCGCGCCGGGCGGGAACACTCGCCGTGCACTCGGGCGGAAGACGCGGAGGCGACCCTCTCGAATGTCCGGGCGAGCAGGACCTGACGGCGCACGTCAACTGGGACGAGCTCCTCGCCATCGGGGAGGAGGAGGGCCTCGCGAGCGAGGGTCCTCTGCGCCAGGCGCGGTTCCTCGTCGCCGGAGGCGTCTTCGATTTCGCCGAGGGCGAGGCGGCGAAGTGGCGCGTGTTCCGTCTCGTCGATCCGGGTGGAATGGGCGAAGAGATCTCCGCGGTCGTTCAGTCGCGCGGGATGCCGCCTCTCGCGTTTTGACTGGTCCGAACCGTCCGATACAATGCCCGCCCGGTGTCCGAATATCTTCCGATTCTGATATTCGCGCTGCTCGCGGCGGCGCTTCCCCTCGCGACGATCCTGATCGCGAAAGCGCTGCAGACCCGCCGGCCGAACCCCGTGAAACTCGAGCCGTACGAGTGCGGTATCGAGGCCACGTCGCTCGCCCACGACACGCGGTTCTCGGTCCGGTACTTCCTGATCGCGGTCCTCTTCGTCGTCTTCGACGTCGAGACGATCTTCCTTTTCCCCTGGGCCATCATGTTCAACCGGCTCGGGCTCTTCGGCCTGATCGAAATGCTCGTCTTTCTGGTGATTCTCGTGATCGGCTACATCTACGTCTGGAAGCGCAAGGCCCTCGATTGGGCGTAGCCCGACCGACATAAGGAGCGAATCCCGAGTGCCCCTCATCGTCGACCGCTTCGAAGACAACGTGCTGACGACCTCGGTGGACTCGGTCATCAACTGGGCCCGCCGGTCGTCCATCTGGCCCATGCAGTTCGGGCTGGCCTGCTGCGCGATCGAGATGATGGCGGTGATGGACTCGCGCCACGACCTGGCCCGCTTCGGAGCGGAGGTTTTTCGGGGCACGCCGCGTCAGTCCGACCTCATGATCGTGGCCGGGACCGTCGTCGAGAAGATGGCGCCGATCGTCAAGCGCCTCTACGACCAGATGCCCGAGCCCAAGTGGGTGATCGCCATGGGTTCGTGCGCGACGTGCGGCGGCCCCTATCGGACGTACGCCGTCACGCAGGGCGTGGACCGCATCGTTCCCGTGGACGTCTACGTGCCGGGCTGTCCGCCGCGGCCCGAGGCGCTCATCTACGGGATCATGGCCCTCCAGAAGAAGATCGACCGGATGAAGGTCATCCGGAAGGCGTCGTAGGAAGGGACCGTGGCCGACGACGAGACCACGAGGCGTCCCGACGCCGACGCCGGGGCCGCGCCACCCGCGGCCGCTCCCGCGGCGGGGGGACCGGCGCACAAGCCGCCCCCTCCGAAGAAGGTCGAGGCGACGGACGCGTCGGCGCACCCCTGGGTCGCCGGGATTCGCGCCGCTTTTCCGGACGCGGTCGTGTCCGCGAAGGAGTTCGCGAAGCAGGTGACCGTCGTCGTGGCCCGCGAGCGGATCGCGGAGGTCGCGCGGCACCTCAAGGACAGGGAGGACTTCCGCTACTGCGTGGACGTCACGGCGGTGGACTGGCGCGACCGGCAGCCGCGCTTCGACGTCGTCTACCACTTCTATTCGTTCTCCAAGAACGACCGGATCCGCGTGAAGTGCGCGGTCGGCGAGGCCGACGAGGTGCCCTCGATCTCGGAGGTCTTCCTCGCGGCCAACTGGTCGGAGCGGGAGACGTGGGACATGTTCGGCATCCGCTTCGCGGGCCACCCCGACCTCCGGCGGATCCTCACGTGGGACGGGTTCAACGGCTTCCCGCTTCGCAAGGACTTTCCCCTCGAGGGAATCGACACCGGAGCAGCCGTCTATCCGGAGGAGTGGCCCGAGGGGGGCGGCCCGTCGCCCGACGATCCCAACGCGAAGGTGGTCTCGTGAGCGACGAGCGGCCCATCTCCGAGACCGAGAAGGGTCTGGCGCTGCGAACCGCCGAAGAGCTCCGGACCGCCGCTCTTTCGGCGGCCGAGTCGGTTCCGGTCTCGCTCCATCCGCCGACGCTCTTCGACGTCCAGGAGATGGAGTTGAATTTCGGGCCGCAGCACCCGTCGACTCACGGCGTGCTGCGCCTCGTCGTCCGGGTGGACGGGGAAAAGATCATCGAGACGAAGCCGGACATCGGGTATCTCCACCGCGGCACCGAAAAGCTCTTCGAGACCGAGACTTACCCGATGGGGATCCCGCACACGGACCGGCTCGATTACGTCGCGGCGGCCACGAACAACCACGCGTACTGCCTCACGGTCGAGAAGCTGCTCGGCGTCGAGATCCCGCGGCGCGCGCAGCTCGTCCGCGTCATCTTAGACGAGCTCCAGCGCCTCTCCTCGCACCTCGTGTGGCTCGGCACCTCCGGCATCGACCTCGGGGCGGTGACCCCGTTCTGGTACGCGTTCCGAGAGCGCGAGCAGATCCTCGACTTCTTCGAGGAGTACTGCGGCGCCCGCCTGACCCTGAACTGCATGCGCATCGGCGGCCTTCCGTTCGACCTGACGGCGGGGTGGATCGAGCGCCTGACCGAGTTCATCGACGACCTGCCCTCGCGCATCGACGACTACGAGCAGCTCTTGACCGAGAACCGCATCTGGAAGAAGCGCACCGTCGACGTGGGCGTGATCTCGGGCGAGGAGTGCATCGAGTGGGGAGTGACGGGGCCGGTCCTGCGCGCTTCCGGCGTGGAATGGGACCTGCGCCGCGCGCAGCCGTACGAGTGCTACGACGAGCTCGACTTCGCGATCCCGACGCGGGTCAACGGGGATACCTACGACCGGTACGTCGTCCGCGTCCAGGAGATGCGGCAGAGCGCCCGGATCATCAAGCAGTGCCTGGACCTTCTCGAGCCGGGAGAGGTCCGGGGGAAGGTCCCGCGCGTCATCAAGCCGCTCGCCGAGGAGGTCTACGCGTCGATCGAGTCCCCCAAGGGCGAGCTCGGGTTCTATTGCGTGTCCAACGGGACGAACCGGCCGTACCGGATGCACGTCCGCCCCCCGTCCTTCATCAACCTCCAGGCGCTGCCGCGGCTCGCCAAGGGCCACCTGGTGAGCGACCTCGTCGCGCTGATCGGCACCATCGACATCGTGCTCGGCGAGGTGGACCGGTGAAGCTCACGCCCGCCGTGCTGACCTACCTGAAGGTCCTGATCCTCGTGGCGGTCGTCCCGGCGATCGTCGGGTTCGTGATCGTGCTCGCCGAGCGGCGCCTCATGGGCTTCATGCAGGTGAGACTGGGGCCGAACCGCGTGGGTCCGAAGGGGCTCCTCCAGGGCGTCGCCGACCTCGTGAAGCTCGTCACCAAGGAGGACATCACTCCCGCGCAGGCGGAGAAGGCGGTCTACTTTCTCGCGCCGGTGCTCGCCGTCATCCCGTCGCTGACGGCGCTCGCGGTGATTCCGTTCGGACCGGCCGTGCAGATCGGGAAGATCAAAACGCCGCTCTGGGTCGCCGCCGACGTCAACATCGGCCTCCTGTTCCTCCTCGCCATCACGTCGATCGGCGTCTACGGGATCATCCTCGGGGGCTGGGCGTCGAACAACAAGTACTCGCTGCTCGGAGGGCTGCGGTCGGCCGCCCAGCTCGTGTCCTACGAGGTCCCGATGGGCCTCGCGCTCGTGTCGGTGCTCCTCATGACCCGGTCGCTGTCGATGGTCGAGATCGTCGAGCGGCAGGGGAGGCTCGGGCTATGGTTCGTCTTCCCGGGGCTGCTCGCCTTCTTCCTCTATTTCGTCTCGGGAGTGGCGGAGACGAACCGCAACCCGTTCGACCTCCCGGAAGCGGAGTCGGAGCTGGTCTCCGGGTTCAACACCGAGTACTCCGGGGTGAAATTCGCGTTCTTCTTCCTCGGCGAGTACGCCGCGATGATCGTGATCTCGTGCGTCGCCGTGACCGTGTTCTTCGGCGGGTGGCTGCCTCCGTTTCCGAGCGTGGCGGCGTTGAAGTTCCTGGGGGTGATTCCGCCGTTCGGGTGGTTCCTCATCAAGACGGGGTTCTTCCTATTCTGTTACATCTGGTTCCGCTCGACCTTCCCGCGCTACCGGTTCGACCAGCTGATGGCGCTCGGTTGGAAGTGGATGATCCCGATCGCCCTGGCGAACATCGTCATCGTCGCGCTCGCGATCCTCGCGACTCCCGGCCGGAGTCACGGCCTCTTCGTGCTTTCGTATATCTTCGGCGGACTCTTCGTCCTGATGTACCTGCTGGCGAAGCTGCGGCAGAGGTTGACGCGCCGGGAGCGGCTTGCCGCGGCGCCGGCGTCGGCCTCGGAGTGACGATGGCGCTCAAGAAGTGGCTCGACAAGCTGACGCTGCTCGATCTCTTCGACGGCCTCTCCGTGACCGGACGGCACCTTTTCAAGAAGAAGGTGACGATCCAGTACCCCGAGCAGAAGAAGCTCCCGTCCGACCGATTCCGGGGGATGTTCCGCCTCGACGAGGAGAGGTGCATCAAGTGCACCCTCTGCGCGATCGAGTGCCCGATCAACATCATCTACATCGACTGGCACAACGAGAAGAATGCGCAGGGGAAGTCCGTCAAGGTCCTCGACCGCTTCGACGTGGATCTGAAGCGCTGCATGTTCTGCCAGCTCTGTGAAGAGGCATGTCCGACGAATCCGAAGTCCATATGGCTCACCACCAAGACGTACGAGATGGCGGCCTACGACCGGAACGAATCGCTCTACCTCGACATCCGGAAGCTGACCGACTGGCGAGCGGCGCCCAACGTCAAGCCGTTCACCGTCGTCGAGCAGGGATAAGGTGACCGGGGCGGAAACCGTCCCCGGCGCGCTCCTGACCGGCGGTGCCGGTTGGGCGTTCGTCATCTTCGCCGGCCTCGCCCTGGGGACGGCGATCGCGGTCGTCGTCGCGAAGAACCCGATCCACTCGGCGCTCTTCCTGCTCTCCTCTTTCCTCCTGGTCGCCTGCATCTTCCTTCTTCAGAAGGCGGAGTTCGTGGGAGCGGTCCAGATCCTCGTCTACGCGGGCGGGATCATGGTGCTGTTTCTCTTCGTCATCATGCTCGTCCACCAGCGCACGGTCCGGGAGACGATCGCGTTCCAGCACCAGTGGGACGTCTCCGTCCTCTTCCTGATCGCATTTCTCCTGCCGTTCCTGTACGTCCTCTGGACCGAGCGCTTCCCGGAGGTCGCCGCCAATCCCGACGCCTTCCGCTCGGTTAACGGCCGCATCGCGGGCAACACCGAGGCGGTCGCATGGATCCTGTACCGCGACTACCTCCTGCCGTTCGAAGTGGCGTCTGTGTTTCTGCTGGTCGCGATGATCGGAGCGGTGGTGCTCGGCAAGCGCTCCGTCGAGAGGGTGGACTGATGCCGGTCGTCTCACGTCTCACGTCTCACCTCTCACCTCTCACGCCATGACGATCACCATCAACCACTTCCTGGTTGTTTCGTTTCTCCTCTTCTCGATCGGGCTCCTCGGCGTGCTCGTGCGTCGAAACTTTCTGACAGTCCTCATGTCCGTCGAGCTGATGTTGAACGCGGTCAATCTGAACCTGATCGCCTTCTCGAGCCGCCTCTCCGACCTGACCGGCCAGGTTTTCGCGGTCTTCGTGATCACGATCGCTGCCGGCGAAGCCGCGATCGGCCTCGCGCTCACCATTTCTCTCTTCCGGCAGCGGCGGACGCTGAACGTGGAAGAGGCGAGCTCGATGCAGGGATGACGGGTCGATGAAAGACCTTCTCTGGCTCGTCCCGCTGTTCCCGCTCGTCGGGTTCCTGGTCAACGGAATCGTCTATCTCGTTTCGCACCGGACTCGCGGCGTGGTCGTGGCGCATCCGATGGCGGATCAGCCGGCGGCCGAATCGAGCCTGGAGTCGGGGCATCCCCACGCCCACGAGCATCTCGAGGCCCATCCGAGGTTCAAGACGCTCCACACGGCCGTCGGGGTCGGCTCCGTGGCGCTCTCCTGCGTCTTCGCATTCGGCGCGATCTTCGACGTCGGCGTCCGGGCGCTCGCGTCCGGCGCCCACCACGTGATCACCCTCTATCGGTGGATTTCGCTGGGCGTAAACGAGTCGACGGGTCAGGTTCCCGGAGCGCTGGCCGAATGGTTCGTGGACGCGGCCTTCCGACTCGATTCGCTTTCCGCGCTCATGATCGCGTTCGTTACCTTCGTCGGCTTTCTCATCCACGTCTACTCGGTCGGCTACATGGGCCACGACCCGGGGTACGGCCGCTACTTCGCCTACCTCAACCTGTTCATGTTCTCGATGCTCGTGCTCGTACTCGCCGACAACTTCCTGCTGATGTTCGTGGGATGGGAGGGCGTCGGTCTCTGCTCTTACCTCCTGATCGGGTACGACTACCACAAGAAGTTCGCGGCCGACGCCGGCAAGAAGGCGTTCGTCGTCAACCGGATCGGCGACTTCGGCTTCATCCTCGGCATCTTCGGAGTCTTCGTGCTCTTCGGCACGCTCGAGTTCGATGGTGTGTTCTCCGCTGCGGCCGCCGACCCGTCCCGGTACGCCCCGTGGATGACGCTCGTGTGTCTCTGCCTCTTCCTGGGCGCCGTCGGGAAGTCGGCCCAGGTGCCTCTCCACGTGTGGCTACCGGACGCGATGGCGGGCCCGACGCCCGTGTCCGCCTTGATCCACGCGGCGACCATGGTGACCGCCGGCGTCTACATGGTCGCCCGATGCAACGTGCTCTTCCGCCTCTCGCCCGACGCCCTGCTCGTGGTCGCGGTCGTGGGAGGCTTCACCGCGCTCTTTGCCGCAACGATCGGCGTCGTCCAGAACGACATCAAGAAGGTCCTCGCGTACTCGACGGTCTCCCAGCTCGGCTACATGTTCCTGGCCTGCGGCGTCGGTGCGTTTGCCGCCGGGATGTTCCACGTCCTCACCCACGCCTTCTTCAAGGCCTGCCTCTTCCTCGGGTCCGGGTCGGTCATTCACGCCCTCGCCGGCGAGCAGGACCTCCGCCGGATGGGCGGCCTCGCGCGCCGCATCCCGATCACGTACGTGACCTTCCTCGTCGCGACCCTCGCCATCGCGGGCGTGCCCCTCCTCGCCGGTTTCTTCTCGAAGGACGCGATCCTCGCCGCGGTGTTCGAAGCCCGGTTCCCCCAGGCGCCGTGGCTGCCGCGGCTGCTCTGGAGCGCTGCGCTGTTCACGGCCGGCCTGACCGCGTTCTACATGTTCCGCCTCGTTTCGCTCGCCTTTTACGGGCGCTTCCGCGGCACGCCCGAGCAGGAGGCGCACGTCCACGAGTCACCGAAGTCGATGACCGTTCCGCTCGTGATCCTCGCTTTCCTCTCGATCGTCGGAGGATGGATCGGGATCCCGATCCTTCACGGCGGCAACCGGATCGGCGCCTTCCTGTCCCCCGTGATTCCGGCGCTCGCCGGGGAGCACGCCGCCGAGCATCACCCGGCGGTCTCGCTCGAGATCGCGCTCATGGCCGCGTCCGTGGGCGCGGCGATGGTCGGACTCCTGCTCGCCTGGCTCTGGTATGCGAAGGGGGAGGGTCGGGTCCCGGCCACGATCGCCGCGCGATTCCCGCGCCTCTACCGCCTCGTGGCGAACAAGTATTTCGTGGACGAGTTCTACGATTCAGTGTTCGTCGAGGGCCTGGCCAAGGGTGGCGGCCGGTTCCTCTGGGAGGTGGACGCCACCGTCGTCGATCTGATCCCGAACGGAACCGCCGCCGCGACCCGCGGCGCCTCGTGGCTCACGAACCTGTTCGACAAGAACGTCGTGGACGGTGCGGTCAACGGGGTCGCCGACGGCTTCGAGAAAGGGTGGCGCCTCGCGCGCCGCGCCCAGACCGGTCACGTCCAGAACTACGCGCTGGTGATGGGGGCAGGGCTCTTCTGCCTCGTCGCCGTTTATTTGATCTTCCGATGAGAGTCGAGGGCTGAATGGAACTGATGGGCATCTGGATCCCGATCCTCTCGATCGTGACGTACATCCCGCTCGTCGGGGCGCTCGCGATCGTCTTCCTCCTGCCGAAGGAGAAGACCGGCGCGATCCGAACCCTGTCGACGCTCACGGTGATCGTCGGGTTCATCGCGTCGCTGCCTCTCTGGTTCTTCTTCGAGCGCGCGCACCCCGGCTACCAGTTCGTCGAGATCGCGCCGTGGATCCCGTCGCTCGGGGTGAACTATCACTTCGGGATCGACGGCATCTCGCTCGTCCTGGTCCTCCTGACCACGCTCATGGGGATCATCGCGGTCGTCTGCTCCTATACCGCGATCGTCGAACGCCAGAAGGAGTACTACGTCCTGCTCCTCCTCCTGCAGACCTTCATGCTCGGGACGTTCTGCTCGCTCGATCTCTTCCTGTTCTACGTTTTCTGGGAAGTCATGCTCGTCCCGATGTACTTCCTGATCGGCGTGTGGGGGAGCGACCGCCGGCTCTACGCCGCGATCAAGTTCTTTCTCTACACCCTCGCGGGGTCGGTGCTGATGCTGCTCGGCATCATCGCGCTGTACTTCTACAACACGACGGGGTTCCTCGGTTACAAGGGGCTCAACAACTCGCCGACGTTCTCGATCGAGAAACTGACGCTCGTCGCCCAGAGCATGCCGGTCGAACTGCAGATCTGGCTCTTCTTCGCGTTCTTCCTGGGCTTCGCGATCAAGGTGCCCATGTTCCCGTTCCACACCTGGCTGCCCGATGCCCATACCGAGGCGCCGACGGCGGGCTCCGTGATCCTCGCGGCCGTCCTCCTGAAGATGGGAACGTACGGCTTCGTCCGCTTCTCGCTCCCGATGTTCCCCGACGCCATCACGACCCCGTGGGTCCTCGGGGTGATGGTGACCCTCTCGATCATCGGGATCGTCTACGGGGCGATGGTCACGCTCGTTCAGAAGGACATGAAGCGCCTGATCGCGTACTCGTCGGTTTCCCACCTCGGCTTCGTCATGCTCGGAGTTTTCGCGCTCAACATGGCGGGAATCCAGGGAGCGATCCTCCAGATGGTGAACCACGGGATCTCGACCGGGGGACTCTTCCTTCTCGTCGGAATGATCTACGAGCGCCGGCACACCCGCCTCATCTCGGAGTACGGCGGCCTCGCGAAGCAGATGCCGATCTATGCGACTTACTTCCTCATCATGGCGCTGTCCTCGATGGGCCTGCCGCTCCTGAACGGCTTCATCGGCGAGTTCACGATTCTCCAGGGCGCTTTCGCGAAGAGCTTCTGGTGGGCCTTTTTCGCCGCCACGGGGATCGTGCTCGGAGCCGCGTATCTCCTGTGGCTCTACCAGCGCGTCTTCTTCGGCGAGATCACGAACCCGGCCAACGCGAGCCTGCCCGACCTGACGGGGCGCGAGCAGCTGACGCTCGTCCCGCTCGTCGTGCTCGCGCTGTGGATCGGCCTCTACCCCAAGCCGATGTTCGACGTTCTGCGGGTTCCCTCCGAGAAGATCGTCCAGGCGGTCGGCGGGAAGACGGCGACCGAGCCCATGCTCGCGCGCGAAGAGCCCGGGGCTTCCGGGCGCGCTCCATCCCCGGGAGCCGCGCTCCCGTGAAATTCTCGGCCTCCGACTGGCTGCTCCTCTCGCCCGAGCTCGTCCTGACGGCGGCGGGACTCCTCATCCTGTCGATCTCGGTGTTCTTCGGGAAGGCGAAGGAGGAGTTCCTCGCCTATCTGACGGTCCTCGCCACCGCGGCCACGATCGGCCTCGTCGCGTTCCTTTCGGGATACCCCGGCCGCGAGGTCCCCATCTTGGGCGGGATGTTCGTCCTCGACAACTTCGCGATCTTCTTCAAGCTGCTCATGCTCGTTTCGATCGTGCTGACGGCGCTCGCGTCGGTTCGCTTCGTCGGGAACGCCCCGTATCCGGGGGGCGAGTACTACGCGCTGCTCCTGTTCACGGGCGTCGGCATGCTGTTCATGGTCTCGGGGAACAACCTCGTCTCGATCTACGTCGCGCTGGAGCTGATGGCTCTTTCCTCGTACGTCCTCGCCGGTTACTTCAAAGCCGAAATCAAGAGCACGGAGGCGGCGCTCAAGTACTTCGTGCTCGGCGCGTTCTCTTCCGGCGTCCTGCTGTACGGGTTGTCGCTCGTGTACGGGGTCACCGGGGAAATGGGCATTCCCGAGCTCGCGAAGATATTCGCGGGAGCGGAGAAGTCGAACCTGCTTCTCGTCGGCATCCTCCTCATCCTCGCCGGTCTTCTCTTCAAGATTGCGGCGGTTCCCTTTCACGTCTGGGTCCCCGACGTGTACGAGGGGGCGCCGACCCCGGTGACCGCGTTCTTCTCGGTCGGACCCAAGCTCGCCGCCTACGCCGTCCTGGCGCGGATCTTCTACGTCGCCTTCGCCCGTTTCCACGCGGACTGGGGCCTGATCGTTGCGATCGTGGCGGCGGCGACGATGGTGGTCGGCAACGTGGCGGCGCTCCTTCAATCGAACGTCAAGCGCATGCTGGCGTACTCGTCCATCGCTCATGCCGGCTACGCGCTGCTCGGCGTTCTCGGCTTCCGCACGGAGTTCGGGCTCTGGGGAATCCTGATCTACCTGCTCGCGTACACGTTCATGAACTTCGGCGTCTTCGCTCTCGTCGTCTTCCTCGAGACGAAGGGTTATGCCGCCGAGTCGGTGTCGGACTTCAACGGCCTCGCGAAACGGAACATGACGGCGGCCGTGGTGATGCTCATCTTTCTCCTTTCCCTCGCGGGGATCCCCCCGACCGCGGGCTTCATCGGGAAGTACTACCTGTTCACGTCCGCGATGAAGGCGGGTTACGCGTGGCTCGCGGTCCTCGCGGTCCTGATGTCGGCGGTCTCTCTCTTCTACTACTTCCGCATCGCCGCGGCGATGTTCTTCACGGAAGGGGAGGGAGCGCCGCTCAAGAGCTCGTACGCGCTGACGACCGCCGTCCTGATCTGCGCGGCGATGACGATCCTGGTCGGAGTGGCGCCGCAGCCCGTGGTCGAAGCGCTTCGGGCGTGCGTGATCAAGACGCCGTAGGGTCGGTGCCGTCACCCCCCTCACCCCGACCCTCTCCGGCAGGGAGAGGGAGTCGTCCCCTCTACGCCGTCGTCGCCCGCGCGTCGGCCGCGGGCATCGTCTTCCCGCTCTCGATCGTCGTCGGCTACTTTCTGGGGAAGTGGGGCGGGAGGGCGCTCGGCCTCGGCGAATGGACCGCGTTCGCCGGTGCCGCGCTCGGGGTCGCGGCCGGGTTCTGGAACCTCTACCGGCTTCTGCGCGGGCTGGAGGGGGGCGGCGGGGGCTCCGAGTGAGCGCGGACGACGCGCTGATCCGACGGATCCGGGTCCGCTCCATTGTGATCGCGATCGCGGCCGCGGCGGGTGCGCTCTTCTTCGGATGGCGCGCGGCCGTCTCCTTGACAATCGCCGCGGCCGTCGTTATTTTCAGCTTTCTCGTTCTCGAGAAGCTGACCGAGCGTCTCGTCCCCCCGCAGGAAAAGAAAGGGTTTCGAGCCGTGCTCCCCCTCCTGCTGGTCACGGGCGCCGGTGCGGCCGCTCTCGGGATCGCGCTCGTTCGCTGGAAGGGTTTCGAGCCGGTGGCCGGGATGGCGGGGCTGTCGGTCGTGGTCCTGGCCATCGGGGCGGAAGTGCTGAGGAAAGAGGGGGGCGCGGCCGGGCAGTGACCGAACACCATTCGATTCTCTACGGGCCGGTCAACCGGCTCCTGATCGCCCTCTTCGGCCCGCCGCCGGTCGAGAAGCTGTCGCCCGCCGCCGCGACGTTCTGGTTTCCCGACGGAAAGAGCGCCTGGATCCCCGATCACGCGCTGATGGCGCTCCTCGTCATGCTCATCTTCCTCGTCTTCCTGCCGCTCGCCGCGCGCCGGTACGACAAGGAGCGGCCCGGCCGGATCCAGAACTTCCTGGAGATGCTGGTCGCGGGCGTCCGCTCCCTGGTCTCGGACGTCATCGGGCACGGTGCGGAGAAGAAGTACCTGCACGTCATCGGCGGATTCGCGATGTTCATCTTCGTCGCGAACCTGTTCGGGCTCTTCTTCTTCCTGCAGCCCCCGACCGGCACGCTTTCGACGACCGTCGCGCTCGCCGTGCTCTCGTTCCTGTACTTCAATTTCCAGGGGATCAAGGAGCACGGGTTTTTCGGCTACCTCAAGCACTTCATGGGACCGGTCCTGTGGCTGGCACCGCTCTTCTTCGTGATCGAAATGATCGGGAACTTCGCGCGGATCCTGTCGCTCTCGCTGCGGCTCTTCATGAACATCTACGGCGAGCACACGGCGACGGGAATCTTCGCGAGCCTCGCGCCCATCGTGGTGCCGTGGCCGCTCATGGCCCTGGGACTGTTCACCGCCGCGCTTCAGGCGTTCATTTTCGCGACGCTTTCGTCCGTCTACATCAGCCTCGCAACGGCCCACGAGGAGCACTGAGCCCCGGGCCTCAAACGAACAAGGAGAGTTTCGAGATGCGCCACAAGAAAATTGGTCTGCTGGTCCTCGCCCTTCTCGCCTTCGCGCTGCCGGCACTCGCGCAGGAGGCCGGGCCGGCAACGGCTCCGGCGAGAAGCTGGGGCGCGGGAGCGCTCGGTGCAGCCTTCCTGCTGGGGGTGGCGGCGGCGGCCGGCGCGGTCGCCCAGGGGAGGGCCACGTCCGCGGCCGCGGAGGGCATGTCCCGCAACCCCGGCGCCGCCGGGCCCATCCGGACGATGACGATCATCGGCCTGGCCCTGATCGAGTCGCTCGTCCTGTATGCGCTCCTGATCGCCTTCCTCATCCGGGGCGTCTAGCCGGAAACGAGCCGGGGTCAGACCACGGTTTCCGCCGTCCCCTCCCCGGGACGCCAGAAGCCCGAAAACCGTGGTCTGTCCCCCCGGGGGGACAGATTGCCCTCCCGAGAAACCGGTCCGTTCGATTTCTCGTATTTCCCTCCGGAACCGTTCAAACGGCTGCGGCGTCTATTCCGTAGGAATGGCGGAGGTTAGCTCGGCCCGGTCGGTTGGCGGAAAAGCCCACCGGCCGGGCAAGGAATTTGCGACCCCCAACGGCATGGAGAAGTTAAGCGTGCAACCAACTCCCGAAGGCAATCCGCCGCCGGTCACGTCCTGGGACTTCGACTCCCAGGTCATGCCGTACGTGGACTCGCTCTACAACACGGCCTACCGGATGACCCGGAGCGCCGAGGACGCCGAGGACCTCGTCCAGGAGACGTTTTTCAAGGCGTACAAGTACTACGACAAGTTCGAAGAGGGCACGAACCTGAAGGCGTGGCTCTTCAAAATCCTGAAGAACACGTTCATCAACAACTACCGGAAGAAGAAGCTCGAGCCGCGCAGCGTGGACTTCGCCGAGATCGAGGATTCTTTCGAGAGGATCGTGCGCCGGGACAACTCGGAACAGCCGGCCGACCCGGAGGCGGAGTTTTTCACGGGCGTCCTCGACGACGACGTTCGACGGGCGCTCGAGTCGCTGCCGTACGACTACCGGATGGTCGTGATCCTGGCGGACCTCGAGGACTTCTCGTACAAGGAGATCGCCGAGATCCTCGACTGCCCCGTGGGAACGGTCATGTCGCGGCTGTACCGGGGAAGGAAGCTCCTGGAAAAGGCGCTCCTGCGGTACGCCCGGCGGCACGGCTATATCCGGGGGGGCGAGCCGGCCAAGATGCGGACCCGGCCCAAGCCGCCGGCGGCGTAGACCGGCCCTCGAGCCGCGACGTTCCCGACCCAGGGGAGCGGTGGCCACTCCGGGGGACAGGGGGAGGAACTCGGAATTTCCCCTCCGGCGGGGCCGTTTGTCCCATCGGTCCGATGAATTGTCCGCAAGCCCGTTTCCTGCTCTACGCGCACTTCGACCGGGAGCTCACCCGCTCCGACTCCGAGGAACTCTCCCGGCACCTCGCGGTCTGCGCTCCGTGCGCCACCCGCGCTGACTCGGCGCGCGGCCTCGCCAAGGTCCTCCGCTCGCACCTCGATCGGGCGCCCGCTCCGGCGGCGCTGCGCTCGAGACTGCGGAAGGTCCCGTACCTGCCCGAGCCGATGCGCCCACGCGCGTCCTCCTACTACGTGTTCGCCGCGACGATCGCGCTCCTGGTCGTCCCGCTCGTCACCGACGACCGGGCGTCGACCGGACGTTCGGTTGCGCGAGCCGCCCAGTCGAGCGGTGTCACCGCCTCGGTCGCCGCCGCTCCGCTCGCGCTCGTCTCCAAGCGAATGACGGGGACGTTCGTGTGCGTCCAGTGCGAAACCCGGCAGGAGGCCGGCGTCTGCCCGATCAACGAGCACGCTCACGTGCCCGGGTTCTGCGCGGACAACGGCGAGATCTGGCGGCTCATGACGCGGGAGCCGGGCTTCGGCGATGCCGCGCTCGGCCGCGCCGCGACGCTCGAGGGAACGGCGTTCCCCCAGTCCGGCTTCCTCCGCGCGAACCGCGTCGGGTACTGATCGAAAGATCCGCTTCTCCCAACCTACAATCGCGGTGTGACTTCGCAGGTGGTCGAGGCGACGGCTCCCGCGCGCATCGACCTCGCGGGTGGAACCCTCGATTTGTGGCCGCTCCACGCCCTTCACCGCGGATCGGTGACGGTCAACATCGCGATCGACCGGCGGGCGGGCTGCCGGGTCCACAGGCGCGAGGCCGGGATCCGTCTCTCCGCCCCGGACCGCGGCGTCGACGTCATTGTCGATACCGGCTCCGAACTCCTCTCCGATCCCCGCACCTCCCTCGTCGGAGCCCTGGTCGAGGAGCTCGCGCCCGACGGCGGCGTCGACATCGAGTTCCGGTCGGGGGTTCCTTTCGGCTCGGGGCTCGGCGGCTCCTCCGCGCTCGCAGTCGCCACCGCGGCGGCGCTCGCGCAGACGGCGGGAAGGTCGCTGAACGGAACGGGGGGAGTCGAGTTCGTCCGCGACGTCGAGACGCGCGTGCTCGGGAAACCCGCCGGTGTCCAGGACTACTACCCCGCGTTCGGCGGCGGGCTGCACTGCCTCCGGTTCGAGACGGGCCGGACCGTGCCGGAGCGGCGCGACGTCGATCCGGACGTCTGGGAGCGCCACTTGACCCTCTTCGACACGGGAGCGTCGCACTCGTCGGGCATGAACAACTGGGAGGTCTTCCGGCGGAGGCTCGAGGGCGACGAAGGCGTTGCTCGCTCCCTCGACGCCATCGCCGATGCGGCCCGCCGGATGGCCGCGGCCGCTCTCACGCTCGACTTTCCAGCGATGGGGGTTGCCCTCCGGCACGAGTGGGCCGCGCGGCGCGAGCTCGCGCCGGTGGTCTCTTC
>Ga0209974_10000087_pt1 | contig 25529 bp, 24 predicted proteins | sample InoplaM3SPM_FD_187592 | JGI IMG/M metagenome (GOLD analysis project Ga0209974, IMG submission 187592) | Arabidopsis thaliana rhizosphere microbial communities from the Joint Genome Institute, USA, that affect carbon cycling - Inoculated... | ecosystem: Host-associated > Plants > Roots >...
GTTCGTCCATCCTAGACCTCCATGGTCAGTTAGAGCCAGTCCGTTGCGCAGATCGGCAGCGCGGTAAATTCAAACAATCGCACTTGGGGAGACTCTGTCAAGGCCTTTCGAGCGGCCGGCCGGAAGTGTCATTCGATTATGCGGTTCCTGACGGTTGCGATCTCAACATGCGCAGCTCCGAAACAGATTCGCGGAGGACGGTGAAAGCACTCTTCAGGAACAAAGCTGCGATGGCCGCTCCGACCAGGATATCGGGCCAGCTCGCGGCAAACACTTTTACGCCGATCGCGGCTACCAACACAGAGAGATTGGCGATGATGTCATTGCGCGAGCAAAGCCAAGTGGAGCGCATGTTGAGGTCATCGGCGCGGTGGCGAAAAAGCACCAGGAAGCAGATTCCGTTGCCGAGCAGTACCAGCGCTCCGATAATTCCCATCGTCTCAGCGCTAGGAACTACGCCCGATATTATCTTGTTAATGACTTCCAGCAGAACACCTGCGCCGAACACAGCCATAATCGTGCCCTTCAAAAGCGCAGCCTTTGCCTTCCATGCCGCGCTTCGCCAAAGCACATAAAGGCTGAAACCATAAACCAGCGAATCGCCCAACATGTCCAGGGAATCGGCGAGCAGGGCCGTCGAGTTTGCCAGCAGTCCGGCAGTGGCTTCGACGATGAAAAGAATTGCATTGATTACCAATACAACAATGAGAATAGTTTTGTGCTTGCCGCGCAGCACGCTCAATTCTGCGGCTTTCGTCTCACAACACGAATCCATATTGTGACTCTAATTTATCAACTCAACCGCCACAACGCCAAGGCAGACCAGGTTAGCGCGCGCGAGGTGCGCCTTCAATCCGAGGAAACAATCCCGAGAAACTCCGGCGCGATCTAACAATTTTAACCGGCGTCTCTACGAAATGGACGGCATGGCGATCCTGCCAGCGTGCGAGGCAATGACGATCGCTTTGGCCATGCTCAAGCGGCAGGATTTTTCCACTGGTTCGACAAACGCGCGCGATGCCCTCCAATCAAAAAACCGGATTTGGAACCGTGCAAGTCGTGAGGCCGGGAGTGCGGCTTATCACCACTACAGATAACGCTCGCGATCCATGATTTCCGGGTTTGCTTGAACGGCACTAAACCATTTCTCTCGGAACCAGAACGCCACATTGACAAGGCTTATCAGGACCGGGACTTCCACCAAGGGACCGATCACGGTGGCGAAAGCCACCGGCGAGCCGAGGCCGAACGCCGCAATCGCAACGGCGATCGCAAGCTCAAAGTTATTGCTGGCGGCCGTGAACGCAGCGGCGGTTGTCTTGCCGTAATTAGCACCTATCGCCTTCCCCATCAGGAAGCTGACAAAGAACATAATGACAAAATAGATTGCGAGCGGAATGGCGATGCGGATCACGTCGAGCGGTAGCTTCAGCACCATGTCGCCCTTGAGCGAGAACATGGCGAAAATCGTGAATAAGAGAGCGACCAACGTCACCGGTCCGATCCTCGGCAGAAAACGTTGCTCGTACCAGTCGCGACCCTTTTTCTTGATCAGAATGATGCGGGAGAGGAATCCGGCCAGAAAGGGAATGCCGAGATAGATGAATACGCTCTCCGCGATCGTGTGAAAACTTACATCGACGATTTGCCCGCCCAAGCCGAAAATCGGCGGAAGAACGGAAAGAAAAAACCACGCGTAAACGGTAAAAAACAAAAGCTGGAAGATACTGTTGAATGCCACTAGGGCGGCGACGTACTGGTTGTCGCCTTCCGCGAGCTGATTCCAGACGATCACCATGGCGATACAGCGCGCCAATCCGATCAGGATCAAACCGGTCATATATTCTGGATAATTTTGCAGGAAGAAAACGGCCAGACCGAACATCAGCAACGGACCGATCAGCCAATTCTGAATAAGCGACAATAAAAGAATTTTCCAGTCTTTGAAAATCAGCGGCAGCTCTTCATATTTTACTCGCGCCAACGGCGGGTACATCATGAGAATCAGACCTATGGCAATGGGGATGTTCGTGGTGCCGGCAGAAAGGCTGTTCAGAAATTCCGGAGCGGCCTTGAACAGAGAACCAAAGCCGACGCCGGCCGCCATGGTCAAAAAGATCCACACGGTGAGATAGCGATCGAGAAACGACAGGCGCCTGGTTGAAGCTATGGTCATCTAACTAACTCCTGGACGCGCTCTTTGAGCAACGAGAAAGATCGTTCGAATGCGACATCGATCTCGGCATCCGTTCCCTCCGTCTTGGCCGGGTCCGGAATACTCCAATGAAGCTTCTTGGGATTGCCGGGAAACAGCGGACAGCTTTCACCGGCTGCTTGATCGCACACGGTGATCACCAGATCGAACCGTTCATCGGCAAAAACATCCCATGACTTGCTTCGCGGCTGTCCCGGATCGATCCCATGCCGTGTAAGAGTCTCGATGGTTTTCGGGTGAACATATCCCGCAGGGGAACTGCCGGCGCTCGAGGCCTTATATCTGCCCCGGCCCAAATCATTGATGAGCGCTTCCGCCATCACGGAGCGGCAGGAGTTGCCGGCGCAGAGAACCAGAACACGCGCATTCAAGCCATCGGAAACTTTCGATGGTTCACCAGGTCTGGCCATGAGCGAATTGAGTCTCGCTTGCCGTCGGTCTGTCTAAGATTGCTCCGCCGCAGCCGCTTAGCCGCAGCAGGCGGTCGTCTTTTCCGACGGTTCACAACACGCGGTTTTGCTGACCGGCTTTTCCGCGCAGCACGCGCTTGCGCCGGCCGCCACCTTGCTCGAAAAGACCTGTGCATCCTCCATTGTGCGGTACGCTTCCCAGGCAACGCCAGAGGGATCTTGCACCCACGATTTTTCCGAACGGGCGTAACAGCAAACCGTTTCACCTTCATCGAAGACGGCGAGCTCGGCAGCTTTCACCCGCTCGCGTATTTCCGCCAGCTCGTCGTTATCATCGACTTGAATGCCGAGATGATCAACGCCATTTTTCGAGACACGCGTGGAGATGGCGAAGTTGACCCGCGGGTCGTCCAGCATCCACTTGGCGTAATCCGCTTTGATCTTTACCGGCTGAGCGCCAAAAAGCGCGCTATAAAAACGGATCGACTCCTCGAGCTTTTCCACTCCGACATGGATATGAATACGTTTCATGCTTTTTTCTCCTTTGGCTGGCAACAATTAAATAACTCGATAACGGAACGACCGCGTTTTTTATCATTGCGAATATTGGCGAACTCGATACGGCAGCAATCCTCGACGATAAAGCGAATCAAGCTGGTGATCAGCTCGAAGTTGGCCGTGTAAATGATCGAACGGCCTTCGCGGCGCGAAAGCACAAGCCCGGCATTGCTCATGTGGGACAGGTGAAATGACAAAGTGTTGTGGGGAATTCCCAGCGCGTCGCTCAACGTGCCCGCAGGCGCTCCAGCCTCTCCATGTTTAACGAGAAGGCGAAACACCCGCAGGCGCGTTTCCTGAGAAAGCGCACCGAAAGCGGCCGTTGCTTGGTCTATGTCCATATGTCCAGATATCTAGACATATTGACGCGCAAAGTCAACTGCGGAAATCAGTGTGCTAAGAAGGCCGGTGTGTTCACAGGAGTTTTTCGCAAAAGCGAAAAAAAATTCCTGAGATTATTCGCTCGCGATCCGAGTACTTGAGCGCCATACTCCGGCGACATGATCGCGCACTGCGCAAGGAGCATCTGATAGTAGCGTAGGGGGATCACGAGCACCTCATTCACGCCATGGCGCTAGCCACGCATTTATTGAACTGCAACCGAAAAATAGTTGCACTTTCAAAACAATCATTCTTTAGTCGTAGTGGTTAGATGCCCAGGATTTTCCTATGACAATGAACCAGGATGACGTGGATATTTTTAAAAAACCGTACCAATGAGATGGCTCTACCTGAAATCAATCCTCTCGCAGCCGCGCGACAAAAGGCGAGCGCCGTAAAATTTGTCGTCTTGATCGGCGTCGTGAGCCTGTTCGCCGACATGACCTACGAAGGCGCGCGCAGCATCACCGGCCCTTACCTGGCGGTACTTGGCGCCAGCGGAACAGTCGTCGGTGTCGTCGCCGGCTTCGGCGAGTTGATCGGGTATGGTTTGCGTTTGGTGTCCGGCTACGTCAGCGATCGCACGGGGCGATACTGGACCGTCACGCTCATCGGCTATGTCATCAACCTGTTGGCGGTGCCGCTGCTGGCGCTTGCGGGGAACTGGCCAATGGCGGCGCTGCTCATGATCGCGGAGCGCGCCGGAAAAGCCATTCGCAATCCGCCCCGCGACGCGATGCTCTCGCACGCCACCAAACCATGGGACGCGGATGGGTCTTCGGCCTGCACGAGGCTTTGGACCAAGTGGGCGCCGTAATCGGGCCGCTCATCGTCACGGCGGTGCTGTATGTAAACGGAAGTTACCGAACCGGCTTCGCTGTTTTGCTCGTGCCCGCGCTTTTGGCTTTGTCAGTGCTCGTTGCGGCGCGTTTTCTGTATCCCCAGCCGCGGGATCTAGAAACGATCCTGCCCGCTGTCGAAGCCAAGGGATATCCGAGGCGCTTCTGGCTATATATCGCCGCGGCGTCTTTGATCGGTGCAGGCTATGTGGACTTCCCATTGATTGCTTACCACTTCGAAAAAGCGTCAGTGCTCTCCGCCGACATGATTCCGATTTTCTATGCCGTTGCCATGGGCGTAGATGCGCTCGCAGCGCTGGCTCTCGGCAGGTTGTTCGATCGCAAAGGCCTTTGGGTTCTTATCTACAGTTCAGCCGTTGCGGCCTTCTTTGCGCCCTTGGTCTTTTCAATGGGAAGTTATCCTGCGCTTGCAGGCATGGCGCTTTGGGGTTTGGGCATGGGCGCCCAGGAATCGATCATGCGGGCGGTGATCGCGGAGATGATTCCGGCGAACAGACGCGCCTCCGCCTATGGAATCTTCAACGCGGCTTTCGGCCTGTTTTGGTTTTTGGGCAGCCTTCTGATGGGCATACTTTACGATTTATCGGTCCCCGCAGTAATTGTGTGCTCGGTCGCCTTGCAGCTTGCTTCTGTACCGGTATTGCTGTGGATGCGAAAAACTCCATCGTAAATCGCCGGCGGTCGATGATTGCGCTTGGTTTGGCACCGACGAAATTCCACAAGCAATTCGGATTCTCTCTGGTGAAATGAACAAAGATTTTTCCGGTTCGGTCAGCAGGTTTTAGCAGTGGGGTTACAACCGCCTTGGCATCATTCACGAACGTAAATCTCGGTAGTGGGAGTACCCTCGATAATCGAATTTGTCGTAACACTATTACCCATTTTATCGACCTGAATAGTGCTCGAACGATTGTTTCCGGCGACCTCACGTGGCGCGGTGAAAGTTACTGAAAGCACGTTTCCATCAACGCGCCATGTTCCCGCGGCAGAAATATTGGCGTTAGGAAATTTGGCCGTGAAAGTGCCGTCGGAGTCGAATTCTACCGTGTCCTTGTTGCCGCAGGAAATTACGCCACCGTTTGCCAGAGCCATAGAGGCGGGACAACGCCTGAGTTCGTCACCGACACCGATAGACACCTGATGCCACCCACCTATGAGCAGTGAATCCGACGCGGGTGGCACGCTGCGCTTGGCGACGCTGCAACCGAATGTTAACTGAAAAATAAGGAGAGCTGACACTGGCAATAGATGCCGATAAAATGGTCGAATCTTGGAGCGCATCGCTTTGCAAATTTTTTCTGGCATTAGTCAGTACCACCCAGGAATCTATTTTAGCTTTGCACGCCCGGTCAAGGGCTGTTCGAGCGCCGTGCACGCACAGTGCATGAAAACTGGTTGAACGCCAAATTTGCCTTTCTCGATTCATTAAATCGATGTATGGGACCCGCGGAGGCGATTCTCCTAATCTGCACGAAAAACGCTACCCCTAAAATACCGGCGGCGAGCGAAATGACAAACATCATCAGGCCGAAATCTCAGCACTTGCGGTTTAGGGTACGTGTCTTGCGTAGATGGCCTGCTGACGGGTTTCGAGCCCAGATCATAAATGGAGGCGCGTATGAGAAACAGTGTCAAAACGACGGTCTTCTTCGTCCTGTTATTCGCGGCCGCTATAGCCGGCGCTGCAAACTCCGGTAAATGGGAAGTGCTGGGTAGCAGCGAGGTGGATTTCAAAAACGACCACGATCGAATAAACGTAGGCCGCGGCGAAGGTCGCTTTAAGCAACTCCAAGTGAGGGTCAAAAACGCTCCGATAGAGATTTCCGATATGGTCGTTACCTTCCAGAATGACGAAACCTTCAGCCCCAAGATGCGTCACCGCTTCGAAGAGGGGTCCGGCATAAAATCCATCGACCTTCCCGGCGACCGACGATCGATAAAGCGCATCGATTTCCGTTACAAAAGCATCAATCGTCGGGAGGGCAAAGGAACTGTTGAGGTGCTGGGTCGTTAGACCCCGCGCGAAAGAAAAAGGCGCGATGATTTGCGCAATGACTAAGAACCGCGATACCCGAATTGACTGGCCCGGCCACATCGGCTCCATGCAAAAGTTGACTGCGGTTTTTTCCGCAGTAGCTCTGAGCGGCTGCGAAATTGCGGGAGACATTTTCCAGGCCGGTGTTTGGGTTGGAGTGCTTTTGGTTGTCGGAATTATCGCGCTCGTCATCTGGATGGTTTCTAAAGCTAAAACGTAGCCCCGGACTTAAGAAGGAAAAATGACAGGGTACAGGGCGAACCGGAAATGTCAGCATTGGCCTGATTTGCCTAGTCACTCCACCAGCTCATCTCATGAATTACAAATTAATAAATGATCTTAAAGCCCACAGAAGAAGCTATATCGATTGCAATCCGATCTTTGAACGTCTTGGGGGCGGTGATCTTACGCGGTTCCATTACCTCGCCTACCTTCGAGAGACGTACCATCTTGTCAAGCATACCGCGCAATACTTGACCGTCGCTGCTGATCGAGTAGCGAAAAACGACGAACGACTGTCCGCTTATTTTCGAAAGTTTTCTCTAGAAGAAAGTGGACATGAGTGCTGTGCATCAGAGACATTGATGCACTGGGGGAGAACGTAACCAGTATTCTGTCGGGCAATCCGAACCCTGGAGCATGGGGGATCGTCACCCAGTGTTACTTTTGGGCAAGCCAAGGGAACCCGGTCGCACTCCTGGGCGACGCATTTGCGACGGAAGAGCTCGGTGTTGCCAGAGGTAGAGACGTAGCGAGGCTTCTTGAAACGAACTACAGCATTCCTCGGAAAGCGACCAATTTTTTACGGGTTCACGGAAGCGAAGACGAACAGCATCTGGAAGCGGCAGCGCGAACCATCGAGTGGTACGCAGGAGATCGCGATCAGTATGCTGACATAGATTACGCCACTAGAATGAATTACCGATACTACGGCCAGTTATTCACAGATGTTTTGGATCTCGGCGACCGTTGGAGCCAGTAGTCGGCAGCTGAGGCGCCGGGCGAGACATTCCTCGGGTTTGAGAGACTTTAGATGTTAGCTGCTTCGTGTCGTTTCGAAAAATCGTATGGTTCGCGGCCTGCAGCGACACTTTGTAACACTTTTTTGCAGTGCACAGAGGAGACTCATTTTCTATCTTCACTTGGCTGTTTTCGAATTTTGATCTTTTTCGCTAGTTATCTTGGCTTTAACACTTGCTCCGCGTCTACATTTTCCGTGTCTTCGATGGAGCGCGGCCATCCTCTAGCTCGTCTCTTCGGGCAGAGCACATTGCGTCAGAGCGGTGAAACCAGCGCTTGCAACTTCTCGGTGAGTTTCATGTTTTCGGAGTAGTCGACCGGGCAGTCGATGATCGATACGGTGTTGTCGGCGAGGCTGCGCTTGAGGATCCCCACGAGGTCGGCGGTGCGCTCGACACGGTAGCCTTTAGCGCCAAAGCTCTCGGCATACTTGACGAAGTCGGGATTCTTGAAATCGATGTGACTGGGCCGGCCGAAGCGGCGCAGCTGATGCCAGGTGATCAGGCCGTATTCCGAGTCGTTCCAGATTAAAATAACCAACGGCGTGCCGGCGCGCAGCGCGGTCTCGATCTCCTGCGAATTCATCATGAAGCCGGCATCGCCGGTGGCGGCGACAATTTTGCGCTCGGGAAATGCGAGTTTCGCCGCTACGGCGCCCGGTACCGCGATGCCCATAGACGCAAAGCCGTTGGAGATGATGCATGTGTTCGGCCGCTCGGCTTGATACATCCGAGCCATCCACATCTTATGCGCGCCCACATCCGAGATGACGATATCCTCGGATGCGAGCGCCTGCCGTAGATCCCAGACGACTTTTTGCGGCTTCACGGGAAAGCTCTGATCATCGGCGTAGGCCCGCATCTCTTGCTCGATTGCCAGCCGCAGCGGCTTGAGTGTGTAACCGCTTTGCGGTTTCGCTTTCGAGGCGATGGCGCGCAGCGCTTCGCCGATCGCGCCGAGCACGCCGACTTCCACGATATAATGTTCGTCGACTTCCGCTGGCGACGCGTCGATGTGCACGATGGTCTTGCAGCAATCCGGATTCCATTCCTCGGGGTGATACTCGACCATATCGTAGCCGATACAGATGACCACGTCGGCCTTGTCGAAACCGAAGGAGACCAAGTCTTTGGCTTTGAGACCGACGGTGCCGAGAGAAAGTTCGTGGGAAAAGGGAATGACGCCTTTGGCCATGAAGGTCGTCGCCACCGGGATATGCAATGTTTCGGCGAAAGCGACTAGCGAATCCGTCGCGGCCGCGCGAATGACTCCGTTGCCGGCCAGAATAATCGGACAGTTGGCTTGCGAGATAATTTTTGCGGCTTGCTCGATTTTGAAATCCGGGGCCGCGGAGATATACGCTTTTTGCACCTCGATGGGTTTTTTGCCTGCGACTTCCGCTGCGGCAATGTTCTCCGGAAAATCGATAAAGCAGGCGCCGGGTTTCTCGGTTTGGGCGACTTTGAAAGCTTTGCGGACGATTTCGGTGACGATCTCCGGTTCGCGAATTTGTGTCGCATATTTCGTGATCGGCTCGAACATGTTGACTAGGTCCAAAACCTGGTGACTCTCCTTGTGCATGCGCGTGGTCGCGCCCTGCCCCGCAACGGCGACGACCGGCGCCCGGTCCATATCAGCGTCGGCCACGCCGGTGATCAAGTTGGTTGCTCCGGGACCGAGAGTCGAGAGACAAACTCCCGCTTTTCCGGTGAGTCGGCCGTAGACATCGGCCATAAACGCGGCGCCTTGCTCATGGCGCGTGGTGATGAATCGGATCGAACTCTCCAACAGCGCGTCCAGAATGTCGACGTTCTCTTCGCCCGGGACGCCGAAGATGTATTCGACGCCTTCATTCTCGAGACATTTGACGAACAGTTCGGCTGCCTTCATTTCACGTCCTCCGTATTGAGCGCTTTGCACGAACACCATTAGAAGATCAAACAGCAAAATAAAAGGGCGGTGCGGCGCATGCATAACTGAGTTTTCCAGACGCGCGGTGGTCAAAGGCGGATTTGAATGTCGCTGTGACATTGCCGAGAACCGGAGCGGCCATCGCGAGTCCGAGTCGACGGTGAGGGGTGTTTTTATAGGTTGGGACCTACTTTGAGGCGACCGAGTCGAGCAAGAGCGGCGCGGGCGGGTTCAAATCCAGGCTGTGCTTCGAGGGCCATGTAATAATACTGGACGGCTTGTGGTTTTTGACCATCGATCTCGGCAAGCTCCCCGAGACGGTAATAGGGTTCCGGCCGCGTGAGATCGCGCATCATGGCGATCTTGAGATGAACACGCGCCTCGGTAATCGCTTTGCGCTCGCGTGCCAGCTCAGCCAGATGGAGAAACTCATCAACCGTTCCACTCGCGCCGATTTTTTGCCGCTCAAGGACTTCTTGGCAGAGGAGTTGAATCGCCTTGGGATCGAACGGCTTCTCGAGAAAGTCCACAGCTCCGAGTTTCATCGCCTCCACCGCCCTGCTCACGGTGCCATACGCGGTCAGCATCACCACCGGCATCTTGGGTCTAACGCCGCGCAGATAGCGAAGTAGTTCGAGCCCGTCCATCTTAGGCATCTGGATATCGATAAAGGCGAGGTCGTAGTGTCCTGCTTTGATGCGCAAGAGAGCGTCATCACCGGTCCCGGATGTATCGACCTTGTATCCTTCCTCCTCGAGGACCATGCCCAGATTCTTTCGAATATTCCGTTCGTCATCGACGACCAAAATGTGCACCTGTGGCTGAGTCATGAGAGCGTCCCTCAGAGCTTTTGAGATCTCCACGCATTTCTATTGGCATGACCCATGCCATCCCATCTTTCTGGTTCTCGATCGGGGAAACTTTCATGATATCGCGGCTCCAGACGGCCGGTGGCTAAGAGCGGCGACACGGCATCCTTGCACTTTGCAAATCTCGACCATCGTTTTCTTGCAAATTGCAACCGGAGATGAGATTGGTCCCCTGAAAAACGAATGATTTCGAGTGCGAGAGATTGGCATCTTGGTTGCGCAAGTGCCTTAACTAAACAACTGCCACGGAGCCGATTAGATGGCCGACCTTATATTTATCGTCATTACGATTCTTTTTTTCGTGATCTCCTGGTTGTACGTTCGCGCCTGCGATCGTTTGTAAGAGGGCGATATGGAAATCGAATACGTGGTTGGCTTGATAGTGTCGCTTATCATTATGGCCTTTTTAATTTACGCACTGCTCTGGCCCGAGAGATTTTAGAGCGTGATTGCTCGAACAGGAGTATTTTCGCAACGCTGGGAGAGTTGCCTGCACACCTTTGCAGGCGTGCAAATGGAGTGATGTCATGACCGCCATTGGGTGGATTCAAATTTTGCTGTACGCAGTCCTGATCTTTGCCGTAACTAAGCCGCTCGGTATCTATATGTTCCGCGTGTTCGAAGGGAGCCGCCAGCCGCTGCGCCGGTTTTTCGGTCCAATCGAGAGTGGGATATACAGCCTCTGTGGCGTCGATCCGGAACAGCAGCACGATTGGAAACAATACAGCACTGCGCTACTCGTGTTCAGTGCTATCACCTTGTTGGTCACTTATGGCATCGAGCGCTTTCAGCACATTCTTCCATTGAACCCGCAGCAATTGCCGCCGGTTCCGGCCGATCTGGCCTTTGGCACGGCGGCGAGCTTCACCACCAACACGAACTGGCAGGCCTACGGCGGCGAGACGACCATGAGTTATCTAACGCAAATGGCGGGGCTTGCGTGGCACAATTTTATTTCTGCGGCAGCGGGCATCGGCGTTATGCTCGCCATCGCACGGGGACTGACGTATCGGTTGCAACCTAATGCTCCGAAGACGCTCGGCAATTTCTGGGTTGATCTCATCCGGGCCACTATCTACCTGCTATTGCCTTTCTCGATAGTCCTGGCTTTGGTGCTCGTCTGGCAGGGAGTACTGCAGAACTTCTCATCCTACGTCGAGCTCACGACTTTGGAGGGAATAAAGCAGACTCTCGCGATGGGGCCGGCCGCGTCGCAAATCGCTATCAAGCAATTGGGCACTAATGGCGGGGGGTTCTTTAACGTCAACAGCGCGCATCCTTTCGAGGGCGGCACGCCGCTGGCTAATTTTATCGAAATGCTGGCCATTCTCGCCATACCGGCGGCGCAGGTCTACATGTACGGCCTCATGGCGCGGGACACCAAACAAGGTTGGGCGCTCTTCGGAGCGATGGCGGTTTTATTTTTCATGGGAGTCGGGACGGCGTACTACTTCGAGTCAAAGCCCAATCCGGTGATGCAAAAGCTGGCGGTGGATCAGACGGCGGGCAACATGGAAGGAAAGGAAGTGCGATACGGTGTTGGCAGCTCGGTGACCTGGGCGACCGCGACAACCGATGCGTCCAACGGCTCGGTAAATTCCATGCACGATAGTTATAATTCGCTCGCGGGCCTGGTGCCGTTGGTCAATATCCAGCTCGGTGAAGTTATCTTTGGCGGTGTTGGCGCGGGACTGTATGGCATGCTGATCTTTGTTCTTCTCGCGGTATTTATTGCCGGGCTGATGGTTGGGCGAACGCCGGAGTATCTGGGCAAAAAGATCGAAGCGCGGGAAATGAAGCTGGTGATGCTCTACGTGCTGATCTTTCCACTGCTGATCCTGGCGTTCTCTGCTTGGTCCACCGTGGTGCCGTATGGGCTTTCGTCGCTCAACAACAATGGCCCCCATGGATTGAGTGAGATTTTGTACGCGTACAGCAGCGCCGCCGGTAACAACGGCTCGGCTTTTGCCGGACTTAACGCGAACACGCCCTGGTACAACGTGACGCAGGGACTGACCATGCTTGCTGGGCGCTTTTTGATGATCATACCGGTATTGGCGGTCGCCGGCTCGATGGTGGGTAAGAAAGCCGTGCCGGAAAGCCTCGGCACGTTTCCGACCAACGGAACGCTCTTCGTTGTTTTGTTGGTTGGCGTCGTTGTTATTGTCGGGGCTTTAACTTTTTTTCCAGCGCTCGCGCTTGGACCCGTCGTCGAGCATTTTGTCGCCCTGGCAGGAAAGGTTTACTGATATGGCGAACACGCGTTTAAAAGAGCGTGCGCTCTTCGACTCGGACATTTTACGGCCGGCAGTCTGGGAGAGCTTTCGCAAGCTGGCTCCCCAAAAGGTTGTTAAAAATCCGGTCATGTTTGTCGTCGAGATCGGCAGCGTGCTCACCACTTTGATTTTGCTCCGCGATCTGATCGCTCCAGCGGCAGGAGCCCAGCCGCTCTGGTTTACGTTCAATGTCAGCTTCTGGTTGTGGTTCACAGTCATCTTCGCCAATTTCGCTGAGGCGGTGGCTGAAGGACGCGGCAAGGCCCAGGCCGCGACGCTCCGAAAGATGCGCCAGGAAACGCATGCCCGTCGATTGGTAAACGGCACGAGCGAAGAGGTCGTGCCCGCTTCGGCACTGCGCAAAGGCGACGTCGTTGTCGTCGAAGCAGGGGAAATCATTCCCGGCGATGGCGAAGTGATCGAAGGCATCGCTTCCGTCGATGAATCCGCCATCACCGGCGAATCCGCGCCGGTCATCCGCGAGAGCGGCGGCGATCGCTCGGCGGTAACCGGCGGCACAAAGGTTTTGTCCGACCGGATCGTCGTACGCATTACGGCGAGCCCCGGCGAATCTTTTCTCGACCGTATGATCGCTTTGGTCGAAGGAGCGGAGCGGCAAAAGACGCCGAATGAGATCGCGCTCAATATTTTGCTAGCCGGTCTCACTTTGGTGTTTCTGTTCGCCTGCGTGACGCTCGTGCCCATGGCCATTTATTCCGGCACCGTCAAGCTGTCGGTGACCGTAATCGTCGCGCTGCTCGTTTGTCTTATTCCCACGACAATCGGCGGATTGCTCTCGGCCATCGGCATCGCAGGCATCGATCGTTTGCTGCGCAAGAACGTCCTCGCCATGAGCGGTCGCGCCGTCGAGGCAGCAGGCGACGTCGACACATTGCTCCTCGACAAGACTGGGACGATCACCCTCGGCAATCGCATGGCGACCGAATTCATTCCCGTCGCGGGCGCCAGCGCCGAAACCTTGGCCGACGCGGCGCAGCTTTCGAGCTTGGCCGACGAAACGCCGGAGGGCAGATCGATCGTCGTGCTCGCCAAAGACAGATACGGACTACGGGGTCGTGACGTCGCGGAGATCGGGGCGCATTTTATTCCCTTCAGCGCTGAAACCCGGATGAGTGGCTGCGATCTCGACGGACGCAGAATCCGCAAAGGTGCTGTCGACGCGATCGTCGGTTACGTTAACGAGTTGGGCGGATCGGTGGGCTCGGAAGTTGAAGGTATCACGCACGGGATTTCCGATTCCGGCGGGACGCCGTTGGCGGTTGCCGACGGCAACAAAATCCTCGGCGTGATTCATCTCAAGGACGTGGTGAAGGGCGGCATCAAAGACCGTTTCGAGCGATTTCGGGCCATGGGCATTCGCACAGTGATGATCACCGGCGATAATCCGCGCACTGCCGCGGCGATCGCACGAGAAGCCGGCGTCGACGATTTTCTCGCGGAAGCAACGCCCGAGGCAAAGATGCGCCTGATTCGGGAAGAGCAGGCAAAGGGCAAGCTCGTCGCAATGACCGGCGACGGCACAAACGATGCCCCGGCGCTCGCTCAGGCCGACGTCGGCGTGGCGATGAACACCGGCACGCAGGCAGCGAAAGAAGCCGGCAATATGGTCGATCTGGATTCGAACCCGACCAAGCTTTTGGAAGTCGTCGAAATCGGCAAGCAAATGCTCATGACGCGCGGCGTGCTGACGACGTTCTCCATCGCCAACGACGTGGCCAAGTATTTCGCGATCATCCCCGCCATGTTCATGAGCGTGTATCCCGAGATCGCGCCTCTCAATATCATGCATCTTGCTTCGCCCCAAAGCGCGATTCTCTCAGCGGTCATCTTCAACGCCATCATTATTATCTTGCTTATTCCATTGGCCTTGCGCGGTGTGCAATATCGGCCCGTCGGGGCCGGACCCTTGCTGGCGCGGTCATTACTGATTTATGGCGTTGGCGGAGTGATCGCTCCTTTTATCGGCATCAAACTGATCGATCTCGTTTTAGGAACCGTCGGACTTGTTTAGGAGATCATTTATGAGAAGCGTCTATGGCATCGCGGTGAGAACCACAATCGTCACTCTGGTTCTGACCGGCTTGATTTATCCCTTCGTGATGACCGGCCTGGCCCAAGCGCTGTTTCCTTGGCGCGCCAACGGCAGCCTCGTAAGAGACGAAAAGGACCAACTAGTCGGCTCGGAACTGATTGCCCAAGGGTTTGTCAACCCTGCCTATTTTCAGCCCCGGCCGTCGGCGGCGGGTGAGAAAGGCTACGACGCCGCGGCATCGTCCGGATCCAACCTCGGTCCGACATCGAAGAAGCTACAAGATCGCATCAAAGACGATTTGAAACGGCTGAAGGAAGAAAATCCGGATGCGACCGCGCAAGTCCCCGCTGAGCTTGTCACCGCTTCGGCAAGCGGGCTCGATCCGGATCTCTCTCCCGAAGCGATGTTATGGCAGGTGCCGCGCGTCGCCAAAGCACGCGGCATCTCTTCGCATCGGATAAAAGCGGTAGTGGAGTCCTCGGTCGAGGGAAGGACATTCGGTATTCTTGGCGAGCCCCGTGTCAATGTGCTCCTTGTCAACTTGGCGCTCGATCGGCAGTTCGGCAAAGCAACTCCACTTCCGCCGGCTCCAGAAAAAAAAGAAGCGAAGGAAGAAGTCAAAGAGGGAGCGGCTCCCACGCCAGTGACGATCCAGGCTGCGTCACCGGTAAAATAGCGCGTGGCGAGCGCTTGATGGATTCAGGGTGAAAGTAAAAATCGCGCGTGAAAACTGAAAAACGCAAGCGTCCCGAAGATTTTCTCGAGCTCGTCGAGCGCGCCAAGCGGGGGCGGTTGAAGGTTTATATCGGCTCGGCTGCCGGCGTCGGCAAGACCTATCAGATGCTCGAGGAGGCTCATGCCCTGAAGAAACGCGGTGTCGACGTCGTGCTTGGATTCATCGAGCCGCACGACCGCCTCGATACCACGGCGCTGATCGAGGGGCTGGAAGTCGTGCCGCGCCAGCGGGTCGAATATCGAGGAGTCGCTGTCGAGGAGATGGACCTGGAGGCGGTTCTCGAAAGGCATCCCCAGGTCGCTATCGTCGATGAGCTGGCGCATACCAATGCACCGTTTTGCCGGAACAAAAAGCGCTACCAGGACGTCCTGGAGCTGCTCGACGCGGGTATTAACGTGATTTGCGCGTTCAACGTGCAGCACCTCGAAAGCCTCAACGAGATGGTTAAGCAGGCTACGGGTGTCGTCGTTCGCGAAACTGTACCCGACTCGATGTTGAAGCGGGCCGACCAAGTGGTCGATATCGATCTCGCGGTTGAAGATCTTATCGATCGGTTGCGCGCCGGGAAGATCTACGCGCCCGACAAAGTGGGTTGGGCTTTGGAAAATTTTTTTCAGCCGGAAAAACTCACCGTGCTGCGTGAGATCGCTTTGCGCGAAGTCGCAGAAAGCGTCGATCGGGCCATGTCGGCGCGGGGCAACGGCGATGATTCGGCGCGCAGAGCAGCCGCCAGCGAACGCGTGATGGTTTGTCTGCCGACCCGGCCGCCCCCTCACGGCGCGATGCTGCTTCGACAAGGATCGCGCTTGGCGGGGCGCCTCAACACCGATTGGTTCGTCGTTCACGTCGAGACCAAGCAGCAAGCCGGTCACCGCATCGACTCGACCCTGCAACGCTATTTGATGGAGGATGAACAGCGGGCGCGGGATCTCGGCGCCGAAGTCGTGCGGCTGCGGTCGGAGAAGCCTGTCGATGCGCTGCTCGATTTCGGCCGTGCGCACGGGGTTCGTCATATCGTCGTCGGACGTTCGCACAAACCCTGGTGGCGCCGGTTTCTAGGCCAGTCACCCGTGTTCAAATTAGTCACCGAGGCATCCGGGTTCGATCTTCATATCGTCTCTTTGGAAGATCGGGAGGGAAAGGCATGAATCTCTACAAAAAGCTCCTGCTGGCCCAGGCCCCGATTGCAGCCGCGCTGGCAATCGTCGGTGTGTTTTCAGTGATCGTTGTTTCGTATTTGGGATCGCACTCGCAAACCATTCTCAAAGATAACTATCGCAGTGTGCTTGCAGCGCAGCGGATGAAGGAAGCTATCGAAAGAATGGACAGCGCCGCGCTGTTTATTGTCGCGGGCCAGCGCAAAAAAGCGCTCGAACAGGCGGATAAGAATCGGCCGATTTTTGAAAACGAGCTCAAGATCCAGGAAGGGAATATCACCGAGTCCGGCGAAAAAGAATTTACAGAGCAATTGCGCGCCGCGTGGACCGACTATCAAAAAAAGTTTGAGCAACTTCAGAATACCGCCAACTCGGAAGAAGCAAGGCAGCTCTACTTTTCGGACCTTGAGTCGGCATTCTATCGCGTGAAAACCGCGGCGGATCAGATCCTGGCAGTCAATCAAGATACCATGGTGCGCAAGAGCGACGAGGTGATCAAAACCGCCGAGCGCATGAACGCTATCACGATCACAGTGGCGCTGGCCGCACTGGTTCTGGGCCTCTTTGTTTCTTCTTTACTGACGCGCCGTATGCTGCGGCCGTTATCCGCGCTGAGTGAAGCGACCCACCGGCTGGGCGAAGGGCATTTCGACGCGCGCGCGCGAGTGCACGGCAACGACGAGCTCGCGCGCGTGGCGCACGACTTCAACGCCATGGCCGCGCGTTTGGCCGAGTACCGCAAAAGCTCGCTGGGCGAGCTGTTGCAAGCTCATCTGAGCATGCAAGCCGCAATCGATAGTCTTCCCGACCCGGTGGTTATTTTTGGCGTGGGCGGCGATCTGCAGAACAGCAATCATGCGGCACAGACGCTGCTCGGCATCCGTTCCGATGGAGGCGGGCCCGAGCCCCTGAAGGCTTTGGATCCTTCCGTGCGCAGCGTGCTGGAGCGCGTGCGCAGCCATGTGCTGTCAGGGAAAGGCGCCTTCAGCCCGCGCGGTTTTGAAGACGCCGTCCAACTGCCCACTGTGCTCGGTGATCGCTATTTTTTGCCGCGCGCGGCGCCGGTCTATGAAACGCGCGGAGTGATTGTCGGCGCCACGGTCGTTTTGCAGGACGTGACTCGCCTGCGCCGCTTCGAAGAGCTGAAAAATGACGTCGTTGCGACGATCGCGCACGAGTTTCGCACGCCGCTTACCTCACTGCGCATGGCGATTCATCTGTGCACCGAGCAGGCTGCCGGCCCGCTCACCGAAAAGCAGTCGGAGCTCCTCTATGCCGCCCGGGAGGACTGCGATCGACTGCAAGCGATGGTCGACGATCTGCTCGATCTATCGAGAATCGAGTCTGGACGGGCCGAGATCTATCCATTGCCGACGCGCGTCTCAGATCTCATCGATAGCGCCATCGAGCAATGCAAGGCGGAAGCAAACGCGAAGGGGCTCCACTTGGGCGCTGATTTTGCCGTGCCCGACGCCAGGGTGTTGGCCGATCACGAGCGCATCGCGCACGTCTTCTCGAACCTGATCGGCAACGCGTTAAATCATACGCCGCGGGACGGATCGGTCACATTGGGCGCGACCGTCAACAACGGCACTGTACGCTTTACCGTTACCGACAGCGGCACCGGTATTCCGAAAGAATATCACGAGAGAATTTTCGAGAAATTTTTCCAGATACCCGATGCGGGTCCGAAAGGCACGGGATTGGGGCTTTACATCGCCAAGGAGATCGTCAACGGCCACAGCGGCGATATCGGCGTGGAAAGTGTGCCCGGGAAAGGCAGCACTTTCTGGTTCACTCTGCCGGTAGCGCATACTACGAGTTTTGAAGGAGCAAGAGAGACTAGGTAAGAGTCCAGGCGCACTCAGGAAGCCGTGATCGGAGAACGACGGCGATTCACTTGGAGACGTAAAGCTGATATGTGAATAAAATTGTGTCATCAACAGCGCGTCGTTCTCTTACGGAACTGATACTCGGTAAGCCGAAAGATCCGCTCGATCCAAGAGTTTTTCATCAGATTTCGCTTATAGCTTTTCTCGCGTGGGTCGGGCTCGGAGCCGACGGCTTGAGCTCGTCGGCATACGGTCCTGAAGAAGCCTATCTCGCGCTTGGCCAACACTTCTATCTCGCTTTGCCGCTGGCCATTCTCACGGCCGTCACTGTTTTCGTGATTTCGGCGAGTTATTCCCAAATCATCGAACTGTTTCCGACCGGCGGGGGCGGTTACCTGGTTGCGACAAAACTGCTCGGTGCCAAGGCCGGTCTTGTCTCGGGGTCTGCACTGGTGGTGGACTACATGCTGACGATTACCATTTCAATCGCCAGCAGTGCAGACGCACTGTTCAGTTTTTTGCCGATTGGCTTCCAGCCCTACAAAATTTTTGCCGAGGTGGTTTTCGTCTTTGGCCTCATCGTCCTGAACCTGCGCGGCGTAAAAGAATCGGTGCTGTTTCTCTTACCGATTTTTCTGCTTTTCGTAATCATGCACATTATTGCCATTGCACTCGGTGTGATTCCTCACGTCGGCGATATGTCAAGCCTCGTCGCAAGCTCTTACGGCGAAATAGTGACCGATGTTCAGGGGCTGGGCCTGCTGACAACGCTGGCGATTCTGCTGCATGCTTACAGTCTCGGCGGCGGCACTTATACAGGGATAGAGGCAGTGAGCAACGGGTTGCAGATCCTGCGCGAGCCGCGCGTCGCAACCGGTAAGAAAACGATGCTCTACATGGCAACCTCGCTGGCTTTCACCGCCAGCGGCATACTGCTTTGTTATCTGTTGAACCGGGTCGTTTACGAGCCGGGACGAACTTTAAACGCCAGCTTGTTTTCAAAAATCTATGGACTTTTCTTCGGCGCCGACTCAGGGAGCACGGCGGCTTTAGTGATCGTCACCTTAATTACCGAAGCAGCGCTTTTGATTGTCGCCGCCCAGGCGGGCTTTCTCGACGGCCCGCGGGTGCTTTCCAATATGTCTTTAGACTCCTGGGCGCCTCACCGACTCTCGCATTTGAGCGATCGTCTGGTGACCCGGAACGGGGTCTGGTTCATGGGTTTCGCTTCTCTGGCATTTCTGATCTACAGCCATGGCAATGTGAAACTTTTGGTGGTCATGTACAGCATCAATGTCTTCCTCACCTTCACTTTGTCTCAACTGGGGATGTGCCGTCACTGGTGGGAGGTGCGAAAATCACCAGAGCGCTGGAGACAGGGACTCTTCATCAATGGCTTGGGTCTGGTTCTGACCGCCACGATTTTGTGTGTCACAGTCGCGACAAAGTTCGCCGAAGGCGGTTGGGTCACCATTGTCGTCACCTTTGTGTTCGTATCCATTTGTCAGGTGATTCGTTGGCATTATGACCGGATTGGCGCCGCGCTTAAACGGCTTGACGAGACTTTGTTGGGCATCCCCTTTCAGCCCGATTTGACCGCGCCTGCACCGCAGAAAAACCCCGGAGCGCCCACCGCGGCCATCATCGTGCGCGACTTTGATGGCGTCGCGGTGCATACGCTACTCAATATTCAACGCTTGTTCCCGAATTATTTCAAAAACGTCGTCTTTATCTCCGTCGGCGTCATCGATACCGGTCAATTCAAAGGCCACGACGAGATAGAAAACCTCAGGCGCAAGAAAGAAGAAGACCTCAAAAGCTTCGTCGATTTTTCAACCTGTCTCGGTTGGTATACCGAGTACCGGTTCGATCTCGGGGTCGATCTGATCGCCGAACTGGAGCAACTCTGCGACAGCGTGGCCAGAGAATTTCCACGGGCGGTTTTCTTTAGCGGCAAGCTGGTCTTCGAAGAAGAAAATTTATTTACGCGGCTGTTGCATAATCATACCCCTTTTACTTTGCAGCAGCGGCTTCAGTTTGCGGGGCGAGACATGATGATTTTGCCGATTCGGGTTCTTGTCAATCATACACCCGCACAACAAGCGGCATAAGCTTAATCCGTGCTAAATTTCGTATTTTTTTCGTTTCCGCCAGAGCGTTGAGGCGTCGATGCCGAGAACGGCCGAGGCATCTTCAAGCGTTGCCGAGCGAGTAACCACACGCGCGATATGTTCCCGCTCGATGTCCTCCAGAGAAAAGTCGCCGCCAATTTGCGGTCTTTCCACCGACCTCACCCGCGCAGAAATATGCGCTGGAAAAGCTTCGGGGCCGATCGCTTGAGCAGGCCAAAGAATCACTGCGCGCTCGATGGCATTCTTGAGCTCACGAATGTTTCCCGGCCATGGGTAGGACCGCAGCGCGTCTTCCGCGGCCTTGGATAATTCCTGCGGTTGGCGCCGGGCCGATTTTGCAAAAAACAAAAGAAAACGGCGCGCTAAACGCAAGATGTCTTCAGGACGCTCGCGCAACGGCGGCAATTGCAGGTCAATGACGTTTAGCCGGTAGAGTAGATCTTCTCGGAAAAGTCCCTTTCGGACATGCTCTTCCAAATCGCGATTGGTTGCGGCGATGGTTCGAACATCTGCCTTCCGTGTCTTATTTTCTCCGAGGCGTTCGAATTCTTTTCCTTCGAGAAAACGGAGAAGTTTTGCCTGCAGCGAAGGGGCAATCTCGCCGATCTCGTCGAGAAAGAGCGTTCCTCCTTCAGCTGCTTCGACCCGCCCCGGCTGGTCCCGTAGGGCGCCGGTGAAAGCGCCGCGACTATGACCAAACAATTCGCTGGCGAGGAGTTCTTCAGATAAGGTCGGACAGTTGACCACGACAAAAGGATGTCCCCTGCGTGGACTCACCGAATGAATGGTGCGCGCCAAAACCGTCTTGCCTGTGCCGCTTTCTCCTCGGAGCAGCACTGGAGCGTCGGAAACAGCAGCCCGAGTAGCAATATCCAGGACTGCGCGAATCTTCGGCGAATCGCTTTCGAGATCGACTTCTGGAGCGCTTTCTCGTAAGCGACTTTCCAGCTCGGTGACCTGACTTCGCAAATCCCGCTGTTTAATGCACTGTTCGACGACGTGGCGAATCTGCGCCGGGGCAAACGGCTTGGGTAGATAGTCCGCAGCGCCGCGCTTGATTGCTTCCACCGCACTATCGATGGTCGCATACGCCGTGATAACGACGACCAGCAGGTTGGGGCAGTCCGCCACCAATTTAGAAATAAGATCGAGACCGCTCAATTCGCCGAGTCGGATATCGAGAAACGCCAAATCGTACGGTTGTTCCGTCAGCGCATTTAGCGCGCTCTGCGCTGACGGTACCGCCGTCACCTGACACCCTAACTGCTCAAGGCAAAGAGACAGTGTCGTCCGAATGTTTTTTTCGTCATCAATGACGAGTATTCGCAAGCTGGTTGTTCTTGCCTGTTCCATACCACTGGGCCAAGACAGTTCGCCGGCCGCCGTGAATAGTCAAATTTATGCGTTAGCCGCCCGATTTACAATGAATCTACGCGAGTTGCCGGCAAGGCATCGGCGCCGAACCACTCGCACCAGCAGAATTCCGATGTGCGGTCGCACTGAAGCCTGCGCTTGCGCGACGCAGTTTGTTTGTGGAGCAGTGCGTTCAAAAATATTCTGCTTAAACATCACTTTCTCGAAAAAAAGCAACACCAGTGAAAAACTCTTGCGCGCTGATTCGGTTACCGCCTCGTATCTTCGCAACAGAATTAGAGCTCGAGATAAGGCGCCGACTTGCGAGTGTGGCGCGCTGAAACAGGCGGCGAGCGCGCGACGTCAACTATCTCGCTGATCCGCTACGATAAAAGCGGATTTGCACCTTTTCCACGGTCGCGAGCCCATCGGTTATCGCGCCGTCGACGACTGGCAAAAACGCCTCGATCTTGTCCAATGTATCGACGATCTCGACGATGATCGGCAAATCCGTTGATAAATCCAAAATCCGCGCCGTGTGGATGCGGCTGTGCGCTCCGAAACCTTCCAGTCCCCGCAAAACCGTTGCCCCTGCCAGGCCTCTTTCCCTCGCCGTTCGCACGATCCACTCATACAGCAGCATGCCGCCGTGCCGATCGCTTTCGCCGATAAAGATGCGTAGTAAATAACCTTCCTCCGGCAATGTCATAGCGCACCTCAAACAACCCGAGACAAAAGATTTCCGAACCAAACACCTAGAAGTCCGAGAAAGATCTGCATCACTATATTCGCCAGCGCGGCGACGATTTGGGTGTTGCGGGCCAGAGAAAAAGTTTCCAGCGCAAAAGACGAGAAGGTGGTAAATCCGCCAAGGATACCTATAAACACAAACAGCCTGGCGTCAGCAGTGAAAAGCGAGCGGTTTTCCGCAAGCCCGCTCAGAAAGCCGATAGCCACCGAACCCGTAACGTTGACCACCAGGGTGCCGTATGGAAACCACGGATTATCTAAAAATCTGTGCACCCAGCCGCTCAGTACGTAGCGAACCACGGAACCCAAAAAACCGCCGGCGCCGACTAAAAGAAGTGCTAACACGCAGAACTCCGATGGCCAACAAAAAATTCACGCTGCTTTACGCGAGATTTCAAAAAGAGGCGGTAAATCCACCTCGTGGCTTGCTAAGCGAAATGCATCGCAATTATCGACTTATAAATGAACGTCCTCGGCTTCGTCAATCTTCGGTCGATTCAACAAGAGTCTTGGAGCCCAGGAGATGTCTCGCCTTGCTCGAATGACAACTGCGTAAGTGTTGGACAATGACTACCCCGCTGATGAATCTATGATCGTCCGTGTGAATTCTTTCCGGGCCTCAATTTCTTCGCGCCGCTCGTCCCTGTTCATAGGATTTTCATTAACGATTCGGCCGCATCGATATCCGGGACAACTCATATCCTGGTCTTAGCCAACATGTGATCCCCTTTATGACAACGGTCTCAGGGAAAGCGGCCAAAACGGATTGACCACAATGGAAATCTGTGATTTCTCTCTAGGAGCGTATCCTTCTTCGAACTTACATCACAATCTAAAGTTTAGAATGAGCTAACCCGTTCGTTTGTACCGCAGCATTGTGATCCCATGTGCGTTCGCGGGACGCGCAGAGAAGGAAATGAATAAAGCCAAAACTTACACCATTCTCAATGTCGACGATAATGAAGCCGGTCGATATGCCAGAACACGCATCCTTGAGCTCGCCGGTTACAAAGTCATTGAAGCTGAAACAGGAACGGACGCTTTGCGACTAGCAAGACAGGAGTTGCCCCAAGCCGTTTTGCTCGACCTGAGGTTGCCCGACGTTAACGGGCTCGATGTCTGTCGCACGATCAAGACGGAACCCTTGACCGCGGACATTATGATTTTGCAGGTTTCAGCGACACACATGACCGGGGCAGACCGGATACATGGCTTAGCAGGCGGTGCCGATACCTATTTGACGGAACCCCTAGAGCCAGGCGAATTGATTGCAACGCTCGAAGCGCTGCTTCGTCTCTACGATCGCGAACAAGAGAATCGCCAGCTGATTTCACAATTGCGTGAGTCCGAAAACCAATTCCGCACGATGTTTGAGCTGTCGGCTGTCGGCCAAGCGCAGGTGGATCTCACGACCAATCGGTTTGTCCTTGTTAACAATCGCTTCTGCGAGATAACCGGCTACTCGGAAACGGAGCTCATGGCAAGGTCGCCGGCTTCGATCATACATCCCGACGATCGCAAAACCGGCGTGGAGTCTTACTTACGCCTCATTCGCGGAGGAACAGGAGAGTACTCGCAGGAACACCGACTCGTGCGCAAGGATGGCGAAACGATTTGGGTCCAAGTCTCGCTGCGAGTGATTCACGACTCGGCAGGCAGACCCGTACGAACCACGAGCGTCATTCAAGATATCACGACCCAAAAAACGGCGGAAGAAACCTTACGCCGGGTCCACGAGAGTCTTTCGCTGGCCCAGCGCGCCGCGTCAGGCGGCGTATGGGACTATGAGATAGCTTCCGGAAAGACCTACGTTTCTCCGGAGTATAGGTTGCTATACGGCCTGGAAGATACTGAGCCCGTAAGCTACGAGCGCTGGCTGTCCCTGGTGCTCGAGGAAGACCGCCAATCCATGGCCGATGCAGGACTCCGTCTCTTCAGCTCGGGGGAGGAATGGAATGTCGAGTTTCGGATTGATCACCCCACCCGTGGCAGACGATGGTTGGCGGGCCTCGGTTGGCTCCAGCGCGACGATAAGGGTGCGCCTCTCCGCTTCAGCGGCGTCAATATTGATATTACCGAGTTGAAGCGGGCAGAAGAAGCGGTTCGCTTGAGCGAAGCGGAGTTCCGCGCCACCTTTGAATACTCGGCAATCGGGCGGGCACAAATTGATCCGGGCACCGCGCGTATCATGCGCGCGAACCGGAGACTTTGCCAAATGCTCGGATATTCGAGTGAGGAATTGATAGGAAAAAATTTCGTTGAGATCACCCAGCCTGACGATCGCGAGGAAGATGCACTGACCGAGCAGAGCTTCTATCGCGGTGAGATTTCGAATTTTACTACCGAGAAACGTTATCTACACAAAAACGGTCATGCGGTCTGGTGCACCGTCACCGCCAGTATGATCAACGACCAGCAAGGTAGACCGCTAATCGCCACAGCCGATATTTTGGACATAAGCGAGCGTAAGCGCATTCAGCTCAATGCCGAATTCTTGCGGCGGCTTGGACGCGAGATGGCCCCCTTGAGCGATGCCGATGAAATTGCCGATTTGGCGGTTCGGCGCACGGCCGAGCACATCGGCATGTCTCGCTGCGGCCTCGCGACCATAGATGGTGAAAACTCGACCGGATTCACGCACCAGTGGGCGAGCGACGATGCCCAGTTTCGAGCGCTGCCCTCACTGGTGGAATTTGTCACCGTGGCGGTCAACGCGCCGCTCAAATCGGGCGACGCGTTCGCAATCGATGACGTAAGCCGCGATCCGCGCGCGCAACCCTTCGCCGCCAATCTCGCCGCGCTGGGCATCGGCTCGTGCGCCGCCGCGCCCCCGGTGGGCTGCCAGAAGCGCAGCATGATGACCGCGGCCGCCGAGGCGAAGCCGATGTTGCTGCGGGTGGAATAGGCGTTGATCGCGAAGTAGGCGCCGGGCTGCAGCACGCAGGCGGCGATGAGTGCGAGCACGGCGACGAGCGATTCGG
>Ga0209974_10000088_pt1 | contig 25493 bp, 18 predicted proteins | sample InoplaM3SPM_FD_187592 | JGI IMG/M metagenome (GOLD analysis project Ga0209974, IMG submission 187592) | Arabidopsis thaliana rhizosphere microbial communities from the Joint Genome Institute, USA, that affect carbon cycling - Inoculated... | ecosystem: Host-associated > Plants > Roots >...
GCCGCGTTTCACCTCCTCGGCACGCTGCCGGAAATGAGCGTGGCAGGGATTGATGTCGCTCCACGTGTTGACGATGGCAATGACGGGCTTGCCGACGTAATCGCTGCGCGCATACCCCATTTGCGCCGTGCGCGACCGATGACCGAACGAGCGCATGTCGGTCGCGCCGTACCAGCGATGCGACCGGAGTTCTTGGGGACGTTTTTTGGCGGTCATGCGACAATCGTGGTGTCGTTGCAAGTATAGCCTCGGGTCGCTGACATCAGGCGCGCACGCGGCGGCAATACCGTCGACGCAGGCGCCCTCGGGAGGCAGTCATGGAACGGATCGCCATCCTCCCCACGCGCATGCGTTCGCGCGCACGTCGCATGCGTTCGCGTGCGATTCAATTCACGATGGTACTGACGCTCGCCCTGCCGTTCGCGCATCCGGCGAAGGCGGCCGATGCGACCGATGCCATCGCGGTGCCGCCCGCACAGTCGCGCGCGGATGATGCGGCTGCCGCCCCTTCCAAAGTCGACGCCGACAAGCTGTTCGGCGCGATCGTCAAGGTGTCGACGCGGTCGGTGCCTGGCGCGCGCAGCGCGGCGACGCTCGGCGACGAGCGCGAGGGCTCGGGCGTCGTCATCGGCGACAACGGCCTCGTGCTGACGATCGGTTACCTGATCGTCGAGGCGGACGACGTCAAGATCACGGATGCCAAAGGACGCACGCTGCCCGCGCAGATCGTCGGCTACGACCATGCGAGCGGATTCGGACTGGTGCGGGCCCAGGTGCCGCTCGACGCGCAGCCGATCGCGCTCGGCGATTCGTCGAAGACTTCCGAACGCGATCCGGTGATGATCGCGAGCGCCGGAGGCCCGGGTGCAGCCTTCGCATGGATCGTTTCCAAACGACAGTTCACAGGCAACTGGGAGTACCAGCTCGATTACGCGCTGTACACGAGTCCGCCGACGTCGAACTGGAGCGGGGCGGCGTTGATCGATCGGGAAGGCAAGCTGCTCGGCATCGGCTCGCTGATCGTGCGCGAAGCAACGTCGGAAGACCCGAAGCTGCCGGGCAATGTGTTCGTGCCGATCGACCTGCTCAAACCAATCCTCGACGACCTGGTGCGCGAGGGCCATCGCGCCGGTCCGGCGCGACCCTGGCTCGGCATTGCGGCGGACGAGGTGCAGGGCCGACTGATCGTCACGCGCGTGTCACCGGATGGTCCCGCCGATCGCGCGGGGATTGCCGCCGGCGACATCATCCTCGGCGTCGGCTCGGACGCCGTGCGCACGCAGGCGCAATTCTACGAACGCCTGTGGAACCGGCGGCGCGCAGGCGACGACGTACCGCTCAAGGTGCTGCAGGGTGTCGACGTCAAGGACATCAACGTGCACTCGATCGATCGGGTCGAGTACTTCCGGCCACGATCGACGGTCTAGCGGACGCGCGCGGGCGCTGCTGCTTTCGGCCGCCGAAGACTGCTCGGCCGCGAGCCCGCCGGCGCGTACATCCTAGTCGGGCCCGTAGAATGCGCGGTTTATTCGAGCCTTCGCGCGCGACCTCCCCGCTGATCGCCGCCGGTTGCCATGCTCCTCTACGCGCTGACAATCTTTGCGAGTGCGTTTCTGCTCTTTCTCGTCCAGCCGATCATCGCGAAGCAGATCCTACCCTGGTTCGGCGGCTCCGCGGCGGTGTGGACGACGTGTCTAGTCTTCTTCCAGACCGCGTTGCTTGCAGGGTATGCGTATGCCGATTTCGTAACTCGTCGCCTCACGTCGCAACGGCAGGTGCGCCTTCATCTCGCGCTCCTCGCTGCGAGCGCGCTCGCATTGCCGATCGTACCGGCGACGTACTGGAAGCCCGCCGGGCCCGAAAGCCCGATCACGCTTATCCTGGGCCTGCTGACCCTCACGCTCGGGCTGCCGTACTTCCTGCTGTCGACGACGAGCCCGCTGCTGCAGGCCTGGTTCGCGCGCCGATACCCGGAGCGCAACCCGTACCGGCTGTTTGCGTTGTCGAATCTCGCGTCGCTCCTTGCGTTGGTTGGCTATCCATTCGTAATTGAGCCGTGGGTCCCGACGCGCGTGCAGGCTTACGCATGGTCAGCAGGGTATGCGCTATTCGCGGTGTTGTGCGGGACGATTGCCTGGCGTGCCCGCGACGTGGAGGCGATCCCCGCCGCGGCGACTACCGCATTCGATCCGCCGACCGCGCCGGCGCCAACGCGCATGCTGCTATGGTTCACGCTAGCGGCAATCGGCAGCGTGCTGCTCTTGTCGGTGACATCCCACGTTACGCAGAACATTGCGGCCGTGCCGCTCCTTTGGCTTCTTCCGCTGACGCTGTACCTGTTGACGTTCATCCTCTGCTTCGAGAGCAGCCGGTGGTATCCGCGCGAGTTGATGTTGCCGATTGCCGCGGCCACGCTCGGCGTCATGGCGTGGTGCTACGCCGATCCTCGACTCACTCACGAGCTCGCGCTGCAGCTCGGCGTCTTCTGCTCAGGCCTCTTCATCGCATGCATGTTCTGCCACGGTGAACTGGCACGCCTGAGACCGGCGCCACGCTACCTGACGCGTTTCTACCTGATGGTCTCGTGGGGCGGCGCGGCGGGCGCGGCACTGGTCGGTATCGCAGCGCCGCTCGTATTGCCGGCGCATTTCGAGCTGCCGCTCGGACTCATCGCTGTGGCAGGACTGCTGTTCTGGCAGGTCCGCGACGATCCGCGCGTATTCGGCGTGCTCGCGTTCACTGCACTCGTGGCGACGATCGGGTGCATGGGATGGGGCGTCGCGACGTTCTACGATGGAACGATCGTGGCTTCGCGCAACTTCTACGGTGTCATGCGCGTCCAGGAAACGGGCATCAATGATGTGAGCCGCCACCGCACGCTGATGAACGGCACGATCATGCACGGGCTGCAGTATCTTGCGCCGCAGTTCAATCGTCAGCCGACGAGTTACTACACGGCAACGTCCGGGATCGGCCGGCTGCTGGAAACGCTGCATCCGCGCAAGGAACCGCTGCGCGTCGGCGTCGTCGGGCTCGGTACCGGAACGCTCGCGGCGTACGGCACCCCCGGCGATCTGTATCGCTTCTACGACATCAATCCTGCGGTTGTGAACATCGCGAAGCGCGATTTCACCTACCTCGGCCAATCGGAAGCGAGCATCGAAACGCCGCTCGGGGATGCACGGCTCACGCTCGAGCGCGGCCCGCCCGCGGCGCTCGACATCCTCGCGATCGACGCTTTTTCGAGCGACGCCATTCCAGTTCATCTCATCACGGCGGAGGCGCTGGCGCTGTACGTGCAGAACGTCAGGCCGGACGGTGTCATCGCGTTCCACGTGACCAACCGATTCCTCGATCTGGTGCCGGTGGTGCATGCACTCGCACAGGCGCGCGGCCTCGACGCCGTATGGATCCACGACGGCGGCGAGGACGTGCTCGCGAGCCGTAGCGACTGGGTGCTCGTATCTGCTAACCGCGCATTGCTCGCCAAGCCGCGGATTGCGGAGGCGGCGACGGCGATCACGCCGCGACCCGACGTCGGCGTATGGACCGACGATTTCAACAACCTGTTTCAAGTGCTGCATTGGTAGCGTTGTGGCGATAGCGACAGCGCAGCCTAGAATGAAGGCATGTCGCCGCCCTCCGTCCCCATGCGTGCCGCCGGCGAACCCTACCGCGCGCTGACACACGAACCGGGCACCAAATCGATCGTCGTTATCGACCAGCGGCAGTTGCCGCATGCGCTCGTCCATCGGACCATCGACGATGCAGAGGGCGCGGCGGACGCCATCCGGTCGATGGTCGTTCGCGGCGCGCCATTGATTGGGGCCGTGGGTGCCTATGCCCTTGCACTGGCGCTTGACCGCAACCCGTCCGACGCGGCGCTCTTTACCGCGCATGCGATGCTGGACGCGACCCGCCCCACTGCCGTCAACCTGCGCTGGGCGCTCGATCGCGTGCGTGCACGGGTTGCGACGCTTCCGAACGACGTGCGCGCCAACGCGGCTTGGCAGGAAGCCGATGCGATCTTCGCGGAGGATGTCGCGATGAATGCGGCGCTCGGCGAACATGGCCTGAGGATGCTGCGCACGCTCGCGACCAAACATGCGGGCCCCCTCAACGTGATGACACATTGCAACGCCGGCGCGCTCGCGACCTGCGGGTTCGGTACCGCGACGGCGCCGCTGTTCCTCGCCCACGCGCAGAACATTCCGCTGCACGTATGGGTCAGCGAAACGCGGCCCCGCATGCAGGGCGCGAACCTGACGGCGTGGGAACTTCGACAGCACGGCATCCCGCACACGCTGGTAGTCGACAGTGCGAGCGGCCTGCTGATGCGCCGCGGCGACGTCGACGTCGTCATCGTAGGCGCCGATCGAGTCGCGGCGAATGGCGATGTCTGCAATAAAATCGGAACCTACGAGAAGGCGCTTGCCGCGCGTGACAACGACGTGCCATTCTGGGTTGCGCTTCCATCGCCGACGATCGACTGGTCCCTTGACGCGGGCGATCGCATACCGATCGAAGCACGCGGGGCCGACGAGGTGCTGCAGATCGCGGGCCGGGTCGACGATGGCACGACGGCGCGGGTCGCGATTGCCACCGAAGACACACCGGCGATCAATTTCGCGTTCGACGTAACTCCTGTACGTCTCGTGTCCCTTTATGTCACCGAGCGTGGCATTGCGAACGATGCGCGATCGCTGCAAGCACTTCATCGCGAAGGTGCATGACCGCTGACTCCATCGAGTTGCGCGCCGCGGTGATCGCCACCGCGCTCGGCATGAATGCGGCCGGCATCAATCGCGGCAGGTCCGGCAACGTCAGCGCTCGGGTCGACGGCGGCTTCGTCATCACGCCGAGTGGATTGCCCTATTCCGACACCATCACGGACGACATCGTCCACGTCGCACTCGACGGCCAGGCGACTGGCCGCCATGAGCCATCGACCGAGTGGCGCTTCCACCGCGACATCTATCGCTCGCGCGCCGACGCCGCGGCGATCGTGCATACGCACGCGCCGTTCGCGACGACGCTGGCGTGCGTCGATCGCGGCATTCCGGCGTTTCATTACATGATTGCCATTGCCGGCGGCAACGACATCCGCTGCGCCCCCTACGCGACTTTTGGTTCGCAAACGCTCTCCGATCACGCGCTGAAGGCTCTGGACGGTCGACGCGCTTGCCTGCTCGCGCATCACGGCATGATCGTGATCGGTGCTTCGCTGGCTGATGCACTCGCACTGGCGATCGAGGTCGAGACACTTGCGGAAATGTACTGGCGGGCGCTGCAGATCGGCGAACCGGCGATTCTCTCTGACGACGAGATGCGCGAGGTCACCGCGAAGTTCACAACGTACGGCAAGCGCTGAGCGACACGGATTGTCGACGACAGAAAGTCCTCAGCCTATATCGCGGCAACCACCTCCTCCTCGGGAAAAACTTCCCCGATAACGCGCAAATTTTTCACAGACGCGCGTTCAACGCACCGTCGACTGAGCGAACATCGCCGACGCGCGTGGAAGTGCATTGAACGGACGGTTGAGGTGCGCTCGCCAATCCGTGGTACGGTACTTGCGAACTGTTTTCGTCCTATTCCAGTGGAGATGGCCACATGCGGTTCCTGCAACTCTTGTTTGCCTTGGTGCTGCTGGCTGGAGGCGTCGGTATCGCTCAAGCGCAGGCGACTGCGGCCTCAGGTTCTGTCGTCGTCATTCCCCTCGTTGCCCAGACGGCTTCTTTCTCAACGGAAATCGTCGTCCGGAATCCAAATGCATCACCGATCACACTGAACGTCGCGTTCTACGAAGGATTGAACTCGGGTACGCCGGGACCGAAGGCCTGCACGCAGCTCACGGTCGCAGCGATCGAGTCGAAGCCGTTCCTGCTTTCGAACCAATGTCCGCTGGGCGCCGGAGGACACTTCGGGATGCTGGTGCTCGAAGATGCGGCGCTCCAGAAGACGAACGTCTTCTTCGCGTACTCGCGTACGCAGACGCCCGGATTCATCGGCTTCAGCGTCGAAGGCTTCCCGGTCGGAGAATTCTCCGGCGCACCCGCCGATGCACTTGGCCTCAAGTCGCAGGCGGCTGCACCCGGATTTCAGTCAAACTGCTTCGTCGGGGCACTCGGCGAGACGGTCAGTTACCAGCTACTGCTGCGCGACGGCACGACCAACGCCATCATCGGCAGTCCGCTGACAGGTACGCTACAGCCGTTCGAGATGTTTCGCTATCTCAATGTCTTCACGCTCGCCGGCGCACCGGGAGATCACGCGAACGTGCGGGCCAACTTCACCGTTACGAGTGGCGGGCAGGCGCTCGTCGGCTTCTGCACGGTGCAGGAAAACATCCAGCTCAGCGCCGATTTTCGCATCGCGAAGTCGGTGGACGCGTTGAACAACAGGCAGCGCCGCGTGACGTGCATAGGCCAGGACAACTGCGGCCTCGGCAATCCCGTCAGCGTGAGCCAGCCCGAAACGATCACGATCGCCACCGCGAACCTGCGCCGCGTCTACTCGATGATCATCACCCAGCCCGACTACATCCGCTGTGACCTCGTCGGATCGACCGGCGATCTCTCCAATCTGCAGATGCGTCTGCGCCTACCGGGTGATCCGTTCACATCGGCTGTGTTCGTCCCGAGCGTCGGAGACAGCGGCGGCGCGGGAGACACGACATTCTACGTCTACACGGGACCGCGCAATGCCGTGAACGGAGGAACCGCCACGCGCTGGTTCATCGATGTCGAAACACGCACGCAGGCAACGGCGTCGGACATCAATTTCGGGATCACGTGCTCGTCCGGAAACGGCGTCGAAGTGCCATGGTTCCGCGGAACGACGACGTACGCCGCGTTCTAGGCGCGGTCGGTGCCGTCACTTTCGAAGCAGGTAGATCCACGTCGGCGCCAGGCGGGCGGCGATGCCCGAGAATGCGGCGAGCAGCGGGTCCATCACCGAGGGCCAGCGCGCCAGCCCGCGGAATTCGAAGCGTGCTGGCGCGCGTAGCATGCATGGCGAGACGAACTCGGCGGTCGCAAAAGGTGCGAACAGTTCCCCAATCCGCCAGGGCGGGAGGAAACGCTCGCTGTAGCACGCCTCGCCGGCGGTTCGGCGCACGATTGCACTCGCCACGGTGCGGGGCAGCCAGGACAACAGCGGGACGCGGTAATGCGGCTCGATCAGTTGCAACGTATGGCCGCCCGCAAAATAGCAGAGCCCTTCTGGACGCAGCACGCGGTGAGCCTCGCGCATCAATGCCGACGCATCCGGCACGTGCTCGTAGACGTGGTTGCACACCACGGCGTCGAACGCGCCGGCCGCGAACGGTAGCCGATCCGCCGACGCCGTGACGAAGCGGGCATGACGATTGACGGCGACCGCGTAGGTGACGGACTCGACGTCCACATCGATCCCTACCGTGAACGCTGCCTTTACGGCGATCTCGTCGGTGACGAAACCCGTCGAACATCCGATGTCGAGGATTCTTGCGTGCTCGATGTCGAGCGCTCCCAACACGGCGAGCACCTCTGCAATGCGCCGGCCGCGTAGACGGCGACCTTCGGGAGCGTCCAGGAAACCGTACCGGTCGACCGGCCGTCGCACCGAAGCGTTCGCGTTCGTCGAGGCCACGGAAGTGCCCTGTTCACGCATCGGCCATGCGCCACGTCTTACCGCTGAAGCGGGTAAACAGTGCTTCGTAGGCATCGACTACGCCATCCCAGCCGAAATGGCGTTGCACATGGCTGCGTGCCGTTGCACCGGCAAGACGGCAGACTGCAGGATCTTCCAGACACGCGCCGATCGCGGCGATCCACGCCGTTGCGTCCTGCGCCGGGACGAGCGTTCCGGTCACTCCGTCGATGACGGCTTCACGAAGGCCTTCGATCGCCGCGGCGAACACCGCACAACCGACACTGGCGGCCTCCAGCGCTACGAGACCGAAGCCCTCGATGTCGCCGTCCACCTGAATGTTCGGCAGCACGCACGCGCTCGCTAGCGCCAGCCACTCGATTTTTTCTGTGTCTCCAACTGCGCCGAGCATGCTCAGGTGCGCTTCGACACCGGCCTCACGCGCTGCACGCACGACGTTTTCCCGCTCGGGGCCATCGCCGATCACCACGAGTCGCAATGCCGGGTGGTTCACCACCAGCGGCGGCAACACGGCGCGGACGAACCATGCGAGTCCCTTGCGCCGGACGAGGCGCCCGATGAACAGCAGGCACTCGCTTCTTCGCTCGCGCGCCGGCACTGCGGCGTATTCCAGGTCGACGCCGTTGGGGATTACCGTCGTTCGCTGGGCCGGGATGCCGCGCGCAACCGCCGCGGCTCGCGTAGCCTCGCTGACGCACACGTAATGGTCAGCCCGCCAAGGCAACGTGCGGCGCCACGCTCGGTACGATGGCGTGTCGTGCACCACGTCGAGTCCATGCAGCGTTACGATCGTTGGCACGCGAAAAAGGCGCGTGATCAGCGCGAGGGGGGCGAGCACCCCGTCACCCAGGTGCAAGAGCAGTACGTCGCCCTTGAGGCATCCGACGACGATGCGAAGGGCGACGACTGCGAAGAACATCGGCAGTGATTGGTTCGGTTTGATGGCGACGACGGTCGTTCGCCGCCGGCGAGCGAGCCGCGTCGTCAGCTCGAACGATTGACGCTCCATCCCGCCGGGGGCCCGCGGATACTTGCGCGTCACCATCCACCAGCGTGCGCGCGATGCGGGAGCTTTCGTCGAGTGCATCGCTGACTTCGCGTTCAGTGCTCGCGCGCAGCGTCGAATCGCCGGCGACGCACCTCGAGCCGCAGTTCCTCGAGCATCCTACGGTTGATGGCGATGAGATCGCCGAGGAACGCGACAACAGTGAACGCGGCGCCCAGCCCGAACAGCATTCCTGCGAGGATCAGGCTTTGCAGATGTCCCGCGGCGCCTCCGGAGACAGCGTAGAACCACAGAAATCGCACGCCAATGGCAGACGCGACGATCATCGAGCTCGCCGCGGGAATGATGAAAAAACGGAAGGGCCTATACACGACGAACATTCGCAACAGGCCGCTCCCCGCGCGCATCACGTAGTGAGCACTGCTGCGCACGAGGCGAGACGGGCGCGCCACCGGATTGACGAGGACCGGAACCGATGCGACGCGCAGTCCATGGTTGGCTGCCTGCACGATCGTTTCCAGCGTGTAGGTGTAACCCGAGAAAACTTCGAGCCGCAACGCAGCTTCACGCGAATACGCGCGAAAGCCGCTCGTTGCATCGGCGACTGCCGTGCCGGACAGGCGCCGCACGACCCAGGAGCCTACGCGCTGCAGCCATCGCTTCGACCGGGAGAAGTCGCGCATCGTCGCAATCGGCCTTGCGCCGATCACGATGTCCGCGCGGCCTTCGACGATTGGCGCGACCAGCGAGGCAACTTCGTTGCCACAATATTGATTGTCGCCGTCCGTATTGACGACGATATCGGCGCCGGCTTCGAGCGCCCAATCAATGCCTGCGGAGAATGCTGCGGCGAGGCCGCGCGTTTCGGGGAGTCGCACCACGCTTGCGCCAAGCGACGCCGCGATGTCGCCCGTCTCGTCGTCGCTTCCATCATCGATGACGACGACACGAATTTCGTCGATGCCTTGAAGCGCAGTCGGCAGATCGCCAATGGTTGCCCGCAGCGTCTCTGCTTCGTCCAGGCACGGAATCTGAATCACGACGTTCAAGAAACCTCGCTCACTAGTCGTGCCAACTTGAACATCTATCGCGCATCGTTGGGTCAACGCGGCGCAATTGTAAGGGGCATCGTCACGTCGCGCTCCCCTCGGTCTGCGAACCACGCGACCCCATCGAAGACGAGGCCCACATGCAATAGGTAGTCGCCCGCTGGGAGCGCGCGCAAAGATTCAGCGGTGGCGTCGACGATCAAGGCGGTCGTCCAGTGTTCGCCCGGTCGCAGGGAATATGGCAACGCGATCCGCTGCTCGGCGAGTCGCCGCGCATCGCCGTCCTGTGTCAAATAGAAACCAAGCGAGACGGCCGGAACTCCTGCGCCGACGTCCGTTGCAGCGGGCCATTCCGCGCGGCCGACATTATCAACGTCCACACGATACGAGGTCGCAGCGCGCGTCTGATCGTGGGGATTCAGCGCGGTCGGCCGGAGGCCGAGTTTCGAGCGGTAATCGGCAGCGGGTGACTGCGGACCGAGCCGCGGCACGTCACCATCGAGCAGGCGAACCGCACGCACCAACACGCCAAGCGATCGCCGGTCGCGACCGTTGTTCGATGGCCCGGGAACGAAGGGCGCCGTGTGCAACGCAATTTCATGACGGCCTGCGCTGACCGGGAACCGCCAGCGCCGCTCGCCGGCGTGGATCGTCTCATCGACCACGCGGGCACCGTCCAACGCTATCCGCAGCGGCTGCGGGGCCGACGCGACGGAGACAATTTGAAGCTCGAGCGATTGCGCCGTCGCGCTCTCGATCGCGAGCCGAGCGTCGCCGGTCGTCCACCGTACCGCCATGCCCGGTATGACTTCATCGCGATAAAAACCGGCATCGTCGATGCGCCAGTCGCGTGTTGCACCGGCATTGGGCGGCGGCGCCGCGGCGGCGACGCCCGTCACGCCTGACACGAGCATGCGCAGCGTTTGCCGCCCCCGTTCGCGCGCCGGCGCAGCCACGGCCGGCTCGATGTACGTACGCTCGAGACGAACCTCTCGCGACGGCCCGAGTGTCAGGCCGTCGAGCCCTTCGAACGATGCATGCAGCAGCGTGCACGGCGTGGTCGCACACGACGCCCAGAACGACCGCCCCGCCGCGTCCACCGCGATCATCTCATCACGAAGCGGCAACACCTCGCGACCGAACCCCAGCGCCAGCGTGGTTGCGATCCCTTCAAAGCCGCGGACAATCAGCGGCCCGCGCGGCAGCGCAGCGTCGATTGTGCGTAACTGCGCCGTAGAACCCGCATTTTCCGTGAGCACCAGGGTCGCATGCTGCGACACGAGGAGCCAGCCTGTGGTCGCGATGAGGATCACCGCAGTTAGCGGCGACTGACGCCACCCCACCATCTTCTGTAGCAGCGCCTGCAAACCCATACCCGCCACGACGAGGACCAGCGGGATCACCAGCAAGACCATGCGCCGGACGGCCCACGGATGATCGGGGCTTACGCTAGGCGCGGCGAGATAGACCACACCGCTTCCGACTGCGAACACGATGTAGGTCAGCGCCGTCGTCGTGGCCGACCCCCGTGCACCGCGAAGCATCGTCACGACCGCACCGCCGATGGCGAGCGCAATGCACGGCCACGTCACGTACGCCGCGAGATTCCACAGTGAGTCCTCCCGGTAATCGCGCATGCCGGCGAGCACCGATCCACGGTCGGGAATCAGCGCGAACGGCGTGACAAACGGTCGCGCGAGCATCGCGTATGCGGTGAGCAGCATCAACGCGGCGCAGAGCAGCGTCGCAGTGCGCCGAAGCCTCCGCGCATCCAAAAATCCGCGAGTCTTCAACGAACATGCAACAGCGTAAACGAGGGTGCCGGTAGCGACGGCAATCGGCGCGAGCAACAGAATACGCAGATGATCGAACACGTAAGCCGGCGACCAAGCCGCAAGCGCGGCAATCGCGAGCGCCTGGCCGACGAGCGAGATATGCCCGAGGCGCAGCAACGCCGCCGCTTCGGCGCGCTTGCGGCCCCACAGTGCGCAAGCAATCGCGCTCGCGGTGAAGAGCGGCGCGACGACGATCGCGTCGATGCGTACGTATGTCGCGAGCGACAACAGGGCAACCGCGGCCGCCATGCGCACTCGCCCGCCTTTGCGAACGACATCGAGCGACACCAGCAATCCGGCGAGAGCAAGCATCGCGGCAAGCGGTTCGGCGAGATTGATGCGCGCGATCCAGACCTGCGCCGGATTGAACAGGAACACCGTCAACGCGACGAGTGCGATTGGTCGTCGCAATGCGCGCCGGGACAGCGCATACACGACACCGGCGCCGGCAAGCGTGGCCAGAAGGTTGAAACGGTAAAGCAATGCGTCGCCGCCGCTGCCGTGGAGCTGCGCGATCCACGCCGGCAGCAGCGGAGAAAACTGCGGCTTCAGTGTCTCTGCGGCTGGAATGCCCGGAAGATGGAAGGCGATGCCGCTCACGAAGGGCTCGAACAGCCGAGATTGCTGCGCGAGTGTCCCGGGGGCGGGGACGAGCATGTTGCCGGCGCGATCCAGCGCGAGCGCCGCGAGCGTGTAGAGGCCCTCGTCGCGTGTGCCGATCGGCGTTTCCACGACCGCGAACGCGTAAACAACCATCGCGCAAGCCAGTAGCGCTACGAGCAGCGTGCGCTCTTCTGTCCCAAGGTGCGGTGAAGTTCCGGTTTCGGCCCTTCGTTGCTTCCAAAGAATCACGAACCCGATCGCCGCCACGGTCCAGCCAAACCCACCAAGCCAGCGCGCGTCGAAGCAACCGCAGAGCGCAGCGACCACCTCCGGGATCGATAGCAAGGCGATTCCGAGCGGTAGCGACAGCGCAACCACATCGCGCGGGCCGCGTGTGACGCAACGACGGGCGATGAGCATGCCGAGGGGCATCAGCGCAACAAAGGCGCCGCTTGCGACCAGCCGTGCCCACAGCGTCACGGCCGGGGAACGTCCGTGCCGACGTTCACGCGGGCCGGATCGTCAGGCGCACGAGGCCGATGCCGAGGCGACGCGGATCCTCCGAGCCACCGAGTTCGCGAGGCCGAACCGGATGCGGCGGAGCGATTTCCAGCGATTGTGGCGCCTGGGAAAGCGCGTAGGTCGTGGTCGCCGTAGTATCGTGTGCTTCGAATCGCAGCTCGGTTTCGTGCCGACCGATGCGCACGCGAATCGGCTGGCCTACGTTGGGGCCGAATGCACGCGCGGTGAGCGCAATCGAACCGCGCGACGGCAGCGGATCGCGAAAGCGAATCTCGACCTGCGGGTGCACATCGGCATCGGACCAGCGACCCCACTGTTCACGTCCCGACAGGCCCTTGATCGCCACGGCGGGCGAGAGCCACGCCCGTTCGAAATCGATCTGCCGAACCATCGTTTCGCGACTCACTCCATGACCTGCCGCGCCAGCTCGCCATTCCCGTTCCCAGTCGCCACCGACGACGATTGCAAGCATCCGCTCGACGCAGTCGTGCCACGTCGTCGATGCGATTGCAGACGCATCGGGCAGATCACCGCGTTTCGCCCGTTCGATGCAAAGCGTTACGGCCTTCGCGACCGATTGGTCGTCCGTCCCTTCGAAATAGAGCACGTGCGTTCCACCCACTTCGCGAAACACCGGAAGATCGCGTGCAATCACTGGAACGCCATGGCGTGCCGCTTCGATCAATGGCAGGCCGAAGCCTTCGCCGAGCGATGGGGCGAGCAGCGCATTCGCGTTCGCGTACAGCGTGTCGAGCCACTCGTCCGTCGCATCTTCGAACCAGAACAGCCGGCGCCCGCGTTCGGCATGGGTGCGCAAGCGCGTGGCGAGTTCTTCCACCATCCAACCCTGTCGGCCGACGATGACGAGATTGACGTCGCTGCCCTGCCGCCACAGCAACTCGAAGCCTGCAAGCACCTGCGCGTACGCCTTGCGCGGCTCGACCGTGCCAACCGTCAATACGCTGGGGCGGCGCGCGAGATCGGCGAGGATCGTCTTCGCATCCGCAGGCAGGCCGAGCGTCGGTGCGCTTCGCGCGATATCGGCCCCGAGTGGCAGCACGCCGATCTTCAGCGCCGACGTGCGATGCGGACCGTGCAGCGAAAGCCAGGCCGCCAATTCATCGGCGACCGCACGTGAGATGCAAAGCACACCGTCTGCGACCTGCGCAACCGCGGCAAGCCACGCCGCGTGCATCGCGTCGATACCCGGCGGGTAGAACGCAGGTTGCACCACGGGCAACAAGTCGTAAATCACGAACGTGACCAGGACGCCCAGCGCGCGATAGCTTTGCAGCACCGCCTGCTGATCCGGCACTACGTTGGCCGCCCAGTCGAGGCCTATGAACACGTCGCCACTCGCGATTTCGATCGGTGAGTCGTCCGCGAAGCCCGGCGCCAAGCCGAGCCACTCTGACGTGAAGCGCCGCGCGTATCGATAGCAGCCATGGCCGGCCGCGACCGGTTCGACCCGACATCCGACCGGAGCGTGCTCGACCAATTCGCGCAACACGGCGCGAACGACACGCTCGATGCCTGACTTCAAGTCCTGCTTTTCGAGGACGGACACGTCCACCAGGATCTGTCGCGCAGCGGGCCGTCGCAAATCAATGGCGAGGCTCCGTGCGGCTGCGCGCCAGTCGGCGTCAGTGGGAGCCGGCCGCACGTCCAGCGCGGCGATCGATTGCACGGCCCGTCGGTAATGTGTCTCGCGGCTGTCACGCGCAAAATGCTCGATCGCGTCGCGCAACTCGCCGGCAATGCGCGCGGGATCGTGGCACTCGCCGACGTAACGACGACCAGCGTTGCCTAAGGTGCGCCGCAGCTCGCCGTCACGGAAAAGACGCGCAAGCGCCCGCACGAGATCGTCATCGACGAACGCCGCGGGAAGGCGCACGACGATGTCATCGGGCAGCTCCGCGAGCGACCCCGACGCGTTGACGATCAGCGGCACGCCGTGCGCCAGGCAATCGAGCGCCGTGCGCGAGCTTTCACCGCGCGTCATGCCGCGCAACTGGACCGCCACGTCGGCTGCGAGCAGATACCGGTCGAATAGCGCAGCGTCCTGATAGCCGGTGATACGGATGTCGCCCGGACCCACGTCGATGCGTCGCAGAAGATCGCGTCCGTAGTCGCCTCCCTGGTTTTCACCGACGAATACCAGTTTGCAACGGCGATCACCCGCCAGGGGCGACGCTTGCCACGCGTCGATGATCCGGTGATCGAGTTTCGTCAGGTCGAGAAAACCAAAGCTGCAGACGACGAAATCTTCATGGCCGAAACCGAGCGCTCGCCGGGCCGGCTCGCGCCCCGCAAGGTCCGGCAGTCGTCGCACATGCGCAATCCGGCGCCAGTCCAAAGGATCGATGCGGTACGCCGATTCGGCGAGCCGTTTAGCGTGAGACGAATGCACGATGATCCCGCTTGCGCGCGCGACGACCGGCCAGCTGCACGGATAGGCATCGATGGCAGCCGCGCGGCCGCCGTCGCGCTCCGCCAGCGCCGCCGCATAACCGTGAGAATCGAACAGCCAGCGCGAGAATGCGCCGGGTACGAGACCCAGCTGCTCCATCCAGTTGAGCACCGCTCCCAGATGCAGGTCGTGCAGCACGACGGTGCCCGGATGGCGCTGCAGAAGCCCGAGCGCCCGATAGTGAAATGGCGAATTCCCGACTTGATAGAGCACGCGATCATAGTCGGCGGCGTGCCCGTCGAACCACTCGATCGTGCGCACGGGCAGTTCGCCGAGCGGATCGGGAAGATCGACGGATTTCTGTTCGGTCACGAGGTCGATCCGGTAATGCTCGCGCAACGGAGCGAGAATTTCAGCGCTGTACGAGGCCACGCCCGTACGCTCCGGTGGCAGCGGCGAAACGTACGCAAGCGTGGGCTGCTTCGTTTCGACGACTATTGGCGCGTGCCGGTTCGCAATTGCAAGGGCGCGCGACCGATCCTTGCGTTCCCTCGCCTCGACGAGCGCCTCGAGCGCGCGCTCGGCGGACGTCCGCCAGGAAAACGTGGCAGCACGCCTGCGACCATACGCCTGCAGTTCCGACCGCAGGCTGGCGTTGCTGATGACAGCCGCAAGATGTTCGGTGATGGCGCCTGGGGATCGAGCATCGAACAGCGCATCAGCTCGATCGATCACCTCCGGGATACTGGTGCTGTTCGATGCAACGACCGCAGCGCCGCACGCCATCGCTTCCAGCACCGGCAAGCCGAAGCCCTCGTGCAGGGATGCGAATGCAAATACCACGCACGTGCCGTACAGCGCCGCGAGTTCGGCGTCCTCGACGTGACCGGTGAAGACGAGATCCTCCTTCGCTAGGCCGTGACGCGCCCCCACGCGCCGCAGCGCGCGTTGCTCGACGTCATCCAGCCACCCGGCCAGAACGAGTCGATGCGCCTGCCGCAACGCGACCGGCAATCCCGCGTAGCCGGCGATCAACGTGCGAACGTTCTTGCGTTCGTCGAAGCCGCCCGCATACAGCACGAAGGGCCGGTCGATACCGTGCCGCTCGCGCAACTCGCTAACCTCGGCGGGGGCCAAGTCGACTGGACGAAAACAGGCATCGGCCGCCGTCGAAATCACGGTGATGCGCTCGGGCGCGATGTCGGCACCGTCGATTGCCTCGTCGCGCGCGTGGGCTGAAATGGCGAGCAGCAGATCGCAACGGCGGAGCGACGCCAGCTTTCGCTCGTACCAAGCGCGCGCGGCCGACGTGTCCAGGACGTCGCTGCGAACGAGCGGAATCAAGTCGTACAGGATCACTGCGCTCACGCGGCCCGGCTCGCTGATCACCGACGTCGTCGCATCGTCAACATAGCCCTCAAACAGACTCGAAACGAGAACGACGTCCGGTCGCAGCGTACGGATCGTCGCCGTGCGAACCGATTCGGCCGTTCGCGCGCGCCAGCCGTTGCCGGGATCGATCTCTGCAACGGGCGCGGGCGTCGTGAACGCATGGATGCGATCGCGGGGAATTCGCCCATCGAAACGATCGGTCAGCGATTCGACGGATTCCGGGTGCGTCGCATTGAGCAGCAGTGACAACTCGTGTGGCTCGGCGATCTGCACGAGCGCATCCAGCAATGCGAGCGAATACCGGCCGATGCCGCGCCGCCGGCTGGCCGTCTGGCACGCTTGGAGATCGGTCAGGATGCGCATGAAATGCTTAAGCGTCAGACACCGAGCGCGCGTCGGAGCGACCGCGGGCGGCACGCAGATCGTCAAGGGCGAGGCGCGCTTCGCGTGACAGCAACAGGTCATCGGGATCGGTCACTGAAGTCGACGCGGGCGCCTGCGCTGCTAGCGTACTGGCGCGCGCGAGTTCGCGCCTCAAGCGCGCCTTTATGCCCGGCACGCGATTCAGCACGCGCACGAGCGTCGACCGGAGCGCGGGTGAGCGGGCCGCGATCCGGGCGATGCGCTGTATCGCGGAAGCCTTCAGCGCCATCGTTCGCTACGCGATCACGTGTGCTTAGGAGCGACCGACGACGTGGGACCGTCGTTGGGCTTGCGTGCGACGACGCCGATGTCGCGGGGACCGGCCAGCAACCGCAGTAGCGTCGGCGGCCAATGTTCCGCTTGCGCGAACTCGCGCATTTCATCGTTTGGCTGCAATGCAAGCGACTCCACCACGTCGAATTTCGAGAACTCCAACATCACGCGTAGCAGCGGCGCCGGGATCGGATGGCGATGCGTCGGATCGAGATAGAACGAGGTCGCTCCGACAAGTACGTTGTCAGGGTTGGGCGTTTCGAGGAGCAGCAGGCCCCCGGGAACGAGTACGCGATGCGCCTCGATGAGCAGCGCGATCAGAGATTCGGTCGCCAGATGCTCTATCACGTGAAAGGCGCTCACCACGCTGAGCGATTCAGGTGCCTGGTATCGCAAATACGCGATGGCGTCCTCGCGCACCACCTTCAGACCGTTGGCGATGCAGCGTTCCACGCTGACTGGGTTCGAGTCGACACCTAGCGCGGCAATCCCAGCCTCGTTCAACGTGCGCAACCATTCACCCCGGCCGCATCCGATGTCGACCGCAGTCAGAGCAGCGATTTCGCGCGGAAGTCGCGTGACGTAAGGCAGGTACGCGGAAAATCTTTTCCGAATCTCGGCTTCCGGGCCGCGAAACGCGCCCTCGATCGCGGCGTGAAACCATGCGGCAACGTGTTCAGCGTCGAGATTGGGCAGCGCGGGGAACGATGGCGCAATCGCTTCGAGCCGAGCGCGGACCGATTCGATTTGCAGTGCGAATTCGCCGGCGATCGCCTGCATGCTCTGTGCCGCAGCAGCGTCTTCCTCAGCCAGTCGCGCCGTCGACTGGCCGAGGCGTCCAAGCCATTCGGTAATGCCGGTGAGCTCGCGCCTCACGCCTTCGCGCACAGCCTGCGCGTCAGTGCTGTCCTGGTCGATCCTCGCAGCCATCGTCGAAAGACGCGCTGCCAATTCACCGATGTCGCGTTCGCGCTGGTCCACGATGGCAGCGAGATCAACGCGGAGACGGCCGAGTTCCGTCGCCTGATCGGCGAGGACCTGTCGCTGAGCGTTCAGCGATCGCAGCGATCTCAACCAGCGAATGAGGCCCGCAACGGTCGCCATCAGTTGCCCGACCCCGCAGACCGAATGCCGGTCGTCGAGACCGGAAGATTGGCTATTCCGATCCGATACGGTTCTGCGCCGCGAATCACCTGGAACACGAGCGCCTGATCCCACCAATCGTGGTTGCGCACGAGGTGGCTGTCGGATTCGTGAAGTGCGACGGCGATGCTGTAATGCCCTTGGCCAAGCGCCAGCGTGCCGATTGCAAACTCGCACTCGTAGGTTCCCCCAGGGAGGAGCGGAGCGACGTCCGCCTCGAGATGAAAGGTGTTGGTTCCGAATGCATCGTTGCCGACGCGGTCACGGATGACGAAGCCGACCGTCAACGCGTCGAGCGGCGCGTGGACGGCCAGCTTGACGCGGATCCCAGCGCTCGCGTTCGATGGCAATGCACGTACCGACGCACCCCAGGTGTCGACAAGGTCCACCGACTCGATCGTGGCCTTTTGATCCCCGGAGCGCGTACGAGGCTGTCCGGGCGTCGCCGCCTCGACCGACCGAATCTGATACTCGGCTTCGCGCTGGGCGATCGCCGCGTTGTAGTACTCGAGGACCTGATCAGGCGCACCGTCCTTTGCGAGCATCCCGCGATCCAGCAGCAGCGCACGTTCGCATAGCGTTCGCACGGCCACCGGATCGTGCGAGACGAACACGAGTGTAGTCCCCTGCCGCTTGAACTCGCGGATGCGCGCGGCGCATTTGTGCTGGAAATATGCGTCGCCAACCGCGAGCGCTTCATCCAAGATTAGGATATCCGGCCGGATTGCCGTCGCGACGGCAAACGCAAGGCGAACGTGCATGCCGCTCGAGTACGTCCGCAACGGTTGATCGAAATACGCGCCGACTTCGGCGAAGTCGGCGATCGATGGCATTGCCTGCGCCATTTCGTCCATGCCAATCCCCATCAGCTGACCGGCGATGAGGATGTTCTGGCGCCCGGTGAATTCCGGGTGAAAGCCAATACCCAGTTCCAGGATCGCGGCAATGCGTCCGCTGCGTTGAAGCGTGCCTTCGGTCGGCCTGGTGACCCCCGTCGCCAGCTTGAGCAGCGTGCTCTTGCCGGCACCGTTCTGGCCGATGATCGCCACGGACTCTCCGCGCGCGATCGTCACGTCGACATTGCGCAGCACCCAGATCTTCTCGTGACGCGGCCTCCCGCGCAGCAGCGCTTCCTTCAATCGATCGCGTGGATGCGCGTACCTTCGATACGCTTTGCCGACGTTCGATAGAGCGAGCGCGTGCATCACAGTTCATCCACGATGTCGTCGCTCTGCGCCCGGAATGCCGCAAGGCCCGCGACGCACACGACGAGCGACACGAAGGCTGGCGTGACCAGCGACGACCACTCCGGCGCAAGCCCCTCGGTGAACAGGCGCTGCAGCGCGCCGATCAACGGTACCAGCGGATTCAGCGCGAGCCACCACCGCACGAACTCGGGAACCGCGGACATCGGATAGACGATTGGGGTCAGCCAGAACCAAAACTGCATCAGAATCGGAACCGCCGCGCCCAGATCCCTGAAGAAGACGTTCGCCGTCCCGAGCAGCACGCCGAGTCCCGCTGCGAACGCGGTGATCAGCAGCACGATCGGCAATGCCGACAATGCGAGCCAACCCGGAAAGCGGCCGATAACGGCCAGGAACACGCCATAAATCGCGAACGCCAGCGCGAAATTCACCAACGCGGAAAGCGCAACGATCAGCGGCAGGCTCGAACGCGGAAAGCTCGATTTCTTGAGGAAATTGCCGTGCTCGATGAACACGTTTAGATCGCGCTGCACGATTTCCGCAAACAATCCCCACGAGAACACGCCGGCGCACAGGTAAACGCTGTACGTGAACGCGCCCGCACCCGGGAGCCGCGGCTGCATGATGCTCGTGAACACGACGGTCAGCACGACGACTGTGCCGATCGGCTGCAACAGCGTCCACGCGGCGCCGAGCGCGGAGCCGCGATAGCGCAACTGGAAATCGCGTGCGACGCTCGCGCGGACGAACCCGCGGTAGCGCCAAAGCGACACGAACATGCCGCGAAGCGACCTCACGCAGTGCCGACGTCGCAGCGACAGCGTTGACGCAGGCAGCACCGGACGTGAGGGACGCGGCTCCGCCGCTGCGGCGCCGAACGGCGACCGCTATCCGAGCCGTCGAAAATCGGCATCGACCATCAACCCGAGCAGTTGCGCGAGATTCGTCGTCGGCTGCCAGCCCAGGCGCTCGCGCGCTTTGGACGCGTCACCGCAGAGGACATCGACCTCGGCGGGCCGAAATAGCGCCGAGTCCACGACCACATGATGATTCCAATCGAGTCCCGCGTGCTCGAACGCGAGCCGGCACATGTCACGAATCGTCGTCGTTACGCCGGTGGCGATGACGTAATCGCTCGGTTCCGGTTGCTGCAGCATCCGCCACATCGCGTCGACATAATCGGCCGCATAGCCCCAATCGCGTTTCGCATCGAGATTGCCGAGCATGACGCGCTCCGACTGGCCAAGCTTGATGCGCGCGACGGCGTCGGTGACCTTCCGCGTGACGAACTCGATGCCGCGCAACGGCGATTCGTGGTTGAAGAGGATTCCCGACGACGCGTGGATGCCGAAGCTCTCGCGATAGTTGACGGTGATCCAGTGCGCGTACAGCTTGGCGACACCGTAGGGACTGCGAGGATAGAACGGCGTCCGCTCGTTCTGCACAGGCGCCTGGGCCATGCCGAACATCTCGCTCGTCGACGCCTGGTAGAAGCGCGCCTGCGGGAGCCGCTGCCGGATGCCTTCGAGCACGTTGACCGTGCCGATGGCGTTCACGTCCGCCGTGTGCGTCGGTTGATCCCACGACGCACCTACGAAGCTTTGCGCCGCGAGGTTATAGATCTCGTTCGGCGCGAAGCGCGTCAGAATGCCGAGCACCGATCCCATGTCGGTCACGTCGCCATAGGCGATTTGAATGTTCTCCAGCACGCCGAGTTCGCGCAGGCGCCACATTGTGTCGCTGCCGCGCCTCGGCGTGAGTCCGACGACTCGGTAACCCTTGTCGAGCAGCAGCCGTGCGAGATACGCGCCGTCCTGGCCTGTGATTCCCGTAATGAGCGCGGTCTGCGTCGTCATGAAGCGATCCGATGCGTCCAGTCATCCAGCATGTCGGCAAGCGTGGTGGCCAGCGGCGTCTCCGCCGACCAGCCGGTGTCGCGCGCGATCTTGCGGACGTCCGCGCGAGCGCGCCGCTGTTCGTCCGAACGGAGACGCGCGGGGTCGACGCGCTTCGCGACCTCGACGCCGGCGAGAGCAATCAACTGGTCGAGCACGTCGGCAAGCCTGGTTTCGCGACCGGAGCCTACGTTGTACGCCTCGCCGGAGTGTCCGCCCGCAAGCAGGGCGAAATAGGCGCGCACGACATCGCGAGCGTCGGTGAGATCGCGTGTCACGTCGAGGTCACCGGTGGTGATGCGGGCCGGCGCCAGCCGCGCACGAATGCGTGCGACCTGTGAAGCGAATGACGCCACCGCGAAGCGCGTATCCTGCCCCGGTCCGATGTGGTTGAACGAACGCGCGACGACGATATCGAAGCGCTCCGTCTGCGACCATTGGTAGCACAGCGCTTCCGCTGCCGCCTTGCTGACCCCATACGGATTGCGGGGGCGCAGTGGATGGTCCTCGGCAATGGGCAGTTGCGCCGGCGAAATAGCGCCATAGCAGTCGCCCGAGCTCACGAATATGAGCCGGCCGGAAAACCCCGCTGAACGAAGCGCCTTCAGCAGGTTCCATGTGCCGCCGAAATTGACGTCGAAAAAGAGATCCGGTGCCTGAAACGATTCGGCGACGCTCGTGAGTCCCGCCAGGTGAATGACGCCGGCCGGCGCAATCCGGCGCACGTGCGCTTCGAGATCAGCGCGGCGGATGTCAAAATCGTCAGGAAGCGTTGCGAGCATCCACTCGAACGCGCCCGGGTCGCGTTCGAGCAGCGTGGCAAGGGTACGCCCGACAAACCCGGTGTGACCCGTGACCAGTAGTGTGCGCACTCGGGATCGATGAACGCTTTCCGGCATCGCTTTGACGGGCGCCGGATTATAGCGCGGCCATCGGGTACGATCGTCGCTCAGTGGCGCCTGTGCAACGTCTGCCGATTGTCGGACTTTCAAGCAACGCTCTTGATGCGGCAAACGCATCCGGACGGCCGGATGGCATTGGCATCTACACGCAGGCGCTCGAACGCGCGCTGATCGATGAAGGCGTGACCGTCTGGCGCGTCGGCAACCCTCCGCGCGGCGTGCGGTCGCCGTCCAGCAACAACCGATCGATCCGCTACCCGTTGCCATGGCAACCTGCGATCGCTGCGGCGTGCGCGCTGGGTGCAAGGTTGCCTTTCGCTGCGGCGATCGAAGACCGGATCGACATCTTCCATGCAACCGATTACCTCGTGCCGAACTTTGCCCGCACGCCCGTCGTCGTCACGCTACACGATGCCGTCCCGCTCGCGCATCCTGAATGGGCCAATCCACGCGCACGCCGATTCAAGAACCGGTTATTGCGCGGTTTTGCCCGATCAGCAGCGCGATGCATCGCGATTTCGCACGCGGCCGTACCAGAGCTCGTCGAGCACTATGCGATCGATCCGGCTTTGATTCGTGTCGTGCCACTGGGTGTTGGTGCACACTGGTTCGAGCAGCCGTCCGAGCAGACGATCGAGGCTGTGCTTGCATCACGACGACTTGCGGGTGGATATTTTTTGCACGTAGGCACGCTGCAACCGCGAAAGAACGTCGACATCCTCGTGACCGCCTATGAGCGGTTGCCGAACGAAATTCGAGCGCGACGGCAGCTCGTCATTGCCGGCAAATACGGATGGGGAGTTCCAGTTTTGCGCGAGCGATTGTGCTCGCTGCGCAGCGCGGGACGCGTCGTCTGGCTCGACTACGTCGACCGGGACACGTTGCGCGCACTGCATTACGGAGCGCAGGCATTCGTATTTCCTTCGCTCGCGGAGGGGTTCGGTTTGCCGGTGCTCGAGGCGCTCGCCACGGGACTTCCGGTCATCGCGGGAGACCTGCCGGCCTTGCGCGAGGTCGCGCAACACCATGCGACCTACGTGTCGCCGCACGACGTCGATGCGATCAGCAGCGCGATGAGCAATATCGATGCTTATGTCGGGATAGCGACCGACATCGAGACACGACGATTGCATGCGCGGACCTTCTCGTGGCAACAGTGCGCACGACAGACTCTTGATATATACGGGGAACTCGGCTCGCGTGCGACTTCCGAAAGTCCTACAAATCCCGCTTCACTCGACTTGTGAGCTACGTGTTCAATTTTGTCTTGTTTCGTCGAAATACTTTACAGTTAAACCATTGTAGTGTTTACTTTAGTCAATTATTACTTATGCATCATCTGGTTAGCGCCGTTGGAACGTACGTTGCTCCGCTATCGGTAGGCCTCTGTTTGGCCCTAGCTTGGAGCACTACAAAATGTTCATTCGAAAGGTACTTATTGCGGCAGCGCTGGCCCTTGGCGCCCAGACCGCATCCGCAGATCTGATCACATTTGAATTCAGCGCCAACGGCGTCACGGATGGTGGCGATCCCCAACGTGCGACGGCGTTGTTCACGTTCGACACGAGCAACCCGGATTGGCTGAAAATCACGCTGACTGATGACGTGGCCCCTACTGCCAAGACCGCTTCCGAACTCGACGGATTTTCGTTCGCACTTTCCGAAGCGCTCGGCGCGCTCACCTTGGAAAGCGTATCCGCACAGACGATCCTCGATTGCAGCAACGACAATACGGTCCCCTGCAAAACGTACGACGGGACCGAACCATCGCCTTACCTATGGGGATCGACATTCTCCGGAGCGAGCGCCGAGCTTGGCGCAGGCTATGACGGAGGAACGGGCTTCGCTTATCATCCATTCGCGATCATCAATGCGAGCTACGCGCTCCCCGAGAATGGCAACGGCAATCTTGCGAATCCCGAGCACAATCCGTTTCTCGTGGGTCCCGTCGACTTCATCTTCACGACCGGCTTGACCTCCATCCCGGACATCACTTCGGTGACGTTCCTGTTTGGTACGCGTCCGGACTCTCAGCCGGGTACCTGCACGACTGGTGACTGCACGCCGGTACCCTGCACCAACGGCGACTGCAGCCCACCGGACCTGAATGTGCCGGAACCGCATACGCTGGCGCTTCTGGGTCTTGGACTCGTTGCAGTGGCCTGGACTGCGCGGCGGCGCGTGATCCGAGTCTAGGCAGGCACACTGAGAGGGCGACTTCAGTTGCCCGTCGGGCGGCGGGGCAACTGCAGTCGCCCTTCCTTTGTGGGCATCGCCTCGCGATGAAATAGAATCGCGACTGGACTCGGGTCAAGTCGGCCCGCATTTCGACCGTCGGTGCACGTGCGGTCACGCGATTAGATGCCCACGAGCGTAATCATCCCGTGCAGGAATGCGGCGGGGACGATCGCGGACGCCGTTTCGACGGCGCTCGATCAGACCGTTCCACCGCTGGAGGTGATCGTCGTCGACGACACCTCGACAGATGAATCGGCACAGATCGCCGAGTCGGCGGGCGCGCGCGTCATTCGATTGCCACAGCGCTCAAATGCAGGCGGTGCTCGCAATCGTGGGATCGATGCGGCTCGCGGTGACGTCATCGCGTTTCTCGACGCGGACGTGCGCGTTCCACGCGACTGGCTGGCGCGAGTCGATGCGACGTTTCGCTCCGATGGGTCGGTTGCCGCAGTGGGGGGCCGCATTGACAACGGTCGTCCGGGTCGCTGGGCCGACGCGGAGCACGTTCTGAACCTGTCGGAATGGACGTCGGACCGCTCTCGCGCGTGCAGCGGATATCCGACGATGGCGATCGCCTACCGGCGTTCTGCGATCGGAGCAAACCGCTTTCCCGCGACGAATCACGGCGAGGACGTCTTCTTCGCGTCGTCCGTCGCAGGCGACCGCTCGCGGATCTGGTACGACGCGTTGATTCGCGTCGAACATCGTCATGAGCGCCTCGACTGGCAACGATTCTGGAACCGCCAGATCGACGCCGGCCGGACGTTTTACCTGACCCGACGGTCTCTGCAACGCCCGGGCAGGATTCTGCTTCGTATCCCCGCGCTGCTATTCCTTTTTCCACACTTGTGGTTGGTCCTCCGGCGCATGTTGGATCAACGGATGCTGGGAAAGGCGGTGCTGCTGTTTCCGTGGCTCTTAATTGGAGAGATCGCTCGGAT
>Ga0209974_10000090_pt1 | contig 25203 bp, 24 predicted proteins | sample InoplaM3SPM_FD_187592 | JGI IMG/M metagenome (GOLD analysis project Ga0209974, IMG submission 187592) | Arabidopsis thaliana rhizosphere microbial communities from the Joint Genome Institute, USA, that affect carbon cycling - Inoculated... | ecosystem: Host-associated > Plants > Roots >...
TCCGCTCCGCCATCGCGCGTCCGTTGCACAATGGCCTCGAGCCGGTTTTCGGGCATCAGCTCTGAAATCGGCTTACCCTTGACGGTCGTATACCGCGGCAGCGGAACCATGGTATCGCCGTGTCCACCCAACACCATGGCTTCGACGTCCGGAGCGGGAACGTTGAGTTCTTGAGCGATAAAGGTGCGCATGCGGGCAGAGTCGAGAACACCGGCCATGCCAATGATGCGTGACTTCGGCAACCCGCTGACCTTTCGGGCCACATGGACCATGGCGTCCAACGGATTGGTCACCAGGATCAGAATGATGTCGGGTGAACGCGAAACCAGTTCTGTCACAACCGAGCTTACGATCTTGGCGTTGGTCGCAAGCAGTTCATCCCGGCTCATTCCGGGCTTGCGGGGAATGCCTGAGGTGATCACCGCAATGGAGGATCCGGCCGATTCCTCGTACCCGTTGGTTCCGACCACTTTCGTGCTATAGCCGCAGACGGGACCCGCCTGCGAGATATCGAGCGCTTTGCCTTGAGGCACGCCTTCCACGATATCCACCAGCACGACGTCATAGGTATCTTTTTCCGCCAGCCGTTGCGCCGTTGTTCCACCGACATTGCCTGCTCCCACCACGGTGATTTTCGGTCGCCCCATACGCCCTCCGGCCACCACTCTAAAGATCCTCGATGCTCATGGCCGGCGCCCGAGGCCCGCCACGATACGTCCGTTCAGTGTTCGTGTTCCGTCCAGCCTGCGACTTTGAAGTTGATCGTGCACACGAAATTCTCGCCGTGGTAGAAATTCACCTTGATCTTCTTTTTGCCATACGTTCTTGCCAGAAAGTCTTCAGGGTTGTCTACGAGTTCTTGATACGCCCCGGGCGGGTACTCGCCGAGATCGTGAAACACCACGATCATTCCGGTTTTCACTTCCTGCAGGATCTTGACGGAACAATGAGGGTACACCTCCCAAAACTTGGCTTCGATCATGTCCTTTGTCGGTTCCGGTCGCTCTACGCCCGGCGTGGAAGGCTGGGCAAATTTGGCCAATCGGCGCACATAGGGATACTGATGACCGGTGAAGAGTTTATATAACCAGGGAGGCACCGACGGACGTGCAGGTTGCTCTGTCATACTTCCGCCACGGTTATTCTTGTCATCAACATCCAAATCCAACATTCAACACTCTTCCATGTATACCTTTGGCCGCTAAGTTGCGAACCGCCGGTAAATTCGCGGAAGCCTGGCCGGAAGGGACTCCACTCGGTCGATAACCGCGTATTGCACATCACCGTACATCCGACGCATATAGCTGTCAGCTTCGCGGTCGATAGTGACGCAGAAGGGATGGATGCCCTGCCGATCGGCCTCGCGCAGCGCGGCCTTCGTATCCTCGAGGGCGTACTCCTCCTTATAGTCGTCGTCGAGCGGCCGACCATCGCTCAAGAGCATGAGGAGACGGGTCTTCACCTCTCGCCTCATCAGGGCGGCCACCGCATGTCGGATCGCTGCACCGTCGCGGTTCTGTTGCCGGGGACTCAGCCCGCCCAGGCGTTGTGCAGTGGCTGGACCCAATCGCTCATCAAAACCCTTGATGGCCAACACATCCACCGACCCGCGTCCCTGGCCGGAATAGGCATAGAGTGCGTATTGGTCGCCCACCGCCTCCAACGCTTCACAGAGCAGGACGAGGCTGTCTCTTTCTACGTCAATCACGCGGCGCCCGCTTTCGAGCTGGCGTCCGGTCGATCCACTCACGTCTACCAACAAAGCGACGGCAACATTGCGATCTTTTTTTTCTCGCCGGACGTAGACCCGATCGCTCCCTTCGAAGCCCGCGGCTTGCTCGGCTGCTCTTCTCACGACCGCATCAAGATCCAGGTCTTCACCGTCGGCCTGTCCGGCAAGACGGCGAAAGGCCGGTGGCCGCAAGCTTTCAAACACTCGTTTGAGCGACCTGATGTCGCTCCGATGTGTGGACAATGTGGCCGACACAGTTTCATCTGAGCCGCTGTCCGCCGGACGCTCCAGCACGCGGCACCAGTTCACACGATAGTCCCGAAGCATATAGTCCCACTCCGGGTAGCGAATCGTCTGCTCGCCTGGCACGGCCGTTTCGCGGACCAACGGAGGCTGGACATCGAGTGTCAGGAGTTCCTCAACGACGTCCGGTAAGGAGCGCCCACCGCCAAGCACGTCACCACTTGGTGAATATTCGTCTTCGAAGCGGCCCGTCTGTGCTGTTCTCCGTTCTGATGAGCCGCCTCCGGGCGGCTGGACCTCTGAACGAAAGTCGCCCGACTGATCGACATCTCCTCGAATCATTTCCGGGCGCATCTCCCCCCGATACAACGCATTGTTCACAGGACGATACTCATCGTCTGCCTGTTTGGGAGCGGTTTGGCCGCTAGCAGCTTCCGCCAGATCTTCGGCGGTCTGTTCCGATTCAAGCAGGCTGGCACGGCAGGCCAATAGTTCTTCCATTCTCACGTAGACTTCATGAGCAATGCGCACGCTACGCTCTGCTGTCGAGTCGGGCGTCAATACAGGTTGGCACAAGTTCCAAAGAATGGAGACTTCTTCCGTGACGGCGTGAGGAACCGCCGAGGACATCGACTCTCCGACTGAGAGACGCAACAGACAGTCGGCGATTAACTCCCTCACCGTCAAGCCATGAGCAGGATCACGAGGGAGGATCGTGTCCGCAGCAAATTGTGCCAGATCTCTTCGAAGGCCCGGATACTCCCGCTGAAGGAAAGACTCGACGCGAGCATCTTCTAAGATCGTCCAAAGATCCTGCATGAGACGCGGATGAGGATAGAGACGGAAGAGTGCAGCGAGTGACTCTAGGGCGGCCGGGCGCGGCCTCCCGTAACGCCGGCAGACCGTCTCGAGGAGGTCCAGGAGCGAACTGATTCGCAGTGTGTAAGTTCCGAACTCTACATGGCCGGCCTCATGGGCAGCCATGACAAGATAGAGCCGTTCGTTTTCTCGGGCAGTGGGATATCGGCGTAAGAGAGCCGGCAGCGCAATCGTTTTACCGTCGGCGCTGACGATCGGGCGGCTGATCGGGGTGGTGAAGGCCTCCGGCCGCGCGATGATGGCGACATCGGATCCGCAGAGGCCCTGGACGACAAGCTTGATCCGGCGAGCGACTTGTCGAAGTGGAACGCCGCTCAGCGCTTGCTCCACCGATGAAAGCGCTTTGAGGGACTCCGTGGCAAAATATGCCCGGGCTCCTTCCGGACTATATTCCAGGACCTCCATGCCGGCCTTGAACCACTCTTCAAAACGAGCATCGGTCAGGGGTCCTTCGCCGATCAAGGCGACAAGTTCAGACCCACGCCGCAGATACGCTACGGCTGCGTCAGCATCCTTCTCCGCCACCAACGCTCCATACTGCACCACCTTGCTTCTCCACGCAGGCGAAGGCAGATGGCGAAGGAGTCTTGGCGATTCTGCCAGCCAGGCGATGCCAGTCTCCGGGGCCCGTTCGGCCAACTGCGCCCCCACTGAAATGACAGGAGAGCGAAGCGGTGCTTCGATGTCGCTCAAAATAGCAGGACTCGTTCGCAAAAATTCCATGGCGGCAAGGTAATCCGGTTTGCCCAATGAATTGGGCATGATTAACTTCATTCCGAACATCAACCACTGCCGCACGTCTGAGGCGGCAAGCACCGGCGTCAGAGCGGGAATCTGTCTGATATATTCGAGTCCCACGATCGGCTCCACGCGGGCGATCTCCAGGCCGATGTCCAGCCAATCCGGCCACTGGTCCACAGGCAGCGCTGTCGCGATCTGTGGTGCTGTTTTCAGAAACTCCCAGCTCACATTGGCGTCGTGCTCAGCCAGTTCAAGCCCCAGCGCCAACACCGCGGCCTGTCGATCGGTTCGCTCGATGAGACCAAGGATCAGCGGGCTTTCCTTGAAGTACTTCAGCGCGATAGCACCGGATGACGCAGCGAGGGCGACCCCAAGATCGAGCCACGCGTGGACCTGTGAATAGCCGGCACGCCGGTCCAACTCAGCCAGCGCTTCGATCGCGGCTCGTACCGCCTTGGCCGATACGGCTTCAAGTTCATCCAGTAAGGCCAGGATCGCTGCTGGCTTGTGCGCAGCTGCAACTATCCGTGACACCATTGCGGCGGCCCCGGCATCGCCTAGCTCACCGGCCAGTCGATTGATCAATTGAAGGTTCGCAGACTCCACCGCTCGTCATCCTTCTGTCAGCCATATCGGCTTGTTGCTTGCGTCCATACAAGAGAAGTACTCGACATCTCTTGTTTGGAGTGAACGCGCCAGCGAGGCGTCGCAGGTAGCCGCCCTCTGCGCAGCCATGGGGTGAAGTTGCGGATTGTAAAGGACCGCCCAAGGCTTGTAAACTGACGCCAGACGCCGATATCGCCTCGAGCCGACAGCACTTTCCATGGAAAGCTCAAATGACCGAACCCAAACAAGCCAGCCTCGATAAAATGTGGAAGTACGTAAATGGCTTCGCCGCGAAGAGCGGCACCACGATGCACCCCAATCGGGCCGTAACGGAGTCTGTCGTCAAAGGCCTCGCCATGCACGTTGACGAACTTGGAAAGCCGCTGTGTCCCTGCAATTTTTACAAAGACAAAGCCGCCGAGGCTAAACTCCGCCGATGGATCTGCGCCTGCGACGAAATGCAGATGTACAAGTACTGCCACTGCTTATTGTTTGTCCGGGAAGACGGAATGCCTATTACGGAATATCTCCCGGAAGGTCATGAAGGACGGGAAGTGTATGGTGTGATTACCGATCCCACGCCCGACAAGGGTCGGGCTCTACGCCATAAGGCTTCGAACGCCTTGCCGGAAACCACGGAATAGTTATTGCCACCCCGTGACTTCATACCCCTGCTCAATCAAACATCGCACCACGGCATCCGCATAAGGCGGATCCGGTTCTAACGGTCGATAGGCCCCGCCTGCTAATCCGATGATAAGCCCCAGGCCGGCGCCCGCGGCTGCGCCTATGGCCACCCCCGTTGCCCCTCCGATCACCCCCGTCGACGCGCCAACCGCTGCACCACCGACCAGTCCCAGTCCCGCGCCCGCAGCCATGTTTCCGGCCCGCCCGGCAGTCCCAGGCTGTAAGCCGGCTGCTTCCGCCTTCTGCTGGCACGCTGCGACTTCCAGATTGGAAGCTTCGCGACCTTTCAACAGCAATTTGGCGTTTGATCGCAGGATTGGCTCGGGTCCTGAACAGCCGGCCAGCGCACAAACAAGCCAGGGTATGAGCATGTGCTTCCATCTGCCGTGCCCCACCTCTTTTCGTTTGTTCACCGGTTCGGTATCCTCTCATCTCCCCAATAGAGGAATTTCTTGGACACGTCAGTAATGACTGCCGCATGTGCGTGGCCCAACCTCCTCGCGGTTATTGCCAACCCGTCACCTCATACCCCCGTTCCTGCAGACACCGATTCACATAATTCGTGAAGGCCTGGCTCGGTTGAGAGCTCCCGGCACTGAAGAGGCCAGTCAATAATCCCCACACCGCTCCACTGGCTGCACCAATTAGAGATCCTTGGCCGGCCGCTCCGGAGATCGCGCCTCCGACCGCTCCACTCGCTGCGCCAACCCCGGCGCCAACCCCCGTGCTTGTCGCGACCCGCCCGGCCGTGCCGCTGCCTTCATCCGCACCGCCGGCTTCAGCCGCTTCTTTACACGCTTCGATGTCCTGCTCCGCCGTCTCGTTCCCCACCGATTGCAAGTGTGCGTTCGGATACAGGACCGGTTTCGCTCCTGAACAAGCACTCAACAACGTCCCCGCCACAAGAACCAAGGCTCTGAACCCGTTCATCCTTTTCCCTCACATTTCCCTGTTAGACGCGCCGCAACGTGCACCGCTGTCGTTCCCTTGACCCATACGCGTTTATGCCTTCCACCGGCGCCGGAGTGAATGGCGATAGCGGTCCTCGGTATCGACAACTCCTCGGCGAGGAAACGAATCAGCTCGCGGTTTGCTGCTCCGTCGACGGGAGATGCCGCGATGCGAATTTTGATTGCATCGCCGTGTATACCAGCCCAGGCAGTCCTGGAAGCCTTTGGCTGAACAAGGACCGTAAGCAGGACACCACCCTGCCAGTCCTTCACACTGGAGTGCACGACCGATGGCGAGACGTCCGGCACTGGCTAGGAGGCTGCGGACCGTCGGTTCCGCATTCCCTTTCTGGCGGCAGTTGAGTCTTTTCCACAACGGGGGCAACAGCGTCGCATACTGCTCAGAATATTGCCTTGACCAGGTCCATGATGCTGCGCTGCATGTCGGCATCGTCGGTGATCGGTCTGGCAATCGCCACGTCGCAGGCTCGCTCGATTGCGATACCCTCGCGAATGAGAGTCGCGGCGTAAATGAGGAGTCGTGTGCTCACGCCTTCCTCGAGGCCGTGATTCTTTAGATTGCGCACTTTCCCGCCGAGCTTGACGAGCCTCACCGCGAGATCCTGAGAGATGCAGGCCTCACGCTCTACTATTGAGGTTTCGATCTCGGCCGTGGGGTAGTCGAACTCGATCGCGACAAAACGTTGTTTGGTGCTGGGCTTCAAATCCTTGAGCACATTCTGATAGCCGGGGTTGTAGGAAATGACGAGCAGAAATTCTTCGGCGGCTTCGATGACCTGACCTTTTTTCTCGATCGGCAGGATTCGGCGATCGTCGCTGAGCGGGTGAATAATGACCGTCGTATCCTTCCGCGCTTCGACCACCTCATCGAGGTAGACAATCGCGCCGTGCTTCACACCCAATGTCAGCGGTCCGTCTACCCAGACCGTCTCCTGACCTTTGAGCAAATACCGACCCACGAGGTCCGAGGCCGTCAAGTCTTCGTGGCAGGCAACGGTGATCAGGGGCCGGCCAAGGCGATAGGCCATGTACTGTACGAAACGCGTTTTCCCGCAGCCGGTCGGTCCTTTGAGCATCACCGGCATCCGGCTCTTTGCCGCAGTGGAAAAAAGATCCACTTCACCCCGAACGTCGGCGTAATAGGGCTCTTTCCCGATGCGATACTGTGAAATGTCGAACTCGCGTCCTTGCTGCATAGAAGCTTTCTCGAATTGAATGCACCGCACGATAAACGGAACCGAGTGAGAAGATCAAGCAACGGCCTCTCGTTATGCCACCTTTCCGCAGTCCAACACATCACGAACCTTCTTTGCCAGCACATTCGGGGTGAATGGCTTGGGCAGAAACGAGGCGTCGCGCGAGATGCCCCCTTGCTCGAACACCGGATGATCCGGATAACCAGACATATAGAGCACTTTGATGCCGGGCCGGACGATTTGGATCTTTTCCGCGACTTCCGGGCCGCTCATTTGCGGCATCACGACATCCGTGAGCAAGAGATGAATCGGACCTTGATGCTTGGCACCGGTCATGAGCGCCTCGATGCCGTGACGGGCTTCGAGCACGGTGTATCCATGGAGTCGCAACGTTTCGTGAACCAGACCACGGACCGACGGTTCGTCTTCCACCAACAGGATGGTTTCGCGGCCATGCACAGGTTCAGCGTCAGGCGCGACCATTCCTGGCGCACCTTGCTCAATCAAGGGGAAATAAATCTTGAAGGTCGCGCCTTGGTCCTTTTGGCTTTCGACTAAGATGTTTCCGCCGTTCTGTTTCACGATGCCATACACGGTTGAAAGTCCAAGGCCTGTGCCTTTTCCTTTCTCCTTTGTCGTGAAAAACGGCTCAAACAGATGTGACTGTGTTTCTTCGTCCATTCCATGACCTGTATCGCGCACCGCCAACAACACATAGGCGCCAGGCTTCACACCGGCCGGCGTGTGACGGGTGGGTTTGCCAATCGTCACGTTTCGGGTCTCAATTGTGAGACGGCCCCCTTTTGGCATGGCATCGCGAGCGTTGACGGCAAGGTTCATGATCACTTGCTCTACTTGTCCGGCATCCGCTCGGATCCATCCGGCATGAGGATTAAGTTCCGTACAGAGCTCGACGATGTCCTCACCCAACAGTCTGCGCAACATGCCGTCCATGTTGGCAATAAGGGCATTGAGATCGATGACTTTCGGTGCGATAAACTGGCGGCGGCTGAAGGCAAGCAGTTGACGGGTCAACCCGGAAGCCCGGTCAGCTGCTTTTTTGATCTCAGTCATGTCCTTGCGAATCGGATCATCAGCCGGCAAACGTGCGAGCAGTAGTTCGCTATACCCGCGGATGACGGTCAATAGATTGTTGAAATCGTGTGCAACCCCGCCCGCGAGGCGTCCCACCGCCTCCATTTTTTGAGATTGCCGCAACTGGGCTTCCGTCTGTTGGAGGGCTTCTTGCGCCCGCGTCCGATCACCGAACTGTTCCAGTTTCAGCCCGACGTCGTCGATCATCTTCAGCAGCTCGTTATCCGGCACGCGGACCTGACGACTGTACAGTTCAATGACGCCTTCGATGTCGCCTCCCACCCGCACCGGAAATCCGAACGCACCGTGGAATCCGACCTCGCTGGCGAGCAGCCGGCGCGGGAAATTTGAATCGCGCGCAACATCGGTAATCCACGCCGCCTTGCGGCTCGACCAAATCCGACCAGGCAAGCCTTCTTCCAGCTTGAAAGTCAGGTCCCAGGTCTTCTCGAGAAATGCCTGCGCCTCAACCCCGGCCCCTGACCATTGATCCAGACAACGGAGGACCGACGTATTGCGATCCACGCGCCAGAAAATTCCGCAATCCCACTCGAGATTTTGGCCGACGGCGCGCATGATCTTTGGGACGGCTTCTTCCAAGCTCCGCGATTCTGCCAGCACGCGGGTGACCGCATATTGAGCGGTAAGCCGCTCCTCTACACGTTTGCGTTCGGTGATGTCCGAAAATGAGATAACCACGGCGTAAGGGCTGACTCCGCCTTCAGGGGTCAAGGGTCGGGAGTTGATTTCGACCCACCGCAGCTGTCCATCCGGTCGATAGATCCCCATGACGACGGCAGCGCAGGGCTTGCCCGATTGAAGTGTGATTGCGGCCGGATACTCCTCGGGTGGGAACGGCGACCCGTCTTCATGAATGGTTTTCCATTGCTTATTGTGCAACGTACGGCCGGTCAGCTCCTCACCTGGTACGCCGAGGATCCGCTCGGCACTGGCGTTGCCGGTGCGTAAGACTCCTGATGCATCGATAACCACCACGCCTTCATCGAGCGCGTTCACCACCGAACGATATCGAACCTCGCTCTCCTTGAGTTTCGTGTCCGCCTCCCGGCGCTCGGTGATGTCCCGAATGAAGGCGCTGAAAAAGATTGTGTCTCCCACCCGAACCGGTGAGATCGAAAGTTCAACAGGGAATTCCTGTCCGGAGCGGCGCAGCGCCAGCACTTCAATACGGCGGTTGAGGATGTGCGTTTCTCCGCTGGCAAGGTATTGGCGAATGCCGCGCTCGTGATGCTCACGGTCACGTGGGGGGATGATGAGATCCGTGAGGCGTTTGCCCAGCGCCTCTTCACGCGACCACCCGAATATGGCGGAGGCCTGCCCGTTCCAATCACTGACAATTCCCGCTGCGTCGGTCGTGACCAGCGCATCCAGCGCCGTTTCCACTATGGCTCTCGTGCGCTCCTGGCTCTGAAGCAGCGCCGCTTCCGCTGCACGCGCCCAAGAGCTTTCCTGTTGGACCTGTCTGTATTCTGCCCGGAGATGCGAGGTCGACCAGAATAAAAGAACGACCATGGGAACCCACACGACCGCGCCCGTCAAACCCACCTTCCATAATATGGAGAGGATCGGCTCGAGGATGCGATCGCGATCCATGCGCACGAGGACATGCCATCCCAACCCCGGAAACTGACCAAACCCTTTCGTCCGGGCAAAGCCCATCACGATCGCTTGTCCCTGGGACTCCTCTTCGACGAACCCGATATCGCCCAATGGTGCCGCCCTGGAAGAGAACCCGCCCGATTCCTGCCGACTGAAGGCCCGATTCCGTCGAAGGTCCGAATCAACGAATACGCGCCCTTGATCGGTCACCATTTGAAAAGCGACGGCACCCGCGAACTCTGGCCGCGCTTCAAGTGAACGGAGCGTCCCCGTCGTCACCTCTTCCAATACCGATACCGGCACTCGACTGCTGACAATCCCCGAAAGATTTCCGTCGGCGTCGAGAATCGGCGCGGAGAAGGCAACGCTCTCCGTCCCCCTTTCGCCTTCATGCAGAGCAACGTCGTCCACCTGAATGGTCTTGGCTTGGCTGACGCGTTGGAACCAGCCTGTCTCGCTGAAATCCTGGCCGCGCAGGGAGGATTCCGTTGAGGCGATCATCGTTCCACGACTATCCGTCACCCCGAGCCATGCATAAACCGGTGCATGATTCGTTTTCATCCAACCGACATAGCTCGTGAGGTAAGCGGTGTCCGAAGGGTGCAACGCCAAGGCTTGCGCCATCATGTGCGCATCGCCATAACGTTCGAACAGGAGACGGTCCAGTTTATCCGCCACCTCCGCTGCGGCGATCCTCAATTCTTCCCCGGCGGAGTACACCAGCCGGTGTTCGACGCTGCGAAGCAAAAACACCCCGGCAGCGATGGCGACCAGATTCATGAGAATAATGAGGTGGGGCAGCCAGCGATAACGCGGGGGGTCGAGGGGTTGTTGAAAATCCTGCTTGCTCATGACTGCGAGGTCTCGGAGCACACGAAACTCTCGATGCGGGCGACCGGATGATAGGCTTCCTTCGAGAGACGCAATCCTGTCAACCCTGAATCATCCATCGTGTTGATGAATTCGGCGCCCTCAGCCCGGGCCTGGCGGCATGTCTCGCGAAACAGGAATTGTGCCGATCCCGGTATCGTCCGATCGGTCACTTCCAACAGCACGCACCATGTTTGGCGATCCAGCCAATAGCCAAATGTGTAGCCGCACAGTGTGCCATTCCTTCGCAATACCGATCCAGCGAGCTGCAACTCAGACGCATGAGACCACGCGACTTCATGGGCTGAGACCGAATCCTCAAGCAGCAGTTGAGCCAAAGGGTCCGCTTGTCGAGCGAGTTTTTGGCTCCGCCATTCATGAAACAACGCACGGCAAGCTCCCCGATCCCGAGGATGAAAGAGCTCGACCACCATACTACCTTCCCGTTCGACACGATTGCAGAGAGCACGCTGAGACTTGTACCGATCCCCCGCCAGCCTGACAAGGTCGTCCGCCCGATACACATAGTCCGGACTTTTCGGCGCCATGCGAAACCCCATCGCGACTAGAGTCGGGGCGAGCACCGCCGGCACATTTTCTATCCGGCTTACGACGCTTCCCCCGTTCCACCGCCGCATGAGACGGAAGGCCTCATTCAATGGCCGCGTCAGAGAGCCCTCAGTCAGCGGCGGGAGCGGCATGAACCACCCGTCAGGCGATTGGATAAAAAGACATACGGCCCCCTCCAGGTCCATCCACCAATAGGGAAGCAGCGCATTCCACATATAATGATACGGAGCCGAGTAGGCGGCAAGAGACCCGCGCATTTTGGATCGGTCGAGGGCGGTCCTGAGGCGTGAAAGATCTTCCAGGATCAGCCTCCGGCAAGGTTCAGGTCCCCATCGCGTAGAGATTGCCTGGGTAAGGCGAGGAAGAGGAGCAAGCACCAGCGCCTCCGATTGGAACCGCCCCACCAGCCTCGGATGGTCCGCGATCCGCTGGACTGTGGACTGCTCTTCGAGAATCGCCATGACCTGCTCGGCATGTCGGCGGATGGAATCAGGCACGTGCTCCTTGGTGTACGGACAGGTCTTGTCCCACCCCAGCACGACCTCGTCATGGCCGGCATTCCACATGAGCACCAACGGATACAGCCGGCAATCGAGCGGCCGCTGGTCATAGATGAGGCACCTGCCGGTCTGGGACTCAAAGGCGGGGCAGAGAAATCCTTCTCCCTGAGGATTCGGCACCAATGTGATCTGAGAGCCGTGCAAGTCGGGAAATGCGCTGGCCTTCAGACCACCATCGACAGCGCTGGCGATTTCCTCGCCTGTAAAAAAGGGCCTCAGCACGCTGTCCGGATCGGGAAACCGGCAGCAGACGTCGCAGTGGAAGCAGGCGCTACTCGGTACCGCTTGAGGCAAGCCGAGGGCTGCCCCTGAGAGAGCCATCGCATTCTTGGCGCGCAGAGCGGCCATAGGGATTTCACCGAAAGAGGACATTCTATCAGCTTTCGTAAAACACTCAAATTCTTGACCGGAACCCCCCTCACTGAAATACTGATTCCACTATTGTTCCTCCAACGTACACAACAATGACGATCCCCCCAAAAGGGCCTCAATATGATCCCCAAGTGTTGCTCAACTCGCAACCGGTGATCATTACGGTCATTGACCCTGTCACTCACAAAGTCGTGTTTCAAAATCAGACTTCTCAAAACAAGTTCGGCGACATTTCGAATCTAACCTGCCATGAAAAGATTGCGAATTGCGCCACGCCGTGTGCCTTTTGCAAGATGCCGGAAGCGGTCGATACCGGAAAGCCTACCGCTAGCGAAGTGCCACTTCCCAATGACGAGTATCTGCTCGTCCAGTGGGCGCATGTTCAGACGGCGAGTGGAGAAACACATATCGTCGAAACGATCACGGATATCACGGCGACCAAGCGTCAGCAGGCGGAAGCCGAAGGTCTGGTCAAAAGACTGTCAAACACGAATCGAGACCTCATGCAAGCCAATCAGCTTCTGCGCGACCAATCCATCCGCGACAGTTTGACGGGACTCTACAACCATTCGCATTTTCAAGAAACCTTGGTCCACCTTTGTTCGCTGGCACTGCGCTCAATGCGTCCCCTTTCGCTGCTCTTCATCGATCTTGACAATTTTAAGCAGATCAACGATGGGCACGGTCATACGATGGGCGATCAAGTCCTGCGGGAAGTCGGCTGGCTATTGGATAGCCAACAGACGCCCGGACGGAGCACGGCCCGGTCAAGCGATTTCTCAGCGCGCTACGGCGGAGAAGAGTTTGCCCTCATTCTTCCGGATACCTCTATGGATGGGGCGCTCAGTGCCGCCGAACGCCTCCGCCACCGCGTCACCACGCTCGCAATGCTTCCGGAGTTGACACGCCTCAACACACATCCGTTGGCCCTGACATGCAGCATCGGCGTCGCTACATTTCCGATCCATGCGTCCATTCCATCTGACCTCGTCGTGGCAGCGGATGCCGCGGTCTACGCAGCAAAGACGGCCGGGAAGAACTGTGTGCGATTGGCCGCTCCCGCAAATCCCACGGCGCCGCTATTCGCTCCCCTTGTAGGTTCGTAAAGTCGCGTGATACGATTCTTGAATCTAATTCCATGTCGTGAACGGATCCCCTGTCTGATTTGGCAACATCCGACCTTCTTTACCGCTGCTCCAGTATCCGTGATGGCCTGATTGAAGCAGGTCTTTTCACGCCTCAACCTGCAAGCTCTTCTGAGACAGTACCTGATGACTCGGCTTCTGCCTCGTGGCGCATCGGTCTTGAACCTTTGCCGCTCACCCCTGAGCAGATAGCGTTTTTTGAGGCGCTCGGACCGCAACTCCTGTCTTTCTACAGGGCATTGAACCGCCTCTACATTGAAAGCGCCAAAGGGACGACGCAGCCACAATGGATTGCGACTTGGCTCGACCAGGGGAAACCCCAGGGGCTGATTAAGTATAGCCAGATGAAACGCTTCCGCGATGAGCTACCCGCCGTCATACGGCCTGATATCATTCCGACACAGGATGGGATGGTGATCACGGAGCTTGATTCCGTCCCTGGTGGCATTGGACTGACCGCCTGCATGTCGAGGCTCTATGGGAATCAACCCCCCTCTTCATCCGTAAGCGACAAAGCTGACTCACAACTCGTCGGTGGCCCCGACGGCATGCTTCATGGCTTCGCCGGAATGCTTCGCTCCATCAAGGGACAGCAGGAGGGCGTCGTCGCCATCGTCGTGTCTGATGAGGCGAAGGATTACCGGCCCGAAATGGGCTGGCTCTCTAAGGAATTGACGGCGCGGGGGCTTGAGACCTATTGCATCGCACCGCGCGAGATTCGCTTTACCGAAGGGAAGCTATTCCTAGGCACGGAAAGCGGCGACCGTCCGATCGGGCTCATTTATCGATTCTACGAACTCTTCGACCTGCCGAACATTCCTAAAAGCGAGTTGATTCAATACGCGGCCAAAAAAAGTTGGGTGTCAATTACGCCTCCCTACAAGCCGGCACTGGAGGAAAAGGCGGCCTTTGGCCTCTTGCACCATCCGACCTTGGCCTCCTACTGGCGGAGGGAGTTGGGGGAGGATGTCTTTTTGCATCTCTCGACAGTCATGCCTCGCACGTGGATCCTGGATCCGGCTCCTGTGCCGCCGACTGCCGTGATTCCCGGCCTGGCCGTAGGCGGCCGCGCCGTCAGGAACTGGAGCGATTTGGCCGAAGCTACACAAAAAGAGCGGCATCTTGTCATCAAGCCGTCCGGATTTTCCGAGTTGGCCTGGGGTAGCCGGGGAGTCTCGGTCGGCCATGATCTCCCCCAGACCGAATGGACCGCTGCCATCGATTCAGCTCTCCGCTCGTTCCCACACACGGCGTATGTTTTGCAGGAATTTCACAAGGGACGGCAGTACCACTTGGAGTATTTTGATCCGGTGACGGCCGAAATCCATGCCATGGCCGGCCGCGCGAGGCTGTCGCCGTACTATTTCGTCACTGGCGAAAAAGTGGACTTGGCTGGTATTCTGGCCACGGTCTGTCCCGCGGATAAAAAAGTGATCCACGGCATGAAGGATGCGATCATGGTCCCCTGCGCGGCAGGTCATGGGAGAGCGACCGCATGACGATGACCCTGTATCACGTGCAGTGGTGCCCCGAGTGTGACGTGGTGCGACGGAAACTAGCCGAATTAAACCTGTCGTATGAGGACGTGATTGTTCCCGATTTCCGGCCGCAGCGTAAAGAAGTCTTTGCCGTATCGGGGCAGTATTATGTACCGGTTCTCCAGGACGGCGAGACTGTTTTGAGCGACACAGGCGAAATTCTGGCTCACTTGGATAAAAAGGCGGAATCGCGTCATCTGGCTAACGGCTAATCGGAGCCTCCTGGTCATCTCACCACTTCTCCAGGAAATGAGCATACAACAGCCAGGGGTACATCTGCCGCTATTCCAGCGTCTGCTTATTCTGCTTATAAGGAGTACTGAATGGAGGACTGGAGACGCATTCTCGCCGACAGCATCGTGAAGCCGAAAGACTTGGCTGAGCGCTTCGGGATGGATGAACAGGAAATCGAAGCTATCGTCGGTCCGTATCCCATGCGGATCACGCCGACGGTGCTCGGCACGATCAAGAAGAGGGGTGATCCGATCTGGAAGCAGGTGATGCCGGATCCCGCCGAACTGACTGACATCGATGCTGAAGACGATCCGCTTGAAGAAGACTTGATGAGCCCGGTGCCGCACCTGGTGCACCGTTACCCAGACCGCGTGCTCCTCATGGTGACCAATCAATGTCCGATCTATTGCCGCTTCTGCACCAGAAAGCGGCTGGTGGGGAAGCCCGGCTTCCTCAAGAAAGGAGAACTCGATCAAGCGATTACCTATCTGCAGGAGCATACGGAAGTTCGCGATGTCATCCTGTCAGGCGGCGATCCGTTGCTGCTTCCCGACCATCTCCTCGAGCGCATTTTGAAGTCGCTCAGGACTATTCCTCATCTGGAACTCATCCGGCTGGGCTCACGCGTACCCGGCACGTTGCCCGAACGCATTACCCCCAAGCTCTGCAGCATTGTGAAGAAGTATCATCCGGTGTATATGAACCTGCATTTTAACCATCCGGACGAACTGACACCGGCCGTCAGGGAGGCCTGCGGCATGTTAGCGGATGCCGGCGTCCCGCTGGGCGCCCAGACCGTGCTGTTGAAGGGCGTCAACGATGATCCCGAAACGATGAAGCGATTGATGCACCAATTGTTGCTTGCTCGCGTGAAACCTTATTACCTGTACCAAGCTGATTTGACCAAGGGCACCAACCATTTCCGAACCACGATTGAATCCGGCCTGAACATCATCAAAGCGCTACAAGGGCACACGAGCGGAATGGCGGTCCCTCATTTCGTCATCGATGCACCGGGCGGCGGAGGCAAGATTCCCCTGCTTCCTGACGACTATGTCGTGCATATGGATGAGGACGGTGCAATCCTAAAAAATTATGAAAACAAGACCTTTCATTATCCGCAGCCGAAAGCCGGTAACGGGCGGGAATTGCCGATGGTTGGCGCACGGACATCTTATGACGATTCGTCGTGCACCGACAGCTATCCTGAGCGAGACAGTTATTCATCCTGGGGCAACAGTTGCGGCGGGGAGATAGACGACCTGTGACGAGAAAACCTCCTCAAGGCATTCTGCCCTACCAGCAGATCACCCGACTCATCACCGCGGGTAGCATCAGCGCGCCCACATCGATTGAAGACCGCCAAATTCAGCCGGCCAGTCTCGACCTCCGCCTTGGGAAAAAAGCTTATCGTTTGATCAGCAGTTTTCTGCCAGAACTGTCGGCCATCTCCAGCCGTCTCGACGTCATGGATTTTTACCAGTCAGATCTGGTGATGTACGAGATGGACCTGACGGGGGGCGCGATTCTCGAAAAGGGCCACGTCTATCTGGTACCGCTCTTGGAGTCGTTGCGTCTCCCTAGCACACTCCGTGCACGCGCCAACCCAAAAAGCACAACTGGACGTCTGGACGTGTTCACCCGTATCGTCACCGACTTGAATGTGGGATTTGACGAGATTCGCGCAGGGTATCAAGGGCCGTTGTTTCTAGAAGTCGTCCCGCGTTCGTTCGCCATCAAGGTCAAGACGGGTCAATCGCTCAATCAAATCCGATTTGTGCGCGGCGAAGCAGCAGCCTCAGATGCCGCCCTGCAGCATCTGCATCGTCAAGAGCCCCTCCTCTATCATAACCTGACGGACCGCAAACCGCTGCGCCAAGGGGAGTTCCGTACCGATCGTGGGCTCTTCCTGCGCATCGACCTCAAGGGAGACGAGGGCACCGACTCGACAGTCATTGGGTACCGGGCCAAGAAGAACAGTCATGTGATCGACCTCTCCAAAATCGGATACTATGCCGCCACAGATTTTTGGGAACCGCTCTACAGACATCGGCAGGACAGTCTACTCCTCGAACCGGAAGAATTTTACATCCTTGCGTCGAAAGAACGGATTCGTGTCCCACCGGATTACGCCGCTGAAATGGTTGCGTATGAAGCGGCCTGCGGCGAACTCCGCACCCATTATGCCGGATTCTTCGATCCGGGATTCGGTTACGGAGCCGACGGCGAGCTGAAGGGCACCCAGGTGGTCCTCGAAGTACGCCCGCACGACGTCCCCTTCCTCATCCATGACGGCCAGACGTTTTTTAAAGTCGTCTATGATAGGATGCTCGACGTGCCTGAGCGACTCTACGGCGTCGGTCTCGGTTCTTCCTATCAACAACAAGCTCTGACTCTCAGCAAGCATTTCAAGGCATGAAGCAGCCTGTTTTCGAGCGTCAGCGATTCGGAATGCGCCGCACCGGCATGCCACACTGGCGAATGACCGGTTGACCGGCGACTCACGGTAACCCCATGGCACCGACCGATCTCCCCACTCCCCAAGACCCACAACGCTCGCCCCCCAAGCCATCGCAGTCGCCGTCAGACAGCCAAGAGAGCAGCGGTGATCATCAAATGCGTGTCATCGGTCTGATGGTCGGAACGGCGCTGATGTTCATCGGGTTTCTCAATGTGTTCCTGTCTATCAGCGGTGGCTTCGAGATCAACGTCGTCCCGTTTCTCATTTATTTCGGTGGTCTGGCCGTGTGGGCCAATGCGGCGATTGAAGTGCCTACCGTGCGATACGGGGTCATGGCGGCCGCTATCGCCCTGGCCCTGGGATTTTTTCACTATGGCGAAGTGCTGTTCTGGCATAAGCAAGTGGTCTTTTGGGCCACCGTTGTCATCGTCATGTACTTCATGTTCAACGAGCCAAAGAAGCCCGCCTAACCGATCGATCGACCGGCCTGGAGGCGATGTCCACACCCCGAGCGTCCTTTTCATCCCAATGGGAGCAAGCCGCCCGGCTTGGTCATCGTCGTGCCACGGTGACGGTCGCCGTGATCATCCCCACTCTCAACGAAGATTCGGTCATCGAGCGGACCCTCCAACTGACGAGACCGCTTGGCTTTGAGGAGATCATCGTTGTAGACGGCGGGAGTACCGATCGAACCAACGTTATAGTTGATACGATCGCCGGCAGCGCGATTGCAGGTTCAACGCCGATTCGCCGTTTCACCGCTCCCCCAGGGAGGTCAACGCAATTAAACGCAGGCGCGCGGGCCTGCCGGCAGGACGTCTTGTTGTTTCTTCACGCAGACAGCCATCTGCCTGGTGATGCCAAACGGCTCATCGAATTCGCGATGGCCGATCCAGGCGTGGCTGGGGGACGGTTCGACCTCCGATTTGACCGTCCGTCGATGTGGGGTCGTATCATCAGCCGCCTCATGAATCTGCGTTCCCGGCTCAGCCGCATCTCGACCGGCGACCAAGCCATGTTCGTTCGCCGTCACGTCTTCCAACAGATCAACGGCTTTCCGGAGATTCCCCTCATGGAAGATATAGAGTTCAGCGCCCGTCTGAAACGGACCGGCCGCACGGTCGCGCTCAGAAGTGTCGTCACAACCTCGTTTCGTCGGTGGGAGCGGAGAGGCCCTTTGCGAACGATCCTCTTGATGTGGGCGTTGCGCTTCCTGTATTGGATCGGCATCAGTCCCCACCGACTGGCGAGACTCTATGCCGATGTGAGATGAGCAACGGGACCATGAACCCCACGCCCACTCATTCCCAACCGGCGCGCACAGCATTGGTCATCTTCGCGAAGGCGCCGGTGCCCGGCCAGGTCAAGACGCGCCTTTGTCCTCCGCTCACCGCAGATGAAGCGGCAACCATCCATGGGACCTTCGTGCTCGATACCCTCGAAAGAACGAAAGCGGCCGTCATGAAACTGAAGCTTCAAGTTGATCGGTATCTGGCTTGTGCACCATCGTCGGCACTGGCATTCTTCCGGATCATGGAGGAGCGTCAAGCGGTGTGCTTACTCGAGCAAGAAGGAGAAGACTTAGGCGCCCGGATGAATCGCGCCTCCGAAACGCTTTTTCAGCGGGGCCATCAGCAGGTCTTGATCGTCGGCACAGACGTGCCATCGCTTCCGCTCGACTATTACCGGCAGGCGCTCAATCAATTGGAGAGCCACGATGTGGTGGTAGGGCCCGCCCTCGACGGCGGCTACTACATGATTGGACTCACACAAATCGCGCCGGAGCTGTTTACGGGCATCCCGTGGTCGACTGATCGCGTGCTCGCCATGACGCGTGAGAAAGCGATGAACATGGGACTTCGCGTCGCGTTGCTTCCGGAATGGCGCGATGTTGATACCATCGAAGATTTGCGCTTGTTGATCGAAGCAAGCATCCTTGACGCTGGAAAGCCAAAACAGGAACAATCGTTCTCCAACCGGACAGCCGGAGCGTTACAACTCATTGCCAAGCGACTGAAGTCACGAACGTAAAGGATGACTATGACTACGAAGGTCGCATTGATTACAGGCGGGGCTAAAGGCATAGGACGTGGAATCGCTTTGGATTTGGCTGCACAGCAATGGCACATTGCGTTGTGCTACCGCACCAGTGAAGCCGAGGCCAATGACACGGCCGCTGCAATCAACCAGCGAGGTGGTCAAGCCTTGGCGATCCGCTGTGACGTTTCAGACCCCGTCGCGGCCAAAGAGATGGTCGCCCTGGTCGAGAAGCAATGGGGCCACATTGATGTATTGATCAACGGCGCGGGACCATACCACCGTGTCAATTTGTTTGAGGAAACCGTCACCGGCTGGAATGACATGTTTGACGGGAACTTGCACCCAATTTTTTATCTCGCGCAGGCAGCCGCACCTGGAATGAAGGCTCGCCGGTCCGGCCGTATCATCAATTTCAGCATGGCCAATGCCGATCACATGATCGCCCAACCGGATGTGACTGCTCACTATATCGCAAAAGCGGGTGTGCTGATTCTGACACGCACGCTCGCGAAGCTGCTGGCACCTCATGGCATCACCGTCAATGCGATCTCGCCGGGGTTCATCGATTCCGGGAGCGCGCCTCCCGGAGAACTTGCCGGCATGGCCAAACGTATTCCCGCCGGGTACATTGGCAGCGTCGAAGATACGGTCGCTGCTGTACGCTATCTGCTGAGTCCTGAGGCCAGGTATGTGAACGGCGCCAATATTCAAATCAGCGGTGCGTGGGGAATATGAGAAGGCAGCCTGACCGCCCTTCTTGCTCGCGGAACGCGCACGATCAGAATGTGCTCGTCCACGCGCGCAGTCAAGGACAGTGCAGGCTGCTCTAAAAACGACTACAAGGAGGGAAACAGAGGATGAAAAAAGAGCAAGACCGGCAGACACACCATAGATTCTTGCAGGCGCTGCAACATGAACATCTGACCTGCACCAATGGAGCGTGTGGCGGCCCGATGGAAATCACCGACCTGACACCGAATCACGCTCGCGTCAAGACGTACGAAGCCGTGTGTGAACGGTGTCATCAGAAGGAACAGATCGCAGGGAAAGAAGAGACGTCGCCGCCCTGGGATACGGCGTCAATTACCATGATGGCGGAAGCCCATCTGCTGCATAGTCAACCAACGTGTCCATTCGACGATACCCCGATCACATTTATCTCGATGCCTAATCCTCGACGCAAGGCCCGGTATCGCCTGTTGTGCTATTACTGCGGGCGTCATACGGAAATGAATTGGCCTCCGCCGGAGGCGAAACGGTGACAGGCCTGCCACGGCCAACAACTCCTGTCCGCTTATCCTCAGTCGTCCTTGTGTTCTTCGGTATCCTCGTCTCGAACGGACCCTCCCGCGCAGTTCATCCTCTCAAGCCCGAATCGCCCGCAGCGCTTCTTCTCGAGGCAAGAGACACCGCTGGATCGATCGAGGATCGCGCCGAGCGCTCGGCGGCGCTTGATCCCGTTGTGGTCGCACAAATAGCGCTTGACCCGCCACAAGCCCGGGAAACGCTGAGAATCTTTCCAAAACTCCCCAGCAAGCTCAACTACCTTGCCGCGCTCGCCGCAGCCTATGCAAAAAATGAAAACGTCTCTGAAACCGAACGGATCTATGCTGAGATCGTCGTCGAAGATCAGTCTTCACGGGCCGGCAAACTGGCGGCGGCCAATGCGCTGGGACAACTCGCCATGGCCTATGCGAACAAGGGCAACGTTGAAGAAGCATTTCGCACGCTTGAACGCCTCAAAGATCGCACGAAGCAGGAGCCGCCTGCCATCGTCGGCGACGTGACTGCGTATCTCGTGGAAGCACAAGCCAAACAAGGCAATGTGCAAGGCGCTGTAAAAACCGCCTTGAGCATTGCCGGAGAAAATCCCTATCCGCTGATGGCAATTGTCAAAGACCTCGTGCGAAAGGGCAACGCCCAAAAAGCTCAGGAGATCGTTGCCGGCCTCGACGATGGAGCGAAGCCATACGCGCAATGGGGCATCGTGCAGGCTCAAATCACACAGGGTCGGCTCACCGATGCCCAGGTAACAGCTTCGGCAATCAAGCCCGGGCATGCCAAGGCGAGTGCGTTATTGGAGCTCGCTCACTACCATCTCCAGCATGGGGCCAAACAGCTGGCATTGCTTCTTTTACAGGAAGCTGAAACGCCAGCCCGTTCGACCGTCAATGATTGGACGCGTGCAGACATCCTCTGGCGTATCGCGGCCGAAACGGCGCGCGCAGGTGACGCCGCTCGCGCCATCGCGATTGCGAAATCCATCGAAAAGGAAGGACATCGCGACTCTGCCATTTCCGACATTGCCAAAGCTCAGGCAACGCGAGGCGACTTCGCGGATGCATTCAACACCGCCAGCCTGTTGAAGCAGACACCTCCAACAAGTGTCCCGGGTGTTTCGCGTTACGATGTGACGCTTTCTGAGATCCTTGTGCAAATGGTGAAGGCTGGCAAGGGAACAGAAGCAAAGGACACTGCCGCAAAATTTCAAGATGCCGATATACGACGCTCTTGGCTTTACAGCGGGATCGCGAGGGCCTATGCCGATTTGGGGAACGTGAAAGAGGCCAGGTCGGTTCTCGCTTTGGCCGAAACCGAAGATCAACGCAGTGCGAGAAGAAAAGAACTCAGACACATCGCTGAAAAACGTCGGCTCGGTAGTACTCCAGCCGACGACACCCGTGTACAAGAATTAGTCGAAACGGACATTGAGATCCGTCCGGGGCTTGATGCCCTCGCGGAAGCGTTGGCTCGAAGCGGCGACCTCACCGGCGCAATGGCGATCGCTGATCAATTGAATCACCCAGCACACAGGCTCGATGTGATAAAGACGCTCACCGCATTGCACGTTCATTCGGGGCGCAAGGAACAAACAGTACGCTGGGCTCGCCACTTGTCCAGCGCTTCCGAGAAGGTGTTTGCCTTGGTGGGAATCGCATCGGCGCTCTCGCAAGACGTGGATAAACGGAAAAAGGCGAACCCTGCACGCTCACACTAGTGAGATATAGGCGCGCCGCCATTATCGAAGCGGGTGGCACACAGCCCGCCGCTGTCCGTAGCCATTGCTCTACATTGGCAACGGCGAGGCCTAGCTGGGTACGCGGAATTTCGAGCGGTGAGAGTGCAACCGAAGTTACTTTCCGAACGCTTTCTTCAACAGCGGCTCTATCTCACCTTTGGCCGCCATGGGGTCCAAAATGTCGGTATCGCCATAGAAGGTGCCGTCGATAAAGACTTTCGGAAGCGTGGGCCAATTCGTCATTTTCGTGAGGGCTTCCCGCTTGGCCGGCTGGGAGAGCACGTCGATCACTTCATACGGATAGCCATACTTGTCGAAAAACTGCATCGTTTCACGAGTAAAACCGCACATCGGCATTTGCTTCGTACCCTTGCCGTAAACCACGATCTTGTGGGCGTTCACTTCTTTCTGAATCTCCTCCTCGATCGGATCTCCCATGTTGGCCTCCTTCTAAGCAATCATCAGCGGGTATCAACCCGCTGTTCATGTTCCTCTTTGGTGTTGGCGGTGAGCTCCAGGGCGTGGATACGGCCGTCCTTCATCGGGGCGTCAAGCGCTTGATAGATCAGGCGATGACGATCGAGAAGGTTCTTACCCTGGAAGGCATCAGAGACAATCATGACTTTCAAATGATCCATCGTCCCGGTCTTATCGATCATGGTGACGGCCGCATCTGGCATGGCGCGCCTGATGTACTCCGTCAGCGTCTGTTCTGTGATCACAGGACCTCTTCCCGCCGGTAAGACATCGTCCTCCGACATCACTGAGCTGTGTGCTTGTTGTTTCCTGTTGTCAGGATACCGTAGCAGCTTTCGGAAAGGCAATTCGCCGACATGGCCTGCCATACCATGCGTTTGGATTCACTGCTGAATCCATAGTGATTCAAGATGACATGACTTCTCCATCAGCACCACACGGCCAGCTACACCACGAATCATTGAGAAACGAAGGGATTTCCCAATTGGGTATGCGTTCCGGAACGTTGGTACAGAACTTGTTGAGAAGTCGGATAGAGAGCAAGGACACTGGCCATGCCATTCACGATGATGCCCACGGCAACCACAGTGCTGAGCGGATCTCTCTTGCTGCTGAGACATCCGGCTGGGCGTTGCAGTGGCCGCCCACCTGGTGGTGGATTTCAACCTGCGGTGGTGGATTACCACCGATCTTGCCGTGAATGCTTTCTGTTCATCATGAGTAAATGCCTGAAATGTCAGAGTAGACAGCGGTCACCGCAACGGCATGTCGCTTGCTCTATCACCACGCATCAGCATGAGGATGCGGAACAATAACCTTCATCGGTCCATCAAGGAGGACATCATGGGAGAGTTTACCTCGGGATTTTTTATGGGCGGTCAAGCGACAAACGGGCGGATACTGGTCGTGGATGACGAAGCGGATATTCGCAAGGTCGTCCGCATGACCCTCCAAAAAGCCGGCTATGATGTTCTCGAAGCCGAGAATGGCGAACGCGCCATCGACACCATCAACTCGGGAGAGAACAGGCTGCTGTTGGACATCTTGATTTGCGATATTCGGATGCCAAAGATCAATGGCGTGGAGGCCATCGCCTACTTCCGGGCCAACTATCCCAGGGTGCCCGTGATCGTACTGACCGGATTTCCTGATGCGGACATGGCCACGTCGATGCTTCGGCAGGGTGTCGTCGACTATCTCGTCAAGCCGGTGGAAGGCGAAAAGCTCAGAGAGTCAGTCGCCCGCGCCATGGAACAACGAGAGCTCGCGCACCTCTAGGCTTGCGCATGGGGTATGATGTTCGGGGAGGGCTATTGGCCCTCCCCTTCCATCCCCGGAGCCATGCCGTGCAGCCCGTGACGGACAGTAGGGTGGCAAAGCTTGCACCCACCAAAGTAGCAATCCTCGGAGGCGGGCGCGGGGGAACCGCTCTGCTGGATCTGCTACATCTCATTCCGTCGATTGAAATCGTAGGGATTTCAGATCGCGACCCCGGCGCACCCGGTCTCTTGCGCGCCAGACACCTTCGCATTCCTGTCACCAACCGGATTGAAGATCTCGTGGCTAACCACGGGGTCAACTTGATCATGGATGTCACCGGCGACCCTGCCATGGAACGGTTCATTCATCTCCATAAACAGCCAGACACTCAGGTCCTCAGTGGATCGGCGGCACGGTTGTTGTGGGAGTTGGTGAGCCATGAGGCCAATCTCCAAGCCGAATTGTTCCACGCCGAGAAATTGGCCGGGATAGGATCTTTTGCCGCCGGTATCGCGCACGACATCAACAATCCGCTGCAGCTTATTATGGGGTTGGCGGAAAATCTTATTGAAGAAACCGACCTCAAAGTCGTCCACGAGCAAGCTCGCGACATTATCGAAGGCGTACGGCGGACAAGCGCCATCTGCCGGGATGTGACGCAATATGCCAGAAAGACATCGGCCCGCGACGATACGATGGTCTCGCTCAACAGCCGTCTAACCTCGCCGTCGGCGACTTCAATAACGACAGCAAAGATGACGTCATCCTTAGCCAGTTCGCCCGAAGCGCCGCGCTGTTGCTCAATAACTTTACCGTTTCACAGCAATGCCTCAGAGTGAACGACGTCACCGTTACGGAGACCGATGACGGAACCATCGACGCTGTCT
>Ga0209974_10000091_pt1 | contig 24991 bp, 19 predicted proteins | sample InoplaM3SPM_FD_187592 | JGI IMG/M metagenome (GOLD analysis project Ga0209974, IMG submission 187592) | Arabidopsis thaliana rhizosphere microbial communities from the Joint Genome Institute, USA, that affect carbon cycling - Inoculated... | ecosystem: Host-associated > Plants > Roots >...
CTCGAGCCGGCGCGCGACCACGGGATCTCCTCCTCGTTTCCGGGCTTCGGCGCCCTGAACGCGACCTCCCGCACGGCCCTCCTCCACCCCGACCTCCCCGAGACGGTCTGGTTCTACGAGGTGGATCGCGCGAAGAAGGTGCTGCGCACGCGGTCGAAGGACGGCCGGCACACGTGGGAGGTGCCGCTCGCTCCCTTCCTCGGTTGCCTCGGCGTCTCGCCGGCGCACGGGGAGGCGCGTTCGACGATCGTGCCCGACGACTACGGCGGCAACATGGACTGCCCCGAGGTGCGCCCCGGCGCGACCGTGTATTTCGGCGTGCGCGTGCCCGGAGCGCTGCTGTCGTTCGGCGACGGACACTTCGGCATGGGTGACGGAGAGATCATCGGCACCGCCGTCGAAGGCGCCATGAACGTCGAGCTCACCGTCGACCTCATCAAGCGCCGGGAGACTCCGTGGCCGAGGATCGAGAACTCCGAGTGGCTGATGTCGGTGGGCTCCGGGCGCCCGCTCGAGGACGCGGCCCGCATCGCCTTCAAGGACATGGTCGAGTGGGTGCGGGAGAAGACCGGCCTCTCGGCGATGGACGCGTACCAGTTCGTGTCGCAGACCGCGCGCGCCCCGATCGTGCAGATCGTCGATCCGAACTACACGGTGCTCGTCAAGATCGAGAAGAGCCGGCTGCCGGCTCCGTCGCAGAAATAGAGTCCGCTGTCGGCGAACGGGAGCGTTCGTGACCACTCGTTCTTTTTCTCGCCCAACCCACTCTCCCCGGACGATATCTAGATAGAAGGATTGGCAGCGCCCGATCGCGCGGAGACGGTCCCCTTGCGCGCTGCGCCGGGGACCCCTGGCGACGCCGATCCGGTTCGGAAAGGAGAGTTCCATGCGCCTGGCTCGACAATTCCGCCTGACGATTCCCTTCGCTGCGGCCACGTTTCTGCTCGCGACCGCCGGGTCCCTGGCGGTGGCGCGTTTCGGGACGGAATGTCAGGAGGATTACCAGAACAGCTGGCAGGACGGGCTGGACTACGTCTGGGAACGTTGCAGCGCGTTCAACGACGAGCTCGACGACACCGACACCAAGGTCTATTACTACAACCTCGTCGGCGCGAAGTCGTGGTGGGAGAGTGCGAACGACCAGCTCGGCATGGAAACCGTCAACCTCCTCTACGCGTGCACGCACGGCGGAGGTTGGTCGACCAAGTCCGTCTGGGCGATGTGGGATCAGAACCAGTTCGCCGAATCGCCGAACATGCGTCTGGGAGATGAATCCTACGGCCTGAGCATCTTCTCGACCTACTCCTGCGAGACAATGAAATTCAACGACGGAAAGATGTGGACGCGGATGGGCCCGATCATGCGGGGCGGTCTGCGTTACGCCACCGGGAGCCACGACAAGGTCTACGACGGGATCACGACCGACGAAACCGGCGAGGACTACGCCGACAACCTCCAGGACGGCGACACCATCAAGTACGCCTGGAAGGATGGCAACTCCGACTGGGCCACCAGTCAGGACATAACCGTCATGGCCACCGGCTCGAACAAGTCCAACTGCGAAAGTCGGAGGGACGGAATGAAGTGGCAGAACTACACGTCGTACGGGAGGCTGCGCGACGGTCAGATCGGCTGGTACTGCTACTGGTATTGGAACAATCTCTGATTCTCGGGATCGGCAGGCCGTTCCCGATCGGGAGGGTGGAGTGAAGATCTCGACTTCGACAAGACCCGTCTTCCGCGTTTCGCGCTGGGTTGCCGCGGTTTCTCTTCTCTCGGGGCTTGCCTGGGCCGCCGATTTCCCTCAGCGGGTGGAGTCCGCGAAACGGTCGGCCGCCCAGGGTCTCGGCAAGGCCGAAATCCCTCTCCTGAAGCGCCGGCCCGGCCCCGGGATGAGCGCCGTCGCCGGCGTACTGGCGAGGAAATTCTCGCAGTCCGCCGCGCCGATCACGACTCGCGGCAGGTCCAAAACGCAGACGCACCGGAACCGCGTCCGGATCGCGGGGGACGGGTGGGCACTGCAAGTCTATGGAGATGGAACCAAGGCCCGGTATCGCAACTCGGCGTACCTCGACCGCTACGCCAGCCACGCGAGGCCCGTCGGGCAGCGCCTTTCCGAGAGCCGGCTGGAAGCGTTGGGGCGCCAGTTCATTCGAGAGCACCTGCAGGACGCGGTCGTCCTCGGTGCCAACGAAGCCCTGGTTCCCTTCTTTACGGAATTCCAGATCGGAGGGGGCGGACCCACAAAAGCCGGTGCGCCGATGATCGAAGAACAAGTCGTCGCGAATACGGTGGTGTTCAGCCGAGCCGTGAACGGAACCGACGTCGTGGGTCCGGGTTCGAAGATCGCGATCACTTTCGCCAATGACGAGAAGGCCGTCGGTTTCGATTTCGATTGGCCCGCTTACGAGCCGGCGGGAAAGACGCAAAGGGTGGTCCCTCTTCCCGAAATCCAGAAGAGGCTGCAAGAGCTTGGTTCGGCAAAAACAGATTCGCCGGGGGTGAAGGTCGAGCGTTTCGAGTGCGGCTACTTCGACGCGGGCCTCACGCGACGCGATTCCGATACGCTCATTCAGGCGGGATGTTTCGTACACACGTCGGCGCGCCGTATCGTGGACCAGGCTGCTTACAGTCAGGATCCGAGCTCCGGGCATATTCTGGCTGCGTTCGTGGACGCGATCCCGGCCGGAGACCCGGTCGAACCGGACAAGCGGTGGCGTCAGGCCGCGAAGCTCCTGGGCATCGCGCCCACCGTTCGCGAGGTACGCCCGCCGGAGCGCAAGCGATATCCCATCCCGAAACCCTGAAGAATCGTCGGAGGAGTTCGGCTCTCTGCTTCGGGGCGTTTGCGGTGGCGCTGTTCGGAGCCGCCGGGACGAGCTTCTGCTCGCATGACTCACCCGCCCGAAGCGGCTCCCGCAAAGGGGCGGCGGAGTCACCGTGCGCCGAGGGGTGCGAGTCTCACCTCTGGCCACGGTTGATCGTCGGCGTCCTCGCGTCTCCGGTGGAGAACGTACGCGTGAGAATTCGCGACGTCAAAGGGGCTCTTTTCGAAGGCAACCGCGAGGGATGCCCTGAGGCTCCCGGGATCGTCTGCAGCTATTCCTTTTTTACTTCCCCATCCGACCGTTCCGTCACGCTCCTGATCGAGCCGGCGGCCGGAATGGGACATCCCGCCCGGGCCGAGATTCCGCTCGGCGGCTTCAACTACTGCGGCCGTGACATCGCGTACGTGATTGTGACACTCGTCCCCGGCTCGGGTCCGCGAATCGCTCCGCCGCGCCTAGTATCGCCCTGCGAGACGGAGGCCCGACTCCGGCGTCCGAGACTCTTCGACCCGGGCTAATGGCCGCGCGTCGAACTCCGCTGCCCGATGATCCGGCTTCTGCAGCAGTGATCGAGCCAGCGCACGCTGCCGCGGCACAGTCCGAGACGGGTGGCGATCTCGCGCTCGCTCCGGCCCTCCAGGTAGTGGAGCCGGTAGAACTCGCGCAGGCGGGCGGGGAGCTCTGAGACGCAGGCGTGTAGGAGATGCTCGAGCTCCGGTTCCGGAGCGCCACCCGTGGTCGAGTACGCCAGCTCGCTGTCGCAGGCCCGGAAGCGCCTCGCCCGACGCACGATATCGACCGCTTTGTTCGAGATTACCCGGACCACCCAGGCCGCATTGATCGGGGTCTGAGCACCCGACTCCCACAGCGCGATACGGGTCTCCTGCAGGAGGTCGAGGAGGTCGTCGGGTTTCAGGCGGTACTGGGTCGCAATCCTCGTCGCGAACCGGGCAAGAGCGGGGGACTCGAGCCATTCCCCAGCCGTGGTCAGTTCACCTCGATCCGGTACCTGAGCCGAGGGCGCATTCATGACGTTTTCGAAACGACCCGCTTCCGGTCATGAAGTGGTCCGCGAGGACCGAAATCGGGACAACTCCGCCTCCGCCCGCAACCCCCCGGGCCGGCCTGTCGGCCGGCCCCGGCGCCGCGCTTCCCGCTGCGCAGTTTTACTGCGGCTGCGGGACGATCCGGATGTACGGCTTCGGCGACTTCCAGCCATCCGGGTACTTCTGCTTCGCTTCGTCGTCCGACACGGACGCCAGGATGATGACGTCGTCCCCGCGCTTCCAGTTCACGGGCGTGGCGACCTTGTGCTTCGCCGTCAACTGGCACGAGTCCAGGAGACGCAGCACCTCGTCGAAGTTGCGGCCGGTGGACATGGGATAGGTCAGCATCGCCTTGACCTTTTTGTCCGGCCCGATGACGAAAACCGAGCGCACGGTCTGGTTGTCGGCGGGAGTTCTCCCCTGCGACGAGCTCCCGGCGTCCTCCGGGAGCATGTCGAAGAGTTTCGCGATCTTGAGCTCCGGATCGCCGATCAACGGGTAGTTGACGGCGTGTCCCTGCGACTCCTCGATGTCCTTCGACCAGCGCTGGTGATCGGGCACCGGGTCGACGCTCAGACCGATGATCTTCGTGTTGCGCTTGTCGAATTCGGGTTTGAGTCCGGCCATGTAACCGAGCTCGGTCGTGCAGACGGGGGTGAAGTTCTTCGGATGCGAGAAGAGGATGGCCCAACCGTCGCCGATCCACTCGTGAAAGTTGATGGGGCCCTGGGTCGTCTCCGCCGTGAAGTTGGGTGCTTCGCTGTTGATCCTCAACGCCATCGTGACCTCCGATTCCGCGAAGCCTATCGAATCCGGGAGGCGTCTTCCAACCGGCTGCGAATATCGATTTCCGACTTGAGAGTGCGGTGCACCGGGCAGCGGTGTGCGATCTCCAGAAGGCGCGCGCGCTGCTCTTCGGTCAGCGGGCCCTTCAGCTCGATGACGGCGTCGATCCGGTCGAGCATCCCCTCCTGGGTCTCGCAGTTCTCGCAATCCTCGGCGTGAATCCTCGAGTGGTGGAGGCGCACGGTCACGGATTCGAGCGGCCATCCCTTGCGCCGCGAATAGACCCCCGCGGTCATCGAGATGCAGCTCCCGAGGGCCGCGAGGAGCAGGTCGTACGGAGTGGGACCGGTGTTGGTGCCTCCGGCCGAGACCGGCTCGTCCGAGAGGACGACGTTCCTCCCGGCCCGGATCTCCTGGGCGAAGCCGTCGGCGGATCCGCGGACGACGACCTGGCCTTCTCCGATTGGAAGGATGTTCTCGGAGCTCACGGGGCGACTCCTTTCCGGTATCCCGGCCCTTTGAGCGCCCGGCCCGGCCGCGCGTCAGTGATCCGACCGCCGTCCACGACGAGCTGGCCGTTGACGCAGACGTAGGGGATTCCGGCGCTGTAATGGATCGGATCCGCGTACGTGGAGCGGTCCCGGACGGTCGCGGGATCGAAGGCGACGACGTCGGCCGCCATGCCCGGTCTCAGGATCCCGCGGTCGGCGAGCCCCATCCGCGACGCCGGCAGCGAGGTCATCTTCCGGATCGCCTCCTCGAGAGTGAGGACCTTCTCGTCGCGCACGTACTTGCCGAGGATCCGCGCCGCCGATGCCCAGGCGCGGGGATGCGACCTCTCCTCCGAGAAGATTCCGTCCTCCGCCTTGGCGCCTGAGTCGGTCCCCATCGACACGAGGGGATGGGCGAGCGCGGTGCGCACGTCGTCCTCGCTCATCGAGAACGTGACGCGTCCCGTGTTCGCCCGGTCGGCGATCACGATGTCCATGAGCACGTCGAGCGGGTCCTTGTTCTCGGATTTCGCGATCTCGGCGATCGTCCGTCCCTCGTACGCTTTCAGGGCGGGGTTCAGCGTGCGCGTGATCAGGATCCGCGACCCCGGCTCCACGCTCCAGTCCGGATTGTCCTTCGGGAAATCCGCGCGAGCCCGGGCGCGGGTCGCGGGGTCCCGGAGGCGCGCGAGCAGCTTCTCGCGGCCGCCCTCGCGGACCCAGAGCGGGAGGCTCGCATCGAGGTTGTTGGAGCTCGCCGCCCACGGGTACTGGTTCGCCGAGACGTCCAGACCCTCGGCGCGCGCGGACTCGATGCGCGCGAGCACCGCCGGCATCCGGCCCCAGTTCCTCGTGCCCGCCGTCTTCAGGTGATAGATCTGCGCCGGGATCTTCGCCTCGCGGGCGATGCGGAAGACCTCGTCGAGGCTGGCGTCGATCCCATCCCCCTCGTCGCGCTGGTGGGTGACGTACGTTCCGCCGTAGCGCGCCGCGACCTTCGCGAGGGCGATGATCTCCTCGGTGGACGCGAACCGGTCCGGGACGTACGCGAGGGACGTCGACAGCCCGAACGCGCCCTCCTCCATGGCCTGAGCGACGGCGGCTTCCATCGCCGCGAGCTCCCCGGGCGCCGCCGGGCGCTCCTCCTTCCCGATGACGAGGTCCCGAACCCCTCCCGCCCCGACGAACGTGCCCAGGTTCAACGCCGGCCGCGCGCGTTCGAACGCCTTCCAGTAGCCGGCGAGCGTCGTCCAGTCGGGCGTGACGCCGTACCGGGCATACACGTCGCGGTTGTCGGCGATCATCCGCGCGTTCGTCGGCGCGATGGAACGCCCCTCGCCCGTGATCTCGGTCGTGATGCCCTGGGTGATCTTGCTCGCGGCGCGGTTGTCGACGAGCACGTTGTACTCGGACTGGCCGAGCATGTCGATGAACCCGGGCGCGACGACGAGGTTCGTGGCGTCGATGCGTCGCTTCGCCGCGGCCCCCGACAGGTTTCCCACCGCGGCGATCCGGTCGCCCGAGATTCCGACATCCGCGCGAACCCACGGCGCCCCGGTACCGTCGACGACGCGTCCGCCCGCGAAGATCAGGTCGAACGTGGCGGGTCGTGGCGCATTCGCGGCGACCAGGGCAAGAACGATCCCGACGGAACCGGCGGTCACTTCCATCAGTCTCTCTCACAAAACGCAAGGCCGCCGTCCCGGGCAATCCCCATGTGGGTGATAGAGTCACGCTCGGTTCGGCGGCCCGGTACCTTGCCGTCGTCGACCCCCCTCACGACCGGTACGAGCTGTACAAGGACCAGGAGCGCGCTCTCATGCAATTCGCACGGAACGTCCACTTTCAGGTCAAGTCGGGCAGAGAGAAGGAGTTCACCGCTCTTTTCGAGAACGAAATGCTCCCCCTGCTCCGGAAGCAGGCGGGTTTCCTGGAGTCCTTCACGCTCGCCACGCCCCGGTACGTCCTCGGAATCAGCATCTGGGACGATCGGAAGAACGCCGACAAGTTCAACACCACGGTCTACCCGGCGCTGCTCGCGAAGTTGAATCCGGTGATCGAAGGAACCCCGAAGGTGGAGACGTACGACGTCACGTCCAGCAAACACTTCACCTCCTTTCGCGCCCGGTAGGAAGACGACCCGGCGAGCGCGCCATCGCTCGAGACCCCTTCCGAGGTCGAATTCCCGGCCGATCGCGAAGCTGATACGCTCCCGGGCTCCGGCAACTCTGGCTCCCTGAAACGAACGAATGTTGAGCACCAGGCTCGCCAACCGCTACGAGGTCGCCGCCGAGCTCGGCCGCGGCGGGATGGGGGTCGTCTATCGCGCCCGCGACCCGATGTTGAACCGCGAGGTGGCGGTCAAGGTCGTCGCAACCACCGAGCTGACGCCCGAGATCGAAGAGCGCTTCCAGCGCGAAGCCCAGATCGTCGCGCAGATGGACCACCCGGGCATCGTCCCGATCTACGACGTCGGGCGGCACGACGGCTCGCTCTTCTTCGTCATGCCGCTCGTCGACGGCACGAACCTCCGCCGCATCCTCTGGGAGGGGTCGCTCAAGCTCGGCGAGGTCCTCGACATGGCGATCCAGGTCGCCGACGCGCTCGAGTACAGCCACTCACGCGGCGTCGTCCACCGCGACATCAAGCCGGAGAACATCATGGTCGCCCGCGAGGAGGGGGGCGGCTCGCGGATCCGAGTCATGGACTTCGGGCTCGCGCATACCACGACCGAAAACCGCCTCACGAAGACGGGCACCCTCGTGGGAACGGTCACGTACCTCTCGCCCGAGCAGGTCACGGCGCACTCCTTCGACGGGCGCTCCGACATCTACTCGCTCGGAACCGTTCTGTACGAGTGCCTGACGGGCGAGCCCCCCTTCACCGGAGAGGTCCAGTCCGTCCTCTACCGGATCGTGCACGAGATCCCGCAGCCGCCCCGGTCCGTCGGCGCGGAAATCCGGGAGGAGCTGCAGGACATCGTTCTCCAGTGCCTGGAGAAGGACCCCGCGCGGCGCCCCCAGAGGGCGGCGCTGGTCGCCGAGGCGCTGCGCCGGCACCGGTCGTCGCTCCACAGCGACGAGTTCGCGATGTCCGTGGTGATGACGGCGAGCCGGACCTTCCAGCGACCGTCCGCGTCGGCGTTCGTGGGGCGCGAGAAGGAGTTCGCCGAGCTCCAGCGCCGTCTGAACTCCGCGATCGCGGGCGACTGCCAGTTCGCCGTCGTCGCCGGGGAGCCCGGGATCGGCAAGACGCGTCTGCTCGAAGAGCTGAAGAAGCTCGTCTCGATGCGGAAGATCCGCGTTCTCTACGGGCGCTTCGTCGAGCAGGACCAGGCGTTCTCGTACCAGGGTTTCTGCGAGCTCATCCAGGACTACTTCCGCTCGCGTGATCCGGGAAGCTCCGCCGCCGATCGCCCCGACTTCTCCGATCTCGCGCCCGACCTGCTCTCGCTCTTTCCGCTGCTGACGGAGATCCCGGAGCTTCGCTCGGCGGCGAGCGGCGACTCCCGGGTCGCGTCCCCGGCCGATCAGAAGAGGGCGGAGGACCGGATCCAGATCTTCGAGCTGCTCGCACGAACCATCACCCGCATGGCGGCGGGAAAGCCGCTCGTGCTCGTTCTCGAAAACCTCCACGCGGCGGAGGTCTCGATCGAGGCGCTGCAGTACATCGTGCGGCGGCTCGGTCCCACCCCCACGCTCTTCGTCGGCAGCTATCGGCAGACCGAAGTGGACAAGCGCCACCCGCTTGCACGGATGCTCGACTCGTTCGCCGACGACCCGAGGTTCGTCTCGATCACGCTCGGGCCTCTTTCGCCGACGGAGCACCGGACGCTCGTCGAATCGGTCGTCGGGGCGCCGAACCTGTCGGGAGAGCTCGCGCACCGCGTGTACGAGGCGACCGAGGGCAACCCGTTCTTCACGAAAGAGCTCCTGCGCTCCCTCATCGACTCCGGCGGAATCGCCCGGGACGACACGGGGGAGTGGACGTTTTCCCAGGGCACCGGAATCTCGACCGACGCGATGCCGGCGACCATCCAGCAGGCGGTGGAGAAAAGGATCGAGCGGCTACCCGAGGACCTGCGTGACCTGCTCTCGATCGCATCCGTGCTGGGAAGAAGCTTCGACTTCGCCGACCTCGAGGTGCTCGCCGAAGGGGCCGGCAAGGTCGAGGACTCGATCGACCGCCTCGTCCGCGAAGGCGTCTTCGAGGAGGAACGGGAGTCCCGCGGGGACCGCCTCGCGTTCTCGAGCGGCATCGTCCGCGACGTCCTTTACGGCGCGCTTTCCCGCCGCAAGCGTCGCTCCCTTCACCGCAAGTACGCCGAGTTGATCGAGGCGCGATACGCGGGAAGGCTCGAGAGAATCTACCCGGACCTGCTCCACCACTTCTCGCAGGCCGACAACCCGGAAAAGACGGTCGAGTACGGCTTGAAGCTCGCGCGCCGGTCGCTCGACGCTTTCAGCGCGGACGACGCGACCCGCGCCGCGAAGACGGCGCTCGAGTACCTCGAGGACGAGGAGTGGACCGGGGACCGGTCCCTCGAGGGGGACGCGCGGCTCCTTCTGGCCGAAGCGCATCGGATCGCGGGCAACGCCGAGGGCGCGCTGCGCGAAGCAGAGGCCGCCGTCCGTATCTTCGAGCGCGAGCGGCAGGTCGAGAAAGCGGTGGGCGGCATACTTTTCGCGGCCGAGACGGCCTGGCAGGGGCGGCGTACCGAAGAAACGCGGCGGTGGGCGGAGCGCGGGCTCGAGGCCGCGCGGACGCTCGAAGGGAGCGACGCGCTGACGAAGCTCCTCTCGCTCTCCGCGACCGTCGCGAACCTCCGCGGCGAGTACTCGAAGGCCGCCTCCTACCTCGCCGAGGTCGAGCGCCTCCACCCGCGCGAGAAGGCGGCGGAAGAGGTCGTGGCGACCGGAGGCACTCTCGTCGTGGCCATGGCGAACCCCATCGCCTCGATCGAGCCGGGCGACTACGAGACGACCGAAGAGCACGAGGTCGTCGCGAACGTCTTCGAGACGCTCGTCACCATCGACGCGCAGGGCGGGCTCGTCCCGCTGCTCGCGGAAAAGTGGTCCCTGGAGGAGGGGGGAAAGACGGTCCGGCTCCGGCTTCGGGGCGGGGTCGTCTTTTCCGACGGGACTCCGTTGACCGCCCCGGCCGCGAAACGGTCGTTCGAGCGGTCCATCGGGCTCTCGCGCGCCGCCATGCCGGCGGCTTTCGCCGCGATCGCCGGGATCGAAGACTACCTGGACGGAAAGGCCACGACGGTCTCGGGCGTCACGGCTGTGTCGGACTCGGAGCTCGAGATCCGGCTGCGCGAGGCCCTGCCGCTCTACCCCGCTTTCCTGACCGACGGGCGCACCTCGATCGCGTCGGCCGACGCGGAAGGGCGCGTGCACGGTACGGGACCGTTCCTGATCAAGTCGCACGCGCCGGATGCCGCCGTGCTCGAGCGGAACCCCCGGTACTGGAAAGACTCACCCGCGCGCCTCGATCGAATCGAGTTCCGCGCGTCGCTTTCCGCTTCCGCCATCGCCGCCGGTCTGCGCTCCGGCCAGTATGACGTGGCCCGCGACCTGCTGCCCCAGGACCGCGAGGCGATTCTGCGCGAGCCGCGTTTCCGAGGCGGCCTGGCGGAGACGCCCAAGAAGAACACGTACTTCGCCCTCTTCAGCAGCTCCGGCGCGGCCGCGGACAACCCGACTCTGCGGCGCGCGCTCTCCGACGCCGCCCGCGCGCGCGATTTCGTGTGGGGAACGCTCGGGCGGTTCGCTCTCCCGGCCACGGGGATCATCCCGCCGGGGATCCTGGGCCACGACGCCGGACGCCGGCTGCCCCACGCGTCTCGTGAGAAGGCGGCCGAGATGATCCGATCCTCCGGGCTCCCGCTGCCCGTCAAGCTCCGGGCGTCCGTCCACCCGATCCTGAAAGACCAGTACGGCGCGCTGACCTCGTCGCTCTTCGCGAGCTGGGCCGAACTCGGGGTCGAGGTGGTGATCGCCACGAACAACATGGCGGAGTACCTCGACTCCTGGAACGACACGGCCGGGATCGACCTGTTCGTCGGACGGTGGATCGCCGACTACGACGACCCGGACAACTTCACCTTCACGCTGTTTCACTCGGGCAATGGCCGTCTGCGCCGGCACTTCTCGTCTCCCGAGACCGATCGGATCCTCGAGGAAGCCCGACGCGAGAGCCGCGCGAGCGCCCGAGAAAGCCTGTACCGATCCTTCGAGAGCCTGATGCTCGAGTCCGCCGTGCTCCTCCCGCTCTTTCACGACGTGGATTACCGGATCGCGGCCCCGACCGTTCGCGGCATCGCGCTCCGGAGCACGGCGCCTTTCATCAACTACACCGAGGTCGGGAAGGTGGCCGCGGCCGCGGCGGCCGCGCCGGCCCGTGCCGTCGGCGGAGGCGTTCTCACGGTGCCCATCGCGGGCGTCATCCGCAACCTCGACCCGGCCGGGTCCGAGACCGTCGAGCAGGGCGAAGTCCTTCCGAACGTCTACGAAGGCCTCCTGCGGGAGATCGAGGGCGCGCAGGTCGTGCCGTGGCTCGCCTCCGAGGTCCACGTCGAAAACGACGGGCGGCGTTACCGTTTCCACCTGCGCCCGGGCATCCGCTTCCACGACGGCCGGCGGCTGACGGCGCGAGACGTCCGGTACAGCTTCGAGCGCCTGCTGGCGAGCCATGAAAGCGATCGACGGTGGACCATGGCGCCGATCCGCGGAGCGAAGGCCATCCTGACCGGAGAGGCGACCGCGCTCGAGGGATTCCACATCGTCTCCCCGACCGAGTTCTACATCGAGCTGGAAAAGCCGATCTCCTTCTTTCCCGTTCTCATGTCGGACCTCGTGACGGCGGTCGTCCCGGAGGGGACGACGCACCCGGGCAACAGCTGGCGGGAAGGGGCCGTCGGGACCGGAGCGTTCCGGGTCGTCGCCTACGAGCCGGGCCAGCGGCTGGAGCTCGAACGCAACCCCCACTACTGGCGGGAAGGCTTTCCGCGAAGCGAGGGCATCGTCTTCCGGTTCGGCGTTCAGCCCGAGGAAATGCGAGCGGAGTTCCTCGCGGGTCGCTTCTCGGTCGCATCCGACCTCCTGCCGCGCGACGCGGACGGGATGCGTCAGGACCGGCGGTACGCCACCGGATACAAGGAGTCCCCGCGGCTCTCGACGTATTTCATCGCCTTCAACGCACACGGTTCGGCCTTCGGGGATGCCGAGGTGCGCCGCGGGATCCGGCGGGCGATCGACGTCCCGGTCCTGGTGCGGAAGACGCTCGGACGGCTCGCGATCCCGGCGAATGGTCTGATCCCGCCGGGTCTGCTCGGCTATTCGGCGGAGCGGCCGAAGGAGCCTCCTCGCTCCACTCCGGCGGAAAAGGTGTCGAGCGACAAGACCATGTCCCGCGAAACCGTGGAGGTCGCCGCGCTCGTCCACCCGTCCTTCACGGGCGAGTACGCCGCGCTGATCGGAGAGTTGAACCAGATCTTCCGCGAGATGGGCTTCGTCCTCCGGCCGATCAACCGGACGATGGCGGAGTACGTGGATATGCGGAAGAAGCGCGACGTCGACGTCGTCATCGGCCGGTGGGCGTCGGACTACCCCGACGCCGACACGTTCGTTCATGGAGTCCTGCACTCGCACGAAGGGTTCATGGGTATTTTCTGCGGGACCCCCGAGCTCGACGCACTCGGCTCGCGCGGGCGCGCCGAAACGGACCCGCGCGTGCGCCACTCGATCTACCGGCAGGTGGAGGAGATCATCGCTCGCGACGCGCTCCTGATCCCTCTCTTCCACGAGCAGGTGTACCGCTTCGTCCAGCCGGACGTGGAAGGACTGTCGCTCGGCTTCTCGCTGCCCACCGTGGCGTACGAGAAGCTTTCTGTAAAGAGATAGAGAAGAGGGGTCAGGTATTCACGAGCCGCCGGAACGGCGGCTGAGCCGGACTGGCCTTGCCACATCGCCGTGCGATGTGGCAAGTGGAGACCTGACCCCGGGCGTAACGCTCTCTTGTCAGTCAAGCGCGGCAAAAATTTCGGCGGCCGCTGGGGCCGCCGATTCCGATCACAAACAGGGTTCGGTCGTCAGGGAGTCGCGGTCGCGGAAATGATCGTGGCGTGCTTCTTCCCGCCGACGTCGGTGTAGGTCACCGTCACGGGCTGTCCGACCACGATGGAGCCCTGGATCTGCACGCTGTCCTCGAGGACGAAGTCGTGCATGTTGCCGTCCGCGGGACGGATCTCGAGCTCGTTACCCGGCTCGTACTTGGTCACGACGCCGGTCACGATCGTGGTCTTCACGTTCTCGCCCGGACCCGTCTGCTTGATGACGGTCTCGTTCCCCTCCGACACGACCTTTGTTTCGGGCTTGGTCGCGCAGTTCATCGTCGCAACCAGACCCCCCGCGACGACGAGCGCCAAGAAACTGGATTTCATGTTTCCTCCTACTGAAGAGCAAAGCCTCTCCGGAGGGACTTAGATCAAGAAACGTGCCGGAAAAGTCGGGATTCAGGGGGTCGCCGGACGCCAGGCAAGTACTTCCAGACAAAGGGGTTGCGACACACCGCCGGCGGCAGCCGCGGGGAGGAAGCGGATCTCGCAGGCGGGGCCTTCGGCGGGGGCAAGCGGGACCGCGACCCACGTGAGCTCGGTCCCCGTGACGGAGACCTCCAGCGGGGAGCAGCTCGCCGAGACGGTCCAGCGCGCGACCGCCGGCGCCCCGCCGGAGGTCAGGATGCTCGAGGCGACCCGCACCGTCCCGGACGAGGGGGGAGCGCCGACGGAGATCCCTCCTTCGCCGTCCAGGCATCGCCGCGCGACCACCTGCTTCGACGAGCCGGGCTCGACGGCTCGCCAGCCTCCCGAGAACTCGAACGTCGGCGCGGGAGCGGGCGCCGCGGGCACGACGAGCGTCGCGAGCCGGTATTCCTGCCGGCCGACTTCCTCGCCGTCCACCTGGAGCGGCCAGCGTTTCTTCTCCCCGTCGTCGTACAGCCCGACCGTGATCTCGTACGCACCCGCCGCCAGCGGCTCGGCGATCGCGGACTGGTACAGCTCGATCTCGTAGTCCTGCGGCCGGCCGGGCGTCCAGGTCTCGGGCAGCGGATGGTCGAAAGTCCGGAGCAGCCGCCGGCCGCCGTCGAGCACGTGGACGAAGACGCGGGGCTTTCCGGCGACGCGGCCGAGAGGAGCGGTCGGGCTCCAGCGGAAGCGCATGGGGGCCACGGCGGGATGAGGGAGGTTCACCGTCACGGGCTCGACCGAGAGCGACGCGACGGGGCGTGAGCGCCCGCACGCGGCGCCGGCGAGCACCCACGCTCCGAGGATTACGACCGGGATCGCGCGACGCATTCCGCTCTGGGAGAATCCTACCGTGACGACGGAGCCGACCGTTCTCTGGACGCCGCCCGCCGGAGTCCTCGAAAAGACACGCGTGGGCGACTACCTGCGCTTCCTCCAACGCTCGCGGAGACTCTCTTTCGACTCCTACGACTCTCTGTGGCGGTGGTCGGTCGGCGAAATCGAGGACTTCTGGCGCTCGGTGTGGGAGTACTTCGGGGTCGCCGCGCACGAGCCCCCGGACGAGGTCCTCCCCGCTCGCGTGATGCCGGGGGCCCGCTGGTTCCCGGGCGCGACGATCAATTACGCCGAACACGCGCTTGCCCGGTCCGGAGCCGTCGCGATCGTGGCCCGCTCCCAGACGAGAACCGCGGACGTCTCGATGACGGGAGCCGAACTGGCCGACCAGGTCGCGCGCGCGGCGGCGGGGCTGCGCCGGCTGGGCATCGGGCGCGGCGACCGCGTGGTCGCCTACATGCCGAACGTGCCCGAGACAATCGTCCTGTTCCTCGCCACCGCCGCGATCGGTGCGGTCTTCTCCTCCTGCGCCCCGGAGTTCGGCCCGCGTGCCGTGGCGGACCGCGTTCGCCAGATCGAGCCGAAGGTTCTCGTGGCATGCGACGGCTACCGATACGGCGCGCGCGAGATCGATCGCGCGCCGGAAATCGCCCGGCTTCGCGAAGAGCTTCCGAGCCTCGAAGCCACGGTCGTCCTTCCGTACCTCGCCGAACAGCTCGACCGTGGCCGCTACCCCGGCGCGCTCTCCTGGGAGGAGATCGTCTCGCGCCCGGAGCCGCTCGTTTACGAGCCCGTGCCGTTCGGGCACCCGCTCTACATCCTTTACTCCTCCGGGACGACCGGCCTGCCGAAGCCGATCGTGCACGGGCACGGCGGGATCCTCCTCGAGCATCTGAAAATGCTGGCGCTCCACCACGACCTCGGGGAGGCGGACCGCTTCTTCTGGTTCACCACCACCGGCTGGATGATGTGGAACTACCTCGTCTCGGGGCTCCTCGTCGGCTCGACCGTCGTGCTCTTCGACGGCGATCCGGCGTACCCGGACCTGTCCACTCTGTGGCGCGCGGCGGAGGAGCTCGAGCTCACGTACTTCGGGACCAGCGCTCCCTTCCTCCACGCCTGCATGCGCGCGGGCCTCCACCCTGTCCGGGACTTCGACCTGTCCCGCCTCCGCGGCGTCGGGTCGACCGGCGCCCCGCTCCTGCCGGAGGCGTTCGAGTGGGTGTACGAGCGGGTCGGCCGCGAGCTGATCCTCGGGTCCGTCTCGGGCGGCACCGACGTCTGCACCGCGTTCGTCGGCGCGTCGCCGCTCGTCCCGGTCTGGGCGGGAGAGATCTCGTGCCGGTGTCTCGGCGCGAAGGTCGAGAGCTTCGACGCCGAAGGACGGTCGGTCATGGGTCGGCTGGGAGAGCTCGTCCTCACCGAGCCGATGCCGTCGATGCCGGTCTCCTTCTGGAACGACCCGTCGGGTGAGCGGTATCGCGCGAGCTACTTCGACCGATGGCCCGGCGTCTGGCGCCACGGCGACTGGATCGAGATCACGGCGCGCGGCAGCAGCGTCATCACCGGCCGCTCCGACGCGACGCTGAAGCGCGGAGGGGTGCGGATCGGCACCAGCGAGTTCTACGGCGTCGTCGAAGCGATCCCGGAAGTCGCCGAGAGTCTCGTCGTGCACCTTCCGGACGACGGCGGCGGGCCCGGCGAGCTCCTCCTCTTCGTCGCACTTTCCGGGGGCGCCGTCCTCGACGAGAAGCTCCGCGACCGGATCCGGAGCGCGCTGCGGGAGGGTCTCTCACCGCGGCACGTTCCCGACGAGATCCACTCCGTCCCCGGGATTCCGCGGACCTTGAACAACAAGAAGCTCGAGGTGCCGGTGCGGCGCATCCTCCGCGGAGAGCCGCCGGAGAACATCGTGAATCCGGGCGCGATGGCCAATCCCGACAGCCTCTCCTGGTTCGTCGATCTCGCCGCCGCCCGGCGCGGGCGCTGAAGCCGCGTCTCAGCCCGCGTTCGCGAGCGGGACCCGGAGCAGGTTCGCCAGGAGCTGAAAGTACTCCTCGGGTGCGTCGTCCAGCCGGACGCCGAAGCCGCTCGCAACGTAATGCCGGAGGTTCGACGGCACGCGGAAAGAGCGCACGACCGTTCCCCGGAGCCGCAGCTTGTAGCCGTTCCGGACCAGCAGGTGAACGGTCACCGACTCGCCGGTGTCGGGGATGTACATGGTGCGGATGAAGAGACCCGTCGGCGAGATGTCGTGCGTGAAGCCCGTGCAGAGGTTGCCCCAGCGGCGCCATTCCACGAGGTATCGGCACCTTCTCCGGGAGGTCGGGGCGTATTGGGCCATCGGGACGGTGACCCATCCCGGAGCGAATGCCGTGCCGCAACGTTGGTCTCCGGAAACGACTGACCGGGCGTGACTTCCCGAGACTTCCGGCCCTTTGCCGCTGTCGAGAAACGTCAGTGCCGGTGACGGGAATCCCCTGCCGCCGTGTCTCGTGACTCGTCGGGGACCAGCTCCTCCACGGGGGTCACCGCGGCCTGGTCTTCCTCGCCGCTGCGGATGCGGTACACCTTCTCGACCGGGAGAACGAAGACCTTTCCGTCGCCGACTTCTCCGGTGCGCGCGGCCGAGAGGATCGCGTTCACGGTCGGCTCGACGAAGTGGTCGGACACGCCGATCTCGAGACGGACCTTGTCGGAGAGCTCCATCTTCACGGTCGTCCCGCGGTAGGTCTCCACCCTTTCGGTCTCCCCGCCATGCCCCTGCACCCGGTGGAGCGTCAGTCCCCGCACCTCCGCGCGGAAGAGAGACTCGAGCACGTCGGAGAGCTTCTCGGGCCGCACGATGGCGACGACGAGCTTCATCCGGCTCCGGCCTCCGTCTCGAGTCGAACGGGAGCGACGACCGGCAGGCCGCGCGACGGACCCGCGTCGGGAAGGACCAGGATCGCGCCCTCTCCGCGCGAGTACGCCTCCTCGCCGTGCTGGGTGACGTCGAGGCCCAGGCCTTCGTCGCGAGACGTCGCCCGCACCGGAGCCAGCAGGCCGACGAGCTTGATGATCGCGAAGGTTCCGGCCGCGCTGAACGCGATCGTGGCCAGGATCCCGACGACCTGGACGGCGAGCTGCCGCGGGTTCCCGAAGAGGAGTCCGTCGGCGACTCCGTTCCAGGACTTCTGCGCGAGCACGCCGGTCAGGAGGGCCCCGACGGTCCCGCCCACGCCGTGCGCGGCGACGACGTCGAGCGAGTCGTCCACGCGGGTGCGCGCGCGCCACAGGAGCGCGAAGTAGCTGGGAACCGCCGCGACCGCGCCGATGAGTATCGCGGACATCGGACTGACGAAGCCGGCCGCCGGCGTCACCGCGACGAGGCCGACGACGATCGCCGTCGCCGCCCCGACCGCCGTGGCCCGGCCCGTTCGGGCGAGATCCACGAGAGTCCAGACGACGAGCGTCGCGATCGGCGCCATCATCGTGTTCACGAACGCCAGCGCCGCGATTCCGTTCGCCGCCAAGGCGCTTCCCCCGTTGAAGCCGAACCATCCGAACCAGAGGAGTCCGGCCCCCAGGAGCGTGAAGGGAACGTTGTGGGGCAGGATCGCCTGGCGCGCGTAGTCCTTGCGGGGTTTCAACAGAAGCGCCACGGTGAGCGCGGCCGCCGCCGCGTTGACGTGGACGACGGTGCCGCCGGCGAAATCGAGCGCGCCGAGCTTGCCGAGCCAGCCGCCCCCCCACACCCAGTGCGCGACCGGCGCGTAGACGAGGATCCCCCACAGGGTCAGGAACGCGAGATAAGGGCCGAAGCGCATGCGTTCGACGACGGCGCCGGAGATGAGAGCGGCGGTGATGATCGCGAAGGTGCCCTGGAACGCGAAGAAGAGGAGGTGCGGGATCGTGCCCTGCGGGGCGAGGTCCACGCCGCGCAGAAAAGCCATGGAGAAGTCTCCGGCGAGTGGTGTCCCGCGTCCGAACGCGATCGAGTAACCGAGGAGCGCCCACGCGAGGCCGCCGAAGCCGAGCGCGCAGACGCTCATCATCATCGTGTTGAGAGCGTTCTTCTGTCGGACGAGACCGCCGTAGAAGAAACCGAGGGCGGGGGTCATGAGGAGCACCAGGGCCGTCGCCACGAGGACCCACGCGGTGTCCGAATTGTTCAACTTGGGAAATCAGGATAGCAGCTTCGAGCTCGTCGTCCAAGGCGAAGATCTCGCCGGAGGCGGAGATCCTCTACTGGTAGTAGCCGCTGACGTCGATCACGACGTGGACCTTCCCGCCGGCAGGACCGCCGTAGAAGACGGTCAGCTCTCCCGCATCGTTCAAGGTCACGGTCGCGATCTCGGCTCGGGTCTGACCCGCACTGAAGTTGAGATTCGATGCGACCGGAAGAGGAGAACCGGCCGGACGGAGAGTCAAGAACCCGGGCTGGGTCGGTTCGGTCGCGGTCACGTTCAGGACCAGGGACCTGGCCCCGGAAGGGATTCCGCACTGTTCCGCGAACGAGAAGGTCCGCTCGCCGCCGACTGCCAGCGATGGGCCGCCATAGGGACCGGTTGCGCTCCGGGTGTCGATCACGCGACACGGGGCAAGCGTGTAGAACCTGGAGGGACCGCGGCAGATCGCATCAACAGTCACGGTCACCTGCGCCGAATTCATCGACGTGCAGCCGCTCGCGCCGCTCACCGTCAGCGAATACGTGGTGGTCGTGCTCGGGCTCGCCTCGGGATTGCAACTGCTCGGATCGTCCAGGCCTTCGGTGGGGCTCCAGGAGCACATCGCCGCTCCCGAGCCCGACAGTGTCGTCGACGAACCCAGGCAGATCGTCGTGGAGCCCGACGCGACCGCGGTCGGGGACGAGACCACCGTAATCGTCAGCTCATTCGACGTGACCGGGCTGCCGAAGCTGGGCGTCGTCGTTTCAACGAGATAAAACGTGCCCACACCGGGGAAGTCCGCCCCGTCAATCGAGTAAGTCGTTCCGGTCTCTCCAGCGATGGCGGTGATCGCGCCCCCGGATGTGGTTCGGAAACCCCATTGATGAGTGTTGGCGCATCCCCCGAAGTCCGTTGCGGTTACGGTTCCGCCGGCCGTGCTCTGACAAACGGTCCGACTTCCGCTCGTCTCGATTACGACGTTTTCCAGCGGCGGACCTCCCCCGGCCACACGGGTCAGCACGACGGCAGTCGGCGTGTAGTCGATCCGGAAGTTGAGGCAGCCCACGCTGAATGTCTCACCGCTCGCGTATCCACCGAAAAGACCCGTCACACCGCCTGCGGCCTGCAGGATCGTGAAACTGTCGCCGACTGAAGGCGTAAAGCCAAGATCGATCACGAGGCGCGTCAATCCCGAAAACAGCTGCGCGGAGCCCTGGACTTCGAGGCGGTCGTATTGAGAACCGGGACTGGTGCCGTTCAAGCGCACACGGAGGTTGCCGTTGTCGTGAAACACTGCGTTACCAGCGACGGTGAGAATCCCCGGGACCGATGTCCCCGGCGAGATCGCGTTTGTTGCGTCCAACGAACCTATTGTCCCCGTGCCGCTCAATCGGCTGTCGACGCTGACGTTGCTGTTGGGCTGAGAACCGAGGACCGTCAAGTTGGTGACACTTCCGCCGCCCAAACCATGAGCAACCGTCGTCGACCCGAGATATGTGTTGTTCGCTGACAGTGTGACGTTCAATGTCCCGCTGACGATGAAATAGAGGCCGTCCGGTGCTGGGCCGCTGATCACGCCGGAGATAACGAGATTCGAATTCGCGGTATCCGAAGCGTTCACGACGTGCGTAACGCCGCCGTAAAGCGCTATTGGAACATCGATCGTATTGGTTCCCGCGAGCGAGTTCCGGATGCCTCCAGCGAGAGCGATCGAGCTGCCGACGAGCGAGTTGATCGTGTATCCCGAGCCGTCGAACGCCAGGGAATTGACGTAGGTGACTCCGGGAATGTCGTTGGTACTGACCAGGTGAGTCGTGCTCGGGAAGACGAGATCCGCATCGGGATCCCCAGCGGGCGTACCGCCCGTCCAGTTTGCGTTGTTGGACCACAGCGAGCTCGCCGCGCCGGTCCAGGTGTGTGTCGCTCCGCACAGGAAAGCCGGGAGCAGGAGCATGCTCGCAAGGGCGAGGGCCGGCCTGAGACAACGAAACTGTCCGGGTCTGAGCACGGCGAGATCCCAGATTATATCGACCGACTATTTGGCTGAGCCGCCGGTCCGATAGCCGATCCGGTAGATCGCGCCGGCGGCGTCGTCGGACACGAGCAGCGATCCGTCCGGCATGACGAGAACGTCCACCGGACGTCCCCAGTCTTCCTCGCCCTGCAGCCACCCGGAGGCGAAGACTTCGTAACCGGCGGCCCTTCCGTTCTCGAGCGGCACGAACATCACGCGATAACCGATCTTCCGGCTCCGGTTCCACGATCCGTGCTCGGCGATGAAGATTCCCTTACGGTACTTCTCGGGGAACATCCGCCCCGTATAGAAGCGCATCCCGAGGGCCGCCACGTGGGGACCGAGCTCCCGCGCGGGCGGCGCCGTGGCCGAGCAGGGTCGTTTGCGGCCGTGCTCCGGGTCCGGGATGTTCCTGCCGTGGCACGTGGGAAAACCGAAGTCCATCCCGTCGCGCGGGGCATGGTTCAGCTCGTCCGGAGGGACCTCGTCGCCGAGCATGTCCCGGCCGTTGTCCGTGAACCAGAGCTCGCGGGTCGCCGGATCCCAGTCGAAGCCCACGGTGTTTCGGATGCCGCGCGCGAAGGTCTCGAACCCGGAGCCGTCCGGGCGCATGCGGTGGAGAGCCGCGTACATCGGCCCGGGCTGGCAGACGTTGCACGGGGCGCCGACGGGCACGTAGAGCATGCCGTCCGGCCCGAAGGCTATGAATTTCCAGCCGTGATGGCGGTCGGTCGGGAACTCCCGCACGACCGCGGGTCGCGGCGGCGCGGCCAGGTTCGATTCGATGGCGTCGTAGCGGAGGACCCGATGGATCTCGGCGACGTAGAGGGACCCGTCCCGAAACGCGACCCCGTTCGGCATCCGAAGTCCCCGCGCCAGGGTGACGACGTTCGGCTCGCGGCCCGTCCCGGATCGGACCGCGTAGACGTTGCCTTCGCGCGTGCCCACGAAGAGCGTGCCGCCGGGCGAGAGCGCGAGCGAGCGGGCGCCGGGCGCCCGCGCGTAGAGGGAGATCTCGAATCCGGGAGGCAGCTTCACCTTCTCGAGGGGAAGCCTCCCCTGGCCCCGGACGGAGACCGAGCAGAAGAGCGCCGCCGCGGAGCCAACCGCGATGACCGCGAGATACCGCCCGCGGCGGCCCATCGAGGCCATGCTCTTCCTCATGGGCCGGTTGTATCACCGGCCACGGCTCCGCGGCGCCCGCTCACGAAACTCTCAGCGAACGATGTCCGACATCCTCTGGAGCATCCGGATCACCTCGCCCCAGTCCGTCCACGCGCCCGAGTAGAGGCTCGAGCCGCGCATGTCGCGGTCGATCCGGCGCGCATCCTCGAGCAGCCGATCGACGTACGTCCGCACGTCCCGCCGGTCCACCGAGGAGGCCGACGCGCGCGATTCGAGGTCCCGCGCGCCCGAAACGAAGTACGACATGTCCGCCAGGACCCGGCGGGCGGAGTCGCTGTACGCACCTCCGGCGCGCTCCGCGGAGTCGCGGGCGAGCGTGGCGCGAACGACGATCTCGTGCGCCGAACGGCGGAAGTCTTCGAGCGCGGAGCCGGAGAGGACCGTGCCGTAGGAGGGTCCGCTCGGATACGTGGGATAGGTCGGCGTCGGCGACGTGGGATACGACGGATACGTCGAGCCGGTGTCGCGGGGCGGGACGTCCACGTTCTCGCCCGCGAGGAGGCGCCGCATCCGGTCGATCACGTCCTGGACGCCGTCCCAGAGCTGCACGGCCCGCGATGAGGCGGACACGTTGCGGGTGCGGTTGTCGTAGTCCCGCGCGAGCCGGTCGAGCTCCTCGACGTCGGCCCGCACGTAGCGATGCGGGTTCCCATAGTCCTGCATCCGGTCGCGGAAACGCCGCGCCCGCTCGACGAGGGTCGCGAGCTCCGAGGTCTCCGCCTGCGTGTTCCGGGTCACGCGCAGCTCGTCGCGGAGCAGCTCGAGCCGCTCGACGAGGCGCTCGGAGAGGACCCTCATGGTCTCGTAACGGGAGCCCTCGAGGTCTCCGGAGGGGTATTCGGGCGGGGGCGAGGAGTAGGTCGTCCCGCAGGCAACCGCGAAAAGCGGCGCCACGACCACGGTCAGCACGGCCAGCCAGGATTTCAAGGCATTACGTCTCATCTTTCTTCTCCTGCGCCGTTCTTGAGCAAGATCCCTTCCAACGGCAAGGAGCGGCGCCCGGGAGTCTCAATAGAAGGCGTGGGTGCGCGTTTTCGGGGCCGTTTTCGGGGTCCAGGGAGCCGGGGCGAGCCCCTCGTTCAGCATGGGGCGCGTCCAGTACATCGGCCGGGGTATTCCGCGCAGATGCTCGTCGATGAACTCGACGCGGAGGACCCCCCCTTCGGTAATCGCGCTCTCCGCGAGACGGAAGCAGAGCGAGAAGCGCTGGTAGTCGGGCGTCAGGAGGTTGGCCGGAAAGGTCACGCTGTGGACCCGGACGGTGCCGAGCGCGGCGGTCACCAGCAGCTTGAGCCTCTGGTCGCCCAGCGGAGCCTCGGGCATGCGGGCCTCGATCGAAAGGCAGAGGCTCTGTCCCGGACGTAAGAGAGACCCGTCTACCTCCTGGGAGAGGAAGCTGTTCACGGGCGGAATGCTCGGGAGCGTGTAAACCTCGCCCGTCGGCTGAAAGAACTCGGTCTCGCGAGCCACGGCGGGCGCCGAGAACCACGGCGTCCAGAGCAGGTCTCCCGATCGGTTTCGGGCGTCGGGGGGCGGGGGTTGACCTGCAGCCGGAAAAACCGAGCCTCCGCCGGCGTACTCGGCGACGCCCGCCGATCCGTCGAGCGTGAACGTCGTCTCGCTCGTCGCCGTCACCTTCCACCACCCGTTCGCGGCGCCGTTTCCCTGGACGCCTTTCACGAGCACCTGGTCGCCGGTGGCGTAACCGTGGGGGATGGGAGTTCTCACTTCGATGGGCGTCGTGTTGCTCGCTCCGGCGATCGTCGACCATTGGGGTATCGGGACGTCCCCGTTCGTCGCGCGGCTCGTGAGAGCGGAGTTGGCGAGGAGGTTGAAGGTGAGCCTCTCGAGGTCGAGATCGCGGCCGTCGATCTGTCTCGCCACGGCCGGCGGAAGAAGGGACGACGACGCCACGACGATCGTTGCGGAAAGCCATCGGAAGAGGACACGCCGTTCGTTCGCCACCGGATGCCCGTAGTGCCAATCGGGTGCCAGACGTTTCGGTCGCGGCGGGGAGGGGTCCCCCCGCCGCGCCGGCTCTTACTTCTTGACGAGCGAGAGCACCGTCACGTGCTCTTTACCCTCCGACTTGGCGTACTCGACCTTGACCCTCTGGCCGACGGCGACCGCGCCGTTGACCGTGACGCTCTTGTCGAGGTCGAACGAGACGTCCTTGTCGCCGGGGCCGACCACCTTGATCTTCTTGCCCGGCTCGTACTCCTTCACCGTTCCGATGACCGATTCGATCTTCGTCTTCACGTCGGGTCCGGGCTGGTGCACGGTCGACTCCGACTTCATGTGCATCGTTCCGCCCGAGCTCGCCGCCTTCGACGCCGCTCCCTCTCCCGGATACTCCTTCAGCCACGCGACGTCGATCGCCTTGGCCTTCCGCGACGCCTTCTGAGCGATCAGCCACTGGCCGCGTGCGTTATGGGTCACGGCGCCCTTCTTCGGGAGCTTTTCGTTGTGGCAATACAGGCAGTTGTCGGCGGGAAGCCCGAGCGACTTCGCCTGCTTCTGCATCGGGAGCGTCGCCGACGAGGTTCCCGTGAAGAGAACCCAGGCCGCCCAGAAGAGGACGACCGCTGCGAGCGCGATCCGCGGGTGTCCGCGCATGGACCTTTCTCCTTTCTTCTTCACGCCGACTTCTTCGTCGCCGCCGGCGCCTTGTCATCCGCGACCGAGACCACCTTCACGTGCTCGAAGCCGTCGTCGGTCTTCACGTACTCGACCTGAACACGGCTTCCGGGGCCGACCTTCCCGCGGACGATGACCGCCTGGTCGAGATCGAAGGTGCGATCGTCGCCGCCCGGCCCCGTGACCTTGATCTTTTTGCCCGGCTCGTACTCCTTGACCGTGCCGACGACCATCTCGGTCTTCGTGGTGACGTCGGGTCCGGGCTGGTGGACCGTCTTCTTCGATTTGGTCCGGATGTCGTGACCCGGATCGGGCTTCGGCTGCATCGCCATTTCGGCGGCGCCCCTCGTCGAGCCCGCGCCGCTCAACACCATGACGTGCTCCCGGCCGTTTTCGTCTTTCGTCCACTGCACCGTGACGGGCTGGCCGACCGTAATCGCGCCTTCGACCCGGGCGTTCTCGTCGAGGTCGAACGAGTACGTCTTG
>Ga0209974_10000093_pt1 | contig 24973 bp, 18 predicted proteins | sample InoplaM3SPM_FD_187592 | JGI IMG/M metagenome (GOLD analysis project Ga0209974, IMG submission 187592) | Arabidopsis thaliana rhizosphere microbial communities from the Joint Genome Institute, USA, that affect carbon cycling - Inoculated... | ecosystem: Host-associated > Plants > Roots >...
ATGCCGCCTTTCGGAGCGCGATTTCCGCGGTCCGTTCCACGACCACCCGCACGATCTCGTCGGCGACAACGACCTGTTGTCCGTGACGCAGCCGCAAACGGTCGGCGACATTCACGACGCGTATTTCGCCGCCGGCGCGGACCTGGTGGAAACGAACACGTTCAGCGCCACGCGCATTGCACAGGCCGATTACGGCATGCAGTCGCAGGTGCGCGCGATCAACGAATCGGCGGCGCGCATCGCGCGCGCGAGCGCCGATCGCTGGACGGCGCGAACACCCGATCGGCCGCGCTTCGTCGCCGGCGCGCTCGGTCCGACCAATCGCACCGCGTCGATTTCACCGGACGTGAACGATCCGGGCGCTCGCAACGTGACGTTCGACGAGCTCGTCGCTGCGTACCGTGAAGCCGCCGACGGCCTGATCGACGGCGGCGCCGATCTCCTGCTCGTCGAAACCGTCTTCGACACGCTGAACGCGAAAGCCGCATTGTTTGCGATCGAGCAGGCGTTCGACCGGCGCGGCGCTCGGCTGCCCATCATCGTGTCGGGGACGATCACCGACGCATCGGGACGCACGCTTTCCGGCCAGACGCCCGAGGCGTTCTGGAATTCGGTGCGTCACGTGAAGCCGCTCGCCGTCGGCCTGAACTGTGCGCTCGGTGCGGCGCTGATGCGGCCGTACATCGAGGAGCTTTCGCGCGTCGCCGATACGTTCGTCTCGTGTTATCCGAACGCCGGCTTGCCCAACCCGATGTCCGACACCGGATACGACGAAACACCCGCCGAAACGTCGGGCATGCTCGGCGAGTTCGCGCGCAGCGGCTTCGTCAACGTCGTCGGCGGCTGTTGCGGCACGACGCCCGAGCACATTCGCGCGATCGTCGCGGCCGTTCACGGCGTGCCTCCTCGGCGCCTGCGCACGAAGGCGGAGCTCGCGATTGCCTGAAGCGGGCGCGCCTACCCTGTCCCGGGTTGCCGGGGCAGGCGAGCGGCGGCGCGAAATGCGGCTCGCGGGTCTCGAGCCGCTCAACATCGGGGACGACTCGCTGTTCGTCAACGTCGGCGAGCGCACCAACGTCACCGGTTCGCGTGCCTTCGCGAAGCTGATCCTCGCCGGCGATTTCGCCGCTGCGGTCGACGTTGCGCGCCAGCAGGTGCAAAGCGGTGCGCAGATGATCGACGTCAACATGGACGAGGCGATGCTCGACTCGAAGGCGGCCATGGTGCGCTTTCTGAGCCTGATCGCGTCGGAGCCCGACATCGCACGCGTGCCGGTGATGATCGACTCGTCGAAATGGGACGTGATCGAGGCGGGGCTCAAGTGCGTGCAGGGCAAGCCCGTCGTCAATTCGATCTCGATGAAGGAGGGCGAGGCCGAGTTCCTGCGACAGGCGAAGCTCGTGCTGAACTACGGCGCGGCAGCGGTCGTCATGTGCTTCGACGAGCGCGGGCAGGCCGACAACTACGAGCGCCGCATCGACGTCGCACGCCGCGCGTATACGCTGCTGGTCGAACGCGTGGGCTTTCCGCCGGAAGACATCATCATCGATCCGAACGTCTTCGCGATCGCCACGGGGATCGACGAGCATGCGAACTATGCCGTCGATTTCATCCGCGCGACCGCGTGGATCCGCGCGAACCTGCCGCATGCGAAGGTCTCGGGCGGCATCTCGAACGTGAGCTTCAGCTTCCGCGGCAACGACGCGGTGCGCGAGGCGATCCACACGGTGTTCCTGTACCACGCCATTCGCGCCGGGCTGACGATGGGCATCGTTAATGCGGGCCAGCTCGGCGTATACGACGAGATCGATCCGAAGTTGCGCGAACTCGTCGAGGACGTGGTGCTGAACCGCAAGCCCGCCGACGGCGCGAATCCGACGGAGAAACTGGTTACCTTCGCCGAGACCTACAAGGCGAAAGGACGCAAGGTCGAGGAAGATCTCGCGTGGCGCGATGCGAGCGTCGAGTCGCGGCTGTCGCACGCGCTCGTCAGGGGCATTACGACGTACGTCGTGGACGACACGGAGGAGGCGCGCCGCAGTGTCGCCGCGCGTGGCGGACGTCCGATCGAGGTGATCGAAGGCCCTCTGATGGACGGCATGAATGTCGTCGGCGATCTGTTCGGCGCAGGCAAGATGTTCCTGCCCCAGGTCGTCAAGAGTGCACGCGTGATGAAGCAGGCGGTCGCGCATCTGATTCCCTACATCGAAGCGGAAAAGCTCGCGTCGGGTACCGAAGCTCGACCGAAAGGTCGCATCGTCACCGCGACCGTGAAGGGCGACGTGCACGACATCGGCAAGAACATCGTGGGCGTCGTCCTGCAATGCAATAACTTCGACGTCATCGACCTCGGCGTGATGGTGCCGGCGCAAAAGATCCTCGCGACCGCGCGCGAGCACAACGCCGATGCGATCGGATTGTCCGGACTGATCACGCCGTCGCTCGAGGAGATGGCGCACGTCGCCGGCGAGATGCAGCGGGAAGGATTTGTCGTACCGCTGCTGATCGGCGGTGCGACGACGTCGCGCGTGCATACGGCCGTGAAGATCGCGCCCAACTACCGGAACGGACCCACCGTGTACGTGCCCGATGCGTCGCGCGCCGTCGGTGTCGTCACGAGCCTGTTGTCGGACGAACAGCGCGAAGCGTACGTCGCGCAAGTGAGCAGCGATTACGAGACGATTCGCAAACAGCACGCGGGGAAGCGCGGACCGAAGCTGGTTTCGCTCGCAGCTGCAAGGGCAAATGCATTCAGGGCGGATTGGGCGTCATATGAGCCGCCCGTCCCCGCTTTGCTGGGCCGACGGGTCTTTCGCGACGTCGATTTGCGCGAGATCGCTCGTTGCATCGACTGGGCGCCGTTCTTCCAGGCGTGGGAGCTGTCGGGGCCGTTTCCAGCGATCCTCGACGATCCGGTGGTCGGAGAAGCGGCGCGGAACGTTTACGCCGAGGGCCAGGCGATGCTGGACGAGATCGTGGCAGGCCGATGGCTGTCCGCCGACGGTGTCGCCGGCATCTGGCCGGCGGGAGCCGACGGTGACGACATCGTGCTGTGGGCGGACGAGGCGCGGGCGACGCCGTTGCTGACGTGGCGCAATCTGCGGCAACAGAACGAGCGACCGGCAGGCAAGCCCAATTTCTGTCTGTCGGACTTCGTCGCGCCGTCATCGGTGCGACGCGACTACGTTGGCGCATTCGCGGTGACGACGGGCGGTGCGGTCGAAACGCGGGTCGCCGCGTACAAGGCGGCCAACGACGACTACTCCGCGCTGATGCTGAAGTCGCTCGCGGATCGGCTCGCCGAGGCGTTCGCCGAGTGGCTGCACCGCAAGGTACGTACGGAGCTTTGGGGTTATGCGCAGGGCGAGGCCCTCGACAATGCCGCGTTGATCCGCGAGGCGTACCGCGGCATTCGCCCGGCGCCCGGCTACCCGGCCTGTCCCGATCATTCGGTGAAGGCGGCGCTGTTCGAGATGCTCGGCGCGGCGGACGCCGGCATGGAAGTCACCGAGAACTACGCGATGCTCCCGGCGGCGTCGGTTGCGGGCTTTTACCTCGCGCACCCCGACGCGCGCTATTTCGCGGTGGGGAAGATCGGCGAGGACCAGCTCGTTGACTATGCGAAGCGCAGCGGGATCGACATCGACACGGCGCGCAGAAGGCTGGCTCCCAATCTCTGAAGGCGCGTGCTTCCGCGAAGAAGGTCTTCGGCGTTGGCCCTACCCTTGGGGCAACGTGAACGACACCGGCAGCAGTTCTCTGAGCACGAACTTCGCGACGGCGGGCCCGTCACAGTAACAGCGGATCTCGGCATTCGCGCCGAATTCGGCGATCACTTGAAGGCACGCGCCGCAGGGCGTGGCGGGTTCAGCGGTAGGCGTGTACAGGGCGACTGCGGCAATTCCCGTGGCGCCATCGGCGACTGCGCGAAAGACTGCATTCCGTTCCGCGCAGATCGTGAGCCCATACGACGCATTCTCGACGTTGCAGCCGCTCGCGATCGCGCCTTCGCCGGTTAGCACGGCGGCGCCGACGCGAAACCCGCTGTACGGAGCATGCGCATTTCGGGTAACCGTGCGAGCGGCCTTGAGAAGCCGATCCCAATCGATTTCGATCGATGTCTTCATGGATGGACGCACGAGGCGCCGGCAATTACTCCAACGCGCCGAAAATTCACGTTGTGATGCGCGTCAGTCGGCGATTACAGTATGCATCCTAGCGCGATCCCGTCGAGGTAAGGGTACGCGCCGGTATTGCCGTTAGCGTATTACGATGCCGGGCGGCACCAGGCGTGATAATGGACAGAACACCGCATCTATGCAGCCTGTGCGCCGGGCAAGGGCGCTTGGGCATTGCGGTTCACCAGCGAGCGCGGCCGATCACTAAAGATCCATGTCGGCAGTACCGTACGAGGACGCCGTAGCACCGTCGATTGCCGCTGCCGCGCGTGGTGACGCCGATGCGCAGCGTGTTGCGGCGTACGTCCCGCGCATGCTGCTGCAGCATCTCGCCGACGACCCGGCGATGCGGCACTGGACAAGCAGTGGAACGGCGGTGTTCGTCGACATCTCGGGTTTCACGAAACTTTCCGAAGCGCTCGCCAAGAAGGGACGCGAGGGCGCTGAGCATGTCGCTGACACCATTGGCGGCATTTTCGAGTCGATGCTGCAGATCGCATACGCGAACGGCGGCAGCCTCCTCAAGTTCGGCGGCGATGCGTTGCTGTTGTGGTTCGAAGGCGACGATAACGAGGCGCGTGGGTGTCGCGTGTCGCTACTGTTGCGTCGTCATCTCGCCGAAGCCGGCCGCATCAGCGTCGACAACACGACGATCAGCTTGCGGATGTCGCAGGGCGTCCACTCGGGCGACTTCCATTTCTTTGCGGTAGGGACCGCTCACACCGAGCTGCTGCCCGTTGGTCCGGCGTGGACGCGGCTGGTCAGCATTCAGCACGGCGCGGAACCCGATCAGATCGCCATCAGTGCTGATACCGCGGCATGTCTTCCTGCGCAGTGTGTAGATACCGGCACAGGGGGTTCATCGCTGCTGGTACACGAGCCGCCGGGAGAGTGGAAAGACGCCGCGTTGCACGCGCGGCCGACGCTGCCACCCGAAATCCTGGATCGTTGCCTGGCGCCTGCGGTGCGGAGCCACGTCATGAGTGGCGGCGGTACGTCCGAGCACCGGCCGGTGACAATCGCGTTCATACGCTTCGAAGGAACGGATGCATTGATCGCGAACCAAGGCCCGGCCGCCGGGGCCGCGTCGCTGCATCGTGTCGTGAGCGCCATCGAATCGGCATGTGCTGCTCACGAGGTGGCGTTTCTCGCCTCCGACGTCGACGCCGATGGCGGCAAGATCATCCTGGCCGGCGGTGCGCCCAAAGTGACCGGCAACGACGAAGAGCGCGTGCTGCTCGCATCACGCGCCATCGTTCAGCATGAGCTCCCGTTGCCGATTCGCATCGGCGTACATCGCGGCGCGGTCTTTGCGGGAGATATCGGCCCTCACTACCGACGTACTTACACGGTGATGGGTGATGCCGTCAATCTCACTGCACGCCTGATGGCGCAGGCCGAGCCGGGCGCGATCTACGCGACCGGCGACGTGCTCGAACGAAGCAAGGCGCACTTTCAGACGACCGAACTCGCCCCATTCGCCGTCAAGGGGAAGGCAGAGCCGGTACGCGCGTGGTCGGTGGGCGGCGCGCAAAGCTCGCGCGCCCGGCAGACGACGACGCAGAAGCTTGCGCTGACCGGTCGCAACGCCGAACTCGGTGTGCTGCGCAAGGCTTTCACCAGTGCACGTGGGGGTGCCGGTCGGTTGATTGAGGTCGTAGGGGAGGCCGGTGTCGGCAAGACGCGCCTGCTCGAGGCGCTGCGCGACGCTGCAGCGGGCTTTCGCAAACTGCGCGCGACCTGTGAAGCGTACACGGCGTCGAAGCCTTACGCGCTATGGAGCGAGGTCCTCCGCGAATACATGGAGATGGGGCGCGACGACTCCGACGAACTGATCATTGATCGGCTGCGCGAAACGATCGCCGCGCGCGCGCCGGATCTCACGCCGTGGTTGCCGCTTATCGCAACCGTGTTCGACGTCGAGTTGCTTCCAACGCCCGAGATCCAGATGCTCGCCGAGGTCAATCGACGCAAGCGGCTGCATGAATCGGTCGTCCGTTACCTCGAGGCGACGATCACAGGATCGGTGCTGATCGAAATCGAGGACGCGCACCACATTGACGAAGCGTCCAGCGAGTTGCTCGCGTATGTCGCTGAATCGATCGGGACGAAATCCTGGCTGCTCGCGGTAGCGCGGAGGCCGTCGCGGCAACTTGCATTGCCGGAGATACCCGCAATCGTGCGCCTCGAATTGAAACCGCTCGCGCCGCAAGACGCGCTGCGTCTGGCGCAACTCGCGACGCAACAGAGCCCGCTACCTGCGCACGTACTGGATGTCGTGTCTAAGCGCTCCGGCGGTAATCCACAGTTTCTTCGCGATCTGTTGCGTACGGCTATCGAATCGGGCGGAGTCGCTGATCTGCCTGATTCGGCCGAAGCCGCGGCCATGGCGCAGATCGATGGTCTGTCGCCAGACGATCGCGCGATCGTGCGTCGTGCTGCCGTGTTTGGGTTGACGTTCCATCCGCGGATGCTTGCGTGGTTCGTGGAAGAGGGAGAAGGCTCGCTGCCGCCGCCGGACGTGTGGGACCGGCTGCGCGAGTTGTTCGACGAGGAACCCGACGGGTACCTTCGTTTCCGACGATCGTTGCTGCGCGATGCCGCCTATGAGGGCTTGCCCTTTCGGGTGCGGCGCAAGCTGCACGCGACGGTGGCCGCCCACCTCGAAGAGGAGATGGATTATCCCGACGAAGCAGCCGGGATGTTGTCGCTGCACTATTACGAGGCGGGCGATTTCCAGCGCACCTGGCGGTACGCGACGCTCGCAGCCGCTCGCGCCGAGGCCGCGTATGCCTACATCGAGGCTGCGCGACTGTATTCACGGGCATTGGAAGCGGGGCGCCGCCTCGAGACGGTCGATCGAAAGGAGTTCGCTGACATCCATGTGTCACTCGGGATCGCGTGGTTTCGAGCGAGCGAATACCAGAAGGCAGGTGAGGCGTTCAACGCCGCGCGGCCGCTACTCGCCGACGATACGCTGTCAGACGCAAGCGTGTTGATGAAGCTCGCAGAGCTTGAAGAGAAACGGGGAAAGTACGAGGAGGCATTGCGCTGGACCGATCAGGCGCGACAGGCGCTTCAGGCCTTGGACGGTCCAGAGCCCGCGCGTCTCGCGGCGCGTGCGGCGGCGTGGTACGCGACCGTCCTCCAGGCGGAAGGACGTACGACCGATGCGCTCGAATGGGCGGATCGAACGCTTGAAGAAGCGACGGCGGTCGACGATGCGGAAGCGCTTGGGGACGCCTATTTCGTCAAAGGCTGGGCGTGCGGCGAACTGGCGAAGGAGGGCGCACTCGCGTTGATGGAGCAATCGCTCGAGGCGTATCGCCGTTCCGGCAATCTTGTGAGGCAGGCGGGTGTTCTGATGAGCCTGGGCGTAGTGTGCCAATGGGAAGGCCGCTGGGACGATGCCATGTCCTACTACGTGCGCGGCCGGGAAGAGTCGATCAAGATCGGCGACACAATAGGAGCCGCGCTCGCACGCATCAACATCGCCGAGATCCTCACCGACCGCGGCGAATGGGTCGACGCGGAGACAACGCTGCTCGAAACACTGCCGCTATGGCGAACGTCGCAGTATCACTATTACCTTGCCGCCTGCCTTTCGCTGCTCGGACGCGTGTCGCTCCGCCGTAGTCGCTTCGACGAGGCACTCGCAAGGCTCGAAGAAGCGAAATCCAACTTTCTGCACGTAGGCGCCGAGCAGGAGGTGCCGGCTGTCGAGGCACGTATTGCCGAATGCCGCGTCGCGATGGGCAAGCCCGATTCAGCGCTCGAGTTGCTCGGGGGCCTGCTGCAAAAAGCTGAATCTTCGACCGGTGTGGCGCGAGTGATGCCGCTGCTCACGCGTGTGCAGGGTCATGCGCTGCTGCAGCAGGGGGACATGTGGGGTGCGCGCGACGCATTGGATGCGAGCCTCGCCGCGGCTCGCGAGCGGAAGGACCTGTTCGAAGCGACGCTTACGATGCTTTCGCTCATCGAACTAGACCGGCTCGAGGGTGTCGAGCCCGCACTCGATATCGTCGATGAAAATCGCAACCTGCTCTCGCGTTTGAAGATCCGCGCCGTGCCGGCCGTGCCATTGCCGGCTCAATAGAGGCGTAAGCGCCGAAAACGAAGCGGCCCCGCAGGGCCGCTCCGAACTTCCAGCGGGCAACTAATCAGAAGTTGCCGATGCGTACCCAGCCATCGCTGAGATCCATGATGGTGGTGGAATACGTACCGTCGCCGTTGGGTGATGGGGTACCGACCACGCACATCTGCGCCTGTTTGCCGAAGGTGTAGGGAAAAGGCGCGGCGGAATAAGTCGGCGCATCCAATACCGTGCCATCCGCGAGCGTTGCCTTGAATGGCGCCGTCGGCGGAACGGGCGCATCGGGCAACAGCGGAAGCGGCGTGCTCATCACTTTCGAGCCCGAGGAATGAGGGGCACCCGATGTTCCGCCGGTCGGACGCGTCACTGTCCATGTGGTTCCCTGAACGACTGTCACCCGCATTCGTTCGGTTCCGATGACGATGTCAAAAGGCGTTGACGGCGTCGGCAGAACCGCGTTCTGCGGTGAGGTGTTGACCTTGATCGTATTCGCGTTGATGTTCGCGTTCGCGCTCAAGACACCATAGGGCGCCGGCAATACGCCAGGCTGACCATTCGTGAACTGGCACTGAAGGATGGATCCGTCGAGATACGCCGGCTGCTGCGGCGGCTGCACCGTCGGGTCGGGAAAAGCCGCCGATGCTTTGCTGCCATCATTGTTGAGCCAGGCTAGCTTGGGAACGGCGGAGTTCGCCGAAACGACTTGGTACGTCCAAACCGCCAAGGGCTGATCGGCGCTACCGACCGGCCAGCGGAAATGCACTTGACCCTGCGCCGTCAACAGTTTGTTCGACGCGTAAAAGGTGCTTCCTGCTCCGCACGTGCCGTCGGAGTTGTACGGCCCTCGCGCTACGACCAGTTCGGGTGTTTGCGACGCCTCATCGTTGACCAAGTCAATCGATTCTCCGCAGTCCAGCGTTCCGCAGGAAATGAGCGTCTGCAGGTTGGTTGCGAGATGTGTGGAAGAATCGATGTTGTCGTTGATTCTCGTGAACGTGTCGCCGCTCAGCGAAGCGCCTGTGCGTACGTTCGCATCCCACAGCGCGTCGCCGCAACTCGTCACCCAGAAGGTCAGGACATAGATTTCCTTCCCCTTCAGCGGCGACATGTTGTTGACGACGATTCGCGTATTGGCGTTCGTCGTCGGGTCCGCAACTACGATTGGCGTGCCGTTGACAACACCGTTGGTAGCACCCGAGGGCCTGTGGTCAGCGTCGACAAAGATGGTGACGCCGGGATTCGTGATCAGCAGCTCGAAGGAGCCGATGTTCGACGCAGAGGTGGACGGAGGAGCCTCGTTCTTGAGAAAGGCCTGTACCTTAACCGGCGCAATCACCTTCGGTGCAGGTCCGGACGTGTCGTACTCGGCCTGCTCGTCCATGACGAGGCTGTAAGCCTTGTCGGTTCCGTTGCTGCCACCGCCTTTTGCCGCGAACCCCGGGAGCGATAGCACCGCAAATACCAGCAATATCGTAAATTGAAGCGATTTTCGAATCCCGTTCATGACTTTCTCCCGCGACGATTGCTTATTAATGCGCTCAACCTTTCCGAACTCACGTGGCTAGATCTGTAAAAAGAATCTCCTGCCTGTCGTCAATCAGGATGGCACATCGTGTGTCCCACAGTGGGCCCTCGAACGACCGCAACATTACACCTGTTGCCGCCGGATCGGAATAGGTTTTGAGTGGATAATTTTCACGCCAACCGCTCGTAAGTCGTTCAAAACAAAGGGGCGGCCCGCGGGCCGCCCCTTTGTCGCTTGGAGGGGGAAGGTCAGAAGTTGCCGATTCTCACCCAGCCGTCGCCGATGTCGAAGATCGTGGTGCGGTAAAGGAGGCGCGTCGCGCCAGTAAGGTCCCCTCCCACGCGGTAGCCGTCATAGGGCGTAAACCCGTGGTCGGCCACGCACATGTGCGCCTGCGTTTGCACGACGTAGGGCGGCGGGAAGGCTGTCGCGTCGTTCGGGATGATCGGCAAAGGAGTACTCATGACTCGCAGAACCTTGGGATAAGCCGGCAAGTCGTGCGGCGCTTTGATCGCGCCGCCTTCCGTCGCCGTACCGCGGGTCACCGTGAACGTCGTCGAGTACGTTCCTCCGCTCAACACGGGCGTTCCCACCGACGTGACGGTCATCCGTTCCGTTGTGAGGAGTTGCGCACCGCCCGCGGTATTCGCGATCACGATCGGGAAAGGCGTTGCAGGCAGCGCTGGGGCACCGGGGTTGGGCACTAGATCAGACGATGCCGGGTTTGCTTTGATCCCTTTGACCTGAATCTGCGTGTCCGTCGGCAAAACATTCGCCGCCAGTTCCCCGTACGGGGCCGGCAGCCTGTCGCTCAGGCAAGCAAGAGCCGGGACGAATTGCTTATCTCCATTGACCGTTGTGAGGCTTCCATCGGTATTCAGCCACGCTACCTCCGGCCTCGGCATTTTCGTCCAGCCTGCCAGTGCACCCGTCGTTTCGACGGGCCGCAACCGCCAATTGAGCTGATACATGAACGCGGCGTTCGGCTGGGCTGTCATGTCCCACGTGAGATTGACCGTATCGCTGGCCAGAATGGCATTCGTGAACGTATACAGCACCGGCACGCAGTCTTCCTGAACGCCGTCCTTGTTGTACGCATTGCGCATACCGGCCGCCCAGCCCGGCTCGCTGTCCGCCAACGTGCCTGGGTTCAGGAAGCTCGAAGCGAAAGGCTGCCCGCAGTCGAGGATACCGGCGAATATCTTGAACGAGTCGGACGTGCCATCGGTGAAGCCGGAAGCCGAGGCTTTCAGCGAATAGGTCCCGAGCGTGTCGACCTTGAGCGACGTCAAGGTCGCCACGCCTGCGGTGATCGTCATTGGCGTAGGCGTGGGCGTGAGCGTGGCGCCCCCACCCGTTGGCTGGTTGAGCGTCAACGTGATGGGCCCGGTGAACGACGTGGCGACCGAGCCTCCGATCAGTGCCTTGATCGTAACCTTCGGGCCGGCAGGTTGGCCGGCGACGCTGGTGATCTCCTGATTGATTTCGGCGTTGGCCGGTTGCTTGTCGAATTGAAGCGTACAAGAGATCGTCGACGACGCGGTCGCGACCGTTCCGCCGCCCGGCGACGCTGTGAATGACGTGCCGCCTCCCGAGTTTCCTGCGTTTCCGGTGAATGCACGCGCGCTCCAGTTGGCAGTGGCTCCGCATGACGTAAGGTCGACAGGGGCCTCGGCGGTGAGAGCGATGCTTCCGCTGGTGTTCGGCGCAATCCCCGAGATCCAGGAGATCAGGATCGTGTCACCCGGATTGCATGGCTTGGTGACGCTGCAATTCGGCGTGACAGCCGTATTGCCGGTCACGAGGGATGATTGAACGGTGACGTTGGTCACCTTCACCCCAAGCGTGATATTCATCGAGTTGATGTAGGAGTTGCCGTTCGACAGGTTGTTGAAGGTCGCCGTGTACCCAGTCGACGTCGGCGTAACGGAAAAACTGAACAGCTTCGTCGCGGCGTTACTAGGAAGTGCGAACGCGACGAGGGTGAATGTCACAAGGAAGCGAAGCAGCTTGCCCAAAGCGTTCATTCGAAGTCCCTTCTTGATTCGACAAACATCGGAAAGTCCCGAATGCGCGCAGGCTCCCACACCGGACCTACAGCCGGTAGAAAGACAGCCACTAACGCGGTTCGTAGGCTTTTTTTTATTTGAGCCCCCTGGGCCGCTTACCCGGGAGGCATTACGCAGGAAGTTGCAGAGGCGAGCAAGTTCCGAGCCTCTTCAGAATTTAATTATAAGCCACTGATAAACATGTACTTTTGTTAGTGTTTAAACAGCGGTCCTTGTAGGAGTGTAAGCGTTATCGACACCCCTCACATTTTCAATCCAGCTCCCCCAAAAAATCCGCCTTCCCCAGCGGCACCCCGTTATGCCGCAGGATCCCGTACGCCGTCGCCGCATGGAAAAACACGTTCGGCACGGCGAACTGCATCAAATAGTTGGCTCCCGTGAACTTATGCGGTTCGCCGCTCACCGGGCGAACGATCTCCCGCGTCGCCGCCTGCTCGAAATTCTTCGCGTCGAGCCCTTTCATGTAATCGATCGTGCGCTTCACGCGCGCGATGAGATCGTCGAAGGTCTGCTCCTTGTCTTCGTAGGCCGGCGGTTCGACGCCCGAAAGCCGCGCGGCCGCGCCCTTCGCGATGTCGGTTGCGATCTGGACCTGGCGGGAGAGCGGAAGCATGTCGGGCGCGAGGCGCGCACTCGTGTAGACCGTTTCCTCGATCTTCTGCTCGAGCGCATGCGCCTTCGCCTTCTCCAGAATCGCCCCGAGATTCGAAAGCATTCGCGTGAACGCGCCGACGGAAAGCTGATGGATCGACAGCGACATGTATTGCTCCTTGGAAAAGAACGTCAACGAAGAATCAGGTATAGCACGCCGCCGAGGATCAGCCATTTGAGCGTGTAGTGCGCGAACCGGCTTTTCTTCTTGATCCATTTGCCGACGAGGCGCACGCGATACGCGACGTTGAAGATGCGATTGATCGCGCCGACGCGATCGCCCGGCGCGTTCTCCGTCTGGCTCGCGCGGATCAGCGTCATCTCGACGACGTGGTTCAGCCACTGCATGACACGATTCCTGAGCGGTCGTTCGACATCGCAGAACAGGATGATTCGCGTGACGTCGCTGCGGTTCTCGGCCGTGTGAACGAACGTTTCGTCGAACATCACCGGTTCGCCGTCGCGCCAGTGATACGGCTCGCCGTCGACGACGATGCGGCACGTGTCCGAGTTCGGCGTGACGAGTCCCAGGTGATAGCGCAGCGATCCCGCGAATGGATCGCGATGCGCGCCGAGCTTGCTACCCGGCGGCAGCAGCGCAAACATTGCCGCGTTGACACCCGGGATCGACTGCACGAGTTCCACGGTCTTTGGACAAAGCGCCCTCGCGGAAGGCAACGGCTCGTCGTACCACTTGACGTAGAACCGCTTCCACCCGGTCTTGAAAAACGAATTGAAGCCGATGTCGTTGTAGGTCGCTGCCGCACGAATGCGGCCTTCGTCGAAGAGCTGCAACGCCTCGGCGCGAATCGTCTGCCAGTTCTCCTTCAGCGGCCGCAATTCGGGGAAACGCTCGACGTCGACGTAGGGTCGATTCGGCACCGCCGAGAAGAAATACATCAGCGCGTTGTACGGCGCCATCAGCGACGAATGGTCGGTGAGCTGGCGCAGGAAGCCGTGTCGTACGCGACCGCGGTAGTGCACGTACACGGCGGACGCGACGAACGCGTAGAAGACGATGAACTTGGGCGCGAGGAGCCTAACGAGCATGACGTCGGGCGAGCTGCACGTGGTCCTACTTTAATCCTCCGCCGGGTGCATCGTGAAGGCTCGCGCGAGGCGTGGTTCGGCGTCGCGGTCGCCGCGCCGATTTCCAGCGCCGATGCACCCACCACCATTGTTCGGGATGCCGCAGAACGAGCCGCTCGATCACCGCGTTGAATGCGCGCGTCGTGCGTGCGATCGACTCATTGACGTTCGGTACGTCGACGACCGGAACGGGCGGCTCGAACCGCAGCACGTGGCGCCCGTCGGCCTCCCGCCAGCACGCCGCCGGGATCACCGGCGCGCCGGTCGCCAGCGCGATGACCGCGAGACTCTTGAACGTGCCCGCGGGTTGCCCGAAGAACTCGACGTCGATGCCATCCGCACCGCCTGCGTACTGATCAAACGGAAACACGACGACGTCACCGCGCTCGAGCAGCGACACGATACTGTCGAGCGATCCGCGTTTGCCGATCACGCCGAACCCCGCGCGCTTGAAGCGCCGCGTCACGAGCGCGTCGAGCCAGCGCGGCTTGATGGGGCGCCGGACGAAGTGGAACCGTCCGTTGACTTCGGGATAGTTCTGGATGCCGGCGACGGTCGCAACTTCCCAGTTTCCGAAATGACCGGTCAGCACGAGCACTCCCTTGCCTCGCCGAAACGCCGTGGCGAAGACGTCGAGGTTCTGGAGCCGCACGACACTGCGCTTGCGCTCGGCGGACATCCATCGGAAGCGAAAGAATTCGGCGATTAATTGAAACAGATGCGCGTAATGCGCCTGTGCGAGACGGTCGATTTCCTCCTGTGACACTGCCGTGCCGAACACGCGGCGCAGGTTTTCGAGAACGACGCTCCGCCGAACAGGCAGGACGTTGAAGAACAGTTTTCCGGCCAGCGGCGCTGTCGTCACGATCGGCAGCGCAAGCGTCACCGCGGATGCGCTGCTTCGGTCGTGTGTCAACGAAACAGCGATGTCCGCGATCCGCGCCCGATCGAGTATTTCCCGCGCGTTGGCGCTGAACGCGATGCGAGGTGCGCCGTAGCCGTCGCGTTCGACCGAAAAGTCGGCAGGTTCGATGCGCCCGGCCGCGAGCTCTCTCGAAAACAGCTTCGCGCACGCTTCCTTCGCCGCATACCGCGCCGCAAGGCTCGCGACACGACCGGCGCCGTCGCCGGCGTCAGCGAGTTCGCGAGCGGTGAACAGCTTGGTGAGTTCGGCGACGGGCGTTTGGGCGAGCAGCCGTTCGATGCGTGCGATTTCGACGCTGTCGATGCCGCAACGAATCGGGGCATCCGACGGGGCAATCGGCGCTGGCGTAGCTGTCAGCGTAGCGGTGTCGAACGCATCCATCGAAGCTTCACGTGCGCAGCGGTTCCCGATGCTGTCGAGTGTCATGCACCGACGGCGCGGATGATCAGCGCGGCATCCGTGCTTGCGAAGCCGCGGCAAAGGATCAGCGCGATATCGCTCCGCGCCGCCTGGACGTTTTGCGACAACGGAAGTCCTGCGGCTTCAACGGCAGGACGATCGAGCGTCGCGATTCCCGGCACCGTCTTCCGATGCAAGGCGGCGAGGGCGATCGTCGCCTCCACGATGCCGGCGGCCGCGATCAGGTGTCCCAGCGCCCACTTGAACGCGGTGACCGGCGGACACCGCGCGCCGAATACGCGCCGCAGTGCTATGGCTTCGGATGCGTCCGACAGCGGGGTGCCGTTGCCATGCGCAACCACCATCCCGATCGCATCCGGTTCGAGGTGAGCGTCGGCCAGGGCAGCTTCGATGGCGCGTGCGACTCCGTCGCCGTCGTCCCGGATGGCGAGCAACCCCGACGCTTCGTTGACGTATCCTCCGCCGAGCACTTCGCCGACGACCGGCGCGCGGCGCGCGCGCGCCGCGGTTTGCGTCTCGAGCGCAAACGCGCCGGCACCTTCGCCGAACAGGCTACCGGATCGCGAGGCGTCGAAAGGACGCAGGCGGTTGGCCCCGAGCAATCCGCACTCGTGGTAGTACAGCACGTTCTGCGGTTCGATCGGCGTGTCGTGTCCAATGGCGAGTGCGCGATCGGCTTCGCCGGTGCGGAGGGCCTCCAGAGCCTCGATCACCGCCAGCGTGCCGCCGACGCTGTGGTTCGTGATGCACGCGTTCGTGCCCTTCAGGCGATTGCGTATGCCGACGTGACAGAGCACGTTGTTCGGCAGCGTGCGCAGGAGCCACATCGGATTGACGGTATCGGCGAGATCGCTGCCGAACTTGACGAGGTCGCCGTGCGCCTCGCTCATCAGCGGGAAATAGTCGTACTGATTTTCGAACGCGCCGCCGCCGGACCCCACGTAGATGCCGGTACGGTCGGCGAATTGCGCTGACGCCTCGGGCGACAGCGACTCGCGGTGCGCCGCATATCCGGCCGCTTCCGCGGCACGGTCGCCTGCATAAATGCCGACGAGATCGGTGCGGCGGATGAACTTGTGAAGCTTGCGATCGTCGACGAGCGCGCGCGCGTTGAAAGCGGGGATTTCGGCTGCGTGCGTCACCGGCCACCCGGTCGTATCCCATCCCTCGATCGCGCGAATCGCCGAGCGCCCCTCCAGGATCGCACCCAGCATCGATGCCGGATCGCGGCCCGCCCCGCTGACCGCGCCGGTGCCCGTGATGACGACGCGTTCCCTCATGCCGACGCATCCACGAGATCGGGACTGCGCAGGACCACGCAACTGTTCGAGCCGCCGAAGCCGAATGAATTCGACAGCGTCATGCGCACTTTTTGCCGCCGCGGCGCGCCCAGCACCAGGTTGAGGTCGCAATCGGGATCGAACTCGCGGTAGTTCGCGTTGACCGGCATCTCGCCGTGGTGGATCGCGAGCGCGCAGATCGCGACTTCGACGGCACCTGCGGCGGCGATCAGGTGGCCCATCGAGCTCTTCGTCGAGCTGACCGAAACGCGTTTCGCGTCATCCGCGAACACCGCGTGGATCGCGGCCGTTTCGCTGCGATCGTTCATGCCGGTCGACGTGCCGTGCGCGTTGATGTAGTCGATGTCGGCAGGCACCGCGCCGGCATCCGCGAGCGCCGCGCGCATCGATTGAATCGGACCGTCGCCGTCGGGCGGCGAATCGGTGATGCGGTACGACGACAGCGAATTGCCGTCGCCGGCGAGTTCCGCGTAGATCTTCGCGCCGCGCCGCCGCGCCGCTTCCCATTCCTCGAGCACGACGAACCCGGCGCCTTCGCCGAGCACGAAGCCGTTGCGCGTCGCGTCGAACGGCCGGCTCGCGCGCTCGGGCGTGTCGTTGTCGGTCGATACGGCCGACAGCAGGCAGAAACCGGCGAGGCCAACTGGGCTGATCATCGAGTCGAAGCCGCCCGCGAGCGCGCGATCGACGGCGCCGCGGCGAATCAGCTTGAGCGCGGTTCCGATCGCCTGCCCTCCCGATGCGCACGCCGTATGCACGGACGTCGCGTAGCCGCGGATGCCGAAGCGGCGCGTCAGCAGCGCGAGTCCGGCGGTGCTCTGGCTGCGGCCGAAGGCGCGCGGATCTGCGGCGGAGGGGTCGGTCAGCAGTCGCCGCGCATCGAGGTCACCCGCGGGAGCGGAGTGCTGCTGGACCGCGGACAGGTCCCCGTATTCGACCCCCATCATGCCGGTGCCGACCGCGCAGCCCCAACGCTCGCCGTCCGCGTCGGTCGGCGCGATGCCGGCTTCGCGGATAGCTTCCTCGGCCGCCGCAAGCGCGAAGCGATGCGATCGATTGGTGAAGTTCAGGTACTTGCGCGGAGCAGTGATCACGCGCTCGTCGAACTTCTTCACTTCGGCCGCAATGCGCGTCGTGAATCCCGACGCGTCGAACAGCGTGATCGGCGCAGCCCCGTTCTTCACGCCGTCGAGCGCTGACCACGTCGTCGCCACGTCGTTGCCCACCGGCGTCACGAGTCCGATCCCCGTGATGGCGACGCGGCGGCGCTTGCCCGTGCTCACGTGATCGCTCCGGCCGTCGAGGCCAACACCGACGCGTCGATGGCTTCGGCGGCATCGTCTTCACCCGCACTGCGCGCGAGCTCGAGCCGCGCGCTCGCGACGGTACGTTCATCCGTGGTCGCCGACAGCATCGCCCTCAGCATGTCGTTTTCGCACGGCGCCAGCTTCACGCCGATCTCGAGACGCTGCAACGGCACGATGAACGAGCGCATCTTGACGTGCGTCATCCGCACCGCGCGTGGCGTTGCGAGCGCGATGCCCGGCGCCTCGCGCGCAAGCTCGAGCGCGAGCCGCATCTGCGTGTCGAGCAGCAGCGTTGCCGGAAATACCGGGCGGCGCGGGAAGTGATCGCCGAAAAACGGCGCGTTCGCGGGGACGTCCAGAACGCCGGTCAACTCGACGCCGGCGACGCGCTGCTCGATGCGCACCGGGACCGGCTCGACGCCGCGGAAGCGTCCGGGCGTGGCGCCCTCGTCGCGCAGCAGGGCCAGGCGCTCGCGCATCACTTGCGGCTCGTCGAAATCGGCGACCGGCAACATCGGACCGAGGCAATCGATTAGCTCGATGACCGTGCGGCCATCGACGGCGGCGCGGCCGTTGTACGCCACCGCATCGTCGTCGCACGCGAAGACATCGGCCCAGAGTTCGAGCGTTGCGCCGGGCTGCGCATCGCCGTGGAAGCGCGTTTCGGTCGCGAGCGCAGCCACCGGCCTGCCGCGAAAATCGATGTGATCCATCGCGACCCACGCGGCGAGCTGACCGACCGCCTCGGCGACCAACGCCGGCGAGAATGCGTCGAGCGCCGCGGGAATCGCGAATGTGCCGCGACCGTGCCGCCCCGACTCGAACTCGACGATGCGATCGACGAACGAGTAGGCAGCGAAATGATCGCGTTCCGGCGGCATGGACTTCACGCGGCAGCCGGCGCTTCCTTCTGCGCGCGCACGACAAGCTTGCAAAACGTCGTCGGCGTGAAAAGCCGCGGAATGTCGGCGACCTTCATCGGTGTCTTGAAGCGCTCGGCGGGCACTTCCGACAGGTATTCGCGCAGTTGCGCCAGTCCCTTGGCGGTCACGATGCCGTTCTGCTCGAACTCGGCTTCCGGCAGATCGCCGCGCGCATTCTCGACGATCTTGCCGCGCGGGATCTTGATCTTGAATGCGCGCTCCAGCCTGAACACCATGTCGAGGAAATCGATCGATTCCGCGTCGAGTCCCTCGATCAGCGACACGTCGGGCTTGATGTCCTCGACATCGCAGCCAAGCGCATCCGCCATCGTTTCGGCGACCTTCGGATACACGGCCATCACTTCGTCCTGCGTGACCGGAATTTCAGCCATTCGCTTCTCCCTTCAGTCGAGCTTGAAACCGCCATCGATATGGAACACCTGACCGGTGACATAGTTCGCGTAGTCGGACGCGAGGAACCACACGGCGTACGCGACGTCCTGCGCGGTCCCGTAACGCTTCAACAGGATGCGGGCCTTCGCTTCGTCGCCCGCCATGTCGCGGACCGCCTGCGACATCTCGGTGTCGATCACCCCGGGTGCAACCGCGTTGACGCGAATCTTCCGCGGCGCGAGTTCCACCGCGAGTGCACGCGTGAAGGCGTTGACCGCACCCTTGCTCGCCGCGTAATTGGTCTGCCCGCGCCCGCCCTTGTCGCCGGCGACCGAGCTCAGGTTGACGATCGCGCCCGCGCGCTGCATCACCATGTAGGGCACGACGGCGCGCGTGACATTGAAGACGCCGCCCACGTTAGTGTCGAGCACGATCTTGATGTCGTCGTCGCCGAGTGCCGCGAGCGGGTTGTCGCGGATGACACCGGCGTTGTTGATCAGGACGTCGATGCGCTCGTTGCGGTCGGCGATCCGCTCGACGGCCGCCTGGCATGCGTTCGCATCGGTGACGTCGACCTGCTCGCCGTGGACTTCGTGCCCGGCCTCCCGCGATTTGCCGACGACGTCCTGCGCCGCTTCCGCATTGCCGCGAAAGAAGAACGTGACGCGTGCGCCTTCCTCGGCAAAGAGCTCGACGATGGCGCGCCCGATGCCGCGGCTGCCGCCCGTCACCAGCACCGACTTGCCGGCGAGTCCGGACGGAATCATCGCTGTGCTCGCGCAAACGAAGCGGGTGCGCCCATCATCCGGAGATGCAGAATCCGCCGTCGACGACGAGCGTATGTCCGTTGATCATCGCGGCTTCCGGCAGGCACAGCAGGTACACGGCGTTGGCGACGTCCTCCGGGTGCAGCACCGGCCCCGCCGGCGTGCGCTGCGCGAAGTTCTGCAGCAACTCGGCGCGATTGGGGAAGTGCGTCAGCGCATCGGTATCGACGACGCCGGCGCTCACGGTGTTCACGCGAATGCCGCGCGGCCCGAGTTCCTGCGCCAGCGAGCGCACCAGCGCTTCCAGCGCGGCCTTCGACGCGCCGATGAACCCGTAGTCCGGCATCGCCCGCTGCGCGCCCAGGCTCGACATCGCGATGATGCGCCCGCCATCCTTCATCATCGGCGCCGCGCGCTGCGCGAGCAGGTTCACCGCGAGCGCATTGGTCTCCATGCACCAGCGAAAGTGCTTGAGACCCATGTTCATGACGGGCTTCAGCACGCCGGAAGCCGCATTGCTGACGACGATGTCGAGGCGGTCGTACGTCTGCCGGAGTGCGTCGAACATCTCGTCGACGCTGTCCGGAACGCCGACGCTGCCCTGAAGTGCGATCGCCTGCCTTCCGAGCTTCCGGACGTCGGCGCAAAGCGCTTCCGCCTCGTCGTGGCTGTTGTAGTAGTTGACCGCGACGTTCGCGCCTTCCGACGCGAGCTTCAGCGTGATCGCGCGGCCGATGCCGCGCGCGGCGCCGGTGACGAGCGCAACCTTGCCGTGAAGAGCGCGTAGCGGTTGATCGGGCATTCGCAAACGGGACGCTTCAGCGCCGGTCCTTGCGCGGGCCGGCGCCGCGTGGGTCGGCGAGCCGCCAGAAGCGCCGCGAGGCGCCGAAGCGCGGCGTGAACGGGCGTCGCGACCTTGGAAAAGCCCGCTATTCTACGCGGGCGCGCGCTCGCCGCGTCGGCCCCGCTTACTCCGCGTGCGCGATGACGTCGAAGCGCATCTACTGCGCCGCGCGCCCCGCCGGCACACGGTCGCGTTGCGCGCGAACCCAGCGCTGCGCTTCGAGGCACCAGTGCTTCTTGATGCTGTACCAGACGTCGGCGGCCCACAGCACATGGCCGGCCGCATCCGGCGGCAGCGACGACGTGTCGCGGTTGTCGCCCGGCACGTATGCATTGATCCAGTCGCGCACGGCAGGATCCTGCGCGAGCGTGTGCGTGACCGGTGCGACGACGTGGTTGTACGAGGCGGGCAGCGTGACGTTGCGCACGCGCGCCTTGCCGCCGTTTTCGTACCGCTTGTCGAGCGGGTTGCCGGGAAGGCTCAGTGCGAACAGGTCGACTTCGATGAAATAGCCGGTGAAATCCTCGACGGTATCCGGGATCCTGCGCAGCGTATCGAGATCTTCCCACCAGTTCGGCAGCAGCAACGCCCAGCCGCCGGCACCGATTGCGGACGCATAGGAAACCGATACCCCGACCACCGGACGCTCGCGGCCGGTGAGCGGATCGACGATCGTCGTGCGCGGCTCCAGCGTCGCGGTGAGCGGATTCCACACGCGCAGGCTGGGGCCGCTCTGTCCCGCGAGATCCTTGAGGATGCGCACCGCCGACAGGCCGCCCTGGCTGTGACCGATCAGCATCGGATGGAGACCGTCGTGCTCGTACTGCCAACCGACGAGACCGGCGAGCTGCTCGGTGCGAAAGTACGGACTGTACGACCACTGGCCATCACCGGGATCGCGGATTTTCGACTCGGGATAACCCATCCCCGTCAGAAACCGGCCGAAGGAAATCATCACCAGGTGCACAGGGAACACGCCGCCATGCAGCAGGATGATGCGCGGCGTCGGGCCTTTCGCAAGGACCTCGCGCACGTCGCGATCGCTGATGTGCTCGGGGTCGAGCGCGAGCAGCCGCTCCTGCAGCGCGCGATCCGGCATGACGGTGCCGCGCGACGCGGTCGAACCCGCGGCGGCGTCGTCAAGCGGTTGCGTTGCGCAGCCGACGAGCGCGAGCGCGACGGCCGCGAGAAGTGCTGCAAACCTGCGATGAATCGAGTTCATGAAAGCCCTTGGATGCGATGGATCATGTCGTCGCGAATTCTAGCGACCGCGTCGGCCGTGAATGCCGTGGTGCGATACGACACGCCGGCACACAGCGTGTCGCCCGACGTCGTCACTGCGATCACCAGCGGCGACGCGGGTCCCGTCGGCACGCCGCGAACATAGAGTGGCGCCGCGTCACCCGATCCTCGCCACAAGGCATTGACGTTGAGCGACGAAATGCCGGCGCCGACCGGGTAGCTCTTCGCATACACGCCGAGCCGCTGCTGGCGATCCTGGAAACGGGCGAGCATCCGATCGATCGCGATCGCCGACAGCGTCGTCAGGTAGAGGCGTTCGCGCTTGATCCGCGATGTCGCGCGGTGAACGTCCTGCGCGAGCTCCTGCAGCGTGATGCCCGGCGGAACCGGATGCGATACGCGAAACGAGCTCAGGAACTGCCCGAACGTTCGCTGCACGTCGAGTCCGTGCGCGTCGCGCAGGTTCATGATCGACGCGACGGCAAATTCGCTGCGGCGCTTGCTCCGATCCCGCTCGGGCATCTGCGCGTCCTGCGCGAGCAGCAAAAGCGCGAGCAGCGCGTCGTTCAGCGTCACGCCCCACGCCTTGGCGGCAGCGCGCAACGCAACGTAGCGCGACGGCTCGAGCATGAAGAACGTGAATGCGTTGTGACCGTCTTCGAGCGAACGATAGCGTGGACGAATCGTTCTGCGGCAGCTCGCCGCCATCGCCGGAAGGCGGCGGATGCCGCGCGCGAAACGCAAGGGGTGCCGCAGGAGCAGCCGCCGGTGCGTGGGTGGATACAGCGACATCGTCCCGTCGATCGCGTTCCTGCCCGCGTAGCGATCGGCGATCGCGTTCAACAGCGCGATGATCGAGTCGCCGCCCGCGATGAAGTGATCGTACGCGACGCCCACGAAGAACGCGTCACCGGCGTCGATCGCGAAAAAGCGGAACGGGTCGATGCGTCCGTCGACCGGGAAGGCCTGGTTCAGATGCCGCTCGAAGGTCGTGGCCAGCGTTTGCTGCCAGTCACCGCGGGCCTCGATCCGTTCGATCTCGGCATGCGAGGGGCCGCCGTGCCATTCGTAGCGGGCACGACCGCGGTCCAGTTCGAGCCCCGTCAGCCCGGCGTGTTCAAGCGTGTCGTCGACCGCGCGCGCGAGCGTTTCGATGGCGAGCCGTTCCTCGATGCGGACGGCATGGACGGCGTTGTACGGATGCAATTCCCGCCAGTCGAGCATCGTCGCCTGGAACACATTGAGCCGGCCGCGCAGGCGTTTCATGGCGGCGCGTCGTTCGGCCACGGTGACATCGGGCGCGCGGGCCACCGGCGCGCGTTTCCAGCGGCCGGCTTTTTGCACGGCGGACGTTGCAAAATTTTCCGAGTTTCCCAGCATGCTTCGGTATTCGTTTGGTCCATCACACGCACGCCGTCACAGTGCCATCGACGGCTGACCCCTGCGAAGGCGCGGGCGCCGCCGCGACATTCGCCTCATGACCCCGGGAGCTCCAGCAAACGCTGCGCCTGCTCGCACCAGTGACGCTTGACGCTGTACCAGAGGTCGGCGGCATGCACGATGTTCACCGTGTCGCCCACCGGCAACGCCGCCTGCGATCCTGGCCGCCACGCGTCGATCCAGGTGCGCAACGCCGGATCCTTGGACAGGTGATCGACGAGCGGCAGGCGGACATGGCTGTAGTTCGAGGGCAGCACGACGTTGCGCACTCGCGCCTTGCCTGCTGCGACGTAGGGTGAGATGCCGAGCAGGTTCCCGGCGATCGGGTCGTCCGGCAGGTCGAAACCCGTGAATTCGCTGACGGAATCGGGAATCGTGCGCAGGTGCGGAAGTATCGTCCACTGGCCGAGCAACACGCGCGGCAGCCATCCGGTGACAAGCGCGGCGGCGAAGGACACGTGCACACCGACGACGGGACGCGCCGCCCGCGTGTACGGGTCGATGATCGTCGTTCGATCGAGCGGCTTTCCGTTCGAAGGATCGACGACGGCAAGCGTGTCGCGGAACGTGCCCGCGAGTTCGTGCAGAACGCGGATCACGACGGCGCCCCCCTGGCTGTGCCCGATCAGCATCGGTTCCTGGGCGGTCTGCTCGTACTCGTACGCGAGCGCGCCGGCGAGTGCCGCGGCATCGATGAAGCTCGCGTAAGTCAGCTCGCCATCGCGAGGATTGCGCAGTCGCTCCTCCGGATAGCCCATCGCGATCAGGAAACGCGCGAGCGGCTCCATCGTGACAATCGCAACGCTTCCCTGCAGGAGCACGATGCGGGGCGCGGGCACATGGCTCAGCACGTCGGCAACCTGGGCCGCCGACACGCGGGTGCAATCGAGGCGCTTGAGCTGTTGCGCAACCTCCCCGGCGGGCAGCCGTCGCGGTGGCGGCTCGCCGAACGCCACCCGGGAAGCGAGTAATGCGCCGATCAGCGCGGCCGCGACGCCAACGCGGAACGCGCGCATTGCCGCTTCAGGAATGGCGTGCCATCGGTCGAGGCAGGAAGCGGCCGGTGCGTGCGACGTAGCGCGTGTACCTTTCGCCGTGCATGCGCGCGAGATGCGCCTCTTCGTTGCGGGCCTTGACGTTCATCAGCACGACGTGGGCGGCGGCGACGATGATCATCAGCGGCGTTGGCAGCACGAGGGCCGTCGCAATCATCATCGCGATGCTGAACGCGTAGATCGGATGACGGATCCGCGCGAACAGTCCGTCGGTGATGAGCGTCGTATTGCGATCGCTGATGTCCATCCGCCAGTCGCGCCCCATCCGGCGCCAGCAGCGGATCGTCATCAGCAGGCATCCGACGGCCGCCAGCGCCGCGAGCCAGCGAACGACGAGATAGACGCGCGTGTCGCGAGCCCATTCGGGCAGCGCGAACGGGCCGCCGTCATGCGCCAGCGCCAGCCACGGCAGTGCACACCAGGCAACGACGATCGGCACGATCCCGAGCCACATCGCGCGCTCGACGGGCCGCTCGGGGATGACGCCGACGTCGTGGTGGTCTTGCCGACGGGCGCGAACGACCATCGCGCCGACGCGCAGCCAATACAGCGAAACCGTCAGCGCGACGATCAGGAGCGGTGCGTCGCGCACGCCGCGGGTGGGTTACGGTCGCTCGCTCGTCGCCGCGATCCGGTTACAGCCGCTCGATGATGGCCGCGATGCCCTGGCCGCCGCCGATGCACATCGTGATCAGGCCGTAACGCTTGTTCGTGCGCTGCAGCTCGTACATCGCCTTGATCGTGAGAATCG
>Ga0209974_10000094_pt1 | contig 24930 bp, 22 predicted proteins | sample InoplaM3SPM_FD_187592 | JGI IMG/M metagenome (GOLD analysis project Ga0209974, IMG submission 187592) | Arabidopsis thaliana rhizosphere microbial communities from the Joint Genome Institute, USA, that affect carbon cycling - Inoculated... | ecosystem: Host-associated > Plants > Roots >...
GCTGATCGCGCAGCGACCGGGAAAAACCGAAGTCGTCGCGCGATCGGACAACCTCTCCAGTCCACCGTTGACCTTTTTGATCAAGGAAACACGAAAAAATTTGGAGCCGCCGGCTATTCCGCGCAAGGTTGCCGACCCGGAACCTGCGAAAGCAGCCGGGCCAACGCCGCAAGGCGGAGCACGGATTGCGGCGTTCATCGACCGCGCGCAGACTTTTCGCGAACAAGGAAATTACGCGGCGGCCTTGGCTGAGTTGGAAAAAGCGAAGCTCATCGATGCCGCCGACGAGCGGATTAAAAAGGAAATCGAGCAGACCCGAAGGGCCTGCAACGCGGAGAAAGTGTTAGGCAATAAAGTCAATTGTTGAGCCCGCGAAACATTGCTTGGATTGCGTCTAGCGTTTGAACAGCCGGTCTCGTTCCGCGCTTTCATCGCGGCGCGCTCGATCGCTTTCTTCTTCCAAGCTATAACCGAGCCATTCGAGATTCGAGATGGTGCTCTCCGACTCGGCAGCTGGCGAGGCGACTTGTTTCAAGCTCGCTTGAATCTGCTTGCGGATCGCTTGCGATGGATCCCAAAACTTTCCCTGCGGTGTCGCATCTACGGTGTAGTTTAACCACTCCAGCAGTCCGGAAAGCGCTGTGGTCAATTCCTTGGCGGCTTGCGCTCTCTGAGCATCGCCGCTTTTCGCTTGCCTGGTAGTTGCCGCCCGCAGGCTCCTTAGCTCAGTCAACAGAAAGTCGTCCGCGCCGGCGTTGCGGAGTTGAGCTTCGGTTTCTCTGGTGACATCGAAGGCAACCCCACGCCCGCGCGCTAACGTTGCAACGCGCTTCGGTTCAACGCCTTCTCGCAGCGCGAAGATCACTTCCTGCAAATTAAACGCGGTCGCCGGCGCCGGCGGAGAGGAGGGTCGTAGCAGCGTCAAGCCCAGATATAATCTCGCCACGTGGTCGTCGCTGCGATGAGACAGAGCCTTCTCGAAGGCCGACCTGGCGGCGTCATATCTTCCCGAGTTGTAATGGGACCGCCCTACATAGGTCCAAATACTCTTAGGCGGCTGTACAGAGTCGACGACAAAGCCGGGATCGGCCTGGGCGACTCGTTCGAAGTGGGAAAGGGCGTTGTCCGGTTCGCCTCGCAGCAGCGCTCGTCGACCTGCCGAAAAATCGCTTTGCGACTGCAATGATGCGCACGCTGTAATCAGCAGCAGCGCGATCAGGTAAGAGAAATTCCCACGCCTCCTCATTGTCGCCACAGGATAGGCACTGCCCGGCGAAAACTCAAGTTAAGAGCGATGTCGGAGGTGCGGCGCTCGATGCCTTGTTCCAATACTCTTCAAGCACGCGAGATTGCTTGTGCCCGCGAATTGTCTCTGCTAAGCAGGACTAAGATTTTCTTTCGATGCGCTTCTCATCCACACCTTGGTTTATCGCCGCCATCGCCTTCGTAGTACTCGGATTTTCCCGCGGGATGCATTCTTCCTTCGGCGTGTTCAACGTTGCTTTACTCGATAGCTTCGGCTGGAGCCGCGGCGCCACGGCGGGGATTTTTTCGATCGTGCTAACGGTCGATGCCATGCTCTCGCCCGTGGTCGGTCATCTGCTCGATCGATACGGCACTAAGAAAATCGCCGTTGCCGGTTGCCTTGCCCTGGCGGCCGGACTTTTTTTGAGCAGTCAAGTTTCCGCGCTTTGGCAGTTGTACATCTGCTTCGGCATCATTCTCGCCGTTGGTTTTACCTTTACGGGCATGGTGCCGCACATATTCTTGATCTCTGAGTGGTTTTCCCACAAGCGCGCTTCGGCGATCGGGTTCGTCTACGCGGGCTCGGGCGTGGGTATCATGGTGCTGGCGCCGTTGAGCCAATGGCTGATTTCTAGTTATGGCTGGGTGCGCGCTTTCGAGATTTTCTCTGCGCTAACTGTGATCGGCATTTTGCCGATGGTTTTGCTTTACTATCAACATGGGCCGCACGGCCATGGATGGCATGCGCAGCGGGCGCACCCGCGTTCGGAAAAAAAAGAGCTTGACCGCCAATGGACGGCGAAACTGGCGCTGCAGAGCTTGCAGTTCTGGCTGCTTTTTATCGCGCGCATCGCCGCGGCATGCGGCACGACTGTGATCGTGACTCATCAAGTCGCCCATGTCGTTGACGTCGGATTTAGCAAGTTCTTGGCGGCCTCGGTATTCGGCTTTGCGGGCATCACCAGCAGTTTCGGCAGGGTGATTTTCGGATTCATCGCCGACCGGCTATCGAAACAGGCCGCTTACACGGTCAATATTGCGATGACCGTCGTCGGCGTTGGCGCGCTGATGATTCTGCGCGACTCGAGCCAGGCCTGGCTGCTCTACGTTTACGTTATTTTTTTCGGTATTGGCTTTGGCTCGCGTGCGGTTATTTTCTCGGCGCTCACCGCGGATATCTTTTCCGGCAAGGGCTTTGGTTCGATACTCGGTTACTCAACTGTCGCGGTAGGAGTCGGCGGCGCTTTGGGCTCGTATTTGGGCGGAGCGTTTTATGACTGGACCGGCAGTTATCTCGTCTCCTTCGGACTCTCCACAGTACTTCTGGCGATTTCGGACCTTTGCATCTGGGTCGCAGCCGTTGAAGCCGTAGCGGGCTACGATAAACGGCTCTGGGCGAAGAGCTGATGCGGCGCTGCCGTCCTGAATCTTGAGGCACTCCAGAGAAGCTGTTACGTTTCAATGATTCGCATGGACGCTCGGCTGCGGGACGGTATTGGTCTATTCAACGAAAGTAAATTCTTCGAATGCCACGAAGTTTTAGAAGATCTTTATCACGAGATCGAGGAAGAGAATAAGCCGTTTTTCGAAGGTTTGATCGGGCTTGCGGCGGCGTTTCGTCTGTTCTGTGAGTTTGGCGAAGTCAAAGGCCCGGTCCGGTTGATTTATCAGGCTCTTATCCGGTTGGAAAATTACCAGCCCGCGTTCCTGCAAATTGACGTGAAAGGTTTGTGTGCTGCGGCGGAGGCGTGGGCCAAGGCAGCGGAAACCCCCGGCGCCAAGCTAACGGCATCCAATATTCCGAAAGTCAAAACCCAACGTTTTGGTTTTTTTTCATGAGCACCGTCGCCCTCGCGGATCGACTTGCAAATTTTTTGCGCGGCACATGGACCGGCAGTAAGCGCGTTCAAGGGCTTCAGGGCGGCGCGCGCGCGTTTGTGCTTTCGTTGATCGCCGAACGGTTGGCACGGCCGCTTCTGATCGTCGCCCCGGCAGCCCGCGAAGCGGAAAATCTCTACGACGATCTCGGTTTCTTTCTCGGAGCCGATTGCGAAACGGCGCCGTTACGGAGCCGCTTGCATCTTTTTCCTTCCTGGGAAGTGCTGCCGTTCGAAAGTCTATCGCCTCATCCCGAGAATATCGCCGGCCGCTTGGAGGGGCTTTATCAGCTCGTTGAAGAATCGGCGCCGATTCTGATTGCCACCCCGGCCGCGTTGATGCAGCGGGTGATCCCGAAGGAATCGCTCAAGCGATCGTATCTTTATTTAGTCGCGGGCCAGGATCTGTCGCGCGACACGCTGCTCGAACATTTGGTTCAGTGGGGCTTTCAAAACGTGCCGCTGGTCGAAGAGCGCGGCGATTTCAGCGTGCGCGGCGGCATCGTTGATCTTTACTCGCCAGGTTATGTCCGGCCGTTACGCCTGGAGTTCGACGCCGACCGCTTGGATTCGATTCGCGAGTTTAATCCATCGACGCAGCGAACCGAACGGCTTCAAGAAGAAATGCTGTTGCTGCCGATGAAAGACTTTTCTCTCAGGGGCGCCGGTTTGGACGAGGCCTTGCGGCGTTTGGACCAGCGCGCGATGGAGCTTGAAGTCGACCGGCGGCAGAAAAGTCATATGCTCGACTCTGTGCGCGCGGGCATTCCGTTTCCGGGAATGGAATTTCTGCTTCCCTACTTTAGTCCGGCTGCTCTCGTGCCGGTGTTTTCCTATTTGCCGGAGCAGACGTTGATCTGGCTCGACAGCGCCGATCGCGTGGAAGCCGAAGCCGAGCGTTTTGGACGGGTAGCCTGGGAACGTAATCAGAATGCCAGAGAAGAGCGCCGGCTGGCTGCGCCTGTGGAGGAGCTTTATTTAAACGAGCACGAATGGCGGAACGCGCTTATGCCGTTCTCCGTGGTTCACGGTGAATCTTTGACCGTGATGGCCGCTTCGGAATCGGCGCAAGCCCGGACGCTCGACGTGGAATCATATTTGACCGCCGATATCCGCCAGGAAGCCGCTCTGCACGGCAAGGAGGCGTCGCTTGCGCCTTTGGTCGAACGGCTAAAGTCATGGCACACCGAGAAGGTCGTTTTCATCGCGCCGACGCGCGGGGATGCCGTTCGGCTGGGCGAGCTCCTGAGCCATTACGATCTTCATGTGCCGCTCATCGAGGGATCGGTGCGGGAGCTATTGATGCGCGAGGATTTTAACCGGGCGATCGTATGCGGCCAGCTGAATCAAAGCTTTCGCTTGCCGGAAGCGCGGCTGGTTCTGGTCACCTTCGATGAGATTTTCGGCACGCGCAAGCGCCAGCCTGGCTCCACCGCAAAGAAATATCCAAGCCACTTCCTGACCAGCTTGAGCGAGCTCAAGCAGGACGATTTTGTTGTCCACCTCGATCACGGCATCGGTGTTTATCGCGGGCTGAAATTCATGAAAGTCGCCGACATCGAAGGCGAGTTTCTCCACCTGGAATACTCCGGCGGCGATCGCATGTATCTCCCCGTCGACCGCATTAACATGGTGCAGAAATATATCGGCGGGGACGGCGCCGCTCCGGCGCTGGATCGTTTGGGCGGCACCGCCTGGGAAAAAGTCAAAGCGCGGGCGCGCAAGTCGATCCTGGCTATGGCTGAAGAATTGGTTCAGCTCTACGCGCTTCGTGAAGCGCGCGCGGGCACCGCTTTTGCCGCTCCCGACAATATGTACAAAGAATTCGAAGCGGCTTTCGAGTTCGAGGAGACTCCTGATCAACAACGCGCCATCGATGAGACGCTTGCCGGTATGCAGGGCAAGAAGCCGATGGACCGTTTGGTCTGCGGCGACGTCGGTTACGGCAAGACCGAAGTGGCGATGCGCGCAGCGTTCCTCGCGGTCGAGGGAGGCAAGCAGGTCGCCGTGTTGGCGCCGACGACCATCCTAGCGCAGCAGCACTTGCATACTTTTCGCCACCGCTTTCGTAATCACCCGGTGCGCATTGAGATGGTCAGCCGTTTTCTGACCGGCAAAGAGGTGAACCAAATCTTGGAGGAGACAGCCAAGGGCAAGGTCGACATCGTCATAGGCACGCACCGCTTGCTGCAAAAAGATGTCCAGTTCAAAGATTTGGGCCTCATTATCGTGGATGAAGAGCATCGCTTCGGCGTTGTGCACAAAGAACGACTAAAAAAAATGCGCCAGCTCGTCGACGTGCTAAGCCTCACCGCGACGCCGATTCCGCGTACCCTGCATATGTCGCTGGTCGGCATTCGCGATTTAAGCATCATCGAAACTCCGCCGGTGGACCGGCTGGCAATTCAAACCTACGTGACGCGTTATGATGACCACTTGATTCGCGACGCGATCCTGCGCGAGGTCGAGCGCGGCGGGCAGGTATTTTTTTTGCACAATCGGGTGGAAACCATCGACCGCCTGGCGCTGAAACTTGCCGATCTGGTGCCGGAAGTCAAGATGGCCGTGGCGCACGGCCAGATGCGCCCCAAAGACTTGGAAAGAGTCATGCAAGATTTCTTCGAGAACAAAGTCCAAGTGCTCGTCTGTTCGGCGATCATCGAGTCCGGCCTCGATTTTTCCAATGCCAACACGATTATCATCAACCGCGCCGATCAGTTCGGATTGGCACAACTCTATCAATTGCGCGGCCGGGTCGGCCGCTCGCACCGTCATGCGTATGCCTATTTGCTCATCCCGGGCGAAAAGGCCATTACACCGGATGCGGAAAAGCGCCTGCGCGCGCTGCAAGAGATCGATGGACTCGGCGGCGGGTTTAAGCTTGCGCTACACGATTTGGAAATCCGCGGCGCGGGCAACTTGCTGGGCGAGCAGCAGTCCGGTCAGATCACAGCAGTGGGTTTCGAGCTTTACACCGAGATGATGGAAAATGCGGTAAAGCAACTCAAAGGCGAAGAGATTCTGCCTGAAGTGGATCCCGAAATCCGTCTCGGCATCCCCGCCTACTTTCCCGATATCTATATTCCCGACGCAAATCAGCGACTCTATTTCTACAAACGACTGGCCAGCCTCAGGGACACGGCGGAGCTGGAGGAGCTTAAAGCGGAAATCAAAGATCGCTTCGGTCCATTTACTGAAGCGGTGGAGAATCTTTTTCTGGTGATGAACTTGCGGCGCGTGTTAAAAAAATTCCTGGTCCAGCAAATCAGCGTTTCGGACGGCAAAGTGTTTTTATTGTTCCATTCCGAATCGCCCGTCAAAGTTGAAAAGCTCCTGGAGCTGATTCACCGGCAAAAAAACCGGTTTCGTGTTTCGCCCGACGGCCGGCTTTCTTTTACGCCGAAGGATCAAGGATGGCCGGCTTTAATGAACGAAGTGGAGGAGCTGTTGCGCGTCGTCGCGGAACCCGAGTCCGCGCAACATAATTCGACTACAGAGCAGTCTCCCCATGTGAGCGCGTGAGGACGATTTTGGCCGCTAGATTTGCCGCAAAAAGGGTTGGTTTTTGAGTGTGTTTATGGTAGCTCTTGGCGTGAACTTTCAATCTTTCGGCATGTCGAGAATGGGTATGCGAACAGGCGTCATAAAAACGATCTTGCCTTTACTTTTTCTCTTCGTGCTTCCTCACCGAATTTACGGGGCGGTTATCGAACAACTTATCGCCGTCATCGATGGTGAACCGTACACTCTTTCGAACATCAACTCTTATGCGAAAGCCAAACTAGGCCGGGGTTTTCCATCGGGAGATCTAAAGCAGATCGATGCTACCGACCGGCAGGCGCTCGAGCAATTCGTCACCGATAAGCTGCTTGAAGCCGAGGTGCGCGAGGCAGGAATCCAGGTCAGTGAGGCCGACGTTGACCGCTATATCGAACAAGTGAAAAAAAACAATCGGCTGTCCGATGAGGACCTTAAAACCGCGCTCGGCCGGGAGAATCAAACCTTGGCGAGCTATAAAGCATCGGTCAAAGCGGAAATCGAAAAAAGCGATCTCATTGACCGCCAGGTGCGGAGAAAAATCACCATCAGCGATGAGGATGTGGAGCGGTATTACAAGCTCAATTCCAGCAAATATCGAAGCAATGATCGAGCGCGCATCCGCCATATTCTTCTCTCGCTGCCGGAAAATGCGCCGCCCGAGCAAGTGAAAAACGTCATGGCCAAAGCCAAGGAGCTTTTTCAACGGATTAACTCGGGGGAAGACTTTGCGGCCCTGGCGCGCGAGCATTCACAGGGAGCAGGGCACGCGGATGGCGGTGACATTGGCTGGGTAAATCGCGGGAGTTTGATCCCCAGCATTGAAGAGGTGGCCTTCGAAAAATTATCCGTGGGTCGGGTAAGCGAACCTTTTCGTACCAGCATGGGTGTTCATATCGTTAAGCTCGAAGCGCGGGACGCCGGAACTCCTATGCCGCTCAGCAGCGTTGCCCCGCGCATCAAAGAAGAGTTGCTGAAAAAGGCGCTGGAAGAGCGCTTTGCGAAGTGGGTAAAGTCCGACCTGCGGCGCAAACACAAAGTTGATATTAAGGTCGCCGGTGTTGTCTTTAAACCGGAAGATTCAAAAGAAGGTACCGTTGATTCTCTCATGGCCAAGTCCACGCGTTCCGGACGGCGCGAGGAGCGCACTTTTTTGAGCTACCTGAACCCGTTCTCGTACATCGTCAAGGAAACTCCTTTCGAGGAAGAGGATCCAAATAATCCGCTGACCGGAAAGAGCGTCGTCAGCGTGTTGGGCATGCCGCTTTTTACGACGGACACCGTTGATGACGCGCCCGATGTTTTGACGCCCGCTCCGGCACAATCCGAAAAAGGGGCTGTCTCAAACATTCTCGATTCGCTGAACCCGTTTTCTTCCAAAAAACCGTAGGTCCTTGTCAACCCCATCCACGGATAACGCATTCTTATCCGGGCCTGACTCCTTCACCCATGGTGAGTAAACCTATCATTGCAGTCACCATGGGTGATCCGGCGGGCATCGGACCGGAAGTCATTCTGAAGACGCTCGCTGATCCAATAATCAAAAAAATTGCCCGTCCTTTAATCTTAGGTGATTGGGGCGTGTTACAACGCACCCGCGATGGCCGGCGTGGCTACGCTAAACTGATTTGCTGGCACCCGGGACAACAGCTACTCCCGATGCTCGAGCACCCGAGCGCGCACGTGGTGTGTTCTTTGTCCGCGATAACGGAGCGCGAATCAAGGCCCGGTCGGCCTTCAAAAGCGGGCGGCCACGCTGCGTACAGTTATATTCGGGTGGCGGCGAAGTTGACGCTTTCCAAAGCCACCGACGCGATTGCGACGGCGCCAATCAGCAAGAGCATTTTGATCGATGCCGGTTACAACTATCCCGGACATACCGAGCTCTTGGCCGAGCTCAGTCGCACGCCCGAGTGCCGCATGATGCTCATGGGAGCCAGGCTGCGGGTGGTGCCAGTCACGGGCCATATTCCTTACAATCGAGTGCCGCGTAATTTAACGCTCGACAATATTCGAACGACTTTGGAATTGACGCACCGCGGCCTTAAAGAATTTTTCGGCATCTCCCGGCCGCGCATCGCTGTGGCGGCTCTCAATCCCCACGGCGGAGAAGAGGGCATCTTTGGCGATGAGGAGATCGAAGTGATCGCGCCGGCGGTGCGGCGAGCGCGGCGGCGCGGTATCGGGGTAACCGGCCCATTTCCCGCAGACAGCCTCTTTCACCGCGCCGCGCGCGGCGATTATGACGCAGTGGTATGCATGTATCACGATCAAGGGCTCATCCCGCTGAAGCTGCATCATTTCTTCGGCGGGGTAGCGTTGACCTTAGGGCCGCCGTTTATCCGGACCTCGGTCGATCACGGCACCGCGTACGATATCGCCGGCACCGGCAAAGCGGACGAAAGCAGCATGAAGGAAGCGATTCTTTTAGCGGCCCGGCTGGCGCGCCGCAGGCGGTGGAAAGATAAGTGAACCCATCGATATTTCGCGAGTACGACATCCGCGGCTTGGCGGAAAAAGATTTTGATGCGGAGTTCGCATTGCTGCTCGGAAAAGTGCATGGCACGGCGATCGCTTCGTGGGGCGGCAAGCGAGTCACCGTCGGTCGCGATTGCCGCGCAACTTCAGACGCTTATGCCACAGCGGTTATTGCAGGCATGGTTTCTGCGGGTCTACATGTCTATGACATCGGTGTTTGCCCGACACCCCTATTGTATTTTTCGCTTTTTCATCTCGACGCCGACGGCGGAATCCAAATCACGGCGAGCCACAATCCTTCAGAGTACAACGGGTTTAAGATTTGCGCCGGGAAGGACACGCTCTATGGCCAGCAAATTCAGGAAATTCGGGCCAAGATGGAGCGGTATGATTTCCGCGACCAACCGGGAGGAGATCTAGAACGTTACGAGATTGTGCCCCCTTATCAAAGCCATTTGCTTGGCGATGTAGCGCAATTGTCACGGCCATTGAAGGTGGTCATCGATGCCGGCAGCGGGGTGGGCGGCCCGGTAGCGCCGCCGATTTACAGGCGGCTGGGCTGTCAGGTCCTGGAGATCGCCTGCGTACCGGACGCTAACTTTCCGTTTCACCATCCCGACCCGACCGTGCCGGAAAATCTGCAAATGCTGATCGAAAAAGTAAAAAGAGAAAAAGCCGACGTAGGCATTGCCTTCGATGGCGATGCCGATCGGCTCGGCGCGGTGGACGAACGGGGCAACATCCTGTGGGGCGATGAGCTGCTGGTGTTGTTCTCCCGCGACGTTCTCAAGCGTAATCCCGGCGCAACCATCATCTCCGAAGTGAAATGCTCTCAGCGTCTTTATGACGACATCGTCAAAAACGGCGGCCAGGCGATCATGTGGAAGGCGGGCCATTCGTTGCTCAAAGCGAAAATGAAGGAAACTGAAGCGCTTCTCGCCGGAGAGATGAGCGGTCATATGTTCTTCAAAGAGCGCTACTTCGGCTATGATGATGCGATTTACGCATCGCTCCGTTTGCTCGAAATCCTCGCCGATACGGGGCGGCCGTTATCGAGCCTGATAGCCGACCTGCCGCCCGGTTTTTGCACGCCGGAAATCCGCGTCGACTGTCCCGACGAGCGAAAATTTATTATCGCGAAGAGGGCTACCGAATATTTTCGCAAGCACTACGATGTGATCGACGTTGACGGGGTCCGGGTGCAGTTTCCTGAAGGGTGGGGATTGATCCGCGCTTCCAACACGCAACCGGCACTCGTGCTGAGATTCGAAGCGAAGTCGGAAGCCAAGCTCGAAGAATACCGCACTTTGGTCGAGCGGAAGCTCAAGGAGTTCGAATACCAATAGACCTGCTCATGGCCGGCAACATCGTCATCAAAGGCGCCCGGGTTCATAATCTCAAAAATATCGACCTTGCCATTCCGCGCGATAGTTTCGTAGTTATTACCGGCGTCTCGGGCTCGGGAAAATCTTCTCTAGCTTTTGACACACTCTACGCCGAAGGGCAGCGGCGTTACCTCGAGTCGCTTGGCGCCGATACGCGCCAGCTGCTGCGGAAATTGCAACAGCCCGACGTCGATAGCATCGAGGGCCTCTCTCCGACTATTGCGGTTCAACAAAAACCAGGGCTGGCAAGTCCTCGCTCCACAGTCGGCACCCTCACCGATATTCAGGATTATTTGCGGCTTCTCTTCGCGCGAATCGGCCAGCCGTATTGTATTAGCTGCGGCCGCGAGATCAGAGCGCATACCGTGGAACAGATCGTCGATCAGGTGCTCGCTTTGCCTGCGCAAACGCGGATTGTCGTATTAGCCCCGGTGGCTCCGTCATCGCCGGCGTATGTCAAGGAGCGTTTGCGTGAGTTTGCCCGCCAGGGGTTTGGCCGAATCCTGATCGCCGGCAAGATGCATGAGCTTAGCTACGAAGCGGAATGGAACAATAGTGCAGCGCTACAGCTCGATCTGGTGATTGACCGTTTGGTCGTGCGTGAAGGAATCGAAAAACGGCTCGCCGACTCGATCGAAGTCGCATCGCGGCAAGGCGATCTAGTCGTGAAGATTCAAATACTCGGCGACGAGACAATCCCAAGCAGCGAGCTTTTTTTCAGTCTGCGCTTCGCTTGTGTGAATTGCGGCACGGCGTTTCCGGAGATTACGCCCGGCCTGTTCTCGTTCAACAGCCCGCAAGGTGCCTGTCCGACTTGCAACGGCCTTGGCGTTACCGCCCCGGCACGTGGAAAACTGGTTAAATCGAGCAGCGAAAGCGGCGCTTCTCCGCCTTGTCCTGAGTGCGGCGGCACCCGGCTCCGAGCGGAAAGTCGCGCAGTGCGGATCGGAGGGCGGGATATAGCCGAAGTTGCTGCCCTGCCGGTTTTTGATTGCCTGGAGTTTTTTCGCACACTCGCGATTGGCGAAGAGCGAAAGATAGTCGGTCAGAAAATTGTCGACCAGATCCTTCGACGACTCAGGGTCCTGGCTGAATTGGGCCTGCAATATCTCAGTCTCGATCGGCCAGCGTTAACGCTTTCAGGCGGTGAGTTGCAACGCGTGCGCCTCGGTTCGCAAATCGGCTCGCCCATGGCCGGAGTGCTTTACGTGCTCGACGAGCCAAGTATCGGCTTGCATCAAAAAGACAATGCTAAACTTTTGACTCTGTTGAAGCAGCTCCGCGATGCCGGCAACACTATCTTGGTCGTAGAGCATGATTGCGAAACCATGCTTGCTGCGGATTATTTGGTCGACATGGGGCCGGCTGCGGGCGCTCACGGTGGCGAAGTGGTGGCGCAGGGAACCCCGACGGAGATTATCCGCAACCCGCGGTCACTTACCGGGCGATATCTGGCCGGCAACGCCAAAGTTCCGATTCCACCGCGCCGCCGCGGCGCGGATAAGTTTTTCGTCATTCGAAACGCCCGCGCGCGAAATCTTAAAGACATCACGGTGAAGATTCCGATCGGCAGCCTTACTTGCGTGACCGGTGTTTCGGGTGCAGGCAAGAGCACTCTGGTGATGGAAGTACTCTATCCCGCTGTTATCGCTCGATTGCAGCGCCGCAAAGATGATACCGGCCCCGGCAGCGAAGTTCTCGGCTGGGAAAACTTCGATCGAGTGGTCGGTGTCGACCAAAGTCCCATCGGCCGCACGCCGCGGTCCAATCCGGCGACCTATACCGGCTTGTACGATCATTTGCGCGAGCTCTTCGCGCAACTACCGGAAGCGCGCCTGCGCGGCTACGGGAGCGAACGGTTCTCCTTCAATGCCAGAGGCGGCCGCTGTGAAGCCTGCGCGGGTGAGGGTGTCACCCGAGTCGAAATGTATTTTCTTCCCGAAGTTTATGTGACCTGTGCGGTGTGCAAGGGCCGACGCTTCAATCGCGAAACATTGGACATAAAATACAAGGGCCTGAGCATTGCGGATATCCTGGATTTCACCGTTGATCAAGCGCTCGAAATTCTTGGCAACATCCCTGCGGTGGATGCTCGGTTACGCACTTTGCGCGAGGTCGGTCTGGGTTATCTGCAGCTTGGCCAACCGGCTTCAACCCTCGCCGGCGGCGAGGCGCAGCGCGTAAAGCTCGCGCGCGAGCTGGCGCGACGGTCGACGGGCCGTTCGCTTTACATTCTCGATGAACCGACCGCCGGTCTGCACTTTAACGATGTCAAGACGCTCTTAGAACTGCTGCACCGCCTGACCGACTTGGGCAACACCGTTGTTGTCGTAGAACACAACCTCGACATCATCAAGAGCGCCGATTACGTCTTCGATTTAGGCCCCGAAGGCGGAGACAAGGGCGGGGAAGTGATCGCCCACGGAACGCCGGAAGCGGTTGCCGAAGTCTCTACCTCAGCGACCGGCAAGTACTTGAGAGCCGCGCTAAAGAGCGATGAGTCTCCCGGCATTGGCTAGTTTGGACCCGAATCGTTTGACATTTCAACAAGTTGCTTTGTCTCATTTGGGGTTGACTCACCGCAATGCATTGGTTAAGTTGAAATCAGACCTGTTTAGTCTGTAATTTTGCTTAGCTCCTGTCTCTTGGATTATTATGGCCGTTAACACGCCCATTTACCTTGATAATCATGCCACTACGCCGGTCGATCGACGGGTGTTGGAGGTTTTGTTGCCGTATTTCACGACGCGCTTTGGTAATGCGGCGAGTAAAAGCCATTCATTTGGTTGGGAGGCCGAGGCGGCCGTCGATGCCGCGCGCGAGCAGGTGGCCAACTTGATCGGCGCATCCGCTCGGGAAATTATTTTTACCAGCGGCGCCACGGAATCCGATAACCTCGCCATCAAAGGAGTGGCTGAGTCGTATCGGAATAAAGGCGACCATCTTATTACCTGCGTGACCGAGCACAAGGCGGTCCTCGATAGCTGCAAAGTTTTGGAGAAACATGGGTTCCGCGTCACGTATTTGCCGGTGAGTTCAGAGGGCTTCATCGACTTGCAGCAGTTGAGCGATGCGCTGACGGATAAAACGATTCTGATTTCGATCATGGTTGCGAACAATGAGATCGGTACGATTCAACCAATAAAGGAAATTGGTCGCCTAGCCAAAGACAAAGGAATTCTTTTTCACACGGACGCCACTCAGGCGGTAGGCAAGATTCCAATCCACGTCGAGGATATGGGCATCGATATGTTGTCGCTGACGGCGCATAAAATGTACGGCCCTAAAGGCATCGGAGCCCTCTACGTACGTTCGCGCAAGCCGCAGGTTAAAGTTACCCCACTGATCGACGGCGGTGGGCATGAGCGCGGCATGAGGTCCGGAACTCTGAACGTTGCGGGTATCGTCGGGTTGGGAAAAGCCTGCGAGCTTTCCCAGATCGAAATGGCTGCCGAGGGTGAGCGTTTGACGATGCTACGCGAACGGCTGAGGCACGCGCTACTCGATCAGCTCGAGGAGGTTTACGTGAACGGCGACATAGTTCAGCGGTTGTCCGGCAACCTGAACATGGCCTTCGCATTTATCGACGGCGAGTCGCTCATGATGGGACTTAAGGAAATTGCCGTGTCAACGGGTTCCGCATGCACATCGGCAAGTCTCGAGCCTTCTCATGTGCTCAAGGCGATCGGGCTCGAAGATCCCTTGGCGCACGCCTCCATTCGCTTCGGCATTGGCCGATTCAATACCGAAGATGAAATCGATTACGCGGCTAAGCGCGTGGTCGAAGAAGTTTCCCGTCTGAGAGAGATTTCGCCGCTGTATCGAGCGAAGAAGAGAAAGCTGCAAGAACGCCAATACCGTGCGGTGAGGGCCCAGGAAAAGATTTCCTGAAGGCTCGAGAGACGAGGAGGAAGAAATTATGGCCATGGGGATCAGTCTCACCGATCGTGCCGCGGCGCGCATCAAAGAGCTGATTGCCGCCGATAGCCGCGAGGGGCAGGGATTGAGAGTGAAAGTTGTCGGCGGCGGCTGCTCGGGCCTGCAGTACAAAGTTGATTTCGATATGCCGAAAACAACCGACAAAGTTTTCGAGAAAGACGGCGCTAAAGTTCTGGTCGATATGAAGAGCCTGCTGTACCTTAGCGGCACAGAGCTCGACTACAAGGATGAGCTGATGCAATCCGGCTTCGTATTCCAGAACCCCAATGTCAAAAAATCTTGCGGCTGCGGGGCATCTTTTACAGTTTAAGTTTAAATCAGGAAGCAGAACCATGAAATCAGCCACTCGCACAGTCGAAGATCTCGCGCGCCGCGAGTACAAATACGGGTTTGTCACTGACATCGAAGCCGACACCGTTCCGCCCGGTTTGAACGAAGAGATTATTCGTTTCATTTCGGCAAAGAAAAAAGAGCCGGAGTTCATGCTCGAATGGCGGCTCAAAGCGTACCGCTATTGGGCGAAGCTGGAAAAGTCTGCGGCCGAGCCCAAGTGGGCCAATGTTCATTACCCGCCGATTGACTATCAGGCGATTCGTTATTACTCGGCGCCGAAAAGCAAGTCCGACGGACCAAAAAGTCTCGATGAGGTCGATCCCGAGCTGCTCGCAATGTACGAGAAGCTCGGTATTCCTCTCAAAGAACAAGGAGCTCTGGCCGGCGTTGCCGTTGATGCGGTTTTCGACAGCGTCTCGGTAGCGACCACGTTCAAAAGCAAGCTTGGCGAGCTCGGGATAATTTTTTGCTCTTTTTCCGAGGCGGTGCACAATCATCCGGAGCTGGTGCAACGATATTTGGGCTCGGTGGTGCCTTACACGGATAATTATTTCGCCGCGCTTAATTCGGCGGTGTTCAGCGACGGCTCCTTTTGTTACATCCCGAAGGGAGTGCGCTGCCCGATGGAACTATCGACCTATTTCCGTATTAATGCGGCGGAAACAGGCCAATTCGAACGCACGCTGATCGTGGCCGAGGAGGGCGCAACCGTCAGTTATCTCGAAGGTTGCACCGCCCCCATGCGCGATAAAAATCAGCTGCATGCGGCGGTGGTGGAACTCATCGCCCACAAAGACGCCCAGATTAAGTATTCCACGGTGCAGAATTGGTATCCCGGCGATGCCGAAGGCAAGGGCGGCATTTACAATTTCGTTACGAAGCGCGGCAAATGCCTCGGCCGGAGATCCAAGATTTCCTGGACCCAGGTGGAAACCGGCTCGGCGATCACTTGGAAATACCCCAGCTGCATCCTGCAAGGCGACGACTCGGTGGGCGAGTTTTACTCGGTGGCGCTGACGAATAATTATCAGCAAGCCGATACCGGAACCAAGATGATTCATATCGGCAAGAATACCAGGAGCACGATCGTCTCCAAGGGGATTTCCGCCGGGCACGGACAAAACACGTATCGAGGATTGGTCAAGATCATGAAAGGCGCGAGCGGCGCGCGCAACTACTCGCAGTGCGATTCATTATTGCTTGGCGACAAGTGCGGCGCCCATACCTTCCCGTATCTGGAAGTGTTGAATAACGCCTCGCAGGTCGAGCACGAAGCTTCGACGTCGAAGATCGGCGAGGACCAGCTTTTCTACTGCAAGCAACGCGGTCTTTCGACCGAGGATGCGGTCAATTTGATTGTCAATGGTTTTTGCAAGCAGGTTTTCAAGGAATTGCCGATGGAATTTGCCGTCGAAGCGCAGAAGCTTTTGAGCGTGAGCTTGGAAGGAAGCGTGGGATAGGGAGAGTCATCTCGGGTTGGGAAAGCTATGACGCGCGAAGTCTACTTTGATAATAACGCGACCACGCGGGTGTTGCCCGAAGTCGCCGAAGCGATGCTGCCGTACCTGACGGAGTTTTACGGCAACCCATCGAGTATTCATCGCTTCGGCAGCCAGGTCGGCGATAAAATCTCGGAGGCGAGAGCGCAGGTCGCTGCCCTGATCGGCGCGGCCGATCCGGTCGAATTGATTTTCACCAGCAGCGGCACTGAAGGCGACAATGCGGCGATTCGCGGCATGCTCGAGGCGCGGCGGGACAAGCGCCATATTGTGACCACGCAGGTAGAGCATTCGGCGGTATTAGGATTGTGCCGTCACCTCGAAAAAAAAGGTTATCGCGTCACTTGGCTGGGCGTCAATGAGAACGGGGCGCTTGATTTGGAAGAATTGCGCGCTGCGTTGACCGAGGACACGGCTTTAGTGTCGATCATGTGGGCGAATAACGAGACCGGCGTCATATTCCCCATCGAACAGATCGGCGCGGTAGTGCGGTCGAAAGGAATTCCTTTTCACGTAGACGCCGTGCAGGCCGCTGGGAAAATTCCGATTCATGTCAAAGATTTGCCCGTCGATCTGTTGACGATCTCGGCGCATAAGTTTTACGCGCCAAAAGGAATTGGCGCGCTTTACGTGCGCCGAGGCCTTACTTTTCCGCCGTTCATGATCGGCGGCCATCAGGAGCGCAACCGCCGCGCCGGCACGGAAAATGTCGCGTCGATCGTTGGCATGGGGAAGGCCGCAGAAATTGCGCTGGATCGGTTGGCAGAAGACCCGGCGCGTATCGGCAAGCTGCGCGATCTGTTGGAAGATTTGTTGCTTGATTCGTGTCCCGGCAGCCGGGTGAACGGACGAGGCGAAGCACGACTGACCAATACGTCAAACATCAGTTTTCGCTATCTCGAGGGAGAATCGATACTCGTCTTACTCGACCAGCAGGGTATCTGCGCCTCGACCGGGTCGGCCTGTACGGCTGGGTCTTCCGAGCCTTCGCATGTGTTGCGGGCGATGAAAGTGCCGAATGACTGGCTCCAGGGAGCGGTACGGTTCAGCTTGGGCCGTTTCAATACAGAGGAAGAAGTCCGTTTTGTGAACCAAACGGTACCTTCGATCGTCCAACGTCTGGAGGGATTGTCCGCCCTCGGCAAACTTGGAGAGCAACAGGGCCGTCGCGCAAGCACCGCCGGAGCAAGGGGGTAGTCCTATGGGGCTCATGCAGATTCCACGCCGGGTCGATTACGGATTACGAGCGGTGATTTATCTTTCCGATCAGCAGCAGGGAAAATGCATCTCTATCGCGGAGATTGCCAAACATCAGGGTGTGCCGAGAAAATTCTTGGAAAAGATCATCCAGGATTTGGTCCGTGGCGGGCTCATCCATTCGAAAAGGGGTTCGGCGGGTGGCTATATGCTGGCGCGATCGGCCGACGCGATTTCATTTTGTGATGTGATTGAAGCCATTGAAGGCCCGATTTCGGTCAACGCCTGTATGGACCATGCTCCGGGCTGCGATCAGATCCCGCGCTGCACAATGATCGGCGTATGGAGCGAGGTGCAACGAAAGGTAACTGAGGTCCTAAGCGGCACGACGATTGCGGCGTTGAGGCGGCCGGCGTGCCGAGATGTCATCGGTTCTTCTTCTCTTTCGAGTGCGGCGTGAACAGTCAAGCCGTACCCCAATGGGAGGTAGTCTATGAGTTACGACACGGGTCTTAGCATGGAAGAGCGTGTGACGTCGCTGTTTCAACCGGACACGCTCTTGCCAGAGCAATATTTGGATACATTTCGGCGAAAGTTGTACCTGGAACCGGAAAAGAAGCTTATGTTGGCGGTTCTCGAGGATGCGATCGCTTGTTACCAAAAATATTTGTTTGCGCGAGATATCAAAGGAAAAGCGCTGTTCCAGGAAGCCGAAGAGTGGGTGGGAGAAGCAGGGGCGGCGAATGTTTTTTCATTTGATAGCGTCTGTGAAACGCTGGGCTTAAATCCGGATTATCTTAGACGCGGGCTGGAAAACTGGAGGAAGTCGGTCTTGGCGCAGCACACGCACGCGAAAGTCTACCAACTCAAACCGACCGTGCGAAAGCAAGGTCGACGCGTCGGTCTGTCTCGAAGATCGGCACGGCGTTTACGCCGTGCAACCGGCCGATAACGCTGCTAGCACGAGCGGAAAAGAACGGCGATGACGGATTCTCTGCCATCGCCGTTCTGGTTTCCGAGCCTCCTTTCTCTTGCAAAGCACGCCAAACGAATTCATAGATGACACATGCCTAAGAAAAAGCGCCGTTCAGCGGCGGGGCGGTTCTTTTATGCTTTGAGGTATCGTGTGGGTGAACGCTCGCTGCGCGGTTTTGTCGATATCCTGCCTTATCTTCCGGCTCGGCTTGTTCGGGGCTATACGCGGATCATGGCACGCCTCACATACGCTCTCTTATGGAGTTATCGGAAACGCATGCAGGAAAACGTGGCGCTGGTCTTCGGTAATGAAATTTCCGAGCGGGACAGAAGAGCGTTGGTCAGGGCGGTATGGTTGAGTTTTACGCGCGCGGTACTCGACACCATCGAAGTAATGCACTATTCCAAGGAACAAATTCTTTCCTCGGTCAAGTTGGAAGGGGAGGAACATATCCAGCGGGCACTGGAACAGGGCAAGGGTGTGCTCGCGTTGAGTGCGCACTTGGGCAACTTTACCATGATCGGGGCGCGCCTGGCGGCCTGCGGATATTCGTTCAGCGTGGTGGTGAAACAGCCGGCCGACGAGCGCTTTGCCCGACTGCTCGATGGTTATCGCTTGCAACTCGGCATCCAAACCATTTCCGCCAAGCCTCGCCGCGAGGCGGTGCGCGGTATTCTCAAGGCGCTGCGCAATAACCGCATCGTTTTGGTGATCGCGGATGAATTCAAATCAGGCGACGTGGTCGTCGATTTCCTCGGCATGAAAGTTCCGGCGCCGCGCGGGCCGGCGACATTGGCACTACGCACCGGTGCGGTCACACTGCCGATGTTCGCTACCAGGAGTCCGAATGGCGGGTTGACGCTCTCGGTGGGGGCACCAATCGCACCCATCGAGCGTGAAGACATCGAGGAAAGCGTAGTAGCGACTACCGCGCTCTATACTCGTCATATCGAGGCGGCAATTCGAAAACATCCTGAACAGTGGAATTGGTTGGGTTTACCGCGCCGCGGCGGAAAAATGTCGCGCGCCGAAATCGCTCGCATACGCCAATCCGAGCGTACGAAACACGCCAACGTCCCGACCCATTCGGGCCGCCCGTCTTCGGTTTAGCTGCGATCGATTTTTGAATCGAAACCGGGATTGAGTATTGCCTGCCTCTCGGTCGCCTCCAAATACCGCATGAACCGGTATTTGTTTTCGAGCTCGTCGAGTTTGAGCGGCGGAAGGTCTTCGGGCTGTCCGGGTTCAACCTTCACAGCGAGCAGCGTCAACTCGTTTTTTCCCCACGCTTGCACGAACTCGGAGTGAAACTCCGCGAGCGTTTTTACCCACAAAGCGTTCTTGTAACCTGCCGCTTTGGCAAGGGCCACCGCGTTGCAATCACGCGAAGCCGTGGCGGTGCCTCCGGAGGCTTCGAAAATTTCATTATCGAAAAGCAGATGAACGAGGTTGCCGGGATTTTGCCGCGCGATGGTCGGTAAGCCGCAAAGATTCATGAGGAAGGCACCGTCGCCATCGATGGCGATCACTTTGCGATGCGGCATCGCGATCGCGAGCCCAGCCGCGATCGATGATACGAGCCCTAACGTGCGGGTTTTTAGGTTGCCTTCGCCCGGGCGCACGGCCCACCACTCGCGCGCGGCCCACCCCGTGCAGACCGCCAATGCGTCGGCCGTATCGGCGGCAATCGCCTTCAAATAATCATAACGTTGCATTACTTGACTCCCAAGACGGTTTTGGTAAGCAGCACGGCGACCGGCTTTTTGGAGTCATCGGCCAAAATCTGCGCGCCGCGCAAAGTATCATCGATTTCTTCATGCTTGCGCAGTATATAAGTGCGAAAACCGAGTGCGTGGAGAACCGGCTCGGTAACTGCTCCGAGGGTCGTGAAGCCGCGATCGCCGATGTCGCCTGCATAATAGATCAGCATTAAAATAGGAATTTGAAACTGTAATGAAGTCGTCGTAAGCGCGTTGCAGCTGTTTAAAAAGCCGGCGTTCTGCATGATAATCGCGGGGCGCTTGCCCGCCAGATACGCTCCGGCGCAGATGCCGATTCCCTCTTCTTCGCGGCAGAGCGGCACGTGTTTGACAGCGGTATCCTTTTCCACGGCGCGGATCAGTGCGAGCATCTTCTCATCCGGCAAAGTGGCGATAAAATCGATGCCGGCCTTTTTAAGGCCGTCAAGAATTGCCGCGGCCGATTGCTGTGCGTCGTGATCCTGCATTTTGCGTACCTTCTATTCGCAGCGGCGCGTGTCTCGCCCGCAGCAATGCCCGCTAGCTCGTCGTCATGGCTACTGCGAATCAACCGAGCTTGTCAAGTTGCGTAAGCGCCGGCAGCGCCGAATCGCCTTGACACTCCGACGACAACACCTATAGTGAACAAAAACGCCATGGAAGAAAGACAAGTCAAAGTCAGCGACCAGCATGTGTGGGTGGGAGTGGAAGATAGCCACGTTCATCTCGGACTGACGAACTATATCCAGGCGGCGCTCGGCACAATCATTTCGGTCGAGCTTCCCGATGTCGGTGATCAGATTGAAGCGGGAGAGATTTTCGCCGAGATCGAATCCGTCTCCACGGTGCATGAGTTACTCTCGCCAATCTCGGGTAGGGTCCTGTCTGTAAACCCGCACCTCGAAGAACATCCATCGATCATCAACGAAGATCCTTATAGTGATGGATGGCTGATCGAGGTTCGGGTAAAAGCCGAAGCCGAGCTCGACCACCTCATGGACATGGATGAATACTATCATTTCGTTTTTAAAGGTAAGTCCTAAGCTGGTTTATCTTTTCTGCGCTCTGGCTCTGTTCCTGCAAATTCCCGAGCGCTACGTGCCGGCGGCTGAACGCGAGTCCGGCGAGGTCGCGGCCCGCCGCATCATGATTGAGCGCGACCTGCGCGGCCGCGGGATAAAAGATGAAAGGGTATTGGCTGCGATGGAAGCGGTGCCGCGACATTTGTTCGTGCCGGACCGCCTGCGCGATTCGGCTTATGCCGATCGACCTCTGCCGATCGGCGCAGGTCAGACTATTTCACAGCCTTACATAGTCGCGTTGATGAGCGAGCTCTTGGCGTTGAAGGCCACAGACACCGTTCTCGAAATCGGCACCGGCTCGGGCTACCAAACTGCGGTGCTGGCGCGCCTCGCAGCAACCGTAAGCTCCATTGAAATTGTGCCGTCGCTCGGCGACCGCGCCAAAAAATTGCTCGATGAGCTTGGTTACAAAAACATAGAGCTCAAAATCGGCGACGGTTTTTTTGGTTGGGAGGAGCGTGGCCCGTTCGACGCTATTTTACTGACTGCGGCAGCGCCGAAAATTCCAGAGCCGCTGTGGCGCCAGCTCCGCGAAGGCGGACGTTTGGTTATGCCGCTGGGCGAGGAGGGTAAGTCTCAACGATTGATCCGCGCCAAGAAATCGGCGGGACAACCCGTCATCGAAGATTTCACCGCGGTTCTTTTTGTGCCGCTTCGGGGCGCCGTTGAGGAGCCTTCTCGGTAGGCTCTTGGCGCGGCGCGCGACGGCTTGCCTGGTTCTGAAATCTGTACACGATGTCCCCGGGCCTGACCAGGTTGAGTTCCTCGCGGGCAACCTTTTCCAGATAGTCGTCATTATTCCGAATACGCGAGATGCGCTGGCGCAATGCCTCATTTTCCTTTTGCAGGCGATAGTTTTGCTCGTCGAGCCGGCTTTTTTCGCCGCGCAAGCGCCAGAGATGCAGTGCGCCTCGCTCGCCGACGATGGTGACGAGCGAGAGTAATACAATGAGCGAGCCGATTAAATATGCGGGCCAGCGTTGGGGCAGGCTAAAGCGTAATCTCATGGGCAAAAACACGTAGCAATATAGCATATTTTATGCTTTTGTCTTGAGGTACATTTTTTTTAGGGGGCAACGATGAAGATTCAACAACTGCGCGCAAGGGAGGTGCTCGATTCCCGGGGACTACCTACTGTGGAGGCCGAAGTGACGCTCAAAAATGGCGTCAAAGGCCGCGCTACCGTCCCGTCCGGCGCCTCCACCGGAGCGCACGAAGCGATCGAGCTCAGAGACGGCGGCAAACGATTTCTCGGCAAAGGCGTGGCGCGCGCGGTGACCCATGTCAATGAAATCATTGCGCCGCGTCTGCGCGGCAAAGATGCGCGCAATCAAATGGCGATCGACCAGCTGATGGTGGATCTCGACGGCTCAGCCAACAAAGGCAAATTAGGCGCCAATGCCATTCTCGGCGTTTCGCTCGCGGTCGCCCATGCCGAAGCCCGCACGCAAGGGCTCTCGCTTTATCGCTACCTCGGTGGCGTCTCCGGCAAAACTCTGCCGGTGCCGATGCTCAACGTGGTCAACGGCGGCGTTCATGCCGACAATAACGTAGATGTTCAGGAGTTCATGATCGTTCCCTACGGCATGAAAAGTTTCGCCGATGCGTTGCGCGCCGCTGCCGAGATCTTTCAGACGCTGAAGAAAATATTGCACGATCGCTCGCTATCGACCAGCGTGGGGGACGAGGGAGGATTTGCGCCCCGGCTCAAGAGCAACGCTGAAGCGATCGAGTTCTTGCTCGAGGCGATCAGCGCAGCCGGTTACAAGCCGGGGGCCCAAGTCGCGCTCGCGCTCGATGTCGCTTCGAGCGAGTTTTACGAGGACGGGACGTACGTCTTCAAAAAGTCCGACGGGCGCAAGCGCAACCGCGATGACATGGTCCGCCTCTATGACGATTGGGTGCGTCAGTATCCTATTATCTCCATCGAAGACGCCTTCGCGGAAGACGACTGGGAAGGTTGGCGCACGATGACGCAGGCATTGGGCAAAAAAATTCAGCTCGTCGGCGACGATCTATTCGTGACCAATCAACTCCGTTTGAAGCGGGGCGTCGAGTCAGGAGTTGCCAACTCGATCCTCATCAAAGTCAATCAAATCGGGTCGCTGACCGAAACCCTTGAGACTATGAAGTTTGCCAAAGAAGCGGGCTATACGACCGTCATATCGCACCGTTCCGGGGAAACCGAGGATGTGACCATTGCCGATCTTGCGGTGGCGACCAACGCCGGACAGATTAAGACCGGCGCGCCTTGCCGGGGCGAGCGCACGGCGAAGTACAACCAGCTGCTGCGCATCGAGGGAGAGTTGGGCAAACGCGCAGTGTATGCCGGAAAGAGCGCCTTTCGTGCCGGACACGGCAAGTAAGCGGAGTCCGATTGAGCCAGAACGCAACGCGCAAGCGCGAAACGCTCCGAGAGAAAAGCGCGCGCGCCAGCGCAATCGCGGCGCATCTGGCACAGGTATATCCAGGCGTAGAATGCCCGCTCGAACACAAGAATACCTTCGAGCTTCTGGTCGCGGTAATTCTTTCTGCCCAATGCACCGATGCCGCGGTCAACAAGGTGACGCCGGAGCTTTTCCGCCGCTTTCCTACTCCCGAGGCGTTGAGTCGCGCGGCGCTCGCCGAAATTGAGTCGCTTATTCGGGCGCTCGGCTTATTTCGCGCAAAGGCGAAATCACTCCAACGTTGTGCTCGGCAGTTAGCTGACGAATACAACGGCGAAGTGCCGGCGACCATGCAACATCTGACCCGTCTCGCAGGGGTCGGCCGGAAAACGGCAAACGTGATTCTCGGGCAGGCTTTTGCCAAGCCCGGAATCGCTGTCGACACGCATTGCAAACGCCTCTCGCGCCGTCTCGGGCTTACTCGGCAACACGATCCGTCGAAGATCGAACACGATTTAGGCCGAATTCTGCCGTCGGAAGAATGGACCGGCTTCTCTCATCGTTTAATTCTGCACGGTCGCTCAGTTTGTCATGCACGTAAGCCGGCGTGTGAAAGATGTGGTTTAAGCGAACTTTGCCCGTCGAAGACGATCGCCATTAATTCATCTGGTCAGCAAGCCAAAGAAATTTGCGATAACGCGATAAGCCATTTCTGAGTTCGATCCAGAAATCTGGCCGTTTAAATTGAACTCTGATTTTTAGCGAATCAGGCGGCTCGCCGTTATTGCGGCTAAAATTGTCCGGTGATCTCCAAAACGGTTTGTGAATTCTTTTCTCAAATTCTAGCCGCGCCGAATTTGTTACGTTTTTCTAAACAAAGCCATGGCACATAATTGGCTTCCTTAGTACTGTTACGTGGGCCAAGGAAGAGGTTGTTCGACGATTGCCAGATTTGACGTGGTTGGAGATGGCGTTGTCGCCGACCGCTGAAACAGCCGTAAAATTCCATCCAGCTGACAAAGCGCTGAACCGGCCGGTGCATGGCGGTTGCTCCGGGCTTCGGTTTGCGCGCATCGCAGGGTTCTGACTTTGAGCAGAGGCTCTCCGCGCTACAGTAGATCACATAAGCGGGATAAAAGATTATGAAGGCAAAACGGGTAGCAACAGGGATCTGCGAGCTCGATATTTTAATCGAAGGCGGGTTGCGTAGGGGCAAAACGTATCTTGTGGTCGGCGAGCCGGGAACCGGCAAGTCG
>Ga0209974_10000097_pt1 | contig 24617 bp, 12 predicted proteins | sample InoplaM3SPM_FD_187592 | JGI IMG/M metagenome (GOLD analysis project Ga0209974, IMG submission 187592) | Arabidopsis thaliana rhizosphere microbial communities from the Joint Genome Institute, USA, that affect carbon cycling - Inoculated... | ecosystem: Host-associated > Plants > Roots >...
GGCCGAGGAGGCTGCCCCCGAACGCCGCCGCGACGGCCGCCGCCGGCCGGGATCGCAGCGCCACGGCGACTGCGACGCCGAGGAGCGTCGCGAGGATCATGGCCGCCAGGCTCACGCCGTTCGCGTGACGGCGCAGCTGCGCGTCGGCCTCGCGGCCCCTCTCGCGGCGATGCTGCGGCATGTCCGACTCCCGCTCGGCGCCCGGTTTCTCGCGCTTCTTCTGGGGAATCACGATGGGGACCATCTGTCTGACCTCCTGTCGCCCGCGATCAGCGGGCGCGTTCCGCCTTCTCGGCCCGTTCCACGAGCGCTTCCGCGAGCTCCTCGAGCGAGAAGCCCCCCGACGCGGCGAGCGCGACGAATCGGTCCACCAGGCCCTCCAGCGCCCGGCGCCTCTCGGCGGGGCGCCGGTCCGACCTTCGCGTCGCCACGAATGTGCCCGTGCCCTGCTGCGTCTCGACAATCCCCCGGATTTCCATCTCGCGGTATGCCTTCGCCACCGTGTTCAGGTTGACCGAGAGATCGACGGCGAGCTGGCGCACCGTCGGCAGCTGCGCGCCCGGCTTCAAGCGGCCGTCCCCGACGGCGAGCAGCACCTGCTCGATGATCTGCCGATAGAACGGAACGCCGGAGGACGCGTCGAGGCGGAAGATCTTTGTCATAGTTATCTAGTACATTGGTATTCTGGTACGACTGGAGTCGCGTGTCAAGCCGGAAGCGTTCTCGGTCGCGTGACGAACGGAGAAATGTTTTTCGGTTCAAAAAAGTGTACGGAGCGCGGCCGAAGCGAAATGCTGCACAGGCTTTTGTGCAGAGACTAGTAACTGCTGATGAACTTCAGATAAATTCCGCCCGACACCCCTGCTGTGCAGACACTTTTACAGTTCGAAACTGTGAACAAGGAGGAATCCATGCGGCGACCTCTGCTCCGGCGGACTGCCCGAGCGCTTTCGGTTCTCGTCGCGGTATTCGCGTTGGCCGTGGCCGGGACGGTCTTCGCGCAGACCGACGTCACGACCAGTCGAATCACTGGAACGGTCACGGCAGCCGCGGACGTAAGCCCGCTGCCCGGAGTCACCGTCGAGACCAAGAATGAGGAAACCGGCCTCGTCGTCGTCGCGGTGACCGATGCCGACGGCTTCTACCGCGCCTTGAACCTCCCCACCGGCAGCTACACGATCACGGCGACGCTCGATGGGTTCCACCCCGCGTCAACGGAGGGCGTGCGTCTGCTCCTCGGGGTGCCGAAGACGGTGAACTTCAACCTCCAGTCCGCGTCGGTCACCGAGTCGATCACGGTCCGGGGAACGGTTCCGGAGGTCGAAATCACGAACACGTCGGCGTCGACGACGATCTCGACCGAGGAGATCGAGGCGCTTCCCATCTCCGGGCGCGACTTCAAGAATCTCGTGACACTCACGCCGCAGGTCCGCATCGAGTCGGAGCGCGGCACGATCTCGATCGCCGGCGAGCGCGGGATCAACACGAGCATCATGATCGACGGCGTCGACTACAACAACGCCATGTTCGGCGGTCAGGTCGGCGGAGCCGAGGGGCGGGCGCCTCTGTCGATCTCGCAGGAGTCGATCAAGGAATTCACCGTCATCACGAACGGCGCGTCGGTGGAGTTCGGAAGGACCGGCGGCGGCGTCGTCAACGTCATCACGAAGAGCGGGACGAACGCGCTTCACGGATCGGCCTTCTATTACAACCAGCCCCAGAGCATGATCGCCGACTTCGCCGACGGCCGGGAGCCGGCCGACCAGGAGAAGTCGCAGTACGGCGCGTCCCTCGGCGGGCCGATCCTGAAGGACCGCCTCTTCTTCTTCGGGTCCTTCGACAACCAGGACAAGAGCGTCACGGTCCCGATCAACGAGGCGGTTCTCGACGCGGACATCTTCGCGCGGTACCCGGAGCTCGCCTCCCCTGACACCTACTCCCAGACGCAGGACGGCTGGGTCGCGTTCGGCCGCCTCGACTTCCAGATGGGGTCGGCGCACCGGTTCATGGTCCGGGCGAACGTCAACGACTACGAGGGTTTGAACGGCACGAGCGATTCTCAGACGCGGACCGAGAGCTACAACGGCGTCGAGGGCCTGCGGACGTACGCGTACGTCGGCAACTACTCGGCGCAGTTCGGCCCGAGCCTCTTGAACGACCTGAACGGCAACTGGGTCAAGGAAGACACGCCCCGCGAGGACAAGGGGTTGAACCTCCCCGAGATCCAGCTCGGCACCAGCCGCTATGGCGAAGTGAGCTTCCTGCCGATCGTGACCACCACGCACAAGAAGGCCGTGGCGGACACGATCACGTACCTCGTCAAGGACCACGTCGCGAAGATCGGCGGCGAGTACAACTTCAACGACCTCTCCCAGGTCTTCAAGGGGAACTGGCGCGGCGTCTTCGTTTTCAACACCAAGGCAGACCTTCTCGCCGGCCGGTGGAGCCAGTACCGTCAGTTCGGCGGCCTCGGAGGCCGCACGTCCGACGAGGGCGGAGCGGCGTCGCTCGAACAGAAGGAGCTCGCCTTCTTCATCCAGGACCAGTGGTTCGTGACCCCGAAGCTGACCGTCACGGCCGGCGTCCGCTGGGAGAAGCTGGACAACCCGGATGACGCGATCCTGAATCCCTTCGACCAGAACGCGAACGGCTCGTTCCGGTTGACCGGCGAGATCCCCGACGAGGACAAGGCCTGGTCGCCGCGGCTCGGCATCTCCTGGTCGCCCGACAACAAGACCGTCCTGCGGCTCTCGGCCGGTCGGTTCTGGAGCCGGACGCCCCTTCTCCTGTGGGTGCAGCCCTTCACCTCCAACGGGATCCAGGCGACGCAGTACACGATCAACGCCGCCCAGAGCGGTGGCGTCGTGACCGGCCCGCCGACCGACCCGCTGTCCCCGGGCTGGGGCGACGCGTGGAATCCCGTCGGTATCGAGCGGATCAACTTCCAGGCCGTTCCGAACCCGGTCCGGCCCGGCGTTTTCTGGGTGGATCCGGACTTCCGCAACCCCTACTCCGACCGCATCACGTTCGGCCTGGAGCGCGAGCTCTTCGCCCGCACGTCCGGCGGCCTCGAGCTGACGTACGCCGAGGGTCACAACCTGCAGCGCCTGACCGACATCAACCGGAGATACGACGGGGCGACCGCCGTCAACGGGCTGCCGCGTTACAACAACGTGTCCGCGACCCAGCCGTTTCCGTATTACGGAACGATCATCACCAGTACGTCTGACGCGAGGGCGATCTACTACGCCGCGACGCTCCACTTCCAGCGCCACTTCACGGACAGCCTCAGCATGCAGGGCGGCGTGACCTGGTCGAAGGACCGGGACAACGACTCGAACGAGCGGAACTTCAGCGGGATCCAGGCCGAGGATTACAACGACCTCGACCTGAACTGGGGATACTCGGCACGCGACCAGACGTGGAAGGCCAGCGTGAGCGCAGTGTGGGATACGCCGTTCTGGGGACTCGGACTCTCCGGCTCCTACGTCTACAACACGGGTTCGACGCGCAACCCCGTCGTCAACTCCGACTTGAACCAGGACGGGGTCTCCGGAACCGACCGGCCGACGAACCTCGTGACCGGAAACCACTTCGACCGCAACAGCTACCGGCAGCCGAACTTCCGCTCCCTGAACCTGCGCCTCTCCAAGGCGGTCCACCTCGGTCCGGGAGACCTGACCGGCCTGATCGAGTGCTTCAACTGCTCGAACAGCGCGAACCGGTTCTACCCGAGCAACACGTGGGGCAACAACCGGTCCGGAACTTCATGGCCGCCGGCGGCGGGCTTCTTCGCGCTGACGGGCGTCGGAACCCCGCGCACGTTCCAGCTCGCGGCGAGGTACGACTTCTAATCGTCGCGGGGACAGGCCCTACGGGCCTGCACCCGCCTCCTTATTGAGATTCCAGGGCGGGGCAACACCCCGCCCTTTCTTTTTGTCTAGGCGGGAACCGTCGCCGCCTCCACGATCGTGAGCCGCTTCGCGCCGGCGTCGAGCTCGGCTTCCACGCCGAGCGGGATGATCGCCTTCTCCTTCGTGTGGCCGAAGAGGATCCCGGCGAGGACGGGCTTTCCGAGCGAGCCGAGCATCTCGTCCAGGACTTCGGAGAGCGAGAGCGACAGCTCGAAGCTCGATCGCGACGGCCCGCAGTCCGTGCACGTGCCGAACACGATTCCCGCGGCCTGCTGGAGCTTTCCGGCGAGCTTCAGCTGCACGAGCATGCGATCGATCCGATACGGAGCCTCGCCGGTGTCCTCGAGGAGCACGATGCGGTCCTTCGTCTCGATTTCGAACGGAGTCCCCATCGTCGCAGAGACGAGCGTCAGGTTTCCTCCGACCATTCGACCGCGCGCGACCCCGGGTGAAACGGTGTGGAGGGGAAACTCCACATTGAGCGGATCCGCCTCCTCGGGGTTCGTCACGTCGCCGAGAGGCTCGGGGACGAAGAGGGCCTTCTTCAGGAGCTCCAGCGTCCGGGGGGGCAGCGACCCGATCATGTTCGGCCCGTGGAACGTGACGAGGCCGGCCCGACGGCCGATCGCCAGGTGGAGCCCCGTGATGTCCGAATAGCCCAGCAGGATTTTCGGGTTCTTTCGAACGAGCTCATAGTCGATTCGGTCGAGGAGCCGCGGCGTTCCATATCCTCCCTGCAGGGCGAACACCGCCGCGACGCCGGGATCGCGGAACATCGCGTGCAGATCCTCCAGGCGCTCGTCGTCCGTTCCCGAGAGGAATCCCCGCCGCCCGCGCACGTGCCGGCCGAACTTCGGCTCGAGCCCGAGGGCCCGGACGCGCGTTGCGGCGTCGTCCAGCTTCCAGAGGTCGAACGTGTAGGACGCGGGCGCGATCAGTCCGACCGTGTCCCCGGGATGGAGGATCCGCGGCTTGATCCGAGTCGGGAGAGGATTCCCCGCTTCCGCGCGGCGGGCGCGAGGGGTCGCGACCGCGCTCCTGCACGAGAGCGCCACGGCAGAACCGGCGGCGAGTTGCAGAAACGAACGGCGGCTGGTCGCCAAGGTTGCACCATTAGATCAAACGGCGCCTCCGCCCGGGAGCGGAGGCGCCGTGCGGGAAAGGCTAGAAGCTCAGTCTCGCTCCGAGCTGAATCCTCCTCGGATCCGCCACCCGCGTCGGATCCTCGAACGCGGGGTTCGGCGCGAGCTGCGCGTTGGCGAAGGCGACGTTGTTCACCTCGAGCACGTTGTCGCGGTTGAAGAGATTGAACACTTCGAAGATCGCCTCGAGGCCGACAGGCCCGACCGGGATGCGGCGCGCCACGCGCAGGTCCACGCTGAAGTAATCCGGCAGCTCTCCGCTGTTTCGGCTGACGCCGGCGGGCCGATCCGAGAGCGGATCGCCATTGGTGTTGCGATCGAAGCCGGCGAGCACGTTGAATGGTCGGCCGTCGGCGTAGTCCGCGATCAGGGCCAGCGTCCAGTCACGCGCCCACCAGTCGAGCGACCTTCCCACCGTGGTCGCGATGGCCGAGAGCGTCGCCTTGTGCTTCGGTACGTGAACGGAAGGCCCGCGCTCGTCCTCGGGGTGGAGCGGGTCCTGGAGCTGGAATTCCGTCAGCCAGTCGACGTAGTCGTCCTCGGCATCCGCGTACGTGTAGAAGAACGACGCCTCGAAGGGGCCGCCGATGCGGGTCTGAAGGCCCAACGTCACGCCGTTGTACCAGGAGTTCCCGTCCGGCCCGTAACGGAAGATGTCCGAGAACGCGGGGTTCGGCCGGCCCGTGGGAGGCGCCGTAATGGGGTTGACGTTGCGCGTCACGAAAATGTCCTTCCCGCGCGCGTACAGGTAGTCCACGTTTAAGAGGAGCTGGTCCAAGAGCGCGATCTCGAACCCCAGGTTGGCCTGATCGGTGTAGGCGCTGTCGAACTCGGCGCAGCCCTCGATGTCGAGGTTCGGCGGCATCGCGCCCTCGCACCCGGCCGGCCGCAGGACAGTCAGCGGAACGACCGACGTGCCGGCTTGCTCCGCGCTGCCGAAACGACGATCGGGCAGCCGCCAGGGCACGAGCGGCGACGGACCGCCCTGGATGGTCCGAACGATCGTACGGACGTTCACGCCGTCCTGGATTGCGACGGCAAACATGGGCCCGAGCGCGGCGACTCCGTAGAAGCGCCCGGCGCCGCCGCGGAGGCGCCAGTTGTCGCCGCCCTGCCAGGAGAACGACAGGCGCGGGGCCCAGTTGTCGGAGTCTTCGGGGAAGGGGTCGATCGGATCGTCGTAGTCGTAGCGCAGTCCGAGCCGGAGCAGGAAGCGATCGCTGGCGTTCCACTCCCACTGCCCGAATGCGCCGAGGTGGTTCGTCTTCCCGCTGCCGTCCGGGTCCCCGAAGCCCTGAGCGAACACCTGCGGCACGCCGGCCCCGAAAGCCTGCAGGGCCGTGAGTCCCGCCGGAGGGAGCCCGGGAAGGCCCCCCGGCAACGCACCGAACCGATACAGCCCGGCGAAGTTGAGCGGGAGGCTTCCTTCGAAGTCGGTGTGCGTGTAGTCCACTCCGAGCTTGAACGTGCTCCGCCCGTGGAACAGAGACACCGCGTCGAACACCTGGTACACCTGCGTGTCGCGCGGCTGGGGCAGGAAGCGCTGCGTCCCGAAAGTCGCCACCCCGAGGATGGTGACGGCGACGCCTCCGGCCTCGTCCAGCGGCTCGAGTCGATGCATGCGGTCGGCGTACAGGAGCCGCAGCTCGTTGGAGATCCTCGGGGAGAAGATGGACGTCCCCGTGAGCGCGACGGCCGTGTCTTCCAGGTCGCGGACACCGCCGCCGCTGCGCGCGACGAGCCCACCCCACACCTGCTGGTTCTCGTCGGTCTCGTCCGAATAGCTCCCGCGGAGCGCGAAGGCGTGGTTCGGCCCGGCAAGCAGGTCCAGCTTCAGGAGGAACGTGTCGCGGTCGCGATCGAAGGGCACTTCGCCGTTCTCGACATCGAAGCCGTTCGCATTGATGAGCGCAACCGCCGCATCCGAGATCGTCACGACGTTCGCGTCGGAAACGTCCAGCCGCTCCGCCGCTCCGAAGAAGAAGAGCCGGTCGCGCAGCAGCGGCCCCCCGAGGCTCGCCCCGTACTGGTGCTGCTCGAAGGTGGTCTTCGTCCCGGTCAGGAAGTTGTCGTCCGACAGGCTGTCGTCGCGGAAGAAGTAGAAGCCGGAACCGTGGAACTCGTTCGTCCCCGAGCGGGTGACGATGTTGACGATTCCTCCGGTCATCCGGCCATATTCCGACGCGAACGGGCTCTGGACGACCTGGTACTCCTGGACGGCCTCCTGGGAGAAGGTCGAGCGGACCGAGCCCACCGCCTCGTCGTTGTTATCCATCCCATCCACGACCACGTTGTTGTAGCGGGGGCTCTGGCCGTTGATGGAAAGGCCCGAGGTCGAGGCGGCGCCGGACTGCGGACCGCGCTCCGCCGTGACGCCCGGGGTCGTCAACGCGAAATCGAGGAAGTTTCGCTGGTTGATCGGGAGGTTGCGGATCTTCGTTTCGCCGATCGTCTTGGCGACCTCGGTCGACGCCGGATCGATGAGTCCCGCCTGGCCGCGGACCGTCACCGCCTCGGCGACGCCGGCCACCCTCAACGCGAAGTCGACGTTCGCCGAAGAACCGATCGTGACGCGGACGTCGGAAAGTTCTCCCGGACGGAAACCGGACATGACTGCGGTGACGCGGTAGATGCCGGGCGGGAGCAGCCGAATCACGAAGAAGCCATCCCCGGCAGACATGGCGGAGCGGGCGAGGCCGGTCTCCTGTCCGGTCGCCGTCACGGTGACGCCGGGCAGCGATCCCCCCGACTCGTCGGTGACGCGCCCACGGATGTCGCCAGTCGTCGTGCCGGTGGCCTGAGCAAAGAGCGATACCGCGCAGAGCGAGAACACGAGAGCAAGTACGGCCGGGCGGACCCTCATCATCCCCTCCTCCGCGATGGAGAGGGCCCCCGCCCTTCCGTCGCGGTAAAAAAGAGAAACTCCAGGCCTTGAGAGTAGGTCCACTCGCCCCAAGGAGACAAGCTGATTAGGATTGTCGCCATGCGCAAGCTTTTCGTCGTCGCGTTGCTTCTCGGCACGGTTTCCGGCATGGCGGTCTCTCCGCAGCCCTCCCCATCCGGATCCCGACCCGCGATCCGGTCGGGACCCATGCTCGGTTACTCGGACCTGACCGAAGCGTCGGTGTGGGTCCAGACGACGGCCGACGCCGAGGTGCGGCTCCGTTACTGGCCCGAAGGCCGGAGGGGGGAAAGCCGGACCACGACGCCTCTCCCCGCCGGAGAGAAGAACGATCGCATCGCGCTCTTCGTGGTCCCGGGCCTCGACCCCGGCACGCGCTACGGATACGAGATCTTGATCGGCGGCCGGCCCGCGGCTTTTCCGGCCGGGGGCGCGTCGGGGACCTTCGACACGCAGACCTTCTGGCAGTACCGGGCGAACCCACCCGACTTCACGGTCGCGTTCGGCTCCTGTTATTACGCCAACGAGCCGAAGATGGACCGTCCCGGCAAGCCTTACGGCTCCGACCCGAAGATCTTTCGCACGATCGCGCAGAGGAGGCCGAACGTGATGCTGTGGACGGGCGACAACGTTTACTACCGCGAGCCCGACTTCGGCAGCGTCGCCGCCATGAAGCGCCGCAACGCGCTCGCCCGCGAGGAGCCGGCGCTCCAGCCGTTGCTCGGCATCGCGCACCACTACGCGATCTGGGACGACCACGACTTCGGGCCCAACGACGCCACGTGGATCAACCGCTTCTGGAGGGAAAGCTTCGACATCTTCAAGTCCTACTGGGCGAACCCCACCTACGGCGCGCACGGGGTCGAGGGCGTCTTCGGCTGGTTTTCGTGGGCGGACGTGGACTTCTTCCTGCTCGACGACCGGATGTACCGCACGCCCGAGCGGGCCGCCAACACCCCCGACAAGGCCATGCTCGGCAGCGAGCAGCTGCGCTGGCTGAAGCACTCGCTCTCGTACAGCCGCGCGCCGTTCAAGATCGTCGTCAACGGCAGCCAGGTCCTGAACTCCAACGCGCGCGACGAGTGCTTCGCCCACTACGAGCGCGAGCAGAAGGATCTCCTCGACTGGATCGTCCAGAACCGGATCCGCGGGGTCGTCTTTCTCTCCGGCGACCGTCACGAGACGGAGCTCCTGCGCGTCAATCCCGAGGGGTTCTACCCCCTCTACGACTTCACGTCGTCACCACTGACCGCGGGTCTCACCAACCCGATGCCGAAAGAAGAGGAGAACAACCCCCTGCGCGTCCCGGGCACGCTCGTCAACGACATGCACAGCTTCGGCCTCTTGACGTTCTCCGGGAAGTGCAACGAGCGGACGCTCGAGATGCAGGTCGTGGACCGTGACGGAAAGGAGAGGTGGACGCACACGATCAAGGCCAGCGACCTCGTGCCGCCGCCCGCGCCCGGCACGACCCCCGGGCCGTACCGCGGCCACTCCGCCTGCGCGTACCTGAAGCCCCAGTCTTAGCGGCCAGGGAGACGCGAGGCTAGAACACCAGCCCGACGGAAATCGGGATGAACTTGAACCTGTCAGCGTCAGTGGAAACGCTGTGGTACCGCGCCTCGACGACCAGGTCGATGTTCCGAAGGCTGATCGACACGCCCGCGCCCGCGTTCCAGCCGGTTTCGTTCGACTTCCCCCGGAACGACGACGGAAACGACGCGTCGGAGAAGTCCAGCCGGTAGTAACCCACGCCCGCCAGGAAATAGGGCTTCAGGAGGATCGCCCGGAAGCCGACGACGACGTTGGCCGTTCCGGCCAGGACTTCGGCGTCTCCCGCCGTCGCGTCGACGCCGTCGAGCTTGTGGTACGACCCATCGATCCGCAACCCCACCGGGACGACCGGGAAGTTCCAGACGAGCAGCGCGCCGCCGTTCCAGCCGTCGTCGAAAACGTCACCGGTGTCCCCCTGCGGCTTCGTGATGCCGCCCTCGACGCCGAAGTGGAGCCCGCTCGTCCCCTGCGCGCGCGCCACGGTCGCGGCGAAGAACGCGAGACAAAACGTCGCGACGAAGAGTGCCGGGATGCGCTTCATGATGTTCCGTCCGGGTGCAATCGGGGTGCCGGGCCGGACCGCGCTAACGGCCTCCGGCGACCGGCTCCCGCGCCTCGGCCAGCGCCTTCTTCCGCGCCGCCTCGAACTCGTCGCCCTTGTTCCACTCCGGCATCCGCTCCGCGCCGGCGACCTTCGTTCCGAGCCAGAAGTCGAGGCGCACGTCTTCGACCGCGCCCGAGAGATCCCACTCGCTCGAGATCTCGTCGGAAGGCTGGTGGTAGTCCCGGTCCTCCCACTCCTCGATCTTCTTCGTGCCCCAGCCTGCGGGCTTTCCGATGACGTCGGTCCCGCTGTCGAAGTAGGCGGCCGGAACGCCGACCTTCGCCAGGTTGAACTGGTCGGAGCGGTAGAAGAACCCGCGGTCGGGAAACTGGTCGGGCTTGACGACCCGCCCCTGCATCTTCGCGAGCGCCACGATGATCGGATCGAGGCTCGACTTGCCGTACCCGACCATCGTCATGTCCCTCGTCCGGCCGAAGATGTTCACGCCGTCGATGTTGATGTTCGCCGCGATGCGGCCGGGGGGGAGCGGCGGGTGCTTGGCCAGGTACTCCGATCCGAGGAGCCCCTGCTCTTCCGCGGTTACGGAGGCGAAATACACACTCCGCCTCGGCGCTTTCGGCAGCTCGGTGAAGGCCCGGGCGATCGCGAGCATCGCGGCGACCCCGGACGCGTTGTCGAGCGCGCCGTTGTAGATCGCGTCCTCGCCCGGCTTCGTGTCCGACTTCATCCCGAGATGGTCGTGATGCGCGGTGTAGACGACCGCCTCGGCGGCGAGGCGGGGGTCGCTGCCCGGCAGCTTCCCGATCACGTTTCCGCTTTCCTTCGTCTGGACGACGTTCTCGATGCGCATCGAGGTCGCGACTCCGAGAGGCACCGGGCGGAAGTCGCGCTTCAGCGCCGCCTGGCGAAGGCGGTCGAGGTCCTGCCCGCCGAGCGACGCGATCTTCTTCGACGCGTCTTCGGTGAACCAGCCCTTGATCTCGACGCGCGGCTCTCCCTCGTAGGGAAGCTCGAAGCGCTCGCGGGACCAGGAGCTCTGCACGACCTGCCACTTGTAGCCGGCGGACGGCTCGGTGTGGATGATGAAAGCCCCCACCGCCCCTTTCTGCGCGGCGATCATGTACTTGTAGTCCCATCGCCCGTACCAGAGCCGCGTCTTTCCGCCGAAGAGCTTCGGGTCGTCCTCCGGATCGTTGTTCATCATGAGGAGGACCTTGCCCTTCACGTCCACGTCCTTGTAGTCGTCCCACTGGTATTCGGGGGCGACGATGCCGTATCCGACGAAGACGATCTCGGCTTTCTCGATCTTCGACTCCGGCTTCTGTGTCCCGGAGAACGCCACGAAGTCGTCGATGTTCTTGAAGTCGAGCGCCTGGCCCCCCTTTGCCACCGAGAGCTTCTCCGGAATCCGGCCGGTTATCCCGACGAGCGGGACCTTCTGAATCCAGCCGCCGCCCGGAGCTCCCGGCTCGAGGCCGAGGGATTCCATCTGCGCCTGGATGTACTGCTGGGCCACACGATCACCGCGCGAGGCGGGCGCGCGTCCCTCGAGAAGGTCGGAGGAGAGGAAGCGGACGTGACCGCGGATGACGTCCTCGGTGATCGCGGCAGCCGCGCTCTTCTCCGCCGGCGTGAGCGTGCCGGCGGGCGGCGCCGCGGCGGCGGCGAGGGAGGACGGGAGCAGAAGCAGGAGGGCGAGAGCGTTCTTCATAGTTTCCTTTCCGGTCTGAACAGAACCGCGCTTTCGAGCCGGAAACTCCCGCTTACGGCGCCGCCCGCGCGGGAGCCGCCGGGCCTGGCGGCATCGGCTTTCTCGGGAGTTTCGCGTCGCGCGACGCGGCCTGCCAGACGAACGTCGCGAGGACGACCGAGGCCTGCATCAGGTCCTCGCGCTGGAGCCGCTCGTAGACGTCCTGGTTGGTGTGGTGCGTCCGGGTTTCGTACTCGATCTCGTCCTGGATGAACTGGAACGCCGGAAGGCCGACGGCGTCGAAGGACTCGTGATCGGTCCCCCGGGTGTTGCGCATCGTCACCGTCGTTGCGCCGAGGTCCTTCAGGGGCGCGAGCCACTCCTCGAAAATCGGCACGACGGCCGCGTTCTCCTGCGCGTAGATCCCGCGGATCTTCCCGGTTCCGTTGTCGACGTTGAAGTACGCGGAGAGCTTCGCGTGCTCCGGCCTGAACGTGAGCGGCCCCGCCGAACGGCGCAACGAGAAGTTCTCCCTCTCCTTCGGGTCGTCCGGGACCGGGCGGGACGCGAAGTGCTGCATCACGTACCCCTCGGACCCGAGAAGCCCCTGCTCCTCCCCGCTCCAGAGAGCGATCCGGATCGTTCGCCGCGGCTTGACGCCGAGCGTCTGGAGGATCCGGACCGCCTCCATGGCGACCGCCACCCCCGCGGCGTTGTCGGTCGCCCCGGTGCCGCCGTGCCAGGAGTCCATGTGGCCGCCCAGCATGACGATCTCCCCCGCCCGGTCGCTGCCCGGGATCTCCGCAACCGTGTTGTAGGACATCGGGTCGTCGTCGTGGAAGCGCGCCTTCACGTCCAGCTCCAGCTCGACGTCCCTCTTCTGCCCGAGCAGACGCGCGATGCGCCCGTAGTGCTCGACGGCCATGACGAGGGCCGGCACGCCCATCGGGTCGTCGCGGCGCCACGAGCCGCCCTGCTGCACGCGGAACGTCCCCCCGTCCAGGGCTCCCGGATCGATCACCGCGAGCGGCTTCTCCTCCTCGAGGAAGCGGTTGAGCGCCCGGCGGAACTCGCGCCGCCGCCGCCACTCTTCCGGCCCCCCGTACGCGGGTCTCGCCGACGGAGCTTCGTACTCCCACAGCTTCTCGAGTGTCTTCTCATCGTAGCGTTCGAGCGCCGCCCGCTCCTGCGCCTTCACTTCACGAACGTCGTCGGTGAGCACGATCAGACCGCGCAGCTTCCCCTTCTGCTTTTCGAGGTCCTCCCGAGTCGTGAGCTTCGCCAGGACGGCCTTGCCCCGGATCGGGCCGTTCGTGCCGGGACTCCACGCCTTCGGCAGCGCGAGCAGCTCGACGACGTCGGGCGACGTCATCCGGACGGAGGCCGACTCGTAGCTCCACCCGCGGCCGAAGGGACCCCAGCTTTCGAGGTGCGCGTTCTGCAGGCCGAACTCGGCGAGCTTGGCTCGCGCCCACTCGTTCGCCTTCTTCATGTTCGGCGATCCCGTGAGGCGCGCTCCGATCCCGTCGGTCAGGCCGCTCGCAATCTCCATCACCTTCGAGTTGCGGAACCCCTCCTGGCGGATGCGCGTGACCATGTCGTAGTCGATGCGCTCCGCAGCCGGAAGAGACGGAACGGCAACGCCGGGAAGGAGAGCGAGGAGAACGACGGCGCGGGCGAGCAGCCGATTCGGCGGGATGGGTCTCCTCACGGGCCCGCGGAAACTAACACCGCGTGCGTGGCAGGTCAAATCGGATGCGGCGGCTTCAGTTCCGGTCGAATCACTCCGAGAGCTGCTCCCGGTTCCGCAGACGTCGGACGGTCACACCGCCAGGAAAAGGGTCAGCGCGAAGCGGGCCGCCGGCTCGATCCACTGCTCGTGGCTGGAAAACCCGGCGGAGCTGACGAGCTCCACGACCTCGCGCGGCTCGTACTTGTAGGAGCTCTCGGTCCAGATCGACTCCCCGTCCTCGAGCTTCACCTCGACGCCGGCACGGCCGATCGGGACCGTCTGCGGCCGGACGGAAACCAGGTGCATCTCGACGCGGCGGTGGACCGGGTTCCACACCGCCCGGTGCACGAACGCGGAGAGATCGAACTGCGCATCGAGCTCGCGGTTCATCCGAACCAGGAGGTTCTTGTTGAACGCCGCGGTGACGCCCAGCGGGTCGTCGTACGCGAGCAGGAGCTCCTCGACCGGCTTGACCAGGTCCGCGCCGAGCAGGAGCGCGTCGCCGGGCCGAAGGGCGCGCCGGATCTCACCCAGGAACTCCAGGGACGCCGGTGAGTCGAAGTTCCCGATGTTGGAGCCGAGAAAGAGGACGAGGAGCCCCCCCTCCTGCGGCCGCTCGCGGGCTGCCCGGCGGAGACCGTCCTCGTACGTGGCGCGGTGGCCCACGACCGAGACGTGCTCGAGGGCGCCGAGAGTCCGCTCGGAAAGCTCGAGCGCCGCGGGGGATATGTCGACGAGGTGGATCGCCACGCGCCGCCGCCGGTTGCGCAGCGCCTCGGCGAGGACCGCCACCTTTTCGCCGCTGCCGGAGCCGAGCTCGAGCAGCGTGACCGGATCTTCGAGGGGCGCGACCATCTCGCTGGCGAAACGCGCGAGGAGCCGCGACTCGGCGCGCGTGATGCGATACCACGGCAGCCGGCAGATCGACTCGAAGAGAGACGACCCGAGCGCGTCGTAGAGGTACTTCGACTGGATCTGTTTCGGGGTGAGCGCGAGGTCGCGCGCCACCTCGCGGGCGAAGTCTCGAATCAGCTCGGGAGGCGGCGTGGCGACGAGCGTGCTCAGCGCGCGGTCAATCCTTCACCGTACGGAAGGTCGCATACACGTAGGGGTAGTTTCCGCGGAACCAGTTGCGGACGCTCCGCCGCAGCAGCGACTTCGTGGTCGCGAAGGATCCGCCCTTCATCACCCAGTGCTTTCCGTCGAAGAAGTCCGCCGAGTAGACGGGGTACGACGCCATGGGCTCGAATCCCGGGAACGGAGCGAAGACCGTCGACGTCCACTCCCACCCGTTGCCCAGGAGGTCGTGGATCCCCCACGCGCTCGCTCCCGCCGGATGCGAGCCGACGGGCACGGGTTCCCATCGCGCGAAATCGAAGTTCGCGCGCGAGGGATCCGGCGGCTCCTCCCCCCACGGGAAAGAACGTTCGGCGCCCGACGGCGTCCCGTAGGCCGCGCGGTGGAACTCGGCCTCGGTCGGAAGCCGGGAGTCCCGCCAGTGCGCATACGCGGACGCCTCGGCATGGCTCACGAAGACGGGCCAGGCCGGCGGCAGAGGCACGTCGGCGAACATGCCCCGCCAGACCCATTCCTCTCCGCGGCGCTCCCAGAACGCCGGGTGACGGACGTCGTTGTCGGACCGCCAGCGCCAGCCCTCCTCCGACCAGAGGTCCTCGCGGTCGTAACCCCCGGCGCGGACGAACTCCAGGAAATCGCGGTTCGTCACGTCATGAACGTCGATCTCGAAGTCGGGGACGTCGACGGCGAGTTCCTGGAACTCGTTGTCCCATCCGAAGCGCACGCCCTCGCGCTTCGCTCCCAGCGTCGCGCGCCCGGCGGGCACCCGGACGCGCCGGCGTTCGGGCGGCTCGCCTCCGACGATCGGGACGGCCGCGCCCCGCGGCGCGCGTTTCTTCGCGTACGGGAGGCGGTGCCACATGTAGAGGAGCGTCTCCTGGTGCATCTCCTCGTGCTCGAGGATCGTGTAAGCCGCGAGCCCACGCGCGAGCACGGGGTTGTCCTCGCGCGTCATGTCCTTCGTCTCGAGAGCCTCGATCACGAGGCGGTCGGCGGATCTCCCGTAGGCCTGGATCTCCTCGCGCGACGGCCAGCCGCGAGGCGCCACGCCGGGCACCGACGAGACGTCCTCGGGATCGATTCCGCGCTCGAAAAGGACCTCGAGCTCCGGATCGATCCCCGTCTCGCCGAGACCCTTCTTGACCAGCGTGTTCACCGAGAAGGCCGGCAGGTGCCCCTCGTAGAAGGCGATGGGGTTGCGCAGCGCAATGGGGCGGTCGAAGTAGGCCGAGGGCTCGAGCAGGTCGAAGATTTCCGCCGTGCGGCGCCGGTTGGCGCGGTACCACTCCACCGCCTGACGGCGATCGAGAAACCGGTCGGTCGCGACCTCCACTCCCGCCATCGCGTCTACTCTACCCATACGCCGACGTGGAAATGCTAGATTCCCGCCAATGCGTACCGACCGGGCCGTCCTCGCTCTTTTGCTGGGTTTGGCGCTCACCGCGTCCTGCTCGCGCGAGAAGGCGGCCGTGACCTCCGGGCCCCCGGGCGGCGCCGCGACCTCTCCGGCCGCGGGCTCTTCCGGGATCGTCATTGCGCCCGATGTTGCGGCCCGACTGCGCCGGTTCGCCCGGACGCCCATCGACTACGACCGGTCCCTCCTGGACGCGAAAGAAACCCAGGTCGTCGCCCATCTCATCGAGGCCTCCCGCCTCATGAACGACATCTTTCTCGTCCAGGTCTGGGCGGGGAACCCGGCGCTTCGCGATCGCGTGTTCGCGGCGGCCCAGGGGGGAGACCAGGCCGCCCGGTGGGCGCTCGTCCTCTTCGACGTCCACAAGGGGCCGTGGGATCGAATCGAGGAAAACGAGCCCTTCATCGGGAAGGATCGCAAGCCGCCCGGGGCGGGCTTCTATCCGACCGACATGACGAAGGAGGAGTTCGAGCGGTGGGTGGCCGCTCATCCCGCCGACAAGGCCGCGTTCGAGGGTCTCTACACCGTCATCCGCCGGCAGGGGGAGTCCCTCGTCGCCATCCCGTACTCGAAGGCGTACCGCGAGGCGCTCGAGCCGGCCGCCCGTGCGCTGCGGGAGGCCGCCCGGGCGACGGGCAACGCGAGCCTGCGCAATTTCCTGGAGAAGCGCGCGGACGCGTTCTTCTCCGACGACTACTTCGCGTCCGACCTGGCCTGGATGGACCTCGATTCCGACGTCGAGGTCGTGATCGGCCCCTACGAGGTCTACGAAGACGCGCTCTTCAACTACAAGGCGTCGTTCGAGTCGTTCGTGACGGTCCGCGACCGCGCGGAGAGCGAGAAGCTCTCCGTTTACGCCCGGCACCTCCCCGACATGGAGCGCAACCTCCCGATCCCCGACGAACACAAGAACCTGAAACGCAAGTTCGAGTCCCCGATCCGGGTCGTGCAGGAGATCTACACGGCGGGCGAAGCGCGGCGCGGAGTCCAGACGTCCGCGTTCAACCTGCCCAACGACGAAAAGGTGCGCGAGGCGAAGGGGTCGAAGAAGGTCCTGCTGAAGAACGTCATGGACGCGAAGTTCCGGCAGAGTGGCCGGCCGATCGCCGAGCGGGTCCTCGTCTCGGCCGAGGTGCCCAACCTCTCCTTCGACGCCTATTTCAATCACACGCTCTTCCACGAGCTCTCGCACGGGCTCGGTCCCGGGATCATCACCGGCCCGGACGGCAAGCGTGTCGACTCGAGGCTGCTGTTGAAAGAGACGTACTCGACGATCGAGGAATGCAAGGCCGACGTGACCGGGCTCTGGAGTCTCCTCCTGGCGCTCGACCGGAAATGGCTGACGGGACTGACCGAGGCGCAGGTCTTCTCGACCTACAACGGCCTCATGTTCCGCGGCATGCGGTTCGGGATCGACGAGGCGCACGGCCAGGGTACGGCGATCCAGTGGAACTGGTTCCGCGAGAAGGGCGCGATCGCGCCCGCCGCCGACGGCCGCTTCGGAACGGATTTCGGGAAGTTCCGGGAGGCGATTCGGTCGCTCGCCAACGAGCTCCTGATGATCGAAGCGACCGGGGACTACGCGCGCGCCCGTGCCCTGCTCGAGAAGTACGGCCGTTCGAGCGCCGAGATCGACGGGATAATCGCGAAGCTCTCCGACATCCCCGTGGACATCACGCCGGTCTTCGTTGCGGCGGGAGAAAGGTGACGTTGCGGTTTCGGTGAGAGGTTGGAGTCCTTTTTGCTATGAACCCCGGTAGGAGGAAAAAGTGACGGAATCCGAAGGCACGACACAGGGCGGCGGTTCCTCGACCTCGAGCGGATCCTCGGGGGCGAGCCGCACCCGCAGAAAAGCGACCGGCACGCGGCGCAAGGCGGCGACCCGCAGGAAGTCCCCGGCCGCGGGCCGCAAAACGACCTCGCGGCGGACCTCCGCCGCGAAGCGCACGACGCGGCGGCGCGCGACGAAATCCACCGGCCTCGAAGGCCTGCTGAACGACCTCGCGCGGAGGGCGGAGCGCGCCGGGACGACGATCTCGGGCCTTTCCGAGGAGGGCGCCAACGCGGCGCGCCGCGGGCTCGGCGTGGTCAGCGCGGCGTCGCGCAAGACCATCACCAAGGTCCGTCGAGAGTGGGACGCGATGGACAACACCCGGCGGGTCCAGTTCGTCGGCGCCCTGCTCGCGGCGCTCGGCGCGGCGGCCGCGGGGGTCCGCAAGGCCACGAAGAAGTAGCCGCCGGCCCGGGCGCGGCTGCTGCCGCCCGGACGAGAGGTCGACTCCCCGGCGGCGGCCGCGGCCCGGCGGAGGAACATGCCGGTAGAAACTTCCGACTCGGCGACCCGCGCGCTCGTCGCTCCCGACGAGCCGATCCGTTCCGAACTCTTCTCGACCGAGCGTCTGGAGGAGTTCGGAGAACGTCTCGGCGAGGAGCACCGGCTCGCGCGCGGCTTCCAGCGGGGCCGCCCGCTCCTGCCGAGGTTGAAGGAAAACGAGCGGGTCCTTCTCGAGTCGTACCGGGCGGTCGCCGAGGCGATCCGCGAAGAGCGCACGATCTCGCCGGCCGCCGAGTGGCTCGTCGACAACTTCCACATCGTGGAAGAGCAGCTGCGCGAGATTCGCGAGGATCTCCCGCGGCGCTACTACATGGAGTTGCCGAAGCTCGAGTCGGGGCCGCTCGCGGGATACCCGCGTGTTTACGCCCTGACGGTCCACTACGTCGCGCACACCGACAGCCGGTTCGAGAGCGACAGCTTGAAGCGCTTCGTCGTGGGGTACCAGCGCTCCGCGCCCCTCACCATGGGCGAGCTCTGGGCGGTCGCGATCATCCTGCGCCTCGTCCTGGTCGAGAACCTGCGCCGGCTCGCCGAGCGGATCGTCCGGCGCCGGATCGCGCGCGAGGAGGCGGACGCGCTCGCCGATTCGCTGCTCGGCATCGTTTCGTCCGGCGCGACCTCGTGGGAGGAACGGCTGCGCGGCCTCGAGCGCCGGCCGCTTTCGATTCCCTTCGCCGTGCACCTTCTGCAGCGGCTCCGGGAGCGGGACCCCGACCAGACCCCGGCGCTCGCGTGGCTGACGAACCGCATCGAGTCGCAGGGGCTCACGCCCGACGAGATCGTGCGCCTCGAGCATCAGGAAGAGGTCGCGACGCACGTGACCGTGCGCAACGTGATCACGAGCATGCGGCTCATCTCTTCGGTGGACTGGACCGAGTTCTTCGAGTCGGTCAGTCTCGTCGAGCGCGCGTTGCGCGAGGGGACGCGGGTGGCGGAGATGGACTTTCCGACGCGCGACCGCTACCGCCACGCGGTCGAGGAACTCTCGAGGCGCAGTCCGCTCTCCGAAATCGAAGTCGCGGAGCGGGCGACCGCGCGGGCGCGGGCCGTGGCGCAAGCCGAGCCGGAGGCGAAGGCCTCCGACGAACGCCGCGCCGACCCCGGGTATTACCTGATCTCCGGCGGGCGCCGGGCGTTCGAGCGGGAGATCGGCTACCGCGCGCCGCTCACGCACTCCGTGAAGCGCGCCTACTTCGCGGCGGCGACCGCCGGATACGTGGGGACGATCCTCGTGGTGACCGCCGTCCTGCTCGCGCTTCCCGTCGCGTTCTCGGCCCGCGCGGGCGCGTCGCCGTGGGAGCTCGTCGTCATCGCGCTCCTCGCGCTCTTCCCCGCCTCCGACGTCGCGGTCGCGATCGTCAACCGCGACGTGACGGAGCTCGTCGGCCCGCGCCGACTCCCCAAGCTGGAACTGCGGCGTGGGATTCCCCGCGACTTCCATACGCTCGTCGTCGTTCCCGCGCTCCTGACGAACGAGGCGGAAGTCAACGAGCTCGCGGAGCGGCTGGAGGTCCACTACCTCGCCAACCTGGACGACGAGCTGCGCTTCGCGCTCCTCTCGGACTGGGGCGACGCGCCGGAGGAGTCGGTGCCCGAGGACGAAGCGCTTTTCGTGGCCGCGCGCGAAGCCGTGGACGAGCTCAACCGACGGCACGGCAAGCTGCCCGACGGGTCGCGGCGGTTCCTCTTCCTTCACCGCCGGCGCGTCTGGAACGCGAAGGAGCGCGTCTGGATGGGGTGGGAGCGCAAGAGGGGCAAGCTTCACGAGCTCGACCTGCTCTTGCGGGGGGCGGGCGCCACGACTTTCTTTCCGGTCGAGCCGCTCGACCGCGTTTCCCTCCACCGCGTGCGTTACGTCCTCACACTCGACGCCGATACCCGGCTCCCCCGGGGCGCGGCCCGGAACCTCGTCGGCACGATGGCCCACCCCCTGAACCGTCCACTCCGCGATCCCGCGGTCGGCCGCGTCGTGGACGGATACGGGATCGTCCAGCCTCGAGTCACGCCCACGCTGCCGCTCTCGGGCAGCGGAACCCTCTACCAGCGGCTCCACTCGGGCCCCGCCGGGATCGACCCGTACGCCGCGGCGGTGTCGGACGTCTATCAGGATCTCTTCGCCGAGGGGATCTACACGGGCAAGGGGATCTACGACGTCGACGCGTTCGAGAAGTCTCTCGAGGGCCGGATCCCCGACGACTCCCTGCTGTCGCACGACCTCTTCGAAGGCCTCTTCGCCCGGACGGGCCTCGCGTCGGACATCGAGCTCTTCGAGAGCTTCCCCGCCCACTACGAGCTCGGCGCCGCCCGCCAGCACCGGTGGGCCCGTGGCGACTGGCAGCTGCTGCCGTGGCTCCTCCCGCGCGTGCGCGACGCCTCCGGCCGCCGGGTGCGCAACCCGATCTCCGCGATCGGCAAGTGGAAGATCGTCGACAACCTGCGGCGCTCGCTCTCGGCGCCCGCCGCGTTCCTGACGCTCGCCGCCTCCTGGGTGCTGCCCGGAGTGCCGCCCGGCGTCTGGGCGGCCGCCGTCCTGTCCGCGTTCGCATTGCCCGGCCTCTTTTCGGTCCTCGCGGCGCTCGTCCCGGCGCACCGCGGCATATCGAAGCGAAGTTTCCTCCTGGGGGTCGGGCGGGACTTCGTGGTCGAGCTGGGTCGCGCGTCGTTCTCAGTGGTGGTTCTCGCGCACCAGTCCTGGCTCATGGGCGACGCGATCCTTCGAACGCTCTTCCGGCTCTTCGTATCGCGCCGGCGGCTTCTCGAGTGGGTGACGGCGGCCCAGGCACACACCGGGCTCGATCTCCAGCTGTCCGGCTTCTACCGCCGGATGTCCGGCGCGCTCGTCCTGGCAGGGGCCGTCCTCGGCGCCTCCGTGTTCTTCGGCCCGGTGAAGCTGCTCTACGCGCTGCCCTTCGTCCTGGCGTGGCTCGCGTCACCCTTCGTCGCGTGGCGCGCGAGCCTGCCCCCTCTCGAGAGCGAGACCGACGCGCTTTCGGAGGACGAGCGCGGGCATCTCCGGCTGACGGCGCGCCGGACCTGGCGGTTCTTCGAAACCTTCGTGACGGCCGAGGACAATCAGCTGCCTCCCGACAATTTCCAGGAGGACCCGAAGCCCGCCATCGCGCACCGGACTTCCCCGACCAACATCGGCCTCTATCTTCTTTCGACCGTCGCCGCGCGCGATTTCTCCTGGATCGGGACAACCGACATGGTCGAGCGCCTCGAAGCGGCGTTCACTTCGATCGCGAAGCTCGAGAAGTACCGCGGACACCTGTACAACTGGTACGAGACCCGCCGGCTGGAGCCCCTCGAGCCGAGGTACGTGTCCACCGTCGACAGCGGCAACCTGGCGGGACACCTGATCACGCTGGCGCGCGCCTGCCTGGAGCGGCTGGCCGAGCCGGCGCTCGATCCTCGCGCGTTCGAAGGAATCCGGGACGCCCTCGTGCTGGTGCGCCAGGCGCTCGCCGCGACTCCGCCCGCGGCGAGGGGCGTCGCCGTGACCCGCCGGGATATGGAGAACGCGCTCGCCGAGGTCGAGGAGCTCCTCGCCGCCGTTCCGCAGTCCTCCGCGCAGTGGGGCGCGCGCCTCTCGGCTCTCCGCGGGCGCGCGGAGGTGCTCGCCGACGTCACGGAAGCCGTTGCGCACGAGAGCGCCGACGAACCGTCGCGGGAGATCCACTTCTGGGCCCGGGCCGTGCTCGCCTCGATCGTGAGCCACGAACGCGACTTCGGGGGATTGCTGTCGGGGCTCCCCGACCTCGAATCCGTGCCCACGCTCACCATGCTGCCCGAGCTCTGCGAAGCGGTCCTCGCGTCGGCGGAACGAGGCGACGGCCCGGTGGCGACGGGGACGGAGCCGCCGGCTTCGGTAACGACTGCCGCGGCCACGCGCATCGAGCGGAACCGGGAGGCGGCGCTGGCGCTCATGCACCGCCTCGGAGCCGTCGCGCGCGCGGCCGAGTCGCTCGTCACGGGCATGGACCTCCGCTTCCTCTACGACGAGGAGCGCAAGCTGTTTTCGATCGGCTTCCGCGTTTCCGACGGCCGGCTCGATCCCGGCTACTACGATCTGCTCGCCTCCGAGGCGCGCCTCGCGAGCTTTCTCGCGATCGCCCGCGGCGAGGCGCCCTCCTCGCACTGGTTCCATCTCGGCCGGCCGCTCACGCCGGTGGGAAGGGGATCGGCGCTCGTCTCCTGGTCCGGCTCGATGTTCGAGTACCTGATGCCGGACCTCGTGATGAACGAGCCGACGGGGAGCCTCCTCGAGTCCTCGGACCGGCTGGTCGTCGCGCGCCAGATCGACTACGGCGAGGAGCGGCGCGCGCCATGGGGAGTCTCGGAGTCCGCGTTCTACGCGCGCGATCTCGACCTCACCTATCAGTACTCGAACTTCGGAGTCGCCGGACTCGGTTTGAAGCGCGGGCTGACGGAGGACTACGTCGTCGCACCCTACGCGACCGCGCTCGCTTCGATGGTCGATCCGGTCGCCGCCGCCCGCAACTTCGAGCGCCTCGCGAAGGAGGGAGGTCTCGGTCCGTACGGATACTACGAGGCGCTCGATTACACGGCGAGCCGGATGCCCGCGGGCAGGACCCACGCCGTCGTCCGCGCCTACATGGCCCACCACCAGGGGATGACGATCGTCGCGCTCGCGAACACGCTCTTAGACGAGGTCATGCGCACCCGGTTCCACGCCGAGCCCATCGTCCAGGCGACCGAGCTCCTCCTCCAGGAACGCACGCCGCGCGGGGTTTCCGTCGCGCGGCCGAGGGCCGAGGAGGTCGAAAGCCACCTCCACGTCCGCGACTTCGTCCTTCCGGTGCTGCGCCGATTCAGCTCCCCGCACGACCCGATTCCGCGCACGCATCTGCTCTCGAACGGACGTTACTCGGTCATGCTGACGGCGGCGGGTTCCGGGTACAGCCGGTGGCTCGGTTACGACGTGACGCGCTGGCGCGAAGATCCGACCCGCGATCTCTGTGGCACCTGGATCTACCTGCGAGACGTTCAGAGCGGGCAGGTGTGGTCCGCCGGATATCAACCGAGCGGCGTCGAGCCGGACAGCTACGAGGTCGTGTACTCCGAGGATCGCGCGGAGATCCGGCGCCGCGACGGCGCGATCTCCACGACGCTCGAGGTCGTCGTGTCCGCCGAGGACGACGCCGAGATCCGGCAGCTGTCCGTGACGAACCTGGGGACGCGGCCGCGGACGATCGAGATCACGTCCTATGCCGAGGTCGTGCTCGCTTCGGCCGCCGCGGACGAGTCGCATCCCGTCTTCTCGAACCTCTTCGTCGAGACGGAGTTCGTTCCGCGGCTCGACGTCCTGCTGGCCACGCGGCGGCCCCGCTCCTCCGACGAGAAGCGCCTGTGGCTCGCGCACGTCTCCACGATGGAGGGTTCGACCGTCGGGGGCGTCCAGTACGAGACGGATCGCGCGCGGTTCCTGGGACGCGGACGGCAGGCTCGGCAGGCCGGTTCGATCTTCGACGGCCGGCCGCTTTCGAACACGGTCGGCCCCGTCCTCGACCCCATCGTCTCGCTGCGCCGCCGGATCCGGCTCGAGCCCGGCACCACCGGGCGCGTCGCGTTCGCGACGGCCGCGGCCGAAGACCGCGAGGCGGTGCTGAAGCTCGCCGACAAGTACCGGGAAGCGGCCGCGTTCGAGCGCACGACGACCCTCGCGTGGACCCAGGCGCAGGTGCAGCTGCGGCACCTGAACGTGGACGCGGAGGAAGCGCACCTCTTCCAGCGCGTCGCGAACCGGGTGCTGTACTCCGACCCCTCGCTGCGCGCCTCGCCCGAGATCCTCGAGCGAAACCTCCTCGGCAGGTCCGCGCTGTGGCGCCACGGGATCTCCGGAGACGTCCCCATCGTCCTCGTGCGCATCGACTTCGCCGACGACCGGGAAATCGTCCGCCAGCTCCTCCGAGCGCACGAGTACTGGAGGATGAAGGGGCTCGCGGTCGACCTCGTCATCATCAACGAGCAGGGCCCTTCCTACGGCCAGGACCTCCAGGCCGCGCTCGAGGCCCTCGCCCGCACGAGCCAGGCAATCGCCGGACGGGACACGGGCCCCGGGCACGGCGGCGTGTTCATCCTGCGCGGCGACCTCCTCTCCGAGGCGGATCGCGATCTCCTGCGGGCCGCCGCCCGGGCCGTTCTCCTTTCCCGGCACGGCACTCTCGCGGAGCAGGTCGTGCGACACCTCCGGGCGCAGCCGGCACCGGAGCCGCCCCGCGCCCTGATGCCATCTCCTCCCCCGGTGGACGTCTCGCCGCCGCGGCTTCCG
>Ga0209974_10000098_pt1 | contig 24576 bp, 19 predicted proteins | sample InoplaM3SPM_FD_187592 | JGI IMG/M metagenome (GOLD analysis project Ga0209974, IMG submission 187592) | Arabidopsis thaliana rhizosphere microbial communities from the Joint Genome Institute, USA, that affect carbon cycling - Inoculated... | ecosystem: Host-associated > Plants > Roots >...
GCCTTGATGTGCGGTTTCGCAAACAGCTCGAAGCTTTCCGGCGACATCAGGTTGCCAGCCGGACCGCGTCCGCGACTGGCAATCATCCGGACGTAGGCGCCCATGTCCTGCGCGGGCGCGGCGATGCAGCCCGCTGCAGTGGTCAACACGATCGCGGGCGCCTCGCACAGCCTGGCGTGCCGCGCGTAGGGACGATCACTCAGGAATGGTGCGTAATTGCTTGCCATGCGTTCCCGCACGTCGAAGTCGATGACGGGTTCGCTGTGTGACATACCCAGCGGCTTGAAGATCCGCTCGCGAAAAAGCTCGGGCAGCTCGCGGCCGTCCAGGGTCCACGCAAGGTGTCCGAGTACGGCATACGCCAGGTTGTTGTAATAGAACTGTTCGCCTGGCGCGTACGCCGCCATGTGCCGCTGTGAGGGATCGGACAGAAACACTTCCCACGCAGCCGACAGACCCGAGGTGTGGGTCAGCAGATGATGGGTAGTAATCGGCGCAAACGCAGATTGAATACGCAACCAGGGCAGATAGTCGAGGATCGGCTTGTCGAGATCGAGCTTGCCCTCCTCCCGCAACTGCAGGAGGACGATGGCAATAAAGGATTTCGTGATCGAGCCGATCTGGAACAACTCATCGGCGCGCAGCTTGCGTTGCCGCTCGAGATCGCTGAATCCGTACGTGGCCACTCGCTGAACGCCCTCGCGATCCGCCAGCACCAGCGTCATCCCCGGGCTGTTCATGTCGCGCATGTACTGCTCGACATAGCGATCGAGCTCGGGAAACATATCCTGGTACCTGGCCGGCTCCGATGCAGCGGTCGCGTCGTTGACCACCGAAAAGCTGCCTACTGCGGCCGCCAGGCCGGCCTCAAGCACGTTTCGACGAGTTAGCAGCACGCTAGTGCCCCCTGTTCGTTGCTCCGGTGGATCGTTGGTTGAGTCCCTCAGGACCCCGTCGTGCGCTAAGCAAGGTCGGCCCGCTTCATATGAGACCACCGATGTCGGTGGGCTGCGATGTCGCGCAGATGGGCCTGGCCAACCGCACGGCGCGCGCTCACCGTCGCAGGCGGTTGTACTTCGCGAGCACCGCGCGCAGGCGATCGTGCGAGAGTTCGATCGCACGGTGACCCGCAAATCCCTCGGTGGTCCGCGCCGCGATCAGCGCATTGACGATTGCCTCTTCTGTCGCCTGCACGGTGGCCGAGAATAGCGGCGTGATGCGATCGTTCGGCAACATGGTGAGCGCCGGCAGGCCCTTTGAGTCGGCCGCGCCCGGGTTCGCGTTCGAGAATGCGATAAAGATGTCTCCCGAACCATTGCCAGCCACCGCGCCGGTACGTGCGATACCCATCGTGGCGCGCCGCGCGATACGTTCCAACTGGTGCGGCAGCAACGGGGCGTCGGTCGCCACGACCACGATGATCGAGCCAAGATCGCGGTCTGTAGGTCTCGGCAGTGCGGCATAGGCGGGCTCCTCGGGAATTTCCGAACCCACCGGTACCCCAGCCACCAGCAACTCGCCCCGGCGGCCGAAGTTGGCCTGCACCAACACGCCAACCGTGTAGTTGCCCGCCTCGTCTTTGACCAAACGCGACGCCGAGCCAATGCCGCCCTTGAACTCATAGCAGATCATGCCGGTGCCGCCGCCGACGTTGCCCTCGGCAACCGGCCCGCCGCGCGCGCCATCCAACGCCGCGTAGGCGTTTCCGGGTTTCACGTGAAAGCCGTTTATGTCGTTCAGCCAACCATCCCAGGTCTCGGCGACCACTGGGAGCGACCACCAGTCACTCTTGTCGAACTCGTAGTGCTTCACCGCCCAGCCGATCACCGCATCGCGCACCACCCCGACGCTGTGCGTGTTGGTGATCATGACCGGGCCATACAGCAGGCCGGACTCCTTCACCCATGTGGTGCCGGTCATTTCGCCGTTGCCGTTCTGGCTGAACCAGCCGGCGAACACGGCGTCCATCGGACTTCGCTTGCCGCGAGGCAGCACCGCAGTGACACCGCTACGCACCACGGGCTCATTACCGCCCGATGACCCGGAGACGATCGTACTGTGACCGACCTCGACGCCCTGCACGTCGGTGATCGCGTTGAGCGGTCCCGGCTCGCCCTCGAAGGGGACTCCGAGGTCGCGGGCGCGCGGTTCGGCGGCAGCGGCGCTCATAACGACCAGCCCTGCAACGATCCATCCTCCACTCAGACGCGCGAGCGATCCATAGGATGGCTCCTTAGGACGTCGGGCGGGTTCCAGCTTAGCCGAGACGCTCTACTGCCCAAAGCGCAGCATCTCGTCATGGAAGCCGCACACTCTCTGCAACGCGTCCCTCACTGAAGCTGGAGACGGCCGTCGTCGAGACCACAACTCTTCGATTCACGTGGCTGCTGGTCAGCACGTCCTTCAGGGCGTCGCTGACGGCAGCAGCCACCTCGCTCTGCACGTCGAGCGCGTTCGTTGCCGACAGCTCCCGGTCGTAGTGCTCGGCCCAGAGGTGCACCGCGGTGCTGCCATCAACCAGTTGCACCGTGACGCGGACCCGGCCACCCGATCGCTGCACCCCGCCCTCGACCAGCATCGTCGCACCAAGCGCCGTCGCTATTTGCTGCGTCGACTGTCTCGAACCCCGAAAAGGCGCGACGGACGTGCGCGCGACGACTCCCAATGAGCCCACCTTCGTCAGCTGCGTAAGGAGGTCATCGTGAACGCCGTCCACGAAGTGCGCATCCGCGGCCTGGTCGCTGCGGTTTTCGAACGGCAACACTGCGACCACGGGGCGTGGATCCTTGTCACCTGGTGGGCGCGGTCGAGTGTGCTCCACCGCACCGCCTTCGACGGAGTTGTCTGCGTGCTGGTAGGCCCAGAAGAGGCCACCTCCGAGCAGGAACAGCAGCGTTATCAGCGCGAGTTCGGTCCCGGTCACCCGCTGGTCACCGCGATCGCCGTGAAACCACGCGACCACGAACACCTCGGGCAGCCCGGCCAGCAGCGCGAGCGCTACGACGCGCGGCAGCTCGTTCGGCCAACCAAACAACTCGGTAAGGTAGCCTAGGCCTTGGAGAAAGCCCCATGCGCCCGTCGCGTACAACACGCCCCACTGACCGACCTTACGGCGTGCAACCTCCTCCCAGCCAAAGGCAAGCGCAGCCGCGCTCCGCGAAAGACGCGCGGTGGCCAAACGAGTGTGGACCTCAGGCCGATTCCGACTCGCAGGAGCGCTCGCGCGATGCGCCGCCGGATCACCCTGGCGCACGACACCCGTGCCGGTTCCGTGGACGTCAGGGCGCAACGCATCGAGTCGCGTTGCGCGCCCTCGACGATGCTTTTTGCCCATGACGCCCTCCCAGCGGTCGAAACACGCGGGGCGCCCTGAAAAACCAAGGGCCCCGTCCGTCGCCGGCGGGGCCCTCGTTTGGAATCGGTATGTCTCGGCTCTACAAGACGCACGACCACGACGGCCCGCCGATGTAGCAGCGGATCAGGGTCCAGTTCATTGCGACTTGAACGCGTGTAGACATGCTTCGAATCTAGCGCTACGGGATTGAGGTGTCAATCGGCCGTGCATGCGCATTGTCGAGCCAATACCGATTTGGCATTTACTCGGAGCTCAGTAGAAAGTCCAGGATGATTTGGTTCGCCAGCTCCGGTTTTTCCTGCAGCCAGAAGTGCCCTGCGTCCGGAACGACGCAGAGCTTCGCGTCAGGGATCGATGCCCACGTTTCCACCGCGTGCGACACTGGAATCATGTCATCGTCGCCCACCATGATCAGCGTGGGCGCGGAAATGCGCGCGAGCTGCGATGGCGCAATCTCGCAATTCAGCCGCAACCGCTTCACTTCAGCGAATGCTCCGAGGATCTGCTGTCCGTGATCGGGAGAGACGCGACGGTGCATCTCGAGCCAGGGAACATCTTGAGCGGGCACCTCTGCGAGGAATTCCTCCGGCGTCATGCGCTCCAGTTTGTCTTCGATCGCAGCCAGTCCTCCTGGGTTGTTGTTTGCGCCACTGACCACGAGCCGACTGACCAGCTCCGGGCGCGAGTAGGCGAGGAGTAAGGCAATGATGCCACCATCGCCCAAACCGACCACGACCGCATCGTTGATCTTGATGGCATCCATGAAGGCCGCGGTATCCGCCGCCATGGCGGCATACGACCATTCGCCCACGACATCGGCACTGCGACGCACCCCGCGACGTTCCGGCACATACACCGTAAAGTGAGACTTCAGCGCGCTCGTCTGGGAACGCCATCCCTCTGCCCCCATGGCTGCACCATGAAGCAGAACAAGCGGCCGGCCTCTTCCGCATCGCTCGTAGTAGGTGTGGACGCCATTCGCGTCGACGTAGCCTGCGAAGTGGTCGTAGTGGCCACTCGTCGCACAACCGGCGAGCGCCAGCGCGAGCAACGTTATCGTGCCTTGACGCATCTGAGGACCGACCTGCAGGTATCAATTGGGCTAATACGCTGATTGCCGCTTGCTCGCGTCACCCAGATGGGTTATCTCGCGACGTTCCGCTCCTCCGGCACGCCGAACCGACCCTATTCGCTCTGCGGGCCAACATGTCCCATTTGGGAGGAATCTCTGGCTATAGGTGTGTGAAAGCCAGGGAACTTGTGGTCTGATACGAACAGAAGGCGCGAAGACGCCACACTGAGAGCGCCAAAGCCCGAAATGACGGAGAAAGACGACCCCTCGCGGGTCGCCTTTGGGGGGAACGGCCATGGGAGCCCCGACCTCCCACGACGAAGCCACACTGGGAACGGTGCCGACGGGAAGGGCACCCTCGCGGGACGGGAACTTGCTTTCCCAGGTTCCACCAGCGACGGGGCCCGGTCTTCCAAGCTCGGACAACTGATCCTCGACACGCTCGATCGCGGCGTGATCGCGCTTGACCTCGATGGTGTCGTGATCGATGCGAACGCCGATGCCCAGCGAATCCTCGAGGCCGGCGATTCCATGTGTGTGCGCGCCGGACGCCTCGAGTTTCACGATCCTCATCTCGACCGCCGCCTGACACACCTCCTATCCGCACTGGCTTTGGGTGCCTTCGTAGCAACCGGGTTCGCCGCGCAGCTGCCCGCGCCGAATAGCAGCCGGCCGCGCCGAATACTTGTTTTCCCCGTGTCACATCGAGCGAGTCGCGCAGACATCGCCGTGTTGGTGAACATCTTCGACACGCACTCCAAACACGTGATCTCGCACCAACTGCTGCGCGACCTCTACGGTTTGACCCCCGCCCAGGCCGCAGTCACCGCCTACCTCTTCGAGGGACACTCGGTCGAGCAGACGGCACAAAAGCTCGGCGTCTCCGTCAACACCGTTCGCTCGCATCTCAAGTGCACCTTCGCGAAGTGCGACGTCCACTCGCAGGCCGAACTGCTGCACCTGCTCGACCTGGGACCGCATTCCCTCTGAACGGGGGTCGCTGGCACATTCACCCATCCGCCTCCGCTCGGCCTTTCTCGCCGCCCAGAACGTGCAGTGATACGCCTTGCGCCTGTCGCCGCGTCCCAGATCGTGACGCACCGAACAGTCGCGCCCGCCCGCCCGCCGCAGAATCAGGCTTTCCCGAACCGGAACGCCCGATGCGATCGCTCCTCCCCCTGTCCCTGTCACTGTCTCTCCTGCTGGTCGGGCCGGTCCTCGCGGCCACGAATACCGCCGCCGACGCCGAGAAGGCCGGCGAGGATGCCTTCGAGGACGCCAAGAACTGGACGGTCCAGATTCGCACGTCGGTCAGCCGGCCGTTCACCCAGGACCAGACGGGCTCCTTCCAGGGCGCCGGCATGGTGGTCGACGCCCGCCGCGGCTGGGTGCTGACCAACAAGCACGTCGCGAGCAGCTCATATTCCAGCCTCACCGTGACGTTCCACGGCGGCGAGCCGCTGCCCGCGCAGCGCCTCTATGTCGACCCCCACCTCGACCTGGCCGTGATCGCCTACGATCCGTCCGCCGCCGGGCGCACGCCAAAGGAGCCCCAGCTCGATTGCGATGCCTCACCGCCGATCGGACATCCGGTGGGCGCGTTCGGGCATCCGTGGGGATTCCGCTTCACGGGCACACGCGGCATCACCTCCGCGATCACCTCCCGTCTCGGTCCGCAGATGCTGCAGACCGATGCCCCGATCAACTCGGGCAACTCCGGCGGCCCGCTGATCAGCCTGGTGACCGGGCGCGTGGTCGGGATCAACACGGCGTCGATGGCGAAGGATCGCACCGAAGGCATCAGCTTTGCCGTGCCGATGCCGTATGCCTGCGCGATCGTCGACCTGCTGAGGAAGGGCGAGGATCCCTCGCCGCCGGCCGGGCTGGTCGATTTCGCGATCGACGAGAACGAGGAGCCCACGCTGGTTGTCGCTCGCTCGCGGCTGCCGGCCGGCGCAATCGACCTGCGCGCCGGCGACGAGCTGCTCGCGCTGCGCTCACCCGACCGTGCACTCAAGAATCAGTCCGACCTGATGCACGCGCTGCGCGGCAAGCTCGACGACGTCACGCTCTCGGTGCGACGCGACGGCGCCGAGGTCACGGTGCACGGGAACTGGCCGGCGGCATCGCGCGTGATCGAGCGGCAGGGGCTCTGGATCTCGGGCGCGCTGATCGCGGAGTCCGAGCCCATGATTCGTGGCCAGGTACAGGGGAGCCCCTCGCTGATGATCCATTACGTACAGGACGGCTCCGCGGCCCAGGCGCAGGATCTGCAGGAATACGACCTCGTGCTGACGGCCAATGGCCGCCCGGTCGATTCGCTCGCGACGCTGCAAACGCTCGCCCGCGAGGCGGAGACATCGAAGTCGGAGATGAGCCTGATGCTGCTCCGGCTCGGCTCGGTGCGCAGCGGGCTCTTCGTCTACCAGACGCGCACGCTGCCGCTCGTCGATGTCGAGGTCGTGGGCCCTCCGGACGCACCGGAGATGAAGACCGCCGCGCAGGCGGTCGTATCCGGCCCGGAGCTGTCGAGCCAACCCGGCGGCTGACCCGCGCGAGGTCTCGCGCGACTGGGCGTTGCAGACGCCCGGGAGCCTTGCTGCAACCCGTCGGGTGGCGCAACCTGACATCGCCTTGACACACGCGCAGCGTGTACTCTTGGTGCAAATAAGAAGAGGTGCCGCGCCATGTGTTCGGGTTTTGTCGACCGTCGTCTGTTCATCAAGCTCGGCACTGTCTCGACGCTGGCCGCAGGCCTCGGTATTGCCGGCTGGCGCAGGGCCTTTTCAGCCAATGCGGTCGTCGGCCCGTCGCCGTATGGGCCGCTCGGATCCCCGGATGCAAACGGCGTCGCGTTGCCGGCGGGGTTCAGCGCGCGGCTGCTTGCCACTACCGGCCAGACGGTCGCAGGAACGACGTATCCCTGGCACGGCCAGCCGGACGGTGGTTCCTGCTTCGCAGATCCGGCGGGCGGCGGCTGGGTTTACGTCTCGAATTCCGAGCTCAACGGCCGCAACGGCGGCGCGGGCGCGCTCAAGTTTCGGGCGGACGGATCGGTGGCGAGCGCGTACGCGATACTCGGCGGCACCAAATGGAACTGCGCCGGCGGCGCGACGCCGTGGCGGACGTGGCTGTCCTGCGAGGAACATCGCGCAGGGTATGTCTGGGAATGCGACCCCTATGCGCCCGGCCAGGGTACGGCGCTGCCGGCGCTCGGGAAGTTTCCACACGAAGCGGCGGTCGTCGATACGGACACGGGTTACGTCTACCTGACCGAGGACGACTACGAGAGCCGTCTCTTTCGATTTCGTCCCGACGTATGGGGCAACCTCAGCACCGGTGTGCTCGAAGCAGCGGCGTTGCAATCCAACGGCACGATCGCGTGGATCGCCGTCAGGCCCGACCGTCCGTACCGCGGAAAGGACACGACGCCGTTCGCCCGCGGCGAGGGCGCCTGGTTTGCCGATGGCATCGTGTATTTCTGCACGACGGCGGATCATCGCGTGTGGGCACACGACGTCCAGGCCGGGACGCTCGAAGTGATCTATGACGCAGTGACCCTCGGTTCCGCCGCGCCGCTCCGCGAGCCCGACAACGTGACGGTGGATCGGCGCACAGGCGACATCTACGTCGCAGAGGACGACGACGACCTGCAGCTCGTGCTGCTCGCGGACGGCCAGGGCCAGCGCATTGCCGCGCCGTTCCTGCAGCTCACCGGGCACGGCGGTTCCGAGATCGCGGGCCCCGCGTTCAGCCCGGACGGGACCCGGCTCTACTTCTCGTCACAGCGCGGGCGCGACCGCAAGAACGGGATGACGTTCGAGATCACGGGGCCGTTTCGCACGCAACCCTGAGGTATTCGCGCAAATGATGCGTTCAGCCGTCCTGTCTTCATTGTGTGTCGTCCTCGGCGCCTGCACGACGATCAAGGTCAACAAGGACGACACCTCGACGATCGAGCATGACGGCGGTGTCGAGGTCGCAAAGGATCTGACTACTCGAGCGTGCGTTCGAGCCGGGCAAAAAAGCGCCGAGATCATATCGACAGTCAACAAGGATCCAGCGCTGCCCGCGGGCAGCGGGAAACAGGTGACCACGTTCCGATGCTCGGCCGCCGAGCCGAAGTAACGCTCGACAGTCCCCGCGCGCTACGAACCGTGCTCGACGCCGGGATCGTTGCCGGTGCCGGCGGCGGTATCGAGAAGACACTGCTGGCGGGCGCGCGTTTCCATGAGGGCGCCGGCTATCGCTCGGTCCTGGCCTTCGTGCATCCCGCTTCGGACCGTGGGTTCGAAAAGCTGCGCTCGCGCGGCGCGGCACTGCGCGTCGAGCTCCACGACCGCGCAGAGACGTTTCCGTTCAGCCCGCTCACGGTCGCCTGGTTTGCACGGCTCTGCCGTGAGCACGGCGTCGATATCTGGCACGCGCACGACTATAAGACCGACCTGATCGGCTTGCTGCTGCAGCCGCTGCTTGGCTTCTCGCTGGTGTCGACCCTGCATGGCTGGTCCGAGGACACGCGACGCACGCGGCTCTACTTCGCGCTCGATCGCCGGGTGATTCGCCGTTACGAGCAGGTGATCGCGGTGTCGTCGGAGCTTCACGCGGAGGCGCGACGGCTCGGCGTGTCTAGTGAGCGTCTCTCGCTGATCGAAAACGGCGTGGATAGCGAGGAATATCGATGCAGCGGCGGGCCCCGGGGCAACGCCGGCGCGCTGCACATCGGCGCGGCCGGCCGGCTGACTCCCGAGAAGGGATTTCTCGAACTGATTGCGGCCGTAGAAGCGCTGCTCGAGGAAGGCCACGACATCCGTCTAAGCATCGCGGGCGACGGCCCGCAGCGCGGTGCACTCGAGGAGCGTATCCGCGCCTCACGGCACACGACCCGTCTCGCGCTCGTAGGCTTTATAGATGACATGCGGACGCTCTACGCGGAGCTCGACCTCTTCTGCCTGAGCAGCCTGCGCGAGGGGCTGCCGAACGTCGTGCTCGAGGCGATGGCCATGTCGTTGCCGGTCGTCGCGACGACCGCAGGGGGGCTCAGCACGTTTCTGCGCGACGGAGACGATGCGCTGCTCTGCGCGCCCGGGTCGCCCGCCGCACTTGCGGATGCGTTGCGCACTGCGATCGCGTCAACGGAGCTGCGCTTCCGGCTGGGTCAGGCTGCCCGCGCGCGTGTCGAGCGCGAGTGCTCGTTTGCGCTGCGGATGCGGCGCGTGTTCGCCGTTTACGATCGACTGAGCTGAACGGAGCGCGGGAGGCGGGCGGGACGCTACATCACGCCCGCAAACGCGCGCGCGCGTGGTCGCAGCGGCCGGCGGTTGATCTGGTGGACGACGCCGAGCACGCGCCGCAGCTCGCGGCGGAAGTCGCGTCCCTGCGCGAGTAGCGAGACGTGATCGACCGTGGCCTGTGCATCGTTTCGAGCCAGCACGCGGACCGTGTCGAATCTCTCGGGTTTCTTCTCGATCATCCGGTCGATCGCCGTGCCCGTCATCAGGGTGAAGCGATTGAGGCTCACCCGTTCGATCGCCTCGCGGTGATCGTCGAGGAATCGCGCCGTGGCCGCCACGTCGCGCGCAGTCTCGCCCGGGTAACCCACCATCACGGTCGCGCGCACGCTCACACCAGCCGCGGCCGCACCGCGCAGCACGTGGGAGGTTTCGGCGAGCTGCGTGCCTTTCTTCATCAGGTCCAGCACCCGCTGGCTGCCGGACTCGAGCCCCGTGGTCAACCGTACCAGCCCGGCCTCCGCTGCCTGCCGGATCGTCGCCGGCTCGAGCGCGTGCGAGCCGTCCTCATCGATGTGCACTGCGCCGATCCACTCGACACGCTGCTTGCGTCGCGACAGACCGTCGATCAGCCCGTGCCAGGCTGCACGATCCGAGTTGAGCTTGAGATCCGTGAAGACCACGTGGCGCGCGTCGTAGTGCGCGCACTGATGATCGATCTCCGCCACCACGGACTCGGGCGAGCGCGAGCGAAACGTCCGGCCGGCCGTCGATGTGATGTCCGAGCAGAAGCGGCAAGCGCCCCAGCCACAGCCGCGACCGGTGATCGCCGAGACGATCCGCGTCGGGTAACGCGCCCATGGGAAATCCGTGTAGTCGGGGTACGGCAGCTCATCGAGCGCCCGGAACGGCGTCGGCCGGCGCGGACCGCGTGTGGCGTGGGTCGCGATCGCGGGCAGGGAGGCGGCGGCAGCGCCGCTCGCCAGGCATTCGACCAGGTCGGCCGCTGCAAGCTCGTTCTCACCGACGGAGAGCGCGGTCAGGCCGGGTATTCGGCGCCACGCCTCTCGCACCTTGAGATCGGTGAAGTAGGGACCGCCGACGACCGTTGGCACGCCGGCTGCGTCGCACAGCGCGCACAGCCGCTCGACGATGTCGCGGTACATCAGGTAGGTCGAGATCAGTACGGCATCCGGGCCAGCCGCGAGAGCGGTGCGGAAATGCGTTTCGAGTCGCGCGGACTGGCGCGCGAGGTCCGATTGCGCGAAGCGTCGCCCGAGCTCGGCGCGTACCCGACGGACGAGCGGTGATGCCGAGAACGCGGACCGCATGCGCAGTCGCTGGTCGATCAGTCCCCAGGGCCGCACCGGCGGCTCACGCGTGTATCCGCCGATCCCGACGCTCCAGGGCGAGAACAGCTCGACTTTGTGACCCGCACGGCGCAACACGGCCACCAGGTAGCCGACCGAAATCGTCGGATAGCGCGCGAAATTGTTCAGATCGCACACCAGCACCCGGCGGCCCATGATCCCTCCGTGGATGCGATCGCCTCGGCGCTGTAGCGGCCGGTTGACCTGGCGATTCGCACCGATTCTTGTTGGCAGACGAGGCGCAAGTGTCCTCTTGGCGCGGGCCACGCCACAAGAGGGCGTTCAGCAGGGCATGCGGGCGCCGTAAGTATTTGTTTTTATTGTCATCCCTTCACGCAGACGACCTGCTTGAGCGTGTGCACTACCTCGACCAGGTCGTTCTGCGAGGTCATCACCGCGTCGATGTCCTTGTAGGCGGCCGGCGTCTCGTCGATCACCTGCTCGTCCTTCCGACACTCGACCTCGGCCGTGGCTCCCTTGATCCGCCGCGGAGTGAACTAGCGCAGCGCGGGTCAAAACACCTACGTGGCCGCGAAACGCGCCTTCGCCTTCCGCATGATCTCCATGAAGCGCGGATGGTCGCGCAGCGGGTCGAGGTCGGTGTCGTTGTCGAACCACATCAACATGCCCGGCGAGGCCTTGTCGATGAACCGGGAGCTCAGTTCCACCGCCGCATCGCGCTCCCCGAGACGCGCGAGCGCGCAGACGAAGTTGAAGTGCAGGATCGTGTTGTTCGGATCGACGAGCGTGCCGCGCTCGATCCACTCCTTCGCGCGCTCGGCTTCGCCGAGGATCGCGAGCAGCCCCGCTCCGTATCCCAACGCGCGACCGTGGTCGGGTTCGGCGGCGATCACCTTTTCGATCCGCGCCAGCGCATGTTTGGCAGCCTCGCGCGCCCCTGCGTAATCGCCTTTCGCCACATACAGCTGCGCGGCAAAGCTCGCCGCCATGAACTCCGCTTCGATGGATGCGGCCGCCGCTTCAAAGTAACGGACACCGTCGTCAAAGCGATGCAACGCGAGGCTGCACATCCCCGCGACCCGGTTGCCCTCGTACGACTGGGGATCGAGCCGCAATGCCGCTTCGCACGCCTTCAAGGCTTCCTCGTAGCGGCCCGCGCCCTGGTGAACGGCACCCAGCGCGGCATGTGCATCTGCCAGCTTCGGATCCAGCCGGATTGCGTGGTTGGCGGCCTCGCGGCCGTCTTCCTCGCAGGCGCTGCGCCGGTGCATGTCCCATTGTGCGATCGCCATCGTGGCCCAGGGCGCCGCGTACGATGGGTCGAGCTCCACCGCCCGCTGGCACAGGCGCACGATTACTTCCTGATGACGCTCATTGCCCATCACGCTGAACTGCCGCGCCATCAGGTAGAACTTGTACGCCTGCACGTTGGTCGTGGCGCGCTGCTCAAGCGCGCGCTTTTCTTCCGGCAGCAGCGTCAGCTTGAGCGCGGCGACAATCGCCTTCGAGATCTCGTCCTGCAGCGCGAAGATGTCGTTGAGGTCCCGGTCGTAGCGCTCGCCCCAGACCTGCGCCTCGGTCGCCGCGTTGACGAGCTGCGCCGTGATCCGCACTCGTGCACCGGCTTTGCGGACGCTTCCGACGAGGACGTAGTTGGCCTTGGTTTGCCGGCCGATCTCGCTGACGCCGCCTTTCGCACCCTTGAATGAAAACGCCATGTTGCGCGACACGATCGACAGGGCCGACACCTTGCCGAGATCGGTGATGACGTCTTCGGTGATGCCGTCCGAGAAATACTCCTGCTCCGGATCACCGCTCATGTTGGCGAAGGGCAGCACGCAGATGCTGACTTCGGGCGCCTTGTGCTTGCTCGACGCTCCGGTCGCCGATTTTTTGGGCGCGCCGAGCTTGGCCTCGAGCGCCTTGGAGAGTCCGCGGAAGGCGGGGCCTTGGCGGTCCTCGCCCCACTGATCGAGATCGGTCGTGTGCACGGCCCGAAAGTCGATCGGCAGCTTGGCGTTCTGGAACCGAACGGGAACGAGCACGCCGCGATCAGCGGCATCGCGTGCCTCGCCACGCACCCATCGTGAATCGACCGAGCCAGGCGTCCAGACGACGACAAGGGCTCGGGCACGCTCGAGCTCGCGTGAGATCAGCGAGTCAAACTCCTCGCCCGGCGTGATCTCCGGATCCCACCAGACAGACCAGCCTTCGGCTTCGAGCGCGGCAACGAGCGGTGCGACGAGGGCTTTGTCCTGTCGCGAGTACGAAACGAAAATATCGGCCAAAATGCCCCCCGGTCACCCGGAAAGCACCTTAGCACACCTACGAACCGCCCCTGAATCGTTGGCCAAATCTGCAGGCCGATGAACCTAAACGCCAGTATGTTCACCGCAAATACGACGGTGTCCCACACCGCATAAGACGGTATACGCACCCACGCGGGAATTCGCTCGGGCCCGGTTCTAGCCAGCGTAATGGCGTAGCACACCGTCGTCAGCACCCCTGAGAGCCCGATGTGTGCGGCGAGGATCCACACTCCGAACGTCGAGACGAACTGAAGAATGATTGAAGTCGGCACGTGGTGCACACGTTCCATGATCCTGATCCCCAGCCATCCAAGCGCCGGGCCAAGACCACGCTGCCGGGCCACGGCGAGCAAGAAAGCAGGGGCAACCGCCTCGATGGAGAAGTAGTTGGCCGCGGCGGGCTCCCAGGGCGAGGCGATAGATCAGGAGCGCACTGGCATCATTCAGCAGACTTTCGCCTTCGAGAATGGTCAGCAGGCGATGGGGCGGTCGCAATGGGCGGAGCACCGCGGTCGCGGCCACGGCGTCGGGTGGAGCGACAATCGCGCCGAGCGCAATGGCCGCTGCCCATGGGATCGCCGGTATCAGCGTGTGGGCTACGACGGCGACGGCGGCGGTGGTAAAGCCCACGACGAAAATGACCAGCCCAAATACCGGCGCCCAGTTATCCCTGAGATCCCGGACGGACGTGTCGTAGGCCGCATCGAGCAGTACGGGCGCGACGAACAGCGCCAGCGCAAGCTCGGGGGGAACAGCGAACGCGGGCGCACCGGGAAGAAACCCGAGGCAGGCGCCCCCGAGTGCAAGAAATACGGATAAGGTGCTCCGACGGGGCTGGCCGCGGCCGCCAGGATCACGGCTGCAACGAACAGAACAAGCATTTGTTCGAGCTTCCCCATATTCCCGGCTGTTCGGCCGCTGGCCTCCCGCGCGCGCTAACCCTTGACGCACACCACCTGCTTGAGCGTGTGCACCACCTCGACCAGATCTCTCTGCGCGGTCATCACGGCGTCGATGTCCTTGTACGCGGCCGGCGTCTCGTCGATCACCTGCTCGTCCTTCCGACACTCGACCTCGGCCGTCGCCGCACGATGATCGGCGAGCGTGAACCTCTTCCGGGCCGCGGTGCGCGACATCCTGCGGCCCGCGCCGTGGCTGCAGCTCTGAAAGCTCTCCTCGTTACCGAGCCCGCGCACGATGAACGATCGCGCACCCATGCTTCCCGGGATGATGCCGAGCTCGCCCTCGCGGGCGCTCACCGCGCCCTTGCGCGTGACGAGGACGTCCCCACCGAAGTGCCGCTCGCGCGCGACGTAGTTGTGGTGGCAGTTCACCGCCTCGACATACGCGACAAACGGCTTGTCGATGACAGCGCGTAGCGCGCGGATTACGGCTTGCATCATGACTTCGCGGTTGGCGCGCGCGAAGTCCTGCGCCCACTCGACGGCCTCGATGTAGTCGTCGAAGTGCGCTGTGCCCTCCGTCAGATAAGCGAGATCCTGGTCCGGGAGATTGACCATCCAGGTCCGCATGTCCTCCTTCGCGAGCTCGATGAAGTGCGAGCCGATCGCGTGTCCGACGCCCCGCGAGCCGGAATGCAGCATTGTCCACACGACCCCGCTCTCGTCGAGACACACCTCCACGAAGTGATTGCCGCCACCGAGCGTGCCAAGGTGCATCCGGTTGTTGGTGCGCGCGAGCACTGGATACCGCTCGACGAGTCCCGCGAAACCATTAGCCAGCGTCGCCCAGGCAGCGTCGACGGCGGCAGGCGGCGACGCGCCCCAGGCGCCGCGGTCGCGCTTGCCGGGCGAGCGGCCGTGGGGCACGGCACGCTCGATCGCCGTGCGCACCGCACGCAGGCTGTCCGGCAGATCGGACGCCGTGAGCGTCGTCTTCGCGGCCATCATGCCGCAGCCGAGGTCGACGCCGACCGCGGCCGGTATGACGGCCTTGCGCGTCGGGATGACGCTGCCCACGGTCGAGCCCTTGCCGACATGCACGTCCGGCATTACCGCCAGATGGCGGAAGATGAACGGCATGCGCGCTGTGCGCGCGAGCTGTTCGCGTGCCTCGTCCTCGACCGGAACGCCCCTCGTCCACATCTTCACGGGCGCACCGCCTGGGACATTCATGACGTCGTAGTTCTGGTCGCTCACGGCAGTTCCATGCCGAATGCTGCGATACCTTATCGCTGTCCCCAACGCCTCGAACCCCGGGCCAGCGGTCCCTTCCATGGGCGTAGTCTCAGCCGCGCGGTCTCGATGTAATCCATCGACTGAATGTCGGCTCTGAGCCCCGCGTCGTCAAGCGCCTGCATCCCGCCCGCCGCGGCATCAGGTCGTCACTGCTGCCAATTGCTGTCCGTTGATCAGCTCGATCTCGCGGCCTTCTGCGAACTTCTGGGCCTCGGTGCTGAATGACCCTGATGTCACGACAAAACCGCCAACCGCGTGACGCGCCGCCATCACACGATGGAACTCGCGAACGGTGTCGACATCGACGCTCGAGGCGCGCCAATGCTTGCACTGCACCAGGTAGTACTCGCCGCGCTTGGTGAGCTCCAGGTCGATGCCTCCGTCCGGACCCGCTCGCCGCGATTCGGTGACCGAGAATTCGCGACGGCGGAAATACCCGCCCACGAGGTCCCCGACTTCCTGCCATGACATCTGCGCAAGCGCTCGTCGCGTGCCGTCGGCGACGACTTGGGTCCGGAGCGAAGCTCGCTGTCGACGCCATAGAACCAGGGCAGCCGCGCCGACCAGGAGGAGCGCCGGCAGCAACCACGGCAGTGTCGATAGCGATTCCATGGAGCGCACGCCGGCCGAAGTCTATCGGCTTCGCCGTCCCTCCAGGAGTGCGCAGTTCGCGCAGCGTGACTACGGCGGGTGATTATGAAAACTGCGCTGGCAGCCCATCTTCCGTCCAGCCCTCGAAGGAGCCAGAATCCGCTCATGGCTGTCGGAAGAAAGAAGGATGGTCCCGACCTCGGACGCCTCGATCGAACGGTCGCGGAAGCACGTCGCGCACACGATGAGCGCCAGCAGAGTTACCGCGGCCAGGCGTTGAAAATGTTTCCCTGGATCTGCGGACGCTGCGCGCGTGAGTTCGACCACACCAACGTTCGCGAGCTCACCGTCCACCACAAGGACCACAACCACGACAACAACCCGGCCGATGGAAGCAACTGGGAGCTGCTTTGCGTCTATTGCCACGACAACGAGCACCAGCGGCAACTGGATCAGGCAGGCAACCACGCCGGACGCACGGAAGGCTCGCCGCAGGCAACCCACACACCGTTCGCCGACCTCGCCTCGCTGCTCAAGAAGGGTGACTAGCGGACGAGGCTTTCGAAGCAGCTCCTTCGCCCATTTGCTGCAACCATGCCTCGAGCGCAGGCAGCTGGCGGGCGATCACTTCGGCTCGGAACGTGATGTCGGCGATGACGCGCTGCGCTTCCTGCCGTGCGTCTTTCGGTATGGAGCGGTCGGTGTAGGCGCGCACCCGCTGCGCCATTGCAGCGTCAGCAGACGTCAGCGCGAGGCCGGGGATGAATGCCCAGCGCGACGGGGCGTCCACGAGGTCGAGCACCGCCTTCTCGTTTGCAACCGCGAAATCGAATACAAGCTCTGGATGTTCCTCGGCAGCGGTTGCGATGACGGTGGACGCAAACGTGGTCGGCATCTCGCCCGCCAGCGACAGTTCAAGCGCGCGCGCGACGAGCGCGGGATCGATGGCGCGGCCGAGCGCACCGAAGAGCCTCTCTTGCTCGATCGGCTCCGAGGCCGCCTCGGCGCGAGCCAGGAGCTCGCTCCAGGTGGCCGCGTCCGCATGACTCGCGACGACTTCGATCGTAGCCTCGCGGATCGCGGCCGGCAGCGCGTCCGGCACCTTGGCCGCGCGTGTGAAACGGCGGCGCGCCTCGGTGAGCACTGCGGGATCCTCGAATCGGCCGAGCGCGCGAATGAGCCCTTCCCGCAACCGTCCTGTCGTCTCGCCCTCGGTGGGCGCGGGAAGCCATCCAACGCGCTCGAAAACGGGCTTGAGTTGATTGCGCGCGAACGCTCGCCAGGCTGGCTGCCGGTCCGACCCGTCAAACAGCTTGTCGATGCTCGTGAATGTGTCCGCGAGCTGCATCAGGATCAGCGGATCGCTGTCGATCGATACAGCTTTCGCCAGCTCCAGGTAGCTGGTGACGGGCAGCTCGCCCGCCTCACCCAGCGCCCAGGTGTCATGCAGGAGACCGAGCCGGTCGATTTCAGGCACGGCTGCGAACTCGCTGGCGAGTGCGTTGAGGTCGGGCGGCGTATAGCGCGTGCGGAAATAGCCGGCCTGTCCGGCGTTGACGATCACCGGCCCGCAACCTTCGATGAGCGTTTTCGCGGGGGCGCCCTCCTTGGCGAGAAGCAGGTCCTCTGTAGCGCCAGTCGAGAGCGACCGCAGCCGCACCGGAATCCGCCACGTGAGGCGCTGTGCGGACTTGGGGCCAGTTTCGAAGCGTCCCTGGCTCAAGGTCAGCGGCGTGTGACCGTCGGTGCAAGGCGCCGCTTCGACGGAGACCAGCGGCACGCCCGGCTGCAGCGTGAAGTCGTGTGCAATGTCGGTGACTGGCCGACCCGTCGCAGCGGCGAGCTCCGCCCAGAGCTGATCGGTCGCCGCGTTTCCGTATGCATAACGCTTCATGTAGCGGCGGATGCCCGCGCGAAAGCCTGACTCACCCAGTGTGTCCTCGAGCATACGGATCACGGCGCCGCCCTTGTGGTACGCGATCGCATCGAAGGCCTGACTCGCGGCGTCGACCGAATCGACGGGTTGTACGACCGGGTGCGTCGCCGCGCCCGCATCGCGGCGCAGTGCTTGCTCGCGTGATTCGTTCATGACCTCGAGCGCGGGCTTGCGCTCGGGGTGCAGCGCGCTTTCGACCTTGAGCTCCATCCACGTCGCGTAGCCCTCGTTGAGCCACAGGTCGTCCCACCAGTCCATCGTGACAAGGTTGCCGAACCACTGGTGCGCCATCTCGTGCACGACGGTGACGAAAACCCACTGACGATCGGATTGCGACGACAGGCGTGGATCGACCAGCAGCGCAGGCTCGAAGTAGAGGATGGCACCCCAGTTCTCCATCGCACCGAAGAACTGGCTGCTTCCCGGCACGGCGACCATGTCGAGCTTGGGGAGCGGGTACGGCGTACCGAAATAGTCGTTGAACCAGGGCAGCGCCTCGACGGCTGCATCGAGCGCGTAGCGACCCGACGACCCGGCGCCCTTGCGGGTCACGACACCGACATCGACGCCGGCGACGGTCTGCGAGATACGCTCGAGCTCACCCACTGCGAGGAAGAGCAGGTAGGAGGACATGCGTGGACTGGTCTCGAAGCGGATGCGCTGCTTCTCACCCTCGGCCTTCGTGGAGGCGATCGGCATGTTTGAGTACGCCGACTCGCCAGCCGGGATCAACACCTCCAGCGCGAATGTGGCCTTGGCCGACGGCTCGTCCCACATCGGTGCGAAGCGCCGCCCGTCGGACACCTCGAACTGCGTCGCGAGCATGCGACGCGACCCAGCCGCGGTGTCGTAGTCGATAGCGAAGAGGCCGGCCGCAGCCTTCTCGATCGTGCCGCGGTAGTCGAGCGTGAGGCGATGACGACCAGGCTTGACCGCGTTCCAGAACGTGAGCCTGGCAAGCTGTGCCTCCGGGTCGAGCGTTACGACCGCCTCACCCATGCGATCGAGCCGCGCGGACGAGATCTCGAGATTCAGCGCGTTAAGGGTGATCGCATCGGTGGGGCTCTTCACCTCCACATCGATAAGGGCGCGGCCGGTAAACGTGAGCGCGCGGGCATCGGGCTCGACGCTGATTTCGTAGTGAACCGGGATCACGCTGGACGGAAGGCGTCCAGGAGGCGGCGCATCAGTCGGCGTTTCCTGGGTGCACGCGGTGCAGGCGAGGCAGATCAGTGCAACGGTGCGCGCGCTAGCGAAGATCACGAAATTCCCTGTCGGTACGCTGTGACCGAGCTCAGTGCCCCGCCGTCTGCTTGATCGTGCCTGCCGGTTGCGCTTCCGCCCAGTGGAAGAACTTCAAGTAGTTGGCGATCTCCTCGTCGCTCAAGTTCTGGTTCGGCATCGGCACGTTGTTCCATTCCTTCAGAAGCGCCTTCGCCTCGGTGTCAGTCTCCAGCACCTTCTCCGGAGCCTTCAGCCAGCGCGTGAGCCACGCGTCGCTGTGCCTCTTTGTTATGCCGGCAAGGTCCGGCCCGAGCTTGGGTCCCTGCCCCATCGAATGGCAGGCGAGGCACTTGCTCTCGAAATCGAGCTTGCCCTTAGCGGCCGCGGGATCGGTCGGCGTTGCGGTGGCCGGGAGGTTGTGGTGCTCGAGCTCGGCTTCGCGCGGCTTCACCTCGGTGGAGATGAGGCCGATCGCACCCTGAGACGCATTCGCGAAGTGGTGATCGACCATGATGTAGGAGCCCGCTTCCGGGATGACGAACTCCACGATGGCGCTGTTCGACGAGCCGAGGAGCACGGTCTGCATGCCCCGGAACTGGTTGTCCGGATTGCCTTCGAACCAGACGCGATCGAGGATCGTCCCCACGACGTGAAAGCTCGAGGTTCTGCTCGGGCCGACGTTGAGCACGAACAGCCGCACACGCTCACCGGGCTTCGTCACGAGCGGATGCGTCACCATGCCGTTGTGCACGCCGTTGAATACCGTGTGCGTGGGGTGCGCGGCGCGCAGCCGCTCGGTGTCGAGCACGTAGAGCGGCGCCCCATCGAGCTCGCGATTGCCGGGATCCACCTTGGCGTAGAACTCGCTCTGCACGATCGTGTACTCGCGATCGACCTTGGTCGGGTAACCCGCCCGCGGCTCGACGATCATCATCCCGTACATGCCCGATGCGATGTGCTCGAGGATCATCGGCGTGCCGCAGTGATACATGAAGACGCCGGGATAGTTGAGCGTGAACTCGAACCTGATCGTCTGTCCGGGCGCGATCGAGCGGTACTTGTCCTGCGGCGAGACCATCGCCGAGTGGAAATCCATCGAATGCATCATCGGCGCCTCGGTCACGCGCAGCGCAGGCACCGGCTCGTCGCTCCTGTTGGTCATCGTGAAGCGGATCCGGTCGCCCACGCGTGTACGGATCGCCGGACCGGGAACCTGGTCACCAAAAGTCCAGGCGCTGTATTTCAGACCCGGTGCTATTTCTATGATCTTGTGCGTGGTATCGAGGCGCACTTCCTTGATCTGCGCGGAGTCGAGCCGGTTGAGCGCCGCGCCCGGGCTGAGCGACGTGCCGGCTGAGAACGCTCCGCTATGCCGCTCGTTGGTGATGGTGGCCGGCGGTGACCGGAAATCCATCTGCGCCGGGTCGTACTTGTCCCTGGGCGTGTCAGGTGCGCGCTCGGCGCACCCGGCGAGCAGGAGAAATGCGACCGGCAGACCGTCGAAGATGCGCAGGTTGACCATCGGTCGTCTTCCGCCTCCACCTGTAGACCGCTGTGCGCGGATCGCCGCAGGTGCGCGAATTTACCCCGGTCAGGGCGCGAGCCCAAGCTCCTTTCGCAGTTGCGGCGCCGTGAGGAGTTTCGTGTAGACCTTGGTACCCACATCGAACTCGCGTGCGCGCGACAGCGGGCCGACCACGACCGGGTCGAACCCCGCGTCGCGCACCAGGCGCTCCGCGATCGCGAGTGCCTGCGCGTCGTCGCCGGCGAGCGGGATGGCCACACGCTCGCCCTTGCGGTGCGCCTCGCTCCTGAGATCGTCATAGTTGATCGCATTGAAGGCGCGCACGAGGCGCGTTCCCGGCAGGAACTCCGCCGAGGCCACGCCCGTGCCCTTGCGGCGCGCTTCCTCCGCCATCGCACCGTCGCGCTGCGGATAGGGATTGCCCGTATCCAGCACGACCTTGCCGGCGAGGGCGCTCCTGAGATCACGTCCGATCTGCGGTGTCGCCGCGTACGGCACCGAGATCAGCACCACATCGCCGAAGACAGCGGCTTCGCGCGGTGTCCCGACGCGCACCTTGGGCCCCAGCGAGCGCGCAAGCTCCTCGAGCTCCCCCGGGTGACGCGAGGAGATCACGAGCTCGTGGCCGGCTTTTGCCCAGAGCGTGGCGAGATTGCCGCCGATATTGCCGGTACCGATCACGCCGATCTTGAGCGGAGGCTCATCGGCAGCGTGGACGACGGAGTACGGGGAGATACCGGCGATCGCGGCGAGGACCGCGGCGGCAAACTGCAGATGTCGAAGGCCTGAACGGCGACGCACGGCACGCCGGTCGATGTCAGTTGTAGCCATGTGTGCACCCTTCATGCCGCCGGCGTTACGTTGGCATTCAGCCGGAAAAGGTTGCTCGGGTCGTACTTGCTCTTGACCGCCTGCAGGCGAGCAAGGTTCCCCTGGTAGTTTGCGTCGACGAAGCGCTGCCCCTCCTCGCCGACCTCGTTCGTGTAATAGCCGTCCGTGAAAGCCTCCAGCGTTGCCCAGTACTTCTTGATGTACGCGACGTGCGGCGTCGCATCCACGCCGAGCGGCCAGGAAACGGTCGCAAACATGTTGTGGGTCGAGCGCCGATGCGGGAACGCCGTGGCATCTGGCGCGACGCGACCGATAGCGCCACCGGAGTGCTGGAAGAACACCGTTGTGCCGCGCCCCGGGTGCGGCTCGAAGCCGTCCATGATGGTGGAGACCAGCCTGGCGTCGACCCCGTCGATGAAGCCCGACTTGAGATACTCGCCTTGGTTGCGCGGATCAGTCCGGTCGCTGCTGCGCTGCAGCGCCACATAGTCGACCGGCCCGATCGCGCCCGCGAGCGGTGTGCCCAGCTTGCGCACCGGCGCGAGCACCGATTCGGCCTGCGTAGCCGGTCCCGTATAGCAGACATGGATGAGAAACACGCCGTCTTTGCCGCCCGCCGGCGTGCTCATGATCGCGTCGACATACAGGTCGTCCGGCGCGCCGAGGCTGAAGTCTGTGTAGAACTCGAGGAGCTCGCGCGCTCGGGCCACCGGAAAGACAAGGTCGCCCCCGATCACTTGTCGCGACATTGGATGCAGCGCAAATTCGAATGATGTGACGATTCCAAAGTTGCCGCCGCCGCCCCGCAGGCCCCAGAACAAATCGGGATTTTCGGCGGCGCTGGCGCGCACGAGCTTGCTGTCGGCCGTGACGAGCTCGACGGCTTTGACGTTGTCGAGCGCCAGTCCATGGCGCCGGGCGATCCGGCCGAACCCACCGCCGAGCGTGAGACCGGCGACCCCGGTGTGCGAAACCGTGCCCGCGGTCGTGACGAGGCCGAACGCCATCGCCTCGTGGTCGAGCTCGCCGAGCAGGCTGCCGCCGGCGACATGGGCGGTGCGTGACATGGGGTCGATCTGCACGCCGCGAAAGTGCGACAGGTCGATCTGCATGCCGCGATCGCAGGTGGACTTGCCCGCGTAACTGTGGCCGCCGCACTTGACCGCGAGCAGAAGGTCTCGCTCTTTAGCGAACGTCACCGCCGTGCGGATGTCGGCGACCCCGCTCGGCTGCACGACGAGCGCCGGATGACGATCGATCGACTCGTTCAGCACGCGACGCGCCTGGTCGTAGCCGGGCTCGCCCGCCAGCAGCAGTGCACCGCGGAGACTGTCCTTGAGCTCCTGCAATGCGCCTGGCTCGAGGGTGATCGCCGACCCGCTGCCAGTTACGGCGGCGACCGCGCTGGAGATGCGCGTGGCCGACAGCAGTTGGCCGTACGGCAAGCAGGCGGCGACAGCCCCCGCCAGCGAGGACTTGAGGAAGTAGCGCCTGTTCATGCGGGACCCCACGTCGTGTTCGATTTGTCGGTGCCGGAGCAGCGAAGGATAGCAGCGGCGCTCACGTCTAAGAAAAAAACAACCTTATCCCTCGCACCGGAGACCCGCCATGCGCCTCTGTCTGCTGCACGTCTGCTTGATTGCCGTCTCGCCCTCACTCGCGGTGCCCGTCGCAGACGCCGCGCCACCCGATCCAGCCCAAGCGTTCGATACCGCCGACATGCACGTCGAAAAGAACGCGACCGACGACGACACCGAGATCGTCATCGAGGCGGTGGGTGGCGACGATGGCTTGTGCCAGTTCCGAATCCAGGCGCCCGGTGGCCGCCCGATGTTCCATTTCAACAGCGTCAACCGATCGACAGGGGGTCAACGCGAGTTCCTGATCGAATCCCCCGAACCGTCGGGAGAGGCCATCCTCGCGAACTATCCGGAAGGCCTCTACCGGTTCCGGGGCCGGAGCTGTGAAGGCGAGCGCTTCGCGAGCACGGCGTCACTCTCGCACGATCTGCCCGCCGCAACGGTGATCATCTCTCCCGCGGCCGACAGCGAAGTCGACGTCAGCAACGGTCTCGTGATCGAGTGGTCGGCAGTCCCAGGAATCGCCGAGTTCATCCTGGAGCTCGAAAACGAGTCGGCGGACCCCGAGCAGAGCCTGAGCCTCAACCTGCCGCCGGATATGACGCACTTCGAGGTCCCGGCGAGCTGGATTACGGCTGGGGGCGAATACCAGGTGGGTGTGGCCACCGTGTCGCCCAACGGCAACGTAGTGTTTGTCGAAATCCAGTTCACGACCGTCGAGTGAGGAGCGTGCTGCCCCGCCGCTGCGGCGGGGCAGTGCGTCTACCCGGCGGGCATACCGAACACCCGCGCGTGCAAGGCGAATGTCGCGGCATAGACCGCGACTGCGATCAGCGGGCGGACGATGCCGACCTCCCGCAGGGCGGCGCCCAGCTGGTTGCGCCCGCTGATGATGGCGGCGAACGGAATATTCGAAGTCGACTGCGCGAATCTCCGCCAATGCTCACCGAAGGCGTCGCGGCGCTTCCGGTCGATCAACGCGGTGCCCGCGACAGCCAGTACGAGCAATGAGCCAAACAGGATGACCGACGTCAGATCGCCATTGATCACCAGGTGAACGAGTGCCCAGAGCGCCACACCCCACAGGAAGGGGTGGCGCGTGATGCGGACGATCCCGCGCGCTGGTGCATCGCGCGTGAGCTGCCGCTCGCCACCCGCAACTGTCGGGCTCGGCGTCGTGAGCCCGATGACGACGAAAAGGAACGCGAGCAGCACCAGCGGCGCCGCGATCGGCTTCAGCGCCAGGAGCTGACCCCAGAGCTCCACGCGTGGAGCGTCACCGTACGCCTTGATGAGCCAGATCAGTCCTGCGAGCGAAGCAAGCGAAAACAGGCCACGGTATGCCTTCTCCCCCATCGCGCGGACCAGCCGGGCGCGAAGCGAGGTGCCGGAC
>Ga0209974_10000102_pt1 | contig 24127 bp, 25 predicted proteins | sample InoplaM3SPM_FD_187592 | JGI IMG/M metagenome (GOLD analysis project Ga0209974, IMG submission 187592) | Arabidopsis thaliana rhizosphere microbial communities from the Joint Genome Institute, USA, that affect carbon cycling - Inoculated... | ecosystem: Host-associated > Plants > Roots >...
GCTGCCGCTTGCTCCTGGTGTGTTGGATCAGCCCGAGGCCGGCCGCGGCGTCCGGCAGGGGCTGGAGCAGCGCCTGTTTGCGCCGCCACCCAAAACGTCGGCGTGGTGGCGCATGCTGGGCGGCGTGTTGGCCGGCGTACTGTTGTGCACCGTGGTGTTGCGCCTTCAGCCTTGGCTAATCGGCCTGGAGCCGCAGGCCGAAGCGCTGCCGGCCAGTTACGTCGGCCTGCTGACCGATGTGGAAGGCAAGCCCGCCGTGCTGGCCAGTTCGCGCCGGCATGGGCGGCAGCTCACCGTCAAGCTGTTGCAGCCGCTTGTACTGCCGGCGGGCCGCGTGGCGCAGCTGTGGGCCTTGCCGAGCGACGGCAGCGCCGCCTTCCCCGTCGGCGTGCTGCCTGCCGGCGGCACGTCCACGCTCACACTCAGCGACAGCTCGGAAAAGCTGTTTTTCAAGGTCGCGCGGCTGGCGGTGAGCCTGGAGGCTGCCGCCGCTCAAGCGGGCGACAAGCCGACCCAGCCGTATGTCTTGAGCGGCCACTGCGTCAAGCTCTGGTAGCCCGGCGCAGATTTTTTTGCATCGGGCTGCGTCCATCGCCTAAGGTGACTCGTAAGTCCACTCAAGACACCCACCCGGGGTCTGCAACCCACCCACGAGGACACCCATGAACCGACTGCTGATCACCGGCCTGCTGGCCTTGTCATTGAACGCCGCTTTCGCCGCCGACACGTCGCCTGCGCCCCCCGACACGCTGGCCGCAGCGCGCGCGCAGATCGCCGCCAAGAACTGGGCCGGCGCGATTGAAGAACTCAAGCGCGTGAACGACGTCGCCAGCGCCGACTGGAACAACCTGATGGGCTACAGCCTGCGCAAGTCGAAGACGCCGGATCTCGTGGCGTCGGAGAAGTTCTACAACGAAGCGCTGCGCATCGACCCCAAGCACCGCGGCACGCTCGAATACTCGGGCGAGCTGTACCTGATGAAGGGCGATCTGGCAATGGCCGAAAAGCGCTTGGCCACGCTCGACAAGGTCTGCACCCTGCCCTGTGCCGAGTACACCGATTTGAAGAAGTCGATCGAGCGCTACAAGGCCAGCGGCAACAAGCGCGCTTTCAGCGACTACTGACCGATCACGTCGTGGCCGGCGTTGAGCCACAAGTTGGCCAGCTTGCTGCGGCCGACGGCGGCCGAGGCCCGACGGGACGGCACCATTGCTGCGTGCGGCCTTGCCGGGCCGCATCGGAACAGCACTTGTCCGCGGCGCCATAAAGGCGCTTGACAAGGCGGGCTGGGCGATCAGCGGCTGGGCACGACCACGCCACCGCGCGGGGCGAGATCAGGCAAGGCGGCATCTTCGCCCGCCAGCAAGACAGCGCTCAGCAACGCGGCCAGCAGAGTGCCCCAGGTCAACGCGCGCATCGACAAGCGGTTCACGAAAGCCTCCACACGAACCACAAAGACTGGACCGAGGTCGTATGGTGATCGCACTGCACAAACCCGGAGGGCATTTCGCGGCAACCCCATCCGCGACGAATGGGTAAGCAGCCGGCAGGCCGTCAAATGCATGGCAAGCGTGGTCCATATCCGCGCATTGCGCACCACGGCAGCGCACGACACTGATTTCCGTTGGAACGAAGTGGAGGTGCTCGATGAACCTGCTTGCCGGATTGAACTGGCTGACGTCCTTGGCGACCCGTCGCACGGTGCAGGACGTTGAGGCGACCGACCCGGGGGACATGGGCACGGCCTTCGGCCTGGATGCCAGCATCGAAACAGACCCCGAGCTTGAAATGCCCAAGGCAAAAGGCTCAGCCGGTGTAGCGCCGGCAAGCTGGAACGAGCGGCTGGTGCGTCGCCCTCGGCGCTGACAGAGGGCCTTTCAGGTCAGACGTCGACCACGAACAAGCCGTCGTAACCCTCGGCCTCGCCCTTGCGGGCATGGCCACGCGCGTTGCAGACGACCCGCGTGGCGGCGCCATTCGCATGCACCACGGTGTAGTCGTGGCGGCAGTGCAGATGGCCATGAATCCACACGTCGGCCAGCGGCAAGAGCGCATCGTCGGCATTGCAGAAGCTCGCGGAGCCAGCCTGGTTGCCATAGCGCGGGTCGGCGCTTCTGAAGCTGGGCGCGAAATGCGTGAGGGCCACGGTGGCATCCCAAGCCGGGGGTTGGGTTTCGCGCGCAAGTTCACCGGCCAACCAGGCCCCGCATGAAAGGGCTTCGTCGCGCACTTGGGCGGCGTCAAAGACCTCGCCGTGGCGGGTCGAGCGCATCACGCGCATGAAGTACGAACCGGCACGCATGGCCTTGTCGCGTTGAGGCTCGCCGAACAGATCGAAGTCACACCAGCGCACGGTGGCCACGAAGCGGATGCGGCGTCCGGTGCGGTCGGTGATCACCAGGCTTTCACGTTCGAGCAAGGTGATGCCGAGTTGCGCGCAGTGTTCTCGCAACTCGGGCCATGCGGTGGTCAGCTCGCGGCTGTCGAATTCATGGTTGCCGGCGACAAGGATCACCGGAACAGGCCAACCGCGAAAGCGCGACAGCCCTTGCCAGGTGCTGTCGATGTCGCCGCCCAGCACCAACAACTCGGCGCCGTGCGCGGGCTGGGGCTCGAAGTCTTCGGTTTCGAGGTGCAGGTCTGAGAGCAGTTGCAGTCGCACAGATCACGTGGCGCCGTGGCACAGCTTGAACTTCTTGCCGCTGCCGCACGGACAAGGGTCGTTGCGGCCCACCTTGGGCGCGTCTCGGCGCACAGTGTCGACCTTGTAGCGTTGCTCGCCCGTCAGGTCGTAGAGGTCGGCCACGGTGACCACCAGGTCTTCGATCGCCTCTTCCAGGTCTTTGAGCGGATGTTCGCGCTCCACGGTCGCAACAACCTCGCGTTCTTCGTCGGTCTCGGCCGGCAGGTGGCGGTACAGGCGCGCCAGGGCCGCCATGACAGCGTCGTCGGGCATTTCGGCCAGGTCGGGAAAGCACAGCGTGGCGTGCTGGAACCCGGCAACCCAGGGCATCAATGCCTGCGAGATCTCGCTCAGACCCGCCATCGGGTCGGGGCCTCCATCGGCCGGGGGCTGCAGCGGGTGCTCTTCGTCAAACTCCAGGATCAGCGGGTTGAACCAGCCGTCTTCGGCCATCGCACGGTTCAGCGCGGCATGCCGGCGCAGGATGAGCGCGGTCGTGCGCTCGCGCCAAGCCAGGTCGACCTCATCAGGCAGGGGCGTGGCGTCAAAATCGAAGACGTGCGGCAACCAGGCCGCGGGCTCCAGCAGCAGCGGCTGCACGAGCACGCCGCAGAGAAAACCGTCGAGCATCACGGCGTCGACAGGCTGCAGGGGCTCGGGGGTGGCGGCAAGCAGTTCGTCGAGTTCGGCGAATTCGGCGTCGGTCAGGTCGGAATGGGCGGACATGTCAGGCCTCTAAAGAAATCGGGAGCAAACAGCATTGTCATCCGGGTGTGCCCGGCTGCGGCCGGGCCGCTTCAACCAGCCGTGCGCGCAGCCACTGGTGGGAGCTGGCTCGGTCATGCCGCATGTGCCACATGGCTTCGACGTGGATGCGGGGCATGAGCATGGGCAAAGGCCGCTCCACAAGTTGGGATCGGTAGCCCGTGGCGTCGACAAACGAAGCCGGCAGCACGGTCAGCAAGTCGCTGCGCGACACCACCCGGCCGGCGGTGAAGAACTGGTTGACGGTGAGCACGATGCGGCGCGAGCGGTTGAGCGCGCTCAGCGCCTGGTCCACGAAGCCATGCGGCCGACCCGAGAAACTCACCAGCAGGTGATGGGCGTCACAAAAAGCGTCGAGCGTGAGTTCTGCGCTGGCCAACGGGTGGCCACGGCGCATCACGCACACGTACTCGCTTTCGTTCAGCCGCTGGTGGTGCAGCGCACTTTGTTGGCCACGCGTCGCCAGCTCGGCAATGGCCTCCGGAAAGTAGCCGACGGCAACATCGACATCGCCACGTTCGAGCAGGGCTCGTGGGTCGCGCGTGGTCAAGGGCAAGACCCGCAGGTTGACGAGAGCCTGCTGCGCTTCGATGTAGGCGATCAGGGGAGGCAGCAGAACGGCGGCTGTGGCATCGGCCATGGCCAGGCGAAAGGTGGCCGCATCGCGCTGCGGGTCGAAGTCGCCGGGGTCCAACACCGCCCGCAACTGCGCCAGCGCGGCACGCACCTCGGGCCACAACGCTTCGGCATAAGGCGTCGGAACGACACCGTGTGTGGCGCGAGTGAGCAGTTCCTCACCAACGGATTCTTTGAATCGGCGCAGCGCATTGCTGACCGCCGGCTGAGTCAAGGCCAGCCGCGAAGCGGCACGGGTGAGATTTCGTTCCGACATCACTGCGTCGAACACACGCAGCAGGTTCAGATCGAGGGTCTGGAAGTTCATCCACCCCTTGTACCAAGATATATCTGCTGTGAATACCGTGGATTCACATCTTTGATTGGACCGTTATTAGTGAAAACCCTATAGTTGCCTCCAATGACGCTCCAAGTGGGGCGACAGAGATGCCCCGAAGGAGCACAACCATGAGCACCACCATCAGTCTCCAAGTTCCACAAAGCCGCTCGGCGCCGCGTTTCGCTGTCCCGTTGGGTGAATTGTTTGCCACCGTCCTCGCCCTGCTGAGGCACAGCGCCGCCCCTGCACCCCGCTCCCCCTCGCGCGAAGCCGCACGCGTGCGTGCCATGGCGCACGAGTATGAAAGCGCCGACCCGAGGTTTGCTGCGGAGTTGTATGCCGCCGCCGACCGGCACGAGATGCTCTACGGCGACTAATTCCAGCTGTTTGGCAGATGTCAAAAAGCCCGCATTTGGCGGGCTTTTTTGTGGGCGGAAATCGGTCGATCAGCCCGCCAGTCGCGCCTCCAGCTGAGCCTTGGCCGCCGTCAGCTCGGCCGGCAGGTGATAGGTCAATTGTGTAAACAGCTCGCCGTGCAGGTCGACCTCGGTTCGCCACGCGGCCTTGTCGATGCTGGTGACCTGCTCGAACTGGGCGTGGCTGAAGTTCAGCCCGGTCCAGCTCAGGTCCTGGTAGCGCGGGCTGATGCCGAAGATGTTTTCAACGCCCTGGCCCTTGCCTTCCACGCGCTCGATCATCCACTTCAGCACGCGCATGTTGTCGCCGTAGCCGGGCCACACGAACTTGCCGTCGTCACCCTTGCGGAACCAGTTCACACAGTAGATCTTGGGCAACTTGGCACCCTGGCCTTCCAGCTTCTTGCCGAGGTCCAGCCAGTGCTGGAAGTAGTCGCTCATGTTGTAGCCCGTGAAAGGCAACATGGCGAAGGGGTCACGCCGCACCACACCTTGCTGACCGGCCGCAGCTGCCGTGGTCTCGGAGCCCATGGTCGCCGCCATGTAAACGCCATCCACCCAGTTGCGTGCCTCGGTCACCAGCGGCACCGTGGTCGAACGGCGGCCGCCAAAGATGAGGGCGTCGAGCGGCACACCGGCCGGGTTGTCCCACTCGGCATCCAGCGCCGGGTTGTTGGTGGCGGCCACCGTGAAACGGGAGTTGGGGTGCGCAGCCTTGGCGCCGGTCTCCTGCGCCAGCTTGGGCGTCCAGTCCTTGCCTTGCCAGTCGGTCAGGTGTGCCGGCGGCGTTTCGGTCATGCCTTCCCACCACACGTCGCCGTCATCGGTCATGGCCACGTTGGTGAAGATCACGTCGCGCTTCAGACTGTCCATGCAGTTTGAATTGGTCTTGGTGTTGGTGCCCGGGGCCACGCCGAAGTAGCCCGCTTCGGGGTTGATGGCGTACAGACGGCCATCTTTGCCGGGCTTGATCCAGGCGATGTCGTCACCGATGGTCGTGACCTTCCAGCCTTCAAAACCAACCGGCGGGACCAGCATCGCGAAATTGGTCTTGCCGCAGGCGCTGGGGAAGGCGGCAGCAACATGGTGCTTCTTGCCTTCGGGGCTGGTCACGCCCAGGAGAAGCATGTGCTCTGCCAGCCAACCCTGGTCGCGGCCCATGGTGGAGGCGATGCGCAGCGCCAGGCACTTCTTGCCCAGCAGCGCGTTGCCGCCGTAGCCGGAACCGTAGCTCCAGATTTCGCGGGTTTCGGGGTAATGGACGATGTACTTGGTGGCGTTGCAAGGCCAGGTGACGTCTTTCTGGCCGGCTTGGAGGGGTGCACCCACGGTGTGGATGCACGGCACGAAAACGCCATCTTGGCCCAGCACGTCAAGCACCGCACGCCCCATGCGCGTCATGATTTTCATGTTGGTTACGACGTAGGGGCTGTCGGAGAGCTCGACACCGATGTGCGCAATCGGCGAACCCAGCGGGCCCATGCTGAACGGCACCACATACAACGTGCGGCCCTTCATGGCGCCCTTGAACAGGGCTTTCTCTCCGGTTTGCAGCAGCTCGCGCATTTCGGCCGGGGCCATCCAGTTGTTGGTGGGGCCGGCGTCTTCTTTCTTCTCGCTGCAGATGAAGGTGCGGTCTTCGACACGCGCCACGTCGCTCGGGCTGCTGCAAGCCAGAAAGCTGTTGGGGCGCAGCTCGGGATTCAGCTTCTTGAAGGTGCCGGCGGCGACCAGTTGCGCACAGAGACGGTCGTACTCTTCCTTGCTGCCGTCGCACCAATGAACGTCGCGTGCTTCTGTCAACGCCGCGATCTCGGCCACCCAGGCCACCAGGCGTGCATGTTTGACATAGGCGGGCACGTTCAAACGCAAGCCTTCCATCAGGGGTCGGTTCATGGCGAGTCCAATCATCAAGGTTAAAAAAGCGGAATCGGGTGAGCCTCAAACACCTTTGGTACAGGTTTGGGGGCTCGCCCCATGCCGCTTTGTGCGCCGAAGAGGACAGTGGCAATCGACGTACCGCCTGACGTGATGTCAGGCCCTTCAAAATGATTGTGAGGGGAATGTAATCGCGTGGTAACCACCGGGTCCCAGGGGGGGTCATGCAACTTGTGCATATCTCCATGCAGCATGGGTGTGAACTTGTGCCGCCGGTCCGGCCAGGCACGCACCTGCCGGGCGTCAAGCCCGCTTTAAGATGACATTCATGACGCTCGATCGCCGCTCTCTGCTGGCCTTGATGGCCGCTTCCGCCCTTCCCACGGCCCATGCCGTACAACGCAAATCTCTGGCCGACCCGATGCGCCTGGGTGTCGAGCAGTCCCTGGTGGATTCAGGCTTGGCGAGCCAGTTTCAGAAGGGTTTCGGGCGTGACACCGGCGTGGCGGTGCAACTGGTGCCGGGCTACAGCGCCGCCCTGCTCGAAGCCCTGGAACGGGGCGAGCTCGACGCTGCCATGACCAACGCACCCGACCAGGAAACACACCTAGAGAAACAAGGCTTGGCCCATGACCGCCGCCTGGTCGCGCAAGGCGACTTCGTGCTGGTCGGCCCATTGGAAGGGGTGGGCAAGAAGGCCAAAGACCCGGTCGGCATCGCCGGCGAGCGGGACATCGCGGTCGCCCTGGCCAAGCTCGCGCAAGCGCAGGCCCGCTTCGTGGGCGCGCCGACCGGCAGTGGCGCCTACCTTGGGTCGCTGCCCTTGTGGCGTGCCGCCAAGGTGGCGCCAGCCGCGCCCTGGTACACCGAAAGCAAGACCAACCCGCTGGAAAAAGCCGTGGCCGAAGGCGCCTACACCCTGGTCGAACGTGGGCTGTGGATGTCGCGCGGGCGCAAACCGCTGGCCGTGATGGTCGAGGGCGACGCGCGCATGGCGACCGAGGTGCACGTGATGCGTGCCTTTCGCGCCAACCACCCAGCCGCCAAACTGTTTGGACAATGGGTCGCGGGCGGGCAAGGCCGGCGGGTCGCGGCCAGCCTGCGCGGCTGGCGACCGGCGCTACGCTGACACGCCCCATGCGGCATCATCCAGCCCATGCCGCACACCCTGCTCAGCGTCAACGTCAGTCTCGCCCGCGAGATGGAGATTGGCGGAAACAAGGTCATGACAGGCATTGGAAAGCGCGCGACACCGCACGCTGTCGCGGTCAAGCCGCTGGGGCTGGATGGCGACGAGCAGGCTGACCTGTCGGTGCACGGCGGTTTGTCGAAGGCGGTCTACGCCTACCCCAGCGAGCACTATCCGTTCTGGCAGACCGTGCGCGCCCAGGCCAAGGTGGCCTTGTGGGACGAAGCCCTGCCACCCGGTGCCATGGGCGAGAACCTGACGCTCGCCGGCCTGCTGGAAAACCAAGTCTGGATTGGAGACGTGTTGCGCTTCCCCCACTGCGAACTGGCAGTGAGCGAGCCGCGCTTTCCCTGCTTCAAGTTCAACGCCGCGATGGGCTTCAACCAGGCCGCCAAGCTGATGACGGCGAATGGCTGGTGCGGCTTTTACCTCGCCGTGCGGGTGGCCGGCAGTCTGCAGGCCGGCGAACGCTTCGAGCTGATCCCGGGGCCACGCGAGGTGGGCATCCAGGAGCTGTTTCGTTCGCGGCTCGCCGCGCAGCGGCGCTGAGGCTCAGGCGATTGCGTCTTCCAGCGTCGGGTAATCGGTGTAACCCTCAGTGGCCACTGCGATGTCGCCAACGTGGGCTGGTTCAAACAAAGAAGGCATGCGTGTCGCTCGTGAAAAGGTGTGGTGGATGTGAGGGAGCGTGGGTTCATCCCGCTTGTCCCGGAGCCTTTGAAGCGCCCGCTCGACGAACTGGTGCAACAGTTCGTCCTCTTGAACGAAAGGAGACGGCGAAGAAGACAATACGCCTGTCTCCCTGAACCCCTCACGCCCATGCTCGCCTACCGACACGCCTTTCATGCGGGCAACCACGCCGACGTGCTCAAGCACGTGATGCTCACGCGCGTGCTGCGCTACATGAACCAGAAAGACAAGCCCTACCGCATGATCGACACGCATGCCGGCGCCGGCGGTTACTCGCTCGAAGGCCAGTACGCGCAGAAGAAGGGCGAGTACGTGAACGGCATCGCCCGCCTGTGGGACCGCGACGACCTGCCCGAGCTGGTGGCCGACTATGTGAACCTGGTCAAGCAGTTCAACCCCGAAGGCCGCATGGAGCAGTACCCCGGTTCACCCGCCTTCTCGCAGATGCTGCTGCGCTCGCAAGACCAGCTGCGCCTGTTCGAGCTGCACAACACCGACCACCGCATCCTCGCCTCCTACCTCGGTGAGGTGAAGGGCGCCGAGGTCTACAACGCCGACGGCTTCGAAGGCCTCAAGGGCCAGGTGCCGCCTTCGTCGCGCCGTGGTGTGGTGCTAATGGACCCGTCGTACGAAGGCCACAACGACTACGCGCGTGTGATCGCCTCGCTGCGTGAAGCGCTGCAGCGTTTCGCCGAGGGCGTGTACATGGTCTGGTACCCGCAGGTGAGCAAGCTCGAAGCGGCGCAGCTGCCCAGGCGGCTGGAGTCACTCGCGCCCAAGGGCTTTCTGCACGTGCGCATGACGGTGCAGCAACCCGACCAGCAAGGCTTCGGCCTCGCGGGCAGCGGCATGTTCATCATCAACCCGCCGTACACGCTGCACGACGAGATGCTGGCGGTGCTGCCGTATCTTGTGGACGTGCTCGGGCAGTACGACGGCGCAAATTACCTGATCGAACAGCGCGCTGCGTAGTCACTTCGCCGTTGGCGCGGCGTGCATCTTCTTCAGCGACTCCATCCACGACGTCCAGTCGATCGGGCCGCTTTCGTGGCGCTTCTTCAGGTTGCCGAGCACGGTGCCCCAGGCGCGGTCGAAATAGGCATGGGCTGATCCCACTCGCCGCCTTCGCCCCAGCCGGTGTGGTGCAGGGTGACGCGGGTCGATTGGCCGTCCACGTCGAACAAACGCACCACGACAAAGGTGCGCTGCTGGCGCACCTGCGCCAGGTGGGGCGGCGCGTTCCAGTCGAAGCTCAGCATCTTCATCGGCTGCAGGGCCAGGAAGCGCATGGTGTCGGCGCCCTTCATGCCCGGCGCGGCCAGCGGGTCGAAGTGAATGTGGAAGGCGCCGTCGACACGCGCGTCGATCTCGGCCTCGGGCGCGAAGAAGGCTTCGATGCCTGCCCGGGTGGTCCAGCTTTGCCAGACGGCCGCCACCGGCGCAGGCACGGTCACCTCTTTGTCGATGGCGCGCTCTTGTGCCCACGCTTGTGGCCACGCACCCAGGCCGGACACCATCAACAGGCAGATCAACAATCGGCGCATGGCGTTTGTTCCTGTGAAGGCGACAAGGCCCAGACACTAACATCGCGCCCATGCAGCCTCAAGACACGCCCCATCCCGGCCCGCTGTCGGGCCTGAAGGTGCTGGAACTGGGCCAGCTGATTGCCGGTCCTTTTGCCGCCAAGACGCTGGCCGACTTCGGTGCCGACGTGATCAAGATCGAGCCACCGGGCACGGGCGACCCGCTGCGGCAGTGGCGTCTGCTGCACAACGGCACCAGCGTGTGGTGGCAGGTGCAGTCGCGCAACAAGAGGAGCGTGGCGCTCGATTTGAAGCAACCGGAAGCACGCGACATCGTGCGCCGGCTGGCGGCCGAATGCGATGTGCTGGTCGAGAACTTCAAGCCCGGCGTGATGGAAGCCTGGGGCCTGGACTACGACGAACTCAGCGCCGACAACCCGGGCTTGATCATGCTGCGCATCAGCGGTTACGGCCAGACGGGGCCGTACAAAGACCGCCCCGGATTCGGCGTGGTCGCCGAAGCCATGGGCGGCCTGCGCCACTTGACCGGCGAGCCGGGCCGTGTGCCGGTGCGGGTGGGCGTGAGCATCGGCGACACGCTGGCTTCGCTGCACGGCGTGATCGGCATCCTGATGGCGCTGCACCACCGGCACGCGTCCGGGCGCGGGCAAGTCATCGACGTGGCCTTGTACGAAGCCGTCTTCAACTGCATGGAGAGCCTGCTGCCCGAGTACAGCGCCTTTGGCGCCGTGCGTGAAGCGGCCGGGTCGGCCCTGCCCGGCATCGCGCCCAGCAACGCCTACCCCTGCCTGGACGGCTGGGTGCTGGTGGCCGGCAACGGCGACAGCATCTTCACGCGGCTCATGAACACCATCGGCCGCAACGACTGGGCCCACGACCCGGCCCTGGTGGGCAACGCCGCCCGCGTGGCACGTGTGGCCGAGATCGACGCCGCCATCGGCGCATGGACCCACACACGCACGGTCGCTGCGGTGCTGGACGCACTCAACGCCGCCCAGGTGCCGGCCGGGCGCATCTACACCGCCCGCGACATCGCCGAAGACCCGCACTACCGCGCGCGCGGCATGCTCGAACGCGTGAGCTCGGCCGACGGCCTGTCTGTCGAAGTGCCCGGCATCGTGCCCAAGCTGAGTGCCACGCCAGGGCGCATCACACGCCGCGCACCGCTGCTCGGCGAAGACACGCAAGCCGTGCTGCGCGAACTGGGCATCACGCCCGAACAAGAAGCGCAGCTGCGCGCGCGTGGCGTGCTGTGACGCAGACCGTGCCGCTCTACGCGCTCTCGGGCGTGGCGATGGCCGCGCTGGCCATGGCCGCCCTGGCCTGGATGCGCAAGCGCACAGCCCGCAGCCCCCCGGTCGATTCGGCACCGGTGGCCGCGAGCGCCGACTACGAGCAGCTGTTCAGCCTGAGCCCGCACCCGATGTTCGTCTACGACATCGAGACCCTGGGCTTCCTGGCGGTGAACGGCGCAACGATCAAGCGCTATGGCTACCAGCGCGACGAGTTCATGACGATGACCCTGGCCGACATCCGGCCCGCCGAAGACGTGCCGGCGGCGTTTGCCATGGTGCGCGAAGTGCAAAAGAGCCGCAGCACCACCGTGCCCGGCACCTGGCGCCACCGCCGCAAGGACGGCTCGGTCTTCCATGTGCGCATCAGCGGCCACGACCTGGCCTTCGGCGGCCGGGCGGCACGCATGGTGCAGGTGATCGACGTGAGCGCCGAGGTGGCGCTGCAGGCCGAGCGCGAGCAGATGATCGCCAAGCTGCAGCAATCGCGCGAGTGGCTGGCCACCGCCATCAACGCCGGCCGCGTGGCCCTGTGGGAGCGCGACGTCCTGGCCGGCACGCTGGTGCTCGGCGGGCGCTGGGCCGACATCCTCGGCACCACGGCAAAGGCCTTTGGCCCGGTGAGCGAACGAAGTTTCATCGACCTGTGCCACCCCGACGACCTGCCGCGCGTGAGGAGGCGCTTCAGGGCCTACCTGAGAGACCCGAGCGAGCCTTTTACCGATGAATTCCGGGTCAGACATGTCCACAAGGAATGGGTCTGGGTGCTCAGCCACGGCAAGGTCGCCGAGCGCAGCTCCGATGGCCGGGCCCGTCGTGTGGTGGGCACCTATGTCGACATCTCCGACCTGAAGGCTGCGCAGTCGGCGCGCGAGCAGCAGCAAGCCGCCGAGCAGGCCAGCGCGATGAAATCGCAGTTTCTCGGCCGCGTGAGCCACGAGCTGCGCACGCCCCTCAACGCGGTGATCGGGTTCTCGCAGCTGATGCAGCTGGACCCGGCCACACCGCTCACGCCGCAGCAGTCCGAGCGCATCGCCCACATCGAGCGCGCCGGCCAGCACCTGCTGGGCCTGATCACCGACCTGATGGACCTGAGCCACATCGAGCTCGGCGCCGTCGAGTTGCAGCCCGTGGCACTGGATGCGCGCGAGCTGCTGAACGACAGCCTGGCGATGGTCGACACGCAGTTGCGTGAACGCGAGCTCGCCGTGCAACGCGAGCTCGCGCCGGCGCTGCCGCGGGTGATGGCCGACCCGTTGCGCCTGCGCCAGTGCCTGCTCAACCTGCTGTCCAACGCCATCAAGTACAGCAACCGCCAAGGCACGGTGCGTGTGGGCGCCCGCGCCACGGGCGACGGCATGGTCGAGCTGTCGGTCTGGAACAGCGGCGCCGGCATGACACCGAACCAACTGGAGCAGCTCTACGAGCCCTTCAACCGCCTGGGCCGCGACGCGAGCCATGGCGAAGGCACGGGCATTGGCCTGGCGATCAGCCGCCAGCTGATCGAACGCATGGGCGGGGAGATCGTGGCCACCAGTGCGGCAGGCGCCTGGGCGCGGTTCACAGTCACGCTGCCCGTGGCCGCTTGACGCAGGCGTTTGGCGCGGGCGTTCAGGCCTCGCGCTTGAAGTCGCGAAACGCCCCAAACAGCCACGAACGCATGCCCACCACCAGCGTGTAGGGGCGTTTCTGATCCGGCGGCAGCTTCTGGTCGGCCAGGTGCTGCTGGGCGAAGTCTTGCCCCACGCGCTGCAGTCGCTCGGCAAAACTCGCCGCGAGGCTGCGGCCCACCTGACCGTGCACCAGCATCAACATCTCGCCTTCGCCGTCGAAGCCGCCGCTGAAGTAGTCGCCGGCCACGGCGTCACGAAAGTAGCCCATCACCGGGCCATGCGGGAGCCAGCGGAAGGTCTTGGCCACCTGCAGCCGGTAGCGGTTCATCGGTCGCAGCTCGATGATGCCGAGCCGGTCGAGCGCCGCCAGGTAGCGCACGCACTCGGCCTCGGTGAAGGTGTAGGTAGCGACGATCTGCTCGAAGGTCCACTGGCTCAGGCAGCACGTGGCCATCAGCAACAGGCGGCGGTCGGCGACCACCGCCTTCTCCTGCGCCAGCGTCAGCTCGCGGCGCAGCGGTTGCGCGTCGGCGATCTTGCGGGCCAGCTCGGCAAAGTCCATCTTCAACACACGCAGCACGTCGTCGATGCGCGACAGCGGCATGTCGGCCTTGGCAAAGATGCGCTTGATGCTCGACTCCGACATGCCCAGCTCGCCGGCCAGGTCGGCGTAGGTGATGTTCGCCGCCTTGAGTTCGGCCTTCAGCGTGGTGACCAGATCCTGCGTGGTGCTCATGTCTGCCCCTCGTCGAACGGGTACTTTTGCCGATCCCCCGAGGGGATGCGGGCCGGCTTGGGGCGGCCCGGCGCTCGGCCCGCTGCGTCTTCAACCATCTGCCTCACTCCTCCAAAAGTACCGCCAGACGATACCAGCCCGCCATTGCCGCACCACCTTGCCAGGAGCGCTTGATACCAAAGTGTGGCCTCACGAAGATCGCGCCGTGTTCAACCACTGCGAGAGATTCATGCACACCCCCGCCCCCATCCGCAAAGACACCAAGGCCTGGAAGCTCCAGGTCTGGGTCTCGTTCGGCCTGGCCGCCACGCTGTGCGGCACCGGCCTGGCCTACCTGCCGGGTGAAGACCTGAACCGCGCGTTCATGGTGATGGGTTATGTGTTCTGCCTCTCCACCGCCTTTGCCTTGGCCAAGTTCGTGCGCGACAACGAAGTGCGAAGGACCGATACGCCGATGTGGGGCCTGGTCGTGTGGGGCGGCTTCGCGCTCGCGATGGCACTCACCGGCTGGGGCCTGTGGCGCATGGAGGTCAACCCGACCTACAAGGCTTACCTCGGCGTGTGCTGGCTGTTCCTGATCTCCAGCGTGTTCACGCTGGCCAAGACCCTGCGCGACGCGCACGAAGCCCAAGGAGAGTGAGCATGAAACGCCTGATCTTGTCGGCCCTGTTGTCTGTTTCCTTGACGGCCCAGGCGCACCCGCCGAACGCGTCGGACGCGAGTGCCTTGTCGATGCTGCCGGTGGCGGTGTCGGTGGCAGCGCCTGCGATGTTCCTGTCGGCCGGTGCAGTGCTGATGGTGGTCGCGGTCGAAGCCTCGGCCACCGGCGTGCTGTGTGTGCTGGAGCGTGCCTCCGACGGCGCACGCGCCAGCGTCACGCTCAGCGCGCAGGCGGCGGGTGGCTTGTCGGTGGGCGTGGGCACGGCGGTGGTCGTCACGGCTTTCAGCGCGGGCTGGGTGCTGTCGGCGGCCGGCCGTGCCATCGCCTACATCCCCAACGAGATCGGCGCTGCCCTGCTTTACAACGAACGGGTGACACGGTGATGGCGCGCCTGATCGCCGCGCTGGCCCTGGCCGGCTGCATGACGCTGGCCCACGCCGGCCGCTCGTGCGAGCCCCACCCGCCCGAAGCGCGCACAGTGGAGCGTGCCATGGTGCTCGCCGAACGCACTGCGCGCGCACTCGACGCCAGCGGCGCGCAGGTGGTGGTACTGGCGCGTGCGGGCCAAGACCTGAGCGCCTACGGCCTGCGCTACTCGCACCTGGGCCTGGCCTACCGCGACGGCACTCGCTGGAAGGTCGCCCACAAACTCAACCAGTGCGGCAGCGCCGTCGCCTCGATCTACCGTCAGGGCCTGGGCGAGTTTTTTCTCGATGACCTGTATGACTACCAGGCCGGTGTGGTGCTGTTGCGCCCCGACGTGCAGGCCGCGCTGCTGCCGGCTTTGCGGAACAACCGGCAGCTCGCCCAATTGCACACGCCGCGCTACAACATGGTGGCCTACCCCTGGGCGCAGACCTACCAGCAGTCGAACCAATGGGCCATTGAAATGCTGGCCCTGGCCATGGACCCGAATGCCGCCACACGCGAACGCGCCCAGGCCTGGTTGCAGCTGCAGGGCTACCAGCCCACCCCCTTGCGCATCTCGGCCTTCAAGCGCCTGGGTGCGCGCATGACGGCGGCCAACGTGGCCTTCGACGACCACCCGAACGAAAAACGATTCGCCGATCGCATCGAAACCGTCACGGTCGACTCGGTGTTTGCGTGGTTGAATCGCAGCGGCCTGGGCGGCCCGGTGCAGGTGGTGAGGTAGATTGCGCCGACACCGCCCACACGGGCGGGCCGCAAGAGTGAAGAGCGAGGAGACCCTTTGAGCACCCACGAGCACCCCAACCAGTTCGCGCTGCTGACACAACGCCGTTTCGCGCCCTTCTTCTGGACGCAGTTCCTCGGCGCCGGCAACGACAACCTGTTCAAGTTCGCGTTCACCGTGATGGTGACTTACCAGGTGCAGGTGAGCTGGTTGCCGCCGGCGCTGGCCGGCCTGGTGATCGGGGCCTTGTTCATCTTCCCCTTTCTGCTCTTCTCGGCGACCAGCGGGCAGCTGACCGACAAGTACGACAAGACCCGGATGATCCGCTTCGTGAAGTGGTTCGAGGTGGCGGTGATGCTGCTCGCAGCCTACGGCTTCATGCAGGCCAACGTGCCGGTGCTGCTGGCCTGCGTGTTCCTGATGGGCCTGCACTCCACCCTGTTCGGCCCGGTGAAGTTCGCCTACCTGCCGCAGCATTTGGGCGAGCGCGAACTGACCGGCGGCAACGGCATGGTGGAGATGGGCACCTTCGTCGCCATCCTGCTCGGCAACGTGGCAGGCGGGTTGCTGATCGCCATCCCGCAGGTCGGTGCGCAGTACATCAGCTGGGCCTGCGTCGGTGTGGCGCTGCTGGGCCGCTTGCTCGCGCAAGGCGTGCCGCCCACGCCGTCGACCGACCCCCATCTCAAGATCAACTGGAACCCCTTCACCGAAACCTGGCGCAACCTCAAGCTTGCCAACGAGAACCTGGCGGTGTTCCGCTCGCTGCTGGGCATTTCGTGGATGTGGTTCTTCGGCGCGGTGTTTTTGTCGCAGTTCCCCTCGTTCGCCAAAGAGGTGCTGCATGGCGACGAGCATGTGGCCTCGCTGTTGCTGGTGGTGTTTTCCATCGGCATCGGCATCGGCTCGCTGATGTGCGAAATGCTGTCGCGCCGGCATGTGGAGATCGGCCTGGTGCCGCTGGGCGCCATCGGCATGAGCGTCTTCGCCATCGATCTCTACTTCTCGTCACGCGGGTTGCCGGCGTCGGCGCCGCTGACGGTGAGTGCCTTTCTGGCCCAAGCTGCGCACTGGCACGTGATGGCCGACCTGTTGTTGTTGTCGCTGTTCGCCGGCATCTACAGCGTGCCCATGTACGCGCTGATCCAGCTGCGCTCGCAGCCCAGCCACCGCGCGCGCATCATCGCGGCCAACAACATCTTGAACGCGCTGTTCATGATCGTCAGCTCCATCGGCGTCGGCGTTCTGCTCAAGCTCGACTTCAGCATCCCGCAGGTGTTCCTGATCACCGGCGTGCTCAACGCCATCGTGGCCTTCTACATCTTCATGCTGATGCCGGAGTACCTGCTGCGCTTCATCGCCTTCGTCGCCACGCGCCTGGTCTACCGCTTCAAGGTGCGCGGTGACGTCAACATCCCGACCCAGGGTGCGGCCATCCTGGTGTGCAACCACGTGAGCTTCGTCGACGCGGTTCTGCTGATGGCGGCAAGCCCCCGGCCCATCGCCTTCATCATGGACCACCGCATCTTCCAGGTGCCGGTGCTGGGCTGGCTGTTCAGGCTGGCCAAGGCCATTCCCATCGCTCCGCAGCGCGAAAACCCTGCGGTCTACGAGCAGGCTTTTGCACGCGCCCGCAAGGTGCTGGAAGACGGCGACCTGGTCTGCATCTTCCCTGAAGGCGCGATCACCAAGAACGGCGAGCTGGGCGAGTTCAAAGGCGGTGTGATGAAGCTGCTCGAAACCCACCCGGTGCCCGTGGTGCCGATGGCGCTGCAAAATCTGTGGGGCTCGTTCTTCTCGCGCGTGGAAGGCAATGCGATGACCAAACCCTTCCGCCGAGGCTTGTTCAGCCCGGTGGGGCTGGTGGCGGGGGCGCCGGTGGCTGCGGCGAATGTCACGCCGCAGGGATTGCGCTCGCAGGTGTCGGAGTTGTTGGCGGCCTGACCGTGGTTTGAGCGAACGGGGCGGCAGCTACACCCCGCGTGCGCGGTCGGCCTTGAACGTCTGCGCAAACTCCGCGAAGCGCCCTTCGTCCAGCGCCTCGCGCACCTCGCGCATCAGGTTCACGTAGTAGTGCAGGTTGTGGATGCTGGCCAGCATGGGACCGAGCATTTCACCGCAACGGTCCAGGTGGTGCAGGTAGGCGCGGCTGAAGTTCTTGCAGCAGTGGCAGCTGCAGGTTTCGTCGATCGGCCGCTCGTCGGTCTTGTAGCGCGCGTTGCGCAGGCGCAGGTCGCCGAAGCGGGTGAACAAGTGGCCGTTGCGTGCGTTGCGCGTGGGCATCACGCAGTCGAACATGTCGACCCCCGCACCCACACCTTCCACCAGGTCTTCGGGCGTGCCCACGCCCATCAGGTAGCGCGGCTTGTGCGCCGGCAGGCGCTGCGGCGTGTGGGCCATGATGCGCTGCATCTCTTCTTTCGGCTCGCCCACGCTCACGCCGCCGATCGCATAACCCGGCAGGTCGAGCTCGACCAGGCTCGCCAGCGATTCCTCGCGCAGGGGCTCGAACATGCCACCTTGCACGATGCCGAACAAGGCGTTGGGGTTCTCCAGCCGCTGGAACTCGGCGAGACAACGGCGCGCCCAGCGCAGGCTCAGCTCCATCGACGTGCGGGCTTCGCGTTCGGTGGTGAGGTGGCCCTTGGTTTCGTAGGGCGTGCACTCGTCGAACTGCATCACGATGTCGCTGTTGAGCACATGCTGGATCTGCATGCTCGTCTCGGGCGTGAGGAAGAGCTTGTCGCCATTGACCGGTGACGCGAACTTCACGCCTTCTTCGCTGATCTTGCGCATCTCGCCCAGGCTCCACACCTGGAAGCCGCCGCTGTCGGTGAGGATGGGTTGGTTCCAGGCTTCGAAGCGGTGCAGCCCACCGAACTGCTTCAACACGTCGAGCCCCGGGCGCAGCCACAGGTGGAAGGTGTTGCCGAGGATGATCTGCGCGCCCATGTCTTGCAGCGACGAGGGCATCACACCCTTGACCGTGCCGTAGGTGCCGACCGGCATGAAGACGGGTGTTTCGACCACGCCGTGGTTGAGGGTGAGGCGGCCTCGGCGGGCCTGGCCTTCGGTCTTGAGAAGTTCGAACTGCAGCATGTGTGGATTGTGGCAGCGCAGGCTGGTTGCCAACTCCAGGGGCGGTCGATAATATAACGTCCGTTATAACCATCTGGAACCACCATGCAAGCACTCAAACTGACCCAGATCGGCAATTCGGTCGGCGTGATCCTGCCCAAGGAGTTGCTGGCACGGCTGAAGGTCGAGAAAGGTGACCTGCTCTACGTGACCGACAGCCCCGATGGCGTTCGGCTCACGGCAAACGACCCGGCCTTTGAAGCGCAGATGGCGGCCGCGCGCAGCATCATGAAGAAGCGGCGCGCAGTTCTGCGTGAGCTCGCGAAGTGAGCCAACCCGCCAACGACCGCTGGGTCTGGATTGAAGCCAGCGTGGTTCTGGCTGTGCACGATGAACAACTCGCCGAGCACGGCGGAGCGAGCGGCGTGCGCGATGCAGGCTTGCTCGAGTCGGCCTTGGCCCGGCCGCTCCATTTGGCGACTTACGGTGAACCCGATGTGGCCGACCTGGCAGCCGCGTATGGCTTCGGGCTCGCGCGCAACCACCCGTTCATCGATGGAAACAAACGAACGGCATTCGTGGCTGTGGAACTCTTTCTCGCGCTCAACAGGTGGTCACTGACCGCAGACGATGCCAACTGCGTGCTGACCATGCTCGCGCTGGCCGCCGGCGAGCTGAGCGAGACCGGGTTCGCCACCTGGGTGCGCAGACACAGCGTGGAGATTTCAGGCTGACCCTCAGCGCGCACGCGCCAGCAACATCGCATCCCCGTAGCTGAAGAACCGGTACTGCCGCGCAATGGCATGCCGGTACAGCGCCATCACCTGCTCGTAGCCGGCAAAGGCGCTGACCAGCATCAAGAGCGTGCTCTTGGGCAGGTGGAAGTTGGTGACCAGCACGTCGACCACTCGAAACTGAAAGCCGGGGGTGATGAAGATGTCGGTGTCGCGGCTGCCGGCTTGCAAGGCGCCACTGCGCGCCGCCGATTCCAGCGCGCGCAACGTCGTGGTGCCCACGGCCACCACCCGGCCTCCGGCCGCATGCGTGGACTCGATGGCATCCACCGTGGCCTGCGGCACTTCGAACCACTCGCTGTGCATCTTGTGTTCGGCCAGGTTGCTGCTCCGCACCGGCTGGAAGGTGCCGGCGCCCACGTGCAACGTGACGCTCGCACTGCCGATGCCGCGCTCGCGCAGGGCGGCCAGCACGCCCTCGTCGAAGTGCAAGGCCGCGGTGGGCGCCGCGGCAGCGCCGGGCTTGGCTGCGAACACGGTCTGGTAGCGGCGCTCGTCGTCGGCGTCGTCGGCATGGGTGATGTAAGGCGGCAGCGGCACGTGGCCGTGCGCTTCGATCAGCGCAAACGGTTCGCCGGGAAAGCTCAGGTGGAAGAGCGAGTTCTCCGGGCCGCCGCGGCCGAGCATCCGCGCCTCGAAGCTGCTCGCACCATCGCCGCTCACAAAGCGAATCAGCGCGCCGGGCTTGGGCGACTTGCTGGCGCGCAGGTGCACCATCACCTCATGGTTCGGCAGCACACGCTCGACCAGCGCTTCGACCGAGCCGCCCGTGGCCTTGGCGCCGAGCAGCCGCGCCTTGATGACACGCGTGTCGTTGAACACCAGCAGGTCACCCGCACGCAGCAGCGTGGGCAACTCGCGAAAGATGCGATCGGCCGGTGGTGTGGTGCTGCCGTCGAGCAGGCGCGAGGCACTGCGCTCGGACGCGGGGTGCTGAGCGATGAGCTCGGGGGGTAGCTCGAAATCGAAGTCGGCCAGCTGAAAAGTACGTGTCATGCCGCAAAATTGTCCCATGCCCCTCGACACCGCCCCGGCCGCGCGCAAAGAGAAGTCCGCGCCGCAAAGGGCGATGGAGAAGTTGGGCCTGGTGCGCGACATCGACCTCGCGCTGCACATCCCGCTGCGTTATGAAGACGAAACGCGCATCACGCCGATCCGCGACCTGCGCGATGGCGACACGGCACAAGTGGAAGGTGTGGTCAGCGATTGCCAGATCCAGTTTCGTCCGCGGCGCCAACTGGTGGTGAAGCTCAACGACGGCACCGATGAGCTGTTCCTGCGCTTCCTCAACTTCTACCCCAACCACCAGAAAACCCTGGCCGCGGGCAACCGCGTACGCGTGCGCGGCGACGCACGCGGCGGCTTCTTCGGGCTGGAGATGGTGCACCCCACGTTCAAGAGCGTCGACGCCGAAACGCCGCTCGCCACGGCCTTGACGCCGGTGTACCCGAGCAGCGCGACCTTGCCGCAGGCTTATCTGCGCAAGGCGGTGACCTCGGGCTTGCAGCGTGCCGACTTGTCGGAGCTGATCCCGCCCACGCTGGTGCCGCCCGGCTTGCTGAGCCTGCGCGATTCATTGCGCTTCCTGCACCACCCCACGCCCGACGTGAGCCTGGCCGCACTGGAAGACAAAACCCACCCCGCATGGCAGCGGCTCAAGTTCGAGGAGCTGCTGGCGCAACAGCTCTCGCAACTGCAAGCCAAGAACGAACGTGCCTTGCAACGCGCTCCGCGCTTCACCGTGCGTGCCGGCGGCCTGCAGGAAAAGCTGCTGGCCTCCCTGCCCTTCAGCCTGACTTCGGCCCAGCGCCGCGTGGTGGAAGAGATCGCCCTCGACCTGCAGCGCGAGGCGCCCATGCACCGCCTGCTGCAAGGCGACGTGGGCTCGGGCAAAACGGTGGTGGCCGCCCTGGCCGCCGCCGTGGCGATGAACGAAGGCTGGCAATGCGCCCTGATGGCGCCGACCGAAATCTTGGCCGAGCAGCACTTTCGCAAGCTCGTGGGCTGGCTGGAGCCGCTGGGCATCCAGACCTCGTGGCTCACCGGCAGCCGCAAGGGCAAGGGGCGCAAAGAGATGCTGGCGCGCGTGGCCTCGGGAGAAGCGGGGCTGGTGGTGGGCACGCACGCCGTGATTCAAGACGAAGTGCAGTTTGCGAAGCTGGGGCTGGCAATCATCGATGAGCAACACCGCTTCGGCGTGGCGCAACGGCTTGCGCTCAGAGACAAGCTGGAGACGCAAGCGCTGGAGCCGCACCTGCTGATGATGAGCGCCACGCCCATCCCGCGCACTCTGGCGATGACGCTCTTCGCCGACCTCGACGTGAGCACCATCGACGAACTGCCGCCGGGCCGCACGCCCATCGTCACCAAAGTGTTCAGCGACGGCAAACGCGAGGGGGTGATCCGAACCATCGCCGCCGAGGTGGCGCAGGGCAAGCAGGTGTACTGGGTGTGCCCGCTGATCGAAGAATCAGAGAAGCTCGACCTGCAAAACGCCACCGCCACCCACGAACAACTGAGCGCCGCCCTGCCCGGCCACAGCGTGGGCCTGCTGCACGGCCGAATGAACGCCACCGACAAGGCCGCGGTGATGGCGCAGTTCACGCAAGGCCAGATGCAGGTGCTGGTCAGCACCACCGTGATCGAAGTCGGCGTGGACGTGCCCAACGCCAGCCTGATGGTGATTGAACATGCCGAGCGCTTCGGCCTGAGCCAGCTGCACCAGTTGCGCGGGCGCGTGGGCCGCGGCTCGGTGGCGAGTGTGTGCGTGCTGCTTTACACCTCGCCGCTGTCGGACACCGGCAAGTCGCGGCTCAAGGCCATGGCCGAAACGAACGACGGTTTCGAGATCGCGCGCCGCGACCTGGAGATCCGCGGGCCGGGTGAGTTTCTCGGTGCGCGCCAGTCGGGCGCACCGCTGCTGCGCTTTGCCGACCTGACGCTGGACGAACCCCTGGTGCACCTGGCCCGCCAGGCCGCCACGCAACTGCTGGCCCGGTGGCCCGACGTGGCCGAAAGGCACGTGGCGCGCTGGCTGGGCAGCAAGGCCGAGTTCCTCAAGGCGTAAGCGGCGACGCCTTGACCTGGATCGGCAACCCACCCGCGCCGGGGCGGACTGCCAGCAGGCGTCAGTCCAGCACGGTGCGGCTGTACAAGGGCTGCACAGGACGGTTGTTGTCGTGGTGCATCACGTGCCCAAAGCGCTCGATTTGCGCTGCGCTCGCCGTGACCGGCTGCTTCATCACCAGCCACAGCACGCCCTCGGAGCACGGCGGGGTGGTCAGCGAGCCGCTGAACTGGTAGTAGTCGCGTTGTGCAGGCAACAGATCTTGCGCGGACACCGGCTTGGGCAACGCCACCTTCACGTCCGCCTTCTCGGGCATGGACGCCCACACCGCCTGGAGCATCGGGTTGGACGCGCCGCTTTCGATCATCACCGCCACCACGGCCAGGTTGCCATCGGCATCGGCGTGCACAAGGTGCACCTCCATCGGGAAGAGCTTGCCGTTGATCTGGTTTTCGCTCGGCTTGTGAAAGTGAAACTGCTTGAGCTCGTAGCTGCGAGTTCCCACCGTCAGCACATTGCCCGGCTTGAAGTTGACTTGCACGGTGTGGCCGTTGTTCAACACCTCATCGCCATTCGCGCTGTAGCTCATGCTCAACGGGGACAACTTGGCCTTGGTTGGGGCCGTGAGATTGACCGGTGATTGATTGCGTCCGCTTGAGCAGATGCTGAACTTGGGGCTCAACTCACCCCAATGTTCAGGTCCACCCGCACCGCCATAGGTCCAATGGGCCGGCTGTGCACCGCCGGCATGCGCCGCGTCGTTCGGTGTGGCGCAAGCCGTTGCCAGCAGAGCCACGGCCAGGAGGGATGCAGAAGTTTTGAAGCTCAAGATGGTCCTCTATCGTCGTTGCGAGAAATGCACACGTACATGGCTGCAAAGGCTTGCAGTGAATGCACCGGTATGCAAAGCATAGTGGCTGCGAAAAACCCTTCAGGCCGGACCCGGTGCAAAGTGGCTTCAAGCGAAGCCGTGCAGCGCCCCGCTTGGTGATCGAGGCTGGAAAAAGTGACGTTCGTCGTTCGGCAACTGCCCGAGCGTCCTGTAGATTTGCTCGCTGGCCGCACCACCCCAGGAGGAATCCCATGAACCTGATCCAACGCGTTCAAGACATCCTGCTCAAACCCAAGCCCACCTGGCCCGTGATCGAGCAGGAGTCCACCGATGTGGCCGGCCTCTACAGGAACTACCTGGTGTTCCTGGCGGCCATTCCTGCGCTGGCAGGCTTCATCGGCATGTCGCTCATCGGCGTGGGCGGTTTCGGTGCGCACATGCGCATGCCCTTCATGTGGGGCCTCACGAACATGGTCGTGAGCTATGTGCTCTCGCTGGTGGCAGTGTTCGTGCTGGCGCTCATCGTCGACGCACTGGCGCCCAGCTTCAAGGGCAGCAAGAGCCAGATCAACGCGCTCAAGCTGGTGGCCTACGGCAGCACGGCGGGTTTCGTGGGCGGCATCTTCAGCCTGATCCCGTCGCTGAGTGTGCTGGGGCTGCTGGCCGCGCTGTACTCCATCTACCTCATCTACACCGGCATCCCGGTGCTGATGAAATGCCCGAGCGACAAGGCCGCCGCCTACACGGCGGTGGTGATCGTGTGCGGCATCGTCGCCTTCAT
>Ga0209974_10000110_pt1 | contig 23764 bp, 19 predicted proteins | sample InoplaM3SPM_FD_187592 | JGI IMG/M metagenome (GOLD analysis project Ga0209974, IMG submission 187592) | Arabidopsis thaliana rhizosphere microbial communities from the Joint Genome Institute, USA, that affect carbon cycling - Inoculated... | ecosystem: Host-associated > Plants > Roots >...
GCAGGTACGGGAGCGGCCCTTGGGGGCGAAACCGCGGGAGGTCGGCCCGGACGTGGGCCGCGCTCACGGCCGGGACCCGGAGTCGGGCCTCCCCGCGGCCGGACACTCCCCTTCTCCGCGGCCGCTGGCGCGCCGCGGTCTCCACCGCGGCCCCGCCGGCGGCGGCGCCGGTCCCGGCGCGGCTCGGGAGTGTCGACCCATCCGTCTTCGAGGTGCCGGAACGTCACGACGATCTCCGGGCGGGTGGCCCGTGACTTGAGGTACTCGACGATCCTCGCCCGAAGCGTCCCGGCCGGATCTCCCGAGAGCACGGGGATCCGCTCGGCGTCGAACAGGACCATTCGCGTCCACGCGACCCGCTTGCGGCGGCCGTCGGGCGCGGCGAGCTCGATCACGAAGAGGTCGCGCTCGTGGTCCAGGGAATGACTCACGTAATCGAAGCCCGGGATCGCCTCCCGGCACATCGCCTTCAGGAGCTCCAGGTGCTTCTCGCCGCCCTCGAAGGTCTGTTCCATCGAGACCACGCGGTCCCGGAACATTCGTGTTTGAGGCATAGAAGAGCTCTCGTCTCCCGGCTTTCAGCCGACTCTCATCCGATCGCCAGGCCGGCGTCCTTGAAGATCTCCCGGGCGATGATCAGACGGTGGATCTCGCTGGTGCCCTCGTAGATTTCGGTGATCCGCGCGTCGCGGAAGTTCCGTTCCACCGGATACTCCTTCGTATAGCCGTAGCCGCCGTGGATCTGCAGCGCCTTCGTCGTAACCCGCTGCGCCATCTCGGCCGCGAAGAGCTTGGCGATCGCCGCGTCGAGCCCGAAACGGCCGCCACGCTCCTTCGTCTCGTCCTTCGCAGCGGCAGCGCGCCGCGTGAGCAGCCGGGCCGCCTCGAGGTCGGTCGCCATGTCCGCGAGATAGAAGCGGATGACCTGGAAGTCGGCGATCGGCCTTCCGAACGCGCGGCGCAGCTTCGCGTATGCGACCGCAGCCTCGAAAGCCTCGGTCGCGATGCCGACCGCCTGCGCGGCGATCCCGATGCGCCCCCCGTCCAGGGTCGACATCGCGATCCGGAAGCCGTCGCCTTCGTTGCCCAGCCGGTCCTGCTCGGGAACGCGGACGTCGGTCAGGAAGATTTCGACGGTCCCCGAGGCGTTGACCCCGAGCTTGACCTGGTGGCGGGAGCGATCGAAGCCCGGGCTGTTCGCGTCCACGAGAAACGCGGAGATCCCCCGCGCTCCCTTTTCCGGCTGAGTCATGGCGAAGAGGAGGCACACGTCCGCGTTCTCCCCGCACGTGATGAAGACCTTCTGACCCGAGATCCGGTAGACGTCGCCTTCGCGCACTGCACGGGTCTTCTGGTTGGCGGCGTCCGAGCCGGCATCCGGCTCCGTCAGGGCGAAACAGCCGAGCTTCTCGCCGCGGGCGAGCGGCGTCAGGAACCGCTGCTTCTGGTCCTCGTTGCCGTATTTGTCGATGGGATCGCAGACGAGGGAGTTGTTCACGGAGAGGATGACGCCCGTGTTCGCGCAGGCGCGCGAGATCTCCTCGATGACGATCGCGTAGGAAACGGTGTCCATCCCGGAGCCACCGTACGCGGCCGGGACGCACACCCCCGCGAGGCCGAGTTTCCCGGCCTCCTCGAAGACGTCGCGCGGAAACTCTCCGGTCTGGTCGATCCGGGCGGCGCGCGGCCGAACCGTGCCCTCGGCAAACTCGCGCACCGCCGAGCGGAGAAGCGATTGATCTTCCGTGAGCTCGAAGTCCATTCGGCTCGGCAGTGTACCGAAGAAGCGGTCGGCTCTCAGCCCCGGGACGGAAGAGAGCTCAGGAACGCGAGCAGCCCGTCCACGTATGCCGGCCACGACGCCCTCTCCGCCGCGGCGGCGAGACCCGGCTCGTAGTACGCGACACCGTGGTCGAGCACGCGGGAGACGGCCGCGGCGAGCGCGTCCGGGTCGGCCGGCGTGAACAGCTCGCCCGTCGAGCCCGGTTGAACGGTCTCGACGAGGCCGCCGACTGCGGCCGCGACCATCGGGCGCCGAGCGGCGATCGCCCGCGCCGCGATCCCGCTGCCCGAGACGTACCGGTACGGCAGGACGACCGCGTCGCAGGCCGCGAGCCACAGCGACATCTCCTCCTCGGGAACGTATTCGTCCCGCCACCGGATCGATTCCCGGACGGAGCTCCCCTTCCACCGGCGCTCGAGCGACCGCGCTTCCGGAAAGACCTCTCCGACGACGGCGATCGTCGCGCCCGTCTCGGCCACGATCCGGGGGGCCGCGTCGAGGAGGAGCTCGACGCCCTTGTACCGCCGGACGAGCCCGAGGAAGAGAACGAGCGGGGACGCGATCCCGAACTTCCGGCGCGCGTCCTCGCGATCCGCTCGGACCCCCTCGACGACCGGATGCGGCAGGACGGCGACCGGTCGTCCCGGTACGCGCCGGGAAAGCCGGTCGCGGTCGCTCTCCGCGTGCACGACGAAGGCGTCCGCCGCCAGGAAGGCGCCGAGGGTGAAGAACCGCTGGAGCGCTCGGGGCTCGTGGTCCGCCACGTTGTGGCAGAGAAGGACCCTCCTTGTCCGGGGGGAAAGCGCGCGCAGCCGGCGGAACACGGTGCGCAGGGGGAGGCCCCAGAAAGATGTCCACCACGGGGCGACGAGCGCGTCGGCTCCCGAGGAGGCGATCTCCCTCGCCGTGGAATTCCACGACGCCGGGGAGCGATAGTCGAGCGTGGCGCGGGCGGCGGGCGGGGGCGCTACCTCCGGGACCCGGTCGAACCGCCGGGGGTCGAGCCACCGGGGGTAGGGCCGCGAGAACGTGAACCACGACACGCGCGTTCGCTCTTCCAACTCGCTCGCCAGGAGCGCCGTCTCCCGGGCGATCCCGCCGCGATCCGGAGGCGCGGGCCCCAGCAGGGCCACGCGCTCGATGGAGCCGGTCACGTCTCGCGCCGCAGCCAGAAGCCCTTGAGGTATTCCCCTTCGGGACAGTCGAGGGAGACGGGGTGGTCCGCCCCGGCGCCCTGGCGCGCGACGAGCGCGAAAGTCCGCCCGGCGTCGAGGCTCGCCGAGAAGACGACCTTCTGGAAGAGGTCGGCCGTCACGAGTCCCGAGCACGAGCAGGTCAGGAGCCACCCTCCCGGCGCGACGAGCGACATCGCGAGGCGGTTCACGTCCTGGTACCCGCGCGCCGCTCGAGGCAGGTCACCGCGCTTCTTCGCGAACGCCGGGGGATCGCAGACGACGACGTCCCACGTCTCGCCGGCGGCCACGCGGCGGCGCAGGTCCTCGAACACGTCCGCACGGACGAAGTCGGACTCCTCCACCGCGAAGTCGTTGGCGCGGCGGTTCTCCCGCGCGAGCTCGAGCGCCCGCTCCGAAGCGTCCACGGCGACGCCGCGAGCCGCTCCCCCGGCGAGCGCGGCGACGGAGAAGGCTCCGGAGTAGGAGAAGAGATCGAGGACGGTCCGGCCGCGCGCGATCGCTCGGAGGCGCGCGCGGTTCTCGCGCTGATCGAGGAAGAAGCCGGTCTTCTGGCCGCCGGAGACGTCGGCGACGAATCGCAGGCCGTTCTCGAGGAACTCGGCGCGCTCCTCCGCTCCCTCACCCCGACCCTCTCCGGCCGCTCGCTTCGCGAGAACGCGACCTTCGGTAGCGGCCGGAACTTTTCTGTCGGCGAGGGAAGACCCCTCGCGCTCCCCCGGAGGGAGAGGGGGTCTGTGGCCGCTGTCCCGCTCCGTCCCCGTCTCGTGCACGACGAGATGCCCGGGAGAGAACACCTCCCGCGCCGCGCGCTCGAGCTCTTCTCGCCACCGGACCGTCCCCTCGGTCGTCAGGTCCATGACCGCGACGTCGCCGAAGACGTCGAGGAGAACGCCGGGACAGAGATCTCCCTCGGAGTTCACGCTGCGGTAGCCGGTCGTCCCGGGGGGCACGATCTCCGCGCGGAGGCGGCGCGCGCCGGCGAACCGCTCGCGGAAGAGGTCGGGTCCGGGCGCCCGTCCGTCGAAGCTCCAGATCCGCGCCCGGATCTGCGAGCCGGGCGAGTAGGCGCCGACGCCCAGGACTTCCCCCCCGGAGCCGACGACCTCCGCCAGGCCGTCGGAGCCGTCTCCCGACGCCTTCGCGATCGCCCCGGAGAAGAGCCACGGGTGCCGGCGGAGGAGGGACTGCTCGCGGCCGGGCTTCACGACGAGGCGGATCACGGGCCGAAAATACCGCGCCGAGCGGGGTTCCCCCCAGAAAGAAGAGGGCCCCGCGGACCGGGGCCGGAGGGATAAGGAGATCGCTAACTGCTGCGGGTTCTACGGAGCCGGCCGGGCGCGCGTTTACCTCTGGTTCAGGGACCAGTCGTACTCGAGGAATCGGAACCGGGCGTTCCCGGAGGCGAGCCAGGCCGCCGAGTCCCGATCGGCGACGTACCGTGCGACGAATCGGCCGAGGCTGCCCCCCTCCCGCTCGAACTCGGCGCGGCTCCAGTCGAAGATCTTCGACAGGAGGACGCGACCCCCCGCCCGGTCGATGACGTTCTTCCCGGGGTCGTTGACGAATTCGCGGCCCTGCCGGTCGAGCTCGGCCGAGATGTTCGCCGCGGTGTAGGCGCGAGCGAGGAGCGGCGGACACGACTGCGAGACGCAGACGATGGCGAAGTGAAAGCGCGGATCGGCGAGCTCGCGCAACCGGTTCTCGATGCCGTCGAGCGAGAGCTGCAGCCCCCCGATCCGGCGGCGGATCCGGTTGAAGGCGCCGTCGACGTCCCGGATGCTGGCGATCGGATAGCGGTCGAGGACGATGCCGATCGCCATGGCGTTGTAGGCGTTCACGTAGAACGCCTTCTTCTCGTCCGACGACATTCGCGCCGGTCGCGCGTCGCCCAGGTTCGCCAGGTAGGCGGCCAGCCGTTTACGGTCCTGCCCCGTGGCCCCGCGGTAGTCGAAGCCCCCGTTGCGCGCCCGGGCCGCGAGGACCGCGTCGAAGGGCGCCGGGTCCGGGATCCCCTCGGGCCGCGCGGAAACGGAGGCCGCCAGCAGGAGCGCCGCCGCGAGAGCGTTCACGCCCCGGCCTGGTTCACGATGAGAAAATCGAGAGGATTCCGAAGCAGATCGCGCCGATCGCCGCCGCCATCGGAATCGTCAGGATCCACGCGTACACGATTCGCTCGGCGACGCCCCATCGAACCGCCGAAAAACGCTGCGTCGAACCGACCCCCATGATCGCGCCCGTGATCGTGTGCGTCGTGGACACGGGGATCCCGGCGAGGGACGCGCCGATCACGGTCACCGCGGCTCCGGTTTCCGCGCAGAAGCCGGAGAAGGGCTTCAACTTGGTGATCCGGCTTCCCATCGTCCGGACGATCCGCCACCCTCCGGTCAGGGTCCCGAGGCCGATCGCGAAGTGAGCGGAAAGGATGATCCACCACGGCAGGTGTCCCTCGATGCCCGGCAGGTACATCCAGTGAAACGCGCTTCCCGGGTCCGCGAAGAGCTTCTGGTTCGCGACCAGAAGCCCCGCGATGATGCCCATGGTCTTCTGCGCGTCGTTGGTCCCGTGGGAGAGCGAGAACGCCGCCGCGGACGCGAGCTGCGCGCGCCGGAACCATCGGTCCACCGAGCCGTAAGACACGCGGTGGAAAAGCCACGACATGCCCACCATGAGCCCCCATCCCACGGCCAATCCGATCAGCGGCGAGAGCACGATGAACGAGAGCGTCTTCGCCCAGGCCGCGCCGGGGACGATCGCGCGGATCCCCACGTGGGCGACCGCGGCGCCCGCGTAACCGCCGATGAGGGCGTGGGACGACGACGACGGGATCCCGAAGTACCAGGTGATGAGGTTCCAGGAGATCGCCCCGAGCAGCCCGCCCAGGACGACGTCCGAGTTCACGACCGAAACGTCGATGAGTCCCGTGCCGATCGTCTTCGCGACCGCGGTGCCGAACAGGAAGGCTGCGATGAAGTTGAAAAACGCGGCCCAGAAAACGGCCATGAAGGGAGTGAGCACCCGTGTCGATACGACCGTCGCGATCGAGTTCGCCGAGTCGTGCATTCCGTTGATGAAGTCGAAGACCAGGGCGATCGCGATGATGAACAGGACGTAGGTCATGAAGACGCTCCGGCGCTCGGGTCTCCGCTCGGCCGGGAAGTCTCAGGAATGCTTGAGAACAACGCTCTCGAGGACGTGCGCGACCGCCTCGCAGATGTCGATGCAACGCTCCATGTTCTCGTAGACGTCCTTCCACTTGATGACTTCGATCGGGGGGATCGACTGGCGGAACAGAGAGCCGATCGCCTCCTGGTATGCGACGTCCCCCTCGTTCTCGAACTTCTTGATGCGGATGCAGTGGTCGATGACGCCCTTCTGCTTCCGGAGATCTGCAACGGCCTCCCCCAGTTCAAACGTGATCTGCACGATGATTGCCGAGAGCTTGCTCCCGGCCGGGGTCGGTTCGGTGATGTTGAAGACCGCGAGTCGGCGCACCGTGCCGTCGATCAGGTCGATGACGTCGTCGAGACGCACCGCCAGCCGGTGGATGTCCTCGCGATCGATCGGCGTGATGAAGGTCCGGTCGATGCCGCGGAGGATCTCGTGCGAGATCTCGTCGCACTCGTGTTCGAGCCGCTTGATCTGATCCGCGACGGTCGCGACGGGCGCTTTGCCCTGGAAGAACGTATCGAGGATGAGGGCGCTCTCGTGGATCCGGCGCGCCAGCTCCGAAAAACGGTCGAAGTACTTCTCGTCGCGCGGCAGGACGTTCAGCATCGGCTCCCTCCAGAGGCGGCGCAAGGATAGCTCACGCCGGAGGCTGGAGGTCCGGAGGAGACGCGGGGTCAGGCCGGGAAGCGAACCACGAACCGGGCTCCCCGGGCCGGCCCATCAACCGCCTCGATCGAACCGCCGTGCAGGTGAACCAGGTGCTTGACGATCGAGAGGCCGAGGCCGCTGCCGGGCATCGCCTTGGAACGCGAACGATCCATCTGGTAGAAGCGCTGAAAGATCTTGTCGCGCTCCGCCCGGGGAATCCCGGGACCCTGATCGGTCACCGAGAAACCCGCCTGACGCGTTTCGCGGAAGACTTCGACATCCACCCGACCCCCGGGCGGCGAAAACTTGATCGCGTTGTCCAGCAGGTTCCGCGCGACCTGCCCGATGCGGCGCCGATCGCCGGCGACGGTGACCTCGGCGTCTCCGGCCACGCGCACCTCGATCTCCCGGTCGCGCGCGGGGGCAGCCAGGTCCTCCGCCACCTCGGTGAGAAGGGACAGCAGGGGAAGACGGTCGTGCTCGAGGGCGACCGCGCCGCTCTCGATCTGGGCGAGGTCCATGAGGTCGTCGATCAGCTCGCGCATCCGCGCGGTCTGCCGGAGGATCAGCGCCGTGAGCTCGGCCGCCTCCGCTTTCTCGACTCCCCCCTCGGCCAGAGTCTCGGCGGCGGCGCCGATCGACGCGATCGGGGTGCGCAACTCGTGCGAGACGTCGGCGACGAAGGTGCGCCGCATCGCCTCGGTGCGCTCGAGCCGGGTCACGTCGCGAAGGACCCCGACGGCCGCCGCCCGGGATCCCGCGGGGAGCGGGAGGACGAGGACCTCCCAGACGACCTCGTCGGCCAGCCGAGCGGTGAGCTGTGAAATTTCGCGGCTCCGGACGGTCTTCTCGAAGAGCTCGAAGAGCGAGCGGAGCCGCAGGAGATCGTAGAGTGCTTTTCCCGTCGGCGTCGCGACGCCGATCATGCGGGAGAAGCGCTCGTTGGCTTCCAGGACGTGGAGCCGATCGTCCACGATCACGAGACCGTCGGGCAGGCGCTCGAAGACCGTCGCCGTCAGCCGGCGCTCCGACTCGGCGCGGGCGACCGTCGCGGTCAGCGAGTCTTTCATCCTCTGCAGCGACCGCCCGAGTCGCCTCATGGGCTCGACCTCGATCACCGGCAGGGGGCGTTCGTAGTCTCCGGCGGCGATCGCGGCGGCCGCGCTCGTGAGCTCGTCGATCGGCCGCGTGAGGCGGGCAGCGGCGATCGCCCCGATCAGGAAGAGGAGCGCCGAAGCCGCGAGGACTGCTCCGCGGGCCCCCCACCGATAAAGGGCCTCGCGCTCTTCGAGCTGTTCCGCGGAGACGGCCAGCCGCAGCACGCTTCCGTCCTGGAGCCGGCGCGCGCGGTAGAGCATCTCCGTTCGCGTCGTCGTCGAATACCTCTGGGACTCGCCCCGGCGGCCGGCGAGGGCGTCGCGAATCTCCTCGCGCGAGGCGTGATTCTCCATTCGTGCGACCTCGACCGGCGGCAGGCCGGTCTCGTGGAGAACCCGGCCGTCGGGGGCGACGTGGGTGATCCGGCACGCGAGGTCCACGGCCGCACGGCGGAGAAGGACGTCGCGCTCACGCTCGTCTTTCACGCGATCGAGATCGTCGGCGAGATGGTCGAGCTCGAGCGACAGCCGTTCCGCCGTCCGCTCGTCCACCACGCGGTGGAGGGTTCGGTCGATGACCCCGATGAGCACCGCGGCCCCCCCCACCGCCAGCAGGAGGAAGAAGAGCGTCAGCCGGGCCCGGAGACTCAAGCGCCGTCCCGCGCGCGGCGCGCCGGAGCCGCGGCTTTCACCCCGCCGCTCAATTCACCCCGTGGAGTCGGTGTCGCGGTACCGGTAGCCCAGGCCGACCACCGTTTCGATCCGCCCTTCTCCGAGCTTGCGACGGAGCGCACGGATATGGACGTCCACCGTCCGCGTTTCCACTTCCGAATCGTAGTCCCAGAGCCGGGCGAGGATCGCGTCGCGGCTGACGACCCGCGACCGGTTCCGGATGAGCATCCACAGGAGGTCGAACTCCTTCTTGGTCAGGTGGACGCGCTGCCCCTTCCGGCGGACTTCGAACCGCGCGCGGTCCACGTGGAGTTCCCCGTCGTCGAAGATCTCCTCCTCCGACGTTTCGAAGGACGCCACGCGCCGCAGGTGCGCGTTGACGCGCGCGACCAGCTCCCTCATCGAGAAGGGTTTGGTGATGTAGTCGTCGGCTCCGATGTCGAACCCGAGCAGCTTGTCGCGCTCCTCGACCCGGGCGGTGAGCATGATGATCGGAATCTTCCGGGTCTCGTCGGCGCGGCGCAGCTCGCGGCACAGGGCCAGCCCGTCGATGTCGGGCAGGTTCAGGTCCAGGATCACGAGATCGAATGGCTTTTCCTGGAGCGCCGCGAGAGCGGCCAGCCCCGAAACGTAATGCTCGACGAGATACCGCTTCTCCTTCCGCAGATTCAGCCGGATCGTGTAGGCGATGTCCGCGTCGTCCTCGATCAACGCGATTCGTTTCAGCGCGCCGGACGGCTCGTTGACGGCCGCCGGGGTCGTCCGACTTCTGGATGCGGGCGATTTCATTTCCTCGTGCTCCTACCCGAAGCGTCCGGTGATGTAGTCCTCGGTGATCTTCTGCGCCGGGTTCGTGAAGATCTTGTCGGTCCGGTCGTACTCGACGAGCCTGCCGAGCATGAAGAAGGCGGTGAATTCCGACACGCGCGCCGCCTGCTGCATGTTGTGGGTCACGATCACGAGCGTGTAGTGCTCCTTGAGCTCGTGAATGAGCTCTTCGATCTTGGCCGTGGCGATCGGATCGAGTGCGGAGGCCGGCTCGTCCATCAGCACGACCTCGGGGTTCACGGCAATCGCGCGGGCGATGCACAAACGCTGCATCTGCCCTCCCGAGAGCGAGAGGCCGCTCTCGTCCAGTCGGTCTTTCACCTCGTCCCACAGGGCGGCTCTCTGGAGCGAGCGCTCGCACGCTTCGTCGAGGATCGCCTTGTTCCGGACGCCCTGGATCCGGAGGCCGTACACGACGTTTTCGTAGATCGATTTCGGGAAGGGGTTGGATTTCTGGAAGACCATCCCGAAGCGTTTGCGAAGCTCGGTGACGTCGACCTCCGGGGCGTAGATATCCGTTCCCTCGAAGAGGACCTGCCCGTCGATTCGCACGCCGTCGATCAGGTCGTTCATGCGGTTCAGGCAGCGAAGGAGCGTCGACTTCCCGCAGCCGGAGGGGCCGATGAGCGCCGTGACCCGGCGCGGCAGGACGTCCATGGTGATCCCGTGGAGAGCCTGCTTCTCCCCGTAGAAGAGGTCGAGCTTGTCGATCGAGATGACCGCCCGCGACCGGGCCGCTTCGAGCTCGGCGCCGACGACCGGCTCGAGCTCCGCGATTTCGGTCCGCTCGCGCCGCGTCACCTCGGGCCGGCGGACTTCCACGCCGTGCGTCGGAGGGGCTTCGGTCATCGTGTCCACGTCATTGTCCGTCAGAACGTGGCCGTGCGCAGCTTCCGCCGCAGCCGCTCGCGAATGAGGATTGCCGTCAGGTTGAGAGCGATGACGACGCCGAGCAGGAGCAGCGTCGTCAGGTAGACCATCGGCTTCGCCGCTTCGACGTTGGGCGACTGGAACCCGACGTCGTAGATGTGAAAGCCGAGATGCATGAACTTGCGCTCCAGGTGCACGAACGGCGGGTTGGCGTCGAACGGCAGGTCCTGCGCCAGCTTGACGACTCCGGTGATCATGAGCGGGGCGACCTCGCCGGCGCCGCGCGCCATCGCCAGGATGAGGCCCGTCAGGATCCCGGGAGCCGCCGCGGGGAGCACGATCCGCCGGATCGTCTGCCATTTCGTGGCGCCGAGCGCGTAGGAGCCGTCTCGAGCGCCCCGCGGCACGGCGGCGAGCGACTCTTCCGTCGCGACGATGACGACCGGCACCGTCAGGAGGGCGAGAGTGAGCGACGCCCAGAGGATCCCGCCGGTCTTGAAGGTCGGGTCCGGAAGCCGGTCGGAGTAGAAGAGCCGGTCGATGGCGCCGCCGGTCAGGTAGACGAAGAACCCCAGGCCGAATACGCCGAACACGATCGACGGGACTCCCGCGAGGTTGTTCACCGCGATCCGCACGGCGCGCACGAGCGCTCCCTGCCGCGCGTACTCCCGCAGGTAGAGAGCGGCGATGACGCCGAAGGGCATCACGGCGGCGCTCATGATGAGCACCATCATCACGGTCCCGAAGATCGCCGGAAACACGCCCCCCTCGGTGTTGGACTCGCGCGGCTCCGCGGCAACGAACTCGCCCATCCGCGAGAAATAGATCTTCAACCGCCCGTCGAAGCCGAGAGCATTCGGCCGAAAAATCCTCACGATCGCGGAGACCGGAAGGATCCTTTCTTCCCCGTTCGCGTCGGCGAGCGTGACCTGGGCCCGGGCGTTCTCGGATCGCAGGCGGTCGGCGTGCTCCCGCAGAGCCTCGTACCGCTTCTCGAGCTCCTTCACCTCCCCCTCGATCTCCGCGATCCGCTGCCGCGCCGCGGCGGTGGCGGCCGGATCTCGACGGATCGCCCGGACTTCGAGACGTTTCTGCTCGATCCGAAAGTTGATCGCGCCGATTTCCCGCTTCTCGAGCCGCCGGATCCGCCGGGAGCGCTCGCGGGCCTCCTCGAGCAGCGGGGACAGCCGTCGGAGAGGGTCGGCGTTCGATGCGCTGGAGTCCTCACCCTCGACCGCGACCTTCCGCAGATAGCCCTGGAAGGGACCGTACTCCTGGCGCTCGACGAGAACCGCGTCCGGCGGAGACCGCCGCGAGACGACCTGCGCCTCCGGAATCCACCGGAAGTCGAGCCCGTAGACGTCCCGGTTGCCCAGGCGGACCTGGATCCGGCTGCCGGGGCTCGCCGCGCTTTCCGCGGCGGCCGGGATCGGCTCCCGGGCGAGAATGGCGACGACGTATTTCTTCCCGTCGGCGAGGGTGATCTCGACCAGCCGGTCGGGCCACAGGGCGGCGAGCGCCCGGGGCGCGACCACGAGGATGAGCCCCACGATCATCAGCAGGCATGCGGCGAGGGCGGCGCCGGTCAGCCAGATGAACGGCCCTCCCGATTCGCCCTTGCGCTTGCGTCCGGCCATCAGAGGACCTCGTATTTCCGCCGGAGCCGCTGGCGGACGATCTCGGCCGCCGTGTTCACGGCGAACGTCATGACGAAGAGCATCGCCGAGGCCAGGAAGAGAATGCGGTAGAGCGTGCCGCCGAAGGGGGCCTCCGGGATCTCGACGGCGATGTTGGCGGAGAGAGTCCGCATCCCGTTGAAGATCGACCAGTCCATGATGGGGGTGTTCCCCGTCGCCATCAGGACGATCATCGTTTCCCCCACGGCGCGGCCGAAACCGATCATCACCGCCGAGAAGACGCCGGGGGAAGCGGTCGGGAGCACGACCCGCACGGCCGTCTGCCACCGGGAGGCGCCGAGCGCCAGGCTGGCGGCGGACAGATGGGCCGGCACGTTCGAGAACGCGTCCTCGCTGATGGTGAAGATGATCGGGATGACGGCGAACCCCATCGCGAACCCGATCACGAGCGAGTTGCGCGGGTCGTAGCGCTCCTCGAAGCTCGAGAAGAGCCACGCCTTGAAGTCGCCGCCGAACACCACGCGCTCGACGACCGGCCCGAGCGAATACGCGAGCCAGACGCCGAGCACGACGACCGCCGCGAGGATCGCCATTTCGCGGAGCGGTGTGATCCGGACCGCGATCGAGCGCGGAAGAGCGCGCACGGCGAGGGCGCCGGCGAGCACGACGAGCGGGATCAGCGGAAACAGGAGGAGTGTGCCCGCCGTCGCGCGCTCGACCCGCGGAGCGAGCCAGAGCCCGGCGAGGAAACCGATGACCACGGACGGAAGCGCCGCCATGATCTCGACGACCGGCTTGACGAGGCGCCGCACGCGCGCCGCCGCGAAGAGCGCCGCGTAGAGCGCGGCGGCGATCGCGGTCGGAATCGCGAAGAGGAGCGCGTAGAACGTGGCCTTGAGAGTCCCGTAGATCAGGGGCGTCAGGGAGAGCTTGGGCTCGAAGTCATCGGTGCCGCCGGTCGACTGCCACGCGAACTCCGGCCGGTCGTATCCCTCGTACCAGACTTTGCCGAAGAGCGTCTTCAGCGTCGTCTCCGGATGCGGGTTCTCCAGGTCGAAATCGCGGAGCATCCCGGTTTCGGTGACGACGAAGAGGCCGTTGCCCTGCGGGGAGATCCCGGCGTCCCGGGCAGGACTCCCGGTCCCGGGGAGTCGCACGAGCGTCCGCTCCGAGGTGTTGTGCCGGAGCCAGAGGCCCCCCTGCGAGTCGGCGGTCACGAACCCCTTGTTCCGTGTCGAGATGCCCATCGTCACGACGCCCGAAGGCATGGGATCGAACGCGTGGATCCGCCGGTAGATGCGGAGGGCCGGGTTCTCCGCGGAGCGCACTCGGAACCAGGAGGAGACCCGTCCCCGCGCGTCTCCGAAGACGATGCTCTGGCCGCCCAGCAGGAAAGCGGCCGCGGTGATCGGAGCGGGAGGGGCTTCGACGAAGACCGGCGACTCCGCCGCCGGCGCGCCGTCTTCGTCGATCGTGATGGGGAGGAAGAAACCACGGTCCGTCGCGACGACGGCTTCCGACCCGGTCTCCGAGACCGAGAGCGCCGTGACGCGGGCGCCCTCGAGGCGATCCGAGAGGTCGTGGATTTCCGCGACCGGGGCGGGGGCGGCTTCCTGCCCGGGAAAGTCGCTCTCTTCGGGTCGCGGCACCCACGCCAGGAAGAGATCCGATCCGCCGGAAGAGCCGAGCAGGACGGAACCGCCGGACCCGGCGGCCGCGGCCGAATACCGAACCGAGCGACCCTCCGGAAGAACCTGGACCTGGCCCGCCGGGCGCAGGGTGAAATCGATGATCCTCCCCCCCTCGCCGAACTCGACGCGTACTCGCCCCTCGACGAGCAGAATGCGGCCGTCCTCGAGGCCGAGCGCCATCTCGTCGCGGCCGCCGATGCGCTCGGCGGACGAGATCCGCCAGCCCTGCGTGTCCGGCACTCGGACGGTCCGGAGCACCCGCGCCGTCTTGCGATCGACCTGCTGGAAGACACCCGAGGACCGAAGGACGACGTAGCTCTCGCGGTACGGATCGGGAAACGCCGAGAGCACCGGGTCGTTCTGCGCCGTCGCGAACCGCAGGGCGGTCTCCTGCCGGGCCCGGGCGGGCCGCCAGAGGGGCAGAGACTCCGCCACGATCTGGACGAGGATCAGGAGAACCGCGACGATGATCCCGAGGCCGCCGACCGTGATGACGGCGCGCGCGATTCGATCCGACCGCCGGACGGAGCGGCGCGGATCCTTCAGCCGCGCGGGTGGGGCCGGCGACGGCCGTCCGGCGGGTTCCTGCGGCAGAGACGCCAAAGTGAGACCTCCGGGGAAAGCGGAGCCGGCGACCCCGGAGGATCGCCGGCCGGACTCAGACGCTCCAGAACCACGCTATCCGACCTTGCGGCGCTCCTCCGCAACGACGTTCGCGGGGAGCGGGAAGTACCCGTCCTTCACGACGTCCTGCTGACCCTCCTTCGAGAGCGCGTACTTCAGGAACTCACGGGAGAGCGGAGAGACCTTCCCGCTCCCCGACTTGAACGGATCGATGGGAACGTAGATGTAGAGATAGCGGGCCAGCGGGTACTTCCCGGAGAGGACGTTCTCGTAGGATTCGCCATACGACGGCTGCCCTGCCTTCCGGGCAATCTTCACGGCCTTGACGTCCGAGGTCGTGTAACCGATGCCGGAGTATCCGATCGCGTACTTGTCCTCCGACACTCCCTGCACGACGGACGCGGAGCCCGGCTGCTCCTTGACCCGGTCCTTGTAGTCGCCCTTGCCGAGCGCGACCTCCTTGAAGTATCCGTAGGTTCCGGAAGCGGAGTTGCGGCCGTAGAGCGAGATCGGCTTGTTGGCCCACTCCCCCGTCAGGCCGAGCTGTCCCCACGTCGTGACGTCCTGCTTGTAGCCGAGCTTTCGTGTCTTCGAGAAGATCGCGTCGACCTGTTCGAGGGTGAGCTCCGTCAGCGGGTTGTCCTTGTTGACGTAGACGGCGAGACCGTCGAGCGCGACCCGGACGCCCGTCGGTGGGTAGCCGTACTTCGCCTCGAACTTGTCGATCTCCTCCTTCTTCATCTTTCGCGACATCGGCCCGACCTGGGCGGTTCCCTCGATCAGGGCCGGCGGCGCCGTCGAGGAACCCTTCCCTTCCACCTGGACTTTGACGTTCGGATAGAGGCGCCGGAAAGCCTCGCCCCAGAGGGTCACCATGTTGTTCATGGTGTCGCTACCAACCGAGGAGAGATTCCCGGACACCCCCGATGCTTTCGTATAAGAGGGCAGCTTCGGGTCCACCTTGACCGCCTGCCCGAGAGCGATTCCCGCGGCGGCCAGCGATGCGACGACGAAACCGGCCTTTCGAGTTCGGCTCATCTATGACCCTCCTCCATTTCGCCAGGCGAGTGTGAAGTTCCGGCGTAAAGACGCCGTGAAGACGGTGTAAGGGTTCTGCGGAAGCTCAGAAGACGAGCTGGGCCTGGATACGAACTTCTTTCAGCCTCCGGTGCGTCGTGGCCGCGGCGGCTTCGTTCTTCGTCTCGCCGTAGTCGGCCTGGAGCTTCCAGTAGTGCTTATTGACGTACCAGGAGACGCCCGCCCGCCACTCCGTCTGGTCGTTGCCGTCGGTGTCGGTGTTCGGGTCGATCTGCGCCCACCGGCCGGCGATTTCCCAGCGGGGCGTGAACAGCCAACCGCCCTGGATCAGCCAGCCCTCGCGGTCGGTCTCGACGCCGGAGGGGCTCTCGCTCTCACCCTCGTGGTACTGCCCGTAGAGGAAGAGGGACTTGAACGCCTTCAGCACGACGGACGCGCCGAAGGTCTCGACGTCGGCTCCCGTCCGCGCGCCCGTCGCCGGCTGCACGATCGTGTCGTTGTTGTTGTACTCCCCGGCGAACGACAGGCGAAAGTCGTACGCCTCGAGGTTCGAATCCGAGAATCCCACGCTTCCCCACGGCGAGACCATGACCCGGGCGACGTACTCGAACTCGTCGTTATCGTTGGCGGTCGTCGTGCGGCCGTTCCCGTTGAAGATGCCCACGCGCCAGTCCACGAAGTCGGCGACGGCCTCTGGGCCGACCTGTCCCCAGAGCTGAACGCCGATCTGACGGCCGGGCACGAAGAACCCGTCGAGGATCGATCGATCGATCAACTGGAAGTTCCCCGAGGACGTCAGTTGCTGGTAGTTGAAGGGCGCCTTGAACTGCCCGGCCTTGAGTCGGAACAGCTTTTTTCCGCCCGTGAAGTCGTAGTCGAGGTTGGCGTCCAGGAGCTCGTTGCCGGACGTATCCGCAAGGTCCCACTGGAGCTCGTAGGTCAGGTCTTTCGAGTAGATCCAGCCGTCGAGCTTGACGCGCATCCGTCGGATCCGGAAAGAGCCCTTGTCTTCGAGGCTAGTCAGGGGTGGGTCCGGCGGGTTCCGAATGTCGTCGAACGTCTCGTGCGTATAGCGGACCTGGAGCCGGCTGGTGAGGTTGATCTCCGCCTTCGGGAAGGAGAGACGCAGTCCGGGATTTCGATACGTGATCCCGAACGGCAGCTTGATCTCGGGCGTCTTGATCTCCTCGGGAGGCGCCTCGGTCATGCCGTGCCTGCGGTTGAACGCCTCGATCGCCTTCGCGTCCTCGAAGACGACGGTCTCGCCGGCGGGGCCGTACCCGAGCCGGGTGACCGAGACCCCCATGTCCTTCGACTGCTGGAAGGACGTGTAGCGGTTCTCGGTCGAGAAGACGTAGATGCGGTCTTCGACCCGCAGCTCCTGGTAATACTCATCGGCCGTCTGCGCCGAAGCCCGCGGCGCGCTCGCCGCGACCACCGCCACGACGGCGAGAGCCAGCGCCACCGCCCGTCCCCGACTCTGAGTCCTCATTCATCCTCCTCGTTCGTTCGTGTGTCTCGGTCGGAGGTGTTTTACGAGCCGAAGGTCAACGAGGAAACAACTCCTCGTAAATTCGGTGTGAAGGCGCGGTCTCGGAGGCGGGCTGCGAGACGGAGTCTTATCGGATCTCGGTCAGGTGGTGCTTCACCCACCGCGCCTCGGCGATGAAAATCGTGTCTTCGCAGATGTTGGTCGCCAGGTCGCCGACACGCTCCAGATTCTTCGAAATGGAGATGAGCTCCAGGCAGTAGGTGATCAGGTTGTGTTGCTCCGCCATGTAGGTCAGGAGCTCGCGGATGATCGAAACGTTCTTCTCGTCGAGGATGTCGTCTCGCTTGATGACCTGGCGGGCGAGGGCGGCATCGCGATTCACGAAGGCGTCGAGGGAATCCTTCAGCATGGACATGGCGACTTCCGACATGTACTGGAGGTCGACGAAAGGTTTCGTCGACCGAGTCTCGGCGAGTCGCTCGGCCCCCTCGGCGATGTTCACGGCGTGGTCCCCGATTCGCTCCAGGTCGTTGTTGATCTTGAGCGCACCCACGAGAAAACGCAGGTCCACCGCCACCGGTTGCTGCAGGGCGAGGAGCGACACGGCCTGCTCCTCGATGACGCCCTCCATCCGGTCGATCGCCTCGTCGTCCCGGATGACGGCTCTCGCCTTTTCGGCGTCGACCTCGGTGAGGGCCTCGATCGCGCGCTGGATCTGGCGCTCGACCTCGCCTCCCATGAGGATCAGGTTCCGGCGCAGGTCCTCGAGCTGTTCCGAGAAATGCTCTTTCACGGCCCCTATTCTGCTCCCGTTCGCGTTACGGGCGTGCGGGGGACGTATGAAGCCCGCATGAAGAAAGCCCCCCAAAAAAATTGGGGGTCAGGCTTTAGCCTGACCCCCTGTTTAGCCAGCCGAAGCTAGTCCACGTACACGACGTCTGCGGTCTTGTTGTCGACGACGGCGCCGTAGACATACATCGGAACCGTCGAAGTCCACGTGACGTAGAAGTCCGTCTGCGCGCGGTCGGCGGCCGGGACGCTCGAGATGAGGGAGAAGACGGCCTGCTGCAACTGTGAGAGGCCGGCGATCCCGACGTCCACGGATCCGAGCACGGCTCCATCGCTCGCCCGGTGGGCCCGGAACGTCGCGCCGGCGGCGACCAGGTTCGGGTTGAACCACCCGATGTTCGAGCGGAAGCCGTTCCCCGTCTGGATCTGCGCGTCGGTCGCCTGCGAAAGGAACGGGAGCACGCCGCTCGTGGCGGCCCGCGAAATGCCCTTCGGGGCGATGAAGAACCCGGTCGTGCCTCCGTCGACCGGCCTCAGGTCGTTGAAAAAGCGGACGCCGGGCGTCTGATCGCTGGACGTTCCGATCTTGAGAGCCCCCGAGCCCGTCGTCGAGAACCGCGATGCCACGACGTCGTCGATCACGAGTTCCGCCCCGGGGGCGACCACGACTCCACGCACCACGGACGGGGCCGACAAACCGGCCGTCGAGCTCGGGAAGTACTCGAGCGTCACGTTCTCCGCCTCGGTCGAGCGGTTCACGACGCGGACGTCGGCCACGAAATGCGTGTTGTTCAAACCATCCACGCGCCCGACGACCGGAAAGTAATGGGCCCGGCTGTACGGCGCGACGGACAGCGCTCCACGAACCGCGCCGCCCGTAAACGCCGCGTTGTGGACGTTGAAATAGAAGTTGGTCGGGTTCTCGACGATCTCCTGAATGAGGGTGTCGGCGACGGCCACCGTCCCCGTCGCCATGTTGTCCGGGTAGGCGCTCGCGAGCGTGATCACGACCGGACCGGGCACGCCCGGGGCGCCGCGGTGAATGTGCGACGCGGTCGGCGCATCGATGTTCTGCACCATCGCGGCGTAGTTCAAACCGCCGCCGGTTCCAATGAAGACTCCCATTCCCGATCCGTCGGCGTCGCCGGGTCCCGGAGCCTCCTGCGCGCCGGTCGCGAAAGCGAAGGCACCGTCGGAAAGCTGCGCGCGGATCGCGCCGTTGGGAAATTCGGCGTTGTGAATGTTGACGTAGAACCCGGCCGGGTTGTTCCGGATCTCGTCGATCAACGCGGCGCTCGCGCTGGCGGTCCCGGTGGCCGCGTTGTTTGGAAAGGCCGACGCCAGCGTGATGACGACGGGTCCCGGCGCGCCGGCGGCTCCCCGGTGGATGTGGGAAGCGGTCGGGGCTGCGATGTTCTTCACCATCATGTTGAATATGACCGACGTCCCCTCGATTCGAAATCCCGCGAGGCCGAAGCCGTCCGAGTCTCCGGGGCCCGGAGCTTCGTTGGTTCCGTTCAGGACGCCGACGTACGTCTGCGCGGCCGCCGCGGACGCGAGGCAGGACAGGACGAAAACAACGACACCGATCTTTCGCATGGATCTCCTCCTGATTTCCGGTCGCATTGAATATCGCCGTTTTCCGCGCCGGCGCGGATTCAGAAATCCTTAAAGCGATTACCCGCCTCGACCGGCTCCCGCCCCCGAGTCTGGCGGCCGATACAATCGCGCCGCGTGAAGCGGCGGAGGGAGACGCTCGAGGAGAAGCGGCGGCGCGCGCGCTCCGTGCTCCGCCGTCTCGCCCGCGCCTACCCCGACGCGCGCTGTTCGCTCGACTACTCGAGTCCCCTGGAACTGCTCGTGGCGACGATCCTCTCGGCCCAGTGCACGGACGTGCGCGTGAATTTGGTGACCCCGGCGCTCTTCCGCAAGTACCGGACCGCCGCGGATTACGCGCGGGCGCCGGCCGGGGAGCTCGAGAGGGCCATCCGCCAGACCGGGTTCTTCAACTCGAAGGCGAAGAGCCTCCGGCGTGCCGGCGCGACGATCGCCGCCGAGTACGGCGGCCGGGTACCCGACACGATGGAGGAGCTCGTCCGGCTGCCCGGAGTCGGCCGCAAGACGGCGAACGTCATCCTGGGAAACGCCTTCGGCAAGGACGAGGGGTTCGTCGTCGACACGCACGTGGCCCGGGTATCCCGCCGCCTCGGCTTCACGAGAGAGACCGACCCCGTGCGGATCGAGCGAGACTTGAACGGCCTCGTCCCGAAGGGCAGGCGCACGATGGCCGCCCACGAGCTGATCTTCCACGGCCGGCAGATCTGCGTCGCCCGCCGTCCCCGCTGCGAGATCTGCCCGGTGAACCCCCTCTGTCCGAAGATCGGAGTGCCGCTCGAGATCCGCCGGATTGCGTCCGTCTCACGTCTCACGTCTCCCGTCTCCCGCGCGTGAAGGCCTATCTCTCGGGCGCGATCGAGCACTCCGCCGACGGCGGCCGCGGGTGGCGGAGCGAGCTGGGGCGGATCCTGCGCGACGAGCTCCGGCACGAGGTCTACGACCCGGCGGAAGACGAGAAGAAGAGCCTGACCGAGGAGGAGCTCGCCGGCTTCCGCGGCTGGAAGCGCGAGGACCCCGCGCGCTTCCGCGCGACCGTCCGCAAGATCATCGCGTGGGACCTCGATCAGGTCGAACGCGAGGCCGACTACGTGATCGCTCTCTGGGACCGGGCGGCCGGACAGGGGGGCGGCACGGCCGCCGAGATCACGCTGGCCCACCGGCTGGGCAAGCCGGTGTACCTGCTCCTCGGAATGCCCGCGGCCGAGGCGTCCGGCTGGGTCCTCGCCGCGGCGACGGAGGTCTTCGAGACGATGGACGCCCTGAAGGCCCGCCTCCGCGAAATCTTCGCGACGTCATAAGATCGCCCGCTCATGGCCCTGGTCAAGACGCAGCTCGGCTGGATCGAAGTCATCTGCGGGAGCATGTTCTCCGGCAAGAGCGAGGAGCTCATCCGGCGGCTGCGCCGCACCATCATCGCCAAGCAGCGGGTCCAGATCTTCAAGCCGGTGATCGACTCCCGCTACTCCCAGGCGGAAATCGTCTCCCACAGCGAGATGAGGATGCCGTCGATTTCGGTCGGGTCGAGCGCGGAGCTGCTGGAAAAGGTGGACCACCGGACCGAGGTCATCGGCGTGGACGAGGCCCAGTTCTTCGACGATGGCCTCGTCAACGTGGCGGAGCGCCTCGCCGATCAGGGGAAACGCGTCATCATCGCCGGGCTGGACAAGGACTACCGGGGCATGCCGTTCGGGCCGATCCCGGCTCTCATGGCCGTGGCGGAAGACGTCACGAAAACCCTCGCGATCTGCGTGCGGTGCGGCTCCCCCGCCAACAACACCCAGCGCTTGGTCGAGAGCGACGAGCTCGTCGTGGTCGGGGCGACGGGCGTGTACGAGGCGCGCTGCCGGCGTTGCTACGAGCCTCCCGCGAGAGGCTGACCCCCCGGAAAAACGCCCGCCAGAGGGGCGACAAATCAGTTTTCCGAAACGGCGGCGGAAAAAGCTGTCGAAATCCCTGTGGAAAGCGGCCAAAAAGCGCGACACGGCGCGGCTCGTCTCCGGTTTGCACCGAGTCCTGTGCGAAGGCGCAACCCGTTATCCCATCAACGAGTTAGCACATCATCACCGGATTGCGAGAGTCGTACGACGGGGCCTGGAGGAGCGTTCATTTTTTTTCCACATCGACAAGCGCTTTTGGCGCTTGGACTTAGGTGGACCAGTGTGGACTGCGACGGGTGCAGGTCCGCAGGACCTGTCCCCGTGCCTACTCCGGGCGATGCTCGCCGTACACGCCCTTCAAGCTCGACACGATCTCCCCCAGGGTCGCATCGGCTCCGACGGCCGTCACGAGGGGAGGCATGAGGTTTCGGTCCTCCTTCGCGTCGCGAACGAGGTCTTCGAGCGCGGCCGCCGAGCGCTTTCCGTCCCGCGCCGAACGAAACGCGCCGAGCCGCTCGATCTGCTCCCGCTCGATCCCGGGATCGACCGTCAGGACGGGAGGACCCTCGCCCCCCTCCTCGCGAAAGGCATTGACTCCGACCACGACGCGCCGGAGCTCCTCGACCTCCTTCTGGGCCTGGTACGCGGCCTCCTCGATCTCGCGCTGGATCCAGCCGCGCTCGATCGCCGCGACCGCGCCTCCGATCGACTCGATCTTCTCGATCAACCGCCGCGCGCGGTCCCGGATCTCCTCCGTCAGGGTCTCGACCAGGGCCGAGCCGCCGAGCGGGTCGGCGACGTCGGCGACGCCGGTCTCGAAACCGATGACCTGCTGCGTGCGGAGGGCGAGCCGGGCCGCGCGCTCGGTCGGGAGCGCGAGAGCCTCGTCCGCGGCGTTGGTGTGCAGCGACTGGGTGCCGCCGAGCACGGCGGAGAGGGCCTGGAGGGCGACGCGGACGACGTTGACGTCGGGCTGCTGCGCGGTGAGCGTCGAGCCCGCCGTCTGCGTGTGAAACCGCATCCGCCAGGAACGGGAGTCCCGTGCCCCGAACCGGTCGCGCATGATTTCCGCCCAGAGACTTCGGGCCGCGCGGAACTTGGCGACCTCTTCGAAAAAGTTCGAGTGCGCGTTGAAAAAGAAGGAGATCCGGGGTGCGAAGGAATCGACCGCGAGCCCTCTGGCGATGGCCGCCTCGACGTAGGCGATCCCGTTCGCGAGCGTGAACGCGACCTCCTGGACGGCCGTCGAGCCGGCCTCCCGGATGTGGTACCCGGAGATCGAGATCGTGTTCCACCTCGGAACCTCGCGCCCGCAGAACTCGAAGATGTCCGTCGCGATCTTGAGCGACGGCCGCGGGGGGAAAATGTACGTTCCGCGCGCCGCGTACTCCTTCAGGAGGTCGTTCTGGACGGTCCCTGCGAGGTCCTTCCACGACACGCCTCTCTCGCGGGCGACCGAAAGGTAGAGCGCGAGGAGGATCGCGGCCGTCGAGTTGATCGTCATCGAGATGGAGACGTCCCCCAGCGGAAGTCCTTCGGTCAGGAGACGCATGTCTTCGATGGTCGCGATCGCGACGCCGGCCTTGCCGACCTCGCCGCGCGCGAGCGGATCGTCGGAGTCGTACCCCATCTGGGTCGGCAGGTCGAACGCGATCGAGAGCCCCGTCTGACCCTGCTCGAGCAGGTACCGGTAGCGCTGGTTCGACTCACGGGCGGACCCGAATCCCGCGTACTGGCGCATCGTCCAGAGCCGGGATCGGTACATCTGCCGGTTGATGCCGCGCGTGAAGGGGAACTCGCCCGGGGCAGGCTCTCCGTAGAAGGGCTCGATGGGAATGCCGGAGCTCGTCTCCGCCGGGGGTGGCGGCTCGCGGGCGACCTCCGGACGGCCCATTGCCGAAGGAGGGCGCGCCCGTTTCTCCTTCACGCCGCGATTGTGGCACAGCCCATCCGGGCGGAAGATCCGTCGCGCCACGCTCTACAATCCCGGGCGTGATCCTTCCCTTCCAGGGACAGCTCTCGACGATCGGGTTCGCCGATCTGCTCCAGTGGATGGAGTTGAACCGCCGGTCCGGCCGCCTGATCCTCGTGCGCGGACGCGATCGCCGGCTGGTCGACTGGAAGGACGGGGAGATCGCATTCGTCTCCGGCTCTCGTCCGCGCGACCGGTTCGGCGTGTTTCTCTACCGGACTCGAGCGCTGCCGCAGGCGACGCTCCACTCCCTTCTCGCGCACAACTTCACCTCCGGCAAGAACCTCACCCGCCTGATCCTCGACGGAAAATACGACACGCTGAACGGCCTTTCGCGTCGCGCCGAGGTCCTCGCCCGCCGCCTGCTCTTCGACGTCTTCGAGTGGCACGACGCCGTCTTCCGCTACGACCCGACGTTCCAGGTCGAAAAGATTCTCCGCATCCGGCTGCGCCTGCGGCCGCAGGCGCTCGCCTTCCAGGCGGTCAAGAGAATGGACGACGCCCGGCGCCGCCGTCGGGCGTCCACGCCGAGCGGGTTTCGGGAGGCGCTGTTCGAACGCGACGAGCTCGATCGCCGGTTCTGGGACGTGGTCGAGCGGGCCGGCGACGCCCTCGAGCCGCGGGAGGGCCGGCGGCACTCCGAAGAGCTCGCGGACTTCGCCGACCGGCTCCGCGCCCGGCTCGGGCGCATCGAAGCGTTGCGGCCGATCCACGAGGATTCCGTCGCTCTGTTGAGGGAGCTGCTGAAGCACAGGCCGTTCGAGG